>Ga0299913_10006221_pt1 | contig 10319 bp, 9 predicted proteins | sample RVTome_9_FD_201360 | JGI IMG/M metagenome (GOLD analysis project Ga0299913, IMG submission 201360) | Soil microbial communities from uranium-contaminated site in the Upper Colorado River Basin, Wyoming, United States - RVT155D38 (version 2) ... | reverse complement strand
TCGGGCCGCTCGTCGCGGATGAGGTCGGCGTGGAGATCGACGACGACGATCTGCGCGTCGACACCTACCGGGCCTCGGGCGCCGGCGGGCAGCACGTCAACAAGACGGACTCGGCGGTCCGGATCACGCACGTGCCAACCGGGATCGTCGTGCAATGCCAGAACGAGCGATCGCAGACTCAGAACAAGGCGACCGCGATGCGCTTTCTCCGGGCCAAGCTCCTCGAGGAGGAAGAGCGCAAGCGGGCCGAGGCGCTCGCGGCCGAGCGCGGCGAGCAGAAGTCGGTCGAGTGGGGTTCACAGATCCGCAGCTACACGCTGCATCCGACCCAGCGCGTCAAGGATCACCGGACGGGATTTGAGATGGGCGACGCCAACCGGGTGCTCGATGGCGACATCGACGGCTTCGTGCGCGAGTACCTGATGCAGAACGCCGGGCAGGACGCGTGACGGTCACCGTCGGCGTCGGGATCTCCGACGACCTCGACACGGTCGCCGCGTTCGACGAGGCAGCCGCGGCTGCACGGGCGCAACTGGGGAGCTCCGGCTGCGATCTCTGCCTGGTCTTCGCGGGCGCGCCACACCTCGGTCACGGAGTTGAGCTCCTCGCCGCCGTGCGCGCGCAGTTGGCGCCCCGGGTCCTGATTGGCTGCGGAGCTGGCGGGGTCGTGGGCGGCGGTCGCGAGATCGAGGAAGGGGCCGGTGCGGTCGTCTGGGCGCTGTCGGCACCGGACGCGGCGATCCAGCCGCTGGCGCTCAAGACCGCGGCCGTCGACGAGGGCATCGCCCTTGGCGGGTTGCCCGACGATCCGGCCGACTACGGCGATGCAATGCTCGTCCTGGCCGATCCGAATTCGTTCGCGGCCGAAGCGCTCCTCGTCCACCTCAACGAAGAGCGGCCGGAGATGCCTGTCCTGGGCGGGCTGGTCAGCGCCGCGGCTCCGGGCATGGGCGCCATCTTCCTGAACGAGGACGTGCTCGAGTCGGGCGCGGTCGCCTGCACGTTGAGCGGGATCGAGCTCCTTCCCTGCGTGTCGCAGGGCGCCGCTCCCGTTGGCCCGGAGATGACGGTCACGGCCGTCAACGACAACATGATCGCCGAGCTTGCCTCGAAACCGGCGCTTGAGCGCCTGCGCGAGGCGATCTCGGAGCTGGAGCCCGCGGAGCGCGAGCTGGCGGGTGAAGGGCTCCTGCTCGGCGTGGTCATCGACGAGAACCAGCCCGACTACGAGCGCGGCGATTTCCTCGTCCGGCCGATCGTGGGCGTGGACCCGGACTCGGGCGCGCTGGCGTTCGCGGATCGGGTCCGGGTTGGACAGACCGTGCGCCTGCACGTCCGCGACTCGCGATCGGCGAGCGCTGACCTGCGCGAGGCCCTGGCGACCCGGGCCCGGGCGCTGGGCGGCGAGCCGCCGGCCGGCGCGCTCGTGTTCACCTGCAACGGCCGCGGCGCCCATATGTTCGGCCGTCCCGACCACGACGCCGCCGTCGTGGACGAGGTGTTCGGGGCACCGGCCGGCGGGTTCTTCTGTGCCGGCGAGATCGGACCGGTCGGCGGCCGGAACTTCCTGCATGGCTTCACGGCGACGATGGCCGTGTTCCCGCGCCGATAGGCCGCCGTGCCTAAGCTCAGGGTTGTGGCAGTGGACGACGAAACCCGCGACTTCGTAAGGCGCGCGCTCGCCGAGGACGTGGGCGCCGGTGATCTGACTGGAGAGGCGGTCGTACCCGCCGACGCGACCGCTCGTGCCGAGATCATCCAGAAGGCTCCAGGCGTCGTGTTCGGCCTCGATGTCGCCGAGGAGGTGTTCGCGCAGGCGGGCTGCACCGGCTTCGAACGCCAGGCGGTGGAGGGCGAGTGGCGCGAGCCGGCGCCGCTGGAAGTCGCAACTGTCAGTGGCCCCGCGCGCTCGGTCCTCATGGCCGAGCGGGTGGCGCTCAACCTCCTCGGCCATTTGTCCGGTGTGGCCACCCTGACTGCCAGGTTCGTGCACGCCGCTCGAGCGGGCGGCGCTCAGGTACTCGACACCAGGAAGACGCTTCCCGGGCTCCGCGGGCTGCAGAAGGCGGCCGTTGTCGCGGGCGGCGGCAGGAACCACCGCATGGGCCTGTCCGATGCCATCCTGATCAAGGAGAACCACGCAGCGCTCGCCGGCGGGGTGGCCGAAGCGGTACGGCGCGCCCGGGAAGCGCAGCCCGATCTGCCGGTTGAGGTCGAGGTTCGCGACGCCGGCGAGGTGCAGGAGGCCCTGGGGGTGGGCGCCGATCGCCTGCTGCTGGACAACATGGAGTTCTCAGGCCTGCGCTCGGCCGTCGCCGCTCGCGACGACGCCGAGCGATCGAGCGGTCGCCGCTCGATTCTCGAAGCTTCGGGTGGTGTCTCGCTCTCGACGGTGGGCGGGATCTCGGAGACCGGCGTGGACTTCATCTCGGTGGGCGCTTTGACTCACTCGGCGCCGGCGCTCGACCTGAGCCTGTTGCTTGAGCCGGCCTGAGCGCCTCAAGGCCGATCGCGGCCGGCCGATGAACATGTAGTGGGTCCCTTGAGGAACAGGATCACGCGTGCACGGCGCCAGCTCGTGCTCATGGCGCTCGGCGGGGCGTTCTGCGCCGCCGCCGCGGCGCTCCCTGCCGGGGCGGGCACCACGCCTGAGCAGAGCCTGCATGTCGCCGCCACCGGGTTGGGCGCCGAGCGGATCAAGACCGTCCCGATCAGCAGGCGGTCGGGCGCCAAGAAACGCGTTGCGATGTCGCTTCCACCCCGCAAGGTCGGCCCGATTCGAGCCGGCGATTCGGTCTGGGCGGGCGGCGAAGTCGAAGTGTCGGTCACCTGCCTGGAGCCGATGCCGAAGTGCGTCGGGCGGATCTACCGGTTCAGCCCCCACGTGAAGGCGCAGCTGGTCCTCGCGACGGGCCCGCGGGCCACCCGCGCCAAGAACACCGCGCCGATCTCCGGGGCGAGCCGCCTGCGGTGCTCGCAGGAGCTTCCGCACCGAAACCACCACTGCGTCCTGGCGCTCGACGGCACCCGGCCGGTCGGCGATCGGTCGAAGGTGCCGTGCGACCGTTGCTACGTGAATCTCGTGCTGGACGCTTACCACGACAAGGCGCGCAGGGGCAACGTGATCGTGGTGGGCAGCGACTCCGACCGCGGCATCGCGCAGGACAAGGGCACCTTGAACGCCGGGGTGTTCGCGCCTGGCCCGCCGTCGCGCCTGGAGCCGCTGGTCACGACCAAGCCTTCGACGCGGCGGATACCGGTCGCTACCCAAGGCGGGAGTGGCGGCGAGCGGAGGGTCGTCCTCTCGCGACGCGTCAACGAGCTTCGGGCCGGCGAGCAGCTCATGGTTGACCTGCGCATCAGGGTCGGGACCAGGCATCTCGGGTACGGGGCGCTCCTGCAATCTCAGCTCGTGCTCTCCGAGAAGGCCGGCTCGATCAAGCGCAGTGGGGTGTCCGCGAGGATCGATGCGCAACACGGCGTGATCACCGCCCAGAACGGATTCAACTGCACGCGGGGCAAGAGCGGCCACACGAGCCCGTGCCTGGTTCGCAAGCTCGGCGTCGTGCGGGTCTCGAGGGACGCTCGCGCCAAGCCGTTGCGCGGGGAAGGGCCGTTCGTACCGTTGTTCGTGAATCTCGTGATGCAGAGCAAGGCGGAGTACGGCGGGCATCGCCATCGCCGTGGGGATGTCGCGAAGGTCGCTCGGAGCGGATCGCTCGCCGTCACCCGGTACGGGCCCGAATACCGTCCGTAGGCTCAGCGGCAGGCGCTACTTCAGGAGCCGCGAGAGCCGGCGGTCCTTGAGCACCCGCCCGCCGGTCTGCTCGGCGGGGCAATAGTTCATCTGGTGCTCGGCGAAGAACACGGCCTCGATGGTCGTCCCGCATCGCGGACACGGCTCGCCCTCGCGTTTGTGCACCTGCAACGGCATCGGCAGCTTGTTCGGGACCACATCGCCGACCACCTCCTCGTAATGCTCGATCGCCGCTCCCAGCACGGCGAGGCCGTCGTAGAGTCGCGTGACCTCATCGTCATCCAGCTCCGAGCCCTTCTTGAAGGGCGAGATCCGCGCCTGCCAGAGGATCTCATCCACCCACTGGCGCCCGATTCCCGCGATCGATCGCTGGTCGCGAAGCAGGGGATGGAGGTGGCGCGGTTGATCGACCGCCGCCGCCAGGCCGGCGAGCGGCGGGGCCGGCCAGGCCTCGGGCCCCAGTGTGGCCACCATCTCCTCCTGCTCCAGCTCGCCCGCGCGCAGCAGCTTGGCCCATGCCCGCTGCTTTGTGCCGAACTCGCGCAGGCGCAGCTCGCGGCCGTCGGTGAGCCGGATCAGAACGCGGGAGGCGCGGTCGCGCAGGGAGGCGCGTTTGTCGAACGCTTGCAGCCGGCCGGCCGACATCAGGTGCACCAGGAGAGACAAATGCCCGTCGGTTGCTCCGCTTCGCGTCCGCACCGACGGGGTCGTCTCGGGCGCGGGAGCGAACCGGACGATCGGCATCTTCCCGATCCGCTCCACGCCGGTGATCTCGGCACCGACCAGGGCGCTGAGGGGAGGGTCGACCGATTTCAGCGCGACCATCCCGGGAGCCAACGCGGACTCCACCTGCGTGCCGGCGAGCGCGGCGTCGAGGCGACGGGCAGTGATTTCGACCTCGGGGAGCTCAGGCATTCAGGGAGAGAAGAGAGGGAAGGTGTGGTTCCCTAGAATGTAGGCAGTCATTCGCCCGAACCGTGTCAGCCGCTTCTGAGCCGACAGGCGGGCGAACATCGGAAAGGAAGTCGGGATGCCAACGCAGCTCCCAACCGTCCATCCAACCGCAGGCCTGGACCTCGCCCCGGAGGAGGTCGCGACGCTTGCCGCCGAGGTTCGCGAGCTGGCGGCGCAGCGCAACGCGGTCATCCTCGCCCACAACTACCAGCTGCCCGAGCTCCAGGACGTTGCGGACCTCACCGGCGACTCCCTGCAGCTCTCGCGGGAAGCCGCCGCCACCGAGGCCGAGGTCATCGCCTTCTGTGGCGTTCACTTCATGGCCGAGACCGCCTCGATCCTCTCGCCTAGCAAGACGGTGCTGATCCCGGACCTGGGCGCCGGGTGCTCGCTCTCCGACTCGATCACCGCGCCGCAGCTGGCCGAATGGAAGGAGCGGCATCCCGGCGCGAAGGTGGTCATGTACGTGAACACCTCCGCCGAGGTCAAGGCGCTCACCGACTACTGCTGCACCTCGTCCAACGCGGTGAAGGTCGTGGAGCACATCTGGGCCGAGCACGGCCCCGAGCAGGAGATCCTCTTCGGCCCGGACATGTGGCTGGGCGCGTTCGTGGCGCGCGAGCTCGGCCTGCGCGACGATCCTGAGCGCTACGCCCGCTTTCACGTCTGGGACGGCGAGTGCCACGTGCACGCGGGCATCCGTCCCCGCGACATCACCGCGGTCCGCGCCGAGCACCCCGACGCCGAGTTCCTGATCCACCCCGAGTGTGGATGCTCGACCCAGGCGCTCGAGTACGTCGCCTCCGGCGACATCGACTCAGACGGCGTGCACATGCTCTCGACGTCGGGGATGATCGAGCACGTTGAAGCCAATCCCGAAGGTGAGTTCGTCGTCGCGACCGAGAACGGGATGCTCTATCCGCTGCAGCAGGCCGCGCCGCGGGCGAACCTGGTCGAGGCCAACCGGATGGCCTTCTGCAAGTACATGAAGATGATCACTCTGCCGAAGCTTCGCGACTCCCTTCGCGACATGAAGTACGAGGTGAAGGTCGCGCCCGAGATCGCGCGGCTCGCCCAAGCGCCCATCGATCGAATGGTTGCGATCGGGTAGTGCGTTAGTAGCGTTCCTCCCATGCTCGAGATGGGGGTCCGCTTCCTGCTTGCCGGCGTCCTGATCGGGGCGGCGGTCGCCAAGCTGCGGAGCCCGCGCGCGGGACAGGACGCGCTCGCCGGCTTCGGGTTCGGCACCTCCGCGGCGCGCTCGCTCGCGTTTTGGACGCTGATCGCCCTCGAGCTCGGCCTCGCGGCCGGGGTCCTCGCCGGATCCACAGACGTGGCCTGGCTGGGAGCGGCGGTGATGCTGGCGCTTGCGCTGGCGCTCACCGGTGCGATCGCCCGCGGGCGCGCCGGTGAGCCCTGTGGCTGCTTCGGCGCGCGTTCGCGCATCGGCTGGAGCGGGGCCGTCCGCAACCTCGCGCTCGCCGCCGGTTTCATCTTCGTAGCGATGACGGACTCGAGCGATCTTTCGACCGACCAATGGCTCGGCCTGGGGCTGATCGGGACCGCGCTCGCCTGCGGCGCGCTCGGCGCGGCGACGCTGGCGCTTGCACGCGAGGTCGGCTTGCTGCGCATGCGGGTGGGCCCCGCGTCCGCCCTCGAGATCCCAAGCGAGGGCCCGGAGGTGGGCTCGCGCGTCGGGGTCGTCGAGCGGATCGAGGGCGCCGACGAAGCGGAGCTGGCGCTGGCGGTATTCACCTCCGTGGGCTGCCACGTATGCGAGGCGCTGCGCCCGGCGATCGACTCGATCGCCGGCCACCCCGCGGTGGCGGTGGGACGTTTCGACGAGCAAGCGGATGCGGAGACGTGGTTGGCGCTCGACGTTCCGGGTAGCCCCTTCGCCGTGGCTTTGGATCCCGACGGCGTCGTGCTCGCAAAGGGAACCTTCAACAACCTGGCCCAGCTGGAGAGCATCCTCGCCGCCGGCGAGCGGCGACGCGGCCCGATCACGGAAGCCGGGCATGCCGCGGGCTGAGCGCGAGAGCGAACGCGTCGGGCGGGCGATCGACGGCATCGCGGGCAACACCTCACGCCGGGGCTTTCTCGCTCGCCTTGGCGGGGCGATGGTGGCGGCCACCGCGGGTGGCGTGGTGGGGCGGGCGATCGAGCCCGGCGAAGCCGAGGCCTACCACTTCTGCGGTCATATCTACACGACGGGTTCGTGTCCCCATCCGACGGGCACACCCCGCATCGACAAGGACGGTTTCCCCCTGCATGCGTCCAGCGGCAAGCCGGTCGACAATCTCGGCCGCAGGGTGGACGGCCGGGGAAGGCCCGTGAACGCCAAGGGCAAGGTGCTGCTCGATCCGGATGGGCGACCGCTGCCGCCGGCGCCGCGGACCACGGTCTGCAGCGAGACCGCCCGCAAGTACAACTTCAAGACCTGGGTCGACGGCGCCTGGTATCGCTGCTGCGGCGGGCGTGTACGCAAGCTCGTCGACTGCTGCGCCTACTCGAATCGGCGCATCAACGGAGACGCGGCGCTCACCGGCTACTGCTACAGCGGCCGCAAGGTCTTCTGCGTCATGTATTTCCAAACGAAAGTGCCCTGCTGATGGGCGCGCTGGAGCTCGCCCTGATTGCGGCCGCGCTCCTCGTCGGCGCCACCGGGACCTGGTCGCCGTGCGGGTTCTCGATGGTGGAGACGATCGGGCCGGCCGGCCACACCGGAGGACGCCGCGTCACCCTGGCCGCGTGCGCGACTTTTCTGCCAGGCGCCCTGGCCGGCGCGCTGGTGACGTTCGCGGGGCTCGCGGCACTAGGCTCGATCCTGCCCGGAGAGGGCTGGGTGCGCTACGGCATCGCGGCGGCCGCGGCGCTCGTAGCGGCTATTGCCGAAGCCCGTGGCGCGCGCCTCGCGCCCCAGATTCGTCGTCAGCTTCCCGAGCATTGGCGGCGGGTGATGCCGATGCCGGCCGCGGCCGCGCTCTACGGCGTCCTGCTCGGCCTCGGGTTCACCACCTTCGTGCTCACCTTCGGCGTCTGGGCGCTGGCGGGGATTGCACTCGCCCTTGGCGAGCCGCTCGCCGGCCTGGCGATCGGCCTCGGCTTCGGCGTCGGGCGCGCCCTGCCCATCGTCGCGCTGGCCCCGATCGCCGACCGGCCGGCGGGCCGTGGCGCGCTGGCGTTGATGGCCGAGCGACCCGGCCTGTACCGCGGCATCCGTCTCGGCGACGCGGCCGCGCTCGGCGCGGTGGCCGCCGCGCTGCTTTTCACCGCCGGCGCGGAGGCGGAGGTCAAACGGGTCAAGCCGGCCGCTGACCCCTCGGTTCACGGAGGCGACCTGGTGGTCCAGAGGGGCAGGGACCGGGCGGGTTCCCTTTACTCCTCATCCGGCGTCAGGACCTCGCTGCCGGGGACAGATCCCGCGATCGGCGGTGGCTACGTCGCCGTGATCGACGGCGGGGACGTCGTTCTGATCGGGCAGTCGGATCTGGTTGAGCGCGACCGCGTGACCGCGACCGGGGCCGACGCGGTGGCGGTCGGAAGCAACTGGCTTGCGATCCGCACCCGCCGCGAGCGCCGCGACGTGATCCAGGTCCGCCCGATCGCCGACCAGGGGCTCGGCCAGGCGCGGCAAATCGCCACCGCCGGGCCGCCCTCGCAGCTCGGCCGTCCCAGCGTCGACGGCAATCGGATCGCCTACGCGGCGGCCAAGCGCTCGCGGAACAAGCTCGTCATCTACAAGCTGAAGAGCGGCAAGCGCCGCACGGTGGTGGTCTCGCGGCGACACGCCCTGTCGAATCCCTCGCTCCTCGACCGGAAGCTGGCCTACGTGCGCTCCACCCGCAAGCGCAACCAGCTTCGCCTGCGCGACCTCAGGGGCGGGCGCGATCGCAAGCTCCGCTCCGGGAAGGCACGGCTTTGGTCGACCGCCCTGAACGGCAAGCGCGTCTACGTGACCGTGCTCGAGGGCAGGCGCCCGCGCTCGCGGGTCGTCTCCGTTCGCCGCTGAGGTACTTCTGGATCACTATGGCGGCGCGAGCACCGAGGGCGGCACGTCCGTATCGCCGATCGCGCGATACAGCGTCGCGCTGGGTTTCGCCACGAGCCATCGGCCGCCGACGCGCGTGAGGTAGACGATGTCATCCTCGATCGTTGGCTCGCGAACGTCCGCGTACTCGGTGAAGACCGTTCCAACGACCCTGGCGCTGTCGCCGTCGACCTGCGCCGAGATCGCCCCGGTCATCTCTGAGCGCTCCCAGACCGGCGCGCCTTGTGGGCTGCGGTAGCCCAGGGACGCCCGCACGGTCGACGAGCAGGAGCCCCGCGGCTTGGGGAACTTCACCCGGTCGAGCGCGCGGGGCACGAACTGCTGACAGAGCGCGCGGCCGTTGCGCAGCGTCAGCGCGCGCACATACGAGCGCGCAACGCCGGCCACCGCCCGCTCCTCTGGGGATTCGGGGGGCGGACCGCTGGGCCCGGGGTCCAGGCCCTCGGGATCGCGCTCCGGCGGCGGCAGCTTCTCGTCGTCGCCCGGCGTCCGCTTCGGCCGGGTCGTGGGCTCCCTGGCATCGCTCGCGGGCTCGGTGACGGCGGAACCCGGGGTGGTCCCACTCTCAACCTCGTCCTCGTCCTCGGCGAGTCCGAAGGCGATGCCGGCCGCCGTGCCCGCCAGGAGGGCCGCGACCAGCGCGACGATCATTCGTTTGCGGTTCGAGCCCACGCTCTTCACTATTGCGCAGGATCGATCCGCCGTTGCTCGGCGCCCGCAAATTGCGCGTTCGCCGATACCCGCGTTCCGTCCCTGCGCGGGCGTACTGTCGAGCGTGCATGGGCACTCCCGCCCCAGAGCCCGCACCGCGCTCGGCCGCTAACCTCGGCGGCATGAGCCATCTGCGGCCCGTGCCGGACCCGCGCCCGCCGTCGAAGGAGGCCGCCCGCGGCGACCATGTCCCCAGCGTTGCCGAGCTCGAGCGCTGGGCCACGGTGCTTCGCATCGAGTGCGTGCGGATGCTGGCGGTCGCCAAGTCAGGCCATCTCGATTCGTCGCTCTCCGCGGCGGACATCGTCTCGGCGCTCTACAACCGGGTGCTGCGCCACGATCCGGAGGATCCGGCCTGGCCCGAGCGCGACCGCTTCGTGCTCTGCAAGGGGCACGCGGCGCCGATCCAGTACGCGGCCCTGGCCCACCACGGCTACTTTCCGCTCGAGGACCTGCAGGGGCTGCGCAAGATCGGCGAGCCGCTGCAGGGGCACCCCGACATGAACCGCACCCCCGGGGTGGAGGTGTCGACGGGTTCGCTCGGCCAGGGGCTGTCCATGTGCGTCGGCATCTGCCTCGCCCTACGCCTCGACGCGCTGGACGACACCGCTCACGTCTTCGGCGTTCTCTCCGACGGCGACTGCCAGGAGGGCCAGACCTGGGAGGCGGCAACCGCGGCCTCCCATTTCGGATTGCGCAACCTGACCGCGATCGTGGACTACAACCACCTGCAGACCGACGGCACCACGGAGCAGGTGATGGACATCGGCGACGTCCGGGCCAAGTTCGAGTCGTTTGGCTGGGACGCGATCGAGATCGACGGTCACGACATGAACGCGATCCTCG
>Ga0299913_10006219_pt1 | contig 10319 bp, 7 predicted proteins | sample RVTome_9_FD_201360 | JGI IMG/M metagenome (GOLD analysis project Ga0299913, IMG submission 201360) | Soil microbial communities from uranium-contaminated site in the Upper Colorado River Basin, Wyoming, United States - RVT155D38 (version 2) ... | reverse complement strand
CCCTCGGGACTCAAGGTCGACGCCGTCGTCGTCGGTGTCGCGAAGGGACCCGACGGCCTCGTGCTGGCGCCGGGCTCGGAGGACGTGGACAAGGCGCTGAAGGGCCGCCTCGCCGCCACGGTCGGCGAGCTCGGCGGCACCGGCGCCGCCGGTGAGGTGACCAAGCTCCCCACCCTCGGCGCGATGTCACCGAGCGTCGTGGTGGCCGTCGGTCTGGGCGCGCCGCCGGCCGCGGAGGGTCGTGGGCGACGGGCGACCACGGCGTACGACCAGGAGGTGCTGCGCCGGGGCGCCGGTGCCGCCGCCCGCGCTCTGGTCGGCACCCGGCGGGTGGGGCTCGCGCTTCCCGTGCACGACGCCGGCACGGCGGGTGCGGTCGCCGAGGGCGCGCTGCTCGGTGCCTACGCCTACCGGCGCTACCGCGTCGCGACGCGCGCCCAGCACAAGGACCCGGTCGAGGCGTTCACGCTGGTCGTCGACTCCCCCCGCGACAAGGACACCAAGGCGGCGGTGACCCGCGCACAGACGGTCGCCACCGCGGTGCACCTCGCGCGCGACTGGGTCAACACCCCGCCGCTCGACCTCCCACCGGCGACGTTCGCCGCCGAGGCCGTCACCGAGGCGAAGGCGGCTGGGGTCACCGTCGAGGTGCTCGACGAGAAGGCGCTGAAGAAGGCGGGCTTCGGCGGGATCATCGCGGTCGGTCAGGGCTCGTCGCGACCGCCGCGTCTCGTCCGCGCGACCTACAAGGCCGGGCGCGGCAAGCCGCACCTCGCGCTGGTCGGCAAGGGCATCACGTTCGACTCCGGCGGCCTGTCGCTCAAGCCGCCGACCGCGATGGAGTGGATGAAGTCCGACATGGGCGGTGCCGCGGCAGTGCTCGCGGCGGTCACGGCCATCGCCCGGCTCAAGCTCGACGTGAACGTCACGGTCTACGCGCCGATGGCCGAGAACATGCCCTCAGGAAGCGCGCAGCGGCCGTCGGACGTGCTGACCACCTACGGCGGCAAGACCGTCGAGGTCCTCAACACCGACGCCGAGGGCCGCCTCGTGCTGGCCGACGCGATCGTCCGAGCGGGCGAGGACTCCCCCGACGTCCTCGTCGACGTCGCAACGCTCACCGGCGCCCAGCTCGTGGCGCTGGGCAGCCGGACCTCGGCGATCATGTCCAACGACGACGGGCTGCGCGAGACCATCGCGGGTGCCGCACGTGCCGCCGGGGAGCAGATGTGGCCGATGCCGCTCCCCGACGAGCTGCGCGCCTCGATGGACTCGCCCGTCGCCGACATCGCCAACATGGGCGACAAGTACGGCGGGATGCTCGTAGCCGGGCTGTTCCTCAAGGAGTTCGTCGCCGACGGCCTGCGCTGGGCCCACGTCGACATCGCCGGGCCGTCGTGGAACGAGTCGAAGCCGCACGGGTACGACGGCAAGGGCGGCACCGGGCACTCCGTCCGCACGCTGGTGCGGCTTGCCGAGGACCTGGCCGCCGCCGGCTGAGCAGAGGGGGCACCATGACGAGCTTCACCCGGTCCGACGACCTGCGGGGCGCGGAGTTCGTCGATGCGGACCTGCGTGGCGCCCGCTTCGTCGGGGCCGACCTCTCCGGTGTCGTGATGCGCGGCGTCCAGGTGGAGCGGGCGGACATCGACGCGCCCTGGCTCTCCGACGGAGGGGGCTACTTCCTCGTCAACGGCGTCGACGTGATCCCCTTCGTCGAGGCCGACCTCGACCGCCGCTTCCCCGGCCGGGCGCAACGGCGCGCCGAGGACCCGGACGGCCTCCGCGCGGCCTGGGTCGCGCTCGAGCGCACCTGGGCCGCCACCCTCGAGCGCGTCGTGGCGATGCCGCCCGGCACGGTCGACGTCTCGGTGGACGGCGAGTGGTCGTTCGCCCAGACCCTGCGGCACCTGGTCCTGGCCACGGACGTGTGGCTGCGTCGGGCGATCCTGGAGGTCGAGCAGCCCTTCCACCCCCTCGGTGTCGCCAATGCCGAGGCCGAGGACGACGGGCTGGACATGTCCGTCTTCACGACGGACGCCCCCGCCTACGCCGACGTGCTGGAGGCGCGGGCGGGCCGCGTCACGATGGTGCGTGACTTCCTCGCAACGGTCACCGCCGGCGATCTCGCCGTGGCGCGCAGGAACCCGTGGGCGCCGGATTACCCGGAGACCACTCTTTCCTGCCTGCACACGATCCTCGAGGAGGAGTGGGAGCACCACCGCTACGCCGTCCGTGACCTCGACGCCATCGAGGGCGACGGCGGACGTGAGGAACACAGCCCGTAACGTATTGGTCACCCAGGGCGATGTGTCGACGGAGGTCGCGGACGCGGCCGCGACGAGGACCACCCGGAGGCACCCCATGCTCGCCGCCCTGCTCGACAGGCTCACCCACAACCTGAGGCTGGCCGCGCTCGCGGTCGTCGCCGTGATGATCGGCGTCGGCGGCGCCACGGCGAGCATCGTGCAGGTCGCCGACTCCACGGTCCCCTCGGTCACCGAGCCGGCCGACGAGGCCTCCGCGGACGAGGGCACGGAAGACACCGCGGACCCGTCCGGGACGGACGGGTCCGACGAGTCGACCGGGGACGAGGGCTCCGACGCGCCCGAGGACACGGCCGACGCGTCCCAGGAGGCGGAGGAGAGCGCGGAGGCCGACGAGAGCGCGGCGGTCGCCTCCGAGGTCCCCGCGGAGCTGCAGGCCGTGTGCGACGCGGCGCCCAACCACGGCGCGTACGTCTCGCACGTCGCCAGGACCACGAAGGGCGCCCCCGACCACGGCGCGCAGGTCGCGGCCGCCGCGCAGAGCGACTGCGGCAAGACTGCCGTCGACGACGAGGCGACCGAGACGGAGGCGGATGCCGAGACGCCGGACGCGACGGACTCCGCCAAGGCGGAGCGGAAGGCCGCGAAGGCCGCGGCCAAGGCCGAGCGCACGGCCGCGAAGGCCGCGGCCAGGGCCGATCGCACGGCCGCCCAGGCGGAGCGGAAGGCAGCGGACAGGAAGCCGGCCAAGACCCCGCGCGGGAAGGGTCACGCGAAGCGGGGCTGACGCCCGCGGACCCGTCGGCTCAGGAGGTCGCCCCGCCGGTCTCCGGCCGGGCGGCCTTCCGGGCGTTCCAGTCGCGCATCCGCTGGGGGTAGCCGACGACGGCGGCGTCGTAGGACGGGATGCCGAGCCGGTTCGCCAGGTCGTGCGCGGCGCGGGCGTCGGCCACCCGGCGGCGGGTCCACTCGCCGGTGTTCGCGACGAAGACCACGGTCGTGGTCGACACCGCCGTCGGGGGCTCGACGAAGGCCTCGACGCCCGTGTGCCCGCGCGCGAAGGCGCTGAGGTGCTCCACGTCTGCCCCGTCGGAGCGCCGCAGCGTCCCCGGGCGCTGGCGACGGCGGAACAGCGGCACGGACGACTCCTCTCGCACGGCCCGGCTGCACCGGGTTGCCGTTTTGCCAGGGCAACGGTAGGGCACGGGTCAGGGGTTCCGTCCGCAATCCGGTCGCTGCCGTTCCCCGCCGATCACCCGCTTGCCCGCGGGGGGCCACGCGGTGACAGGATGAGGGCGAACCTCCAGCCCAGGTCCCCGTGACCGCGAAGCCCGCAAGGAGTGCGCCGTGGCGGACAGCACCGGCACCGTGTTCGACGTCGTCGTGCTGGGGGGAGGCAGCGGCGGCTACGCCTGCGCCCTGCGCGCCGCGCAGCTCGGCATGAACGTCGCGCTCGTCGAGAAGGGCGAGCTGGGCGGCACCTGCCTGCACCGCGGCTGCATCCCGACCAAGGCGCTCCTGCATGCGGCCGAGGTGGCCGACTCCTCCCGCGAGAGCGAGCAGTTCGGCGTCCGCTCGACGTTCGAGGGCATCGACATGCCCGCCGTCAACGACTACAAGGACGGCGTGGTGGCCCGGCTCTACAAGGGCCTGCAGGGGCTGGTCAAGAGCCGCAAGATCACGTTCGTCGAGGGCATGGGTCGCCTCGCCGGGCCGACGACGGTCGAGGTCGACGGCCAGCGCTACGAGGGCCGCCACATCGTCCTGGCCACGGGATCGGCGCCCAAGAGCCTGCCCGGGCTCGACATGGACGGCGACCTGGTGGTGAGCAGCGACCACGCGCTGCGGCTCGAGACCGTCCCGGCGTCGGTCATCGTGCTCGGCGGCGGGGTCATCGGCTGCGAGTTCGCGAGCGTCTGGAAGTCGTTCGGGGCCGAGGTCACCATCGTCGAGGCCCTGCCCCACCTGGTGCCGCTCGAGGACGAGCAGGCGTCCAAGATGCTCGAGCGGGCGTTCCGCAAGCGCAAGATCGGCTTCGAGCTCGGGTCGAGGTTCGCCGGCGTCGAGCGCACCGAGAAGGGTGTGCAGGTCTCGCTCGAGAACGGCAAGACCCTCGAGGCCGAGATGCTGCTGGTCGCCGTCGGCCGCGGCCCCGTCTCCCAGGAGCTGGGCTACGAGCAGGCCGGCGTGGAGATGGAGCGCGGGTTCGTCAAGGTCGACGAGCACTGCCAGACCAACATCGCGACGATCTCGGCCGTTGGCGACCTCATCCCGACCCTGCAGCTGGCCCACGTCGGTTTCGGCGAGGGCATCATGGTCGCGGAGCGGCTGGCGGGCCTGGACCCGGCGCCCATCGACTACGACGGCGTCCCGCGGGTCACCTACTCGGAGCCCGAGGTCGCCTCCGTGGGCATCACCGAGGCCCGCGCGAAGGAGAAGTACGGCGACGACGGGGTCGAGACCCTCACCTACGACCTCGCCGGCAACGGCAAGAGCCAGATCCTCAAGACCGCCGGGTTCGTCAAGCTCGTACGCCAGAAGGACGGGCCGGTCGTCGGCATCCACATGGTCGGCAGTCGCGTGGGCGAGCTGGTCGCCGAGGCCCAGCTGATCTACGGCTGGGAGGCCTACCCCGACGACGTCGCCTCCCTGGTGCACGCGCACCCGACCCAGACCGAGGCCGTCGGCGAGGCCCACCTCGCCCTGGCCGGCAAGCCGCTGCACGCCCACGGCTGAGCACCGCCCCATGCCCACCACCCGACCCGCCACCACGCCTCGGTCGCACCGGCGCTGACGAGAAGGAGACCGCGAGCCCATGTCGCACTCGGTAACGATGCCGGCCCTCGGCGAGAGCGTGTCCGAGGGGACCGTCACCCGCTGGCTCAAGCAGGAGGGCGAGCAGGTCAACGCCGACGAGCCGCTGCTCGAGGTCTCGACGGACAAGGTCGACACCGAGATCCCCTCCCCCGCGTCCGGGGTGCTCCAGAAGATCGTGGTCGCCGAGGACGAGACGGTGGCGGTCGGCGCCGAGCTCGCGATCATCGGCGACGGGGCGGCCGAGCCCGCCCAGGACGGCGGCTCGGACCAGCAGCCCGCCGACCAGGACTCGGCCGGGCAGGGCGACGACCAGCCCACCGGCGAGGGTGGGTCCGACCAGGCCGCGCAGGCGCCGGCGGCGCCCGCGGAGGTGGACCAGCCCGCAGAGCAGCCCCAGGAGGCGCCCGCGCCCGCGGAGCAGCAGTCCGGTGACGGGCAGTCCGGCGGCCAGCAGTCCGGCGGTCAGCAGCCCGGCGGGGGTGGCACCACCGTCACGATGCCGGCCCTCGGCGAGAGCGTGACCGAGGGCACCGTCACCCGCTGGCTCAAGCAGGAGGGCGACCAGGTCGAGACCGACGAGCCGCTGCTCGAGGTTTCGACGGACAAGGTCGACACCGAGATCCCCTCCCCCGCGTCCGGGGTGCTCACGAAGATCGTCGTGGGCGAGGACGAGACCGTCGAGGTGGGCGCCGAGCTGGCGGTCATCGGTGGCGCTTCCGGCGGCGGCGACGGGCAGCAGGCTGACCAGCCCGCCGAGCAGCAGGAGCAGCCCGAGCAGCAGGAGCAGCCCGCGCAGCAGCAGCAGCCCGCACAGCAGGAGCAGCAGGAGCAGCCCGCGCAGCAGGCTCGCTCCTCGTCGCTGATCTCGGCGCCCCCCTCGCAGCAGGCCGCCCCCGCCCAGCAGGCCGCCCCCGCGCAGCAGGCCGCCCCCGCCCAGCAGGCCGCCCCCGCGCAGCAGGCCGCCCCCGCCCAGCAGGCCGCCCCCGCCCAGCCGGCCGCCCCCGCCCAGCAGGCCGCCCCCGCCCAGCCGGCCGCGACCGGCGACGGCGGCAGCACCTACGTCACACCCCTGGTCCGCAAGCTCGCCTCCGAGCACGGCGTTGACCTGTCCACGCTGCGCGGCACCGGGGTCGGCGGACGCATCCGCAAGCAGGACGTCCTCGAGGCCGCGGCCGCGAAGAAGCCGCAGCCGGCCGCCGCGTCCGAGGCCCCCGCCGCCACGGGCCAGCAGGCACCGGCCGCCTCGCCGCTGCGGGGCACGACCGAGAAGATGTCGCGGCTGCGCAAGGTGATCGCCGCGCGCATGGTCGAGTCGCTGCAGGTCTCGGCCCAGCTCACCACCGTGGTGGAGGTCGACCTCACCAGGATCGCCCGGCTGCGTGCCCGGGCCAAGGCCGACTTCGAGGCCCGCGAGGGGGTCAAGCTCTCCTTCCTGCCCTTCCTCGCCAAGGCGACCGTCGAGGCGCTCAAGGCGCACCCGATGGTCAACGCCAGTATCGACACCGAGAAGGGCGAGATCACCTACCACGGTGCCGAGCACCTCGGTGTCGCCGTCGACACCGAGCGCGGGCTGCTCGTGCCCGTGGTGAAGGACGCCGGCGACCTCAACATCGCGGGGCTGGCCCGCAAGATCGCAGACCTCGCGGAGCGCACCCGCAACAACAAGATCACCCCCGACGAGCTCGGCGGCGGCACGTTCACGCTGACCAACACCGGCAGCCGGGGGGCGCTCTTCGACACGCCGATCATCAACCAGCCGCAGGTCGGCATCCTCGGCACCGGGGCGGTCGTCAAGCGGCCCGTGGTCGTCGACGACCCGGACCTCGGCGAGACGATCGCCATCCGGTCGATGTGCTACCTCGCGCTGTCCTACGACCACCGGCTGGTCGACGGCGCGGACGCCGCCCGGTTCCTCGCGACCATCAAGGCGCGCCTCGAAGAGGGCTCCTACGAGTCCGATCTGGGCCTCTGAGGACCTTCCGAAGTCTCAACCGTTCCCCTGACCGGAGGGCATCCGGGCGAGGTCGTCCCGACGAAGGGTCCGCATGAAGGTCGTACTCACCGGCGCGTCCGGGCCCCTCGGTCAGGCGCTGGTCGGCTCGTTCACGTCGGACGGGCACGACGTCCTGCGTCTCGTGCGGCGGGCGCCAGGCAGGCCCGAGGAGGCTCGGTGGGACCCACGAGGAGGCACGATCGACCCCGGCGCCCTCGACGGCGCCGAGCTCGTCGTGCACCTCGCCGGCGAGACGCCGGGCTCCCGGCTGTGGACCTCCGCGCACGCGCGTGAGGTCATGGACAGCCGCGTGCTCGGCACGACGACCATCGCGCGAGCGGTCGCCGAGGCGGGCGTCCCGACCCTGCTCACCGCGTCCGGCACCGGCTACTACGGGAACCCCGGCGACCAGGTCCTCGACGAGTCCGCCCCGGCCGGCTCCGGTTTCATGGCTCAGGTCGCCCGCCGGTGGGAGGAGTCCACCCAACTTGCGCAGCAGGGCGGCGCGCGCGTCGTGCCGATGCGCACCGGTGTCGTGGTGACCGCCACGGGCGGTGCGTTCGGGCGCCGCCTGCTGCCGATCTTCCGGCTCGGCATCGGGGGCCGCATCGGGTCGGGCCGGCAGTGGTTCAGCTGGGTTGCCCTCGACGACTACGTGCGCGCCGTGCGGTTCCTCGCGGAGCGCGGAGACATCACAGGACCCGTGAACGTGTGCGCGCCCGAACCCCTGACCAACGCCGAGATGACGGCTGCCATGGGGCGCGTGCTGCACCGACCGACCCTCACCGTGGCGCCGTCGTTCGGCGTGAAGTGGGTGTTCGGCGACTTCGGGAGGGACCTGCTCGGCGGCCAGCGCGTCGTGCCGCGCCGCCTGCTGGATGCGGGCTTCACGTTCACCCACACCGAGTTCGAGCCGGCACTGCGCGCGGTCCTGGCCGGGGCTCACCCCCGCGCGACGTCGTAGACCCGCCACCTCCCGTCCACCCGCGACAGGGTGACCGTCCACGTCGCCTCCCCGCGTCCGGCGCGTTCCTGGACCACGGCCCCGTCCCGGTCGACCAGACGGTGGGCGGCGAGGACGTCGGTCACCTGCAGGCGCACCGTGGTGGCCGACTCGCGCAGGACCCGGAGCGCGACCGTGTCGAGGCGGAGCCCGTCGACCCGCAGGCCCGACCGGGCGAGCCGCCGCAGCGCGGACTCGTCGCGGCGGTTCGCCGGTGAGCCGGGCACGTAGACCTCCTCGAGCGCCGACGGCGAGCCGGCGGCGAACGCCGCGGCGCGCGAGGCGTCGAGGCGGTCGAGGACGGCCGCCCACCGACCGACAACCTCCGCCCCGCCGGCCGGTGAGGCGGCGGCGGGCCTGCGGTCGTCAGGCGTGCTGGGTGTCGGGGACGGCGGCGGGCCCGTGGGACTGCTCGACGCGTCCACCGCAGCCGGCGAGGCAGCGGACCGGGCGACGTCGCCGGCCCGCGAACCGTCACCGGCGCCGGCCCAGGCGATGCCGGTCACGACCGCCAGGGTGACGGCCGAGAAGGCGCCCGCGACGGCGAGCCCCGCCCGCCAGGTGCCCACCGAGCGCGGCCGGGCACCCGCCGCGCGGCGCCGGGCACCTGCCGCACGGCGCCGGACACCTGCGGCGCGTCGGCCGGCACCCGCGGCTGCGGCCCTGGCCCGACCGCGAGGGCCACGTCGTGCCCGCTGCCCGGCCGGCTGGGCGACGGCGGGGGGTGGGACCACGCGCCGCACCCGGTGGGTCACCGGCACCTCGGAAGCCTCGACACGACCCGAGGCGGCTGCGGGCACCGCCGGCAGGAGCCTCACCGGCTCGGCGGGCGCTGCCTCCCACACCGCGCAGGCCAGCTCGGCGGCCCCCGGGCGGTCGGCGGGGTCGGCCGCGAGCACCCGGTGGAGCAGGTCGAGGATGGGGTGCGACCCGGCGGGTGGCGGCACCCGGACGCCCTCGTGGTCGTACGGCGCGGTGCCCGTGAGCGCGGCGACGCACGTCGCGGCGAGCCCGTGGACGTCGGCGGCGGGGCCGCCGGGACCACCGGCGAGGACCGCCGGGTCCAGGAAGCCGACCGTCCCCTCCTCCGCGGTCGCGCCCTCGCCGAGGAGCCGCGAGACGCCGAGGTCGCTGAGCAACGGGCGCCCGTCGGCGGCGAAGAGCACGTTGGCGGGGGTCACGTCGCCGTGCACCAGCCCGCGCGTGTGGACGTCGGCGAGGGCCTGCGCCAGCGGCACCGCGACCGTCACCACCTCACCGGGGGACAGCGGGCCGCGGCCCGCGACGAGGCGGGCGAGGCTGCCACCGGGGGCCAGGTCGAGGACCAGGACCAGGTCGTCCCCCGCCCCCACGACCGACCGCAACCGCACGACGTGGGGGTGCGTCACGCCCGCCAGGACGGCAGCCTCGCGGCGCAGCCGGTCGCGCGCCTCGAGCCCGGCCCCCGGCCGGAGCCGCTTGAGGGCCACCGGCTCGCCCGACGACTGGTCGCGGGCGAGCCACACCTCGCCGCCCGACCCGAAGCCGAGCATCTCGACGACGTCGAAGCCGGGCACGGTCGGATCGCTCACGCCGTCGAGCCTGCCGGAAAGCCCGCGACCCTCCCCCGCAGTTGTCCACAGGGGTTCGTAGGGTCGACCCGTGAAGATCCTCGCGACCTCGGGCGGGTTCCTGCCCTCGGACACCGGCCCGTTCCAGTGGCGGCGCGGGCCGCTCGTCGAGCACGCCATCGCGCTCGCCGGGCACCCCGAGCGGCCGCGGCTGTGCTACGTCGGCACCGCGACCGGCGACAGCGTGAACGGCACGGTCGGCTTCTACCGCGCCTTCGCCGGGTCTCAGGTGCGGGCCTCGCACCTCGAGCTGTTCGCGATGCCCAACGTGGCCGACGTGCGTGCCCACCTCCTCGACCAGGACGTGGTCTGGGTCGGCGGCGGCTCCGTGGCCAACCTGCTCGCCGTGTGGCGGGTGCACGGGCTCGACGAGGTGCTGCGCGAGGCGTGGGAGGCAGGGGTGGTCCTGGCCGGCGTCTCGGCGGGGTCGATCTGCTGGCACGTCGGCGGCACCACCGACAGCTTCGGCCTCGACCTGCGCCCGGTGACCGACGGTCTCGCTCTGCTGCCCTACGGCAACGGCGTGCACTACGACAGCGAGGAGGGCAGGCGTCCGCTGCTGCACCGGCTCGTCGCCGACGGGACTTTGCCGACGTCCTACGCCACCGACGACGGCGTGGGGCTGCACT
>Ga0299913_10006217_pt1 | contig 10321 bp, 7 predicted proteins | sample RVTome_9_FD_201360 | JGI IMG/M metagenome (GOLD analysis project Ga0299913, IMG submission 201360) | Soil microbial communities from uranium-contaminated site in the Upper Colorado River Basin, Wyoming, United States - RVT155D38 (version 2) ... | reverse complement strand
CCGCCGGCGAGATCGGCTCCCGTCTCGTCCACGATGCGGTACTCCACGCTGCGAGAAGGCCGGCCGATACAGCGCTGGCCCACGTGACGCGGCTCCCGGTCGGCGATCGTCACGGCGCCCGCTCCGGTTTCGGTCATCGACCACGCCTCCAGCAACGGCAGCCCGAAGCGCTGCTCGAACAGCCGGTGATGACGGGGATCGCAGCCCGCCCCGAAGCCGAATCTCACCTGCCTGCCGATGTCGTCATCGTCGGCCGGTGGAAGTGTGAGCAGGATGGCGGGCATGACGCCAAGATAGTGAATGATGGTAGCGGCCTCCTCGCGCACCGTTTGCCACCACGAGGATGGGTGAAAACGATCGAGCTGCACGACGCATCCGCCGCACATGAGCGCGCCCATGAATGACACGCAAAGCGCGTTCATGTGGTGCGGCGGCAGCGGAGTCAGCAGCCGGTCCGCAGAGGTCAGCGCACAGCGGCCGCCGAGACCGTTGTACCAGCGCCCCATCTCCAGAAAATATTCGTTCGCGAGCATGCAGCCCTTCGGGGCTCCGGTCGTTCCGGAGGTGTACAGCAGCGCGGCCTCGCGCCCGGCCACGCCGGCGACGCTCACGGTGTCGGCTTTCGCACTCGAGTTCAGCTCCGACAGCGACAGGGTGCGGCAGACGGCCGATTCGCCGGCAAGCGTTCGCAGCCGGTCGGCGTGCTCGTCGGCCGACACGGCAAGCAGGCAGTCGCTGTGTTCGATCGTTCGAGCGATTTCATTGTCGGTGCCGTCCATGTTCAGCGGCACCAGGCTGATCCCCAGCCCGTTCAACGCCAGCAGGTGCAGGTACACATCGAGGCGGCTGTCGAACGCCACGGCGACCCGCAGGTCCGGCACGATCCCCTGCCCGGCATACCGCCGGCGCAGGCGCTCGACCTCGGCTGATGCCTCGTCGTAGGTCCAGCCGATCGCACCCGCAGCATAGTCGCGGGTGCTCGACGCCGGTGCGCGAAGAAACGGCCGACTGCCGAACGCCCGGACGGCGGCAGTAAAAACTTCGTACAAGCTGTCGGCGTTCAAATCAGGCTCCAGTTCGCCGGCACCATATTAAACCCCGCCCCGTAGGAAAATCCCGGACCATCTCACTGGCCGACTGGTGCCTGCCGGCGCGCGTGCTAGGATCATGCAGCGTGGCACTTAGCCCCATTATTCATGAACGGCACGGCCGTAGAAACGGAGCCGTGATCGGGGGGAGGGCTTTTCAGGGGCGTGCGAAACAGGGATGTTTCGCCCGCAGCCGACATGGATGTCTTCACGGCGTCCCTGGAAAGCCCTCCCCCCGGGTCGCGGCTCCGCCCGCGCAAATGTCAAACGTTCATGAATAATGGGGCGGGCTCAAGAGGAGACGGAATGTACCAGTCATTTCCGATCGGCACGATCCGGCAGGAGGAGCGGTTCGACTACTTCCTGAGCGTGATCGATGAGGTGTTCTGCCCGATGCATTGTGCGCCCGGCGGCAGTGCCGACCGTTTCATCGCAAAGCTCGACGCGGCGGAGCTCGGCGGCCTGCGGCTCGCACGGATCAGCACCTCGCCGGTTGCCGTCAGCCGCAGGCCACGCGACATCGCGAGACTCAAGGACCCGCCGTACCTGCTGAAATTCCAGATTCGGGGTGAAGCGCGCTGGTCGCAGCGGGGACGTGAGGTTCATCTTCGCCCCGGCGATTTCGTCATCGCGTCCACGGCGGAGCCGTATCGGCTCGACCTCCTGGTGCCCCACGAGATGCTGGTGCTTGCCGTTCCCGGTACGACTATGCGGCGCCTGGCCAGCGATCCCGAGCAGTTCCTGGGAAGGCGCATGCCCGCCGAGGATGCCGCCTGCGGACTGTTGAGCAGCTTCGTTGTGCAGGCGGCGCGCAGGTTGCCGCGTCTTCCGGAGGCGATGGTGGAACGAGTGCGAACAAATGTGCTCGACCTGCTAGGCGGCGTGCTCGACGCGCACGGAAGCAGTCCCGCCGATCGCTCACGAGAAGCTCAGTTGCGCCGCATCCGGCGGTTCATCGAGCAGAATCTGCGGCTGCGGCACCTCGGTCCGGAAAGGATCGCGCAGGCATTCGGCGTCAGCACCCGCTACGTTCACAAGCTGTTTGCAGACGAGGAGCATACAGTGACGCGCCTGATCCGGACCCAGCGACTGCAAGCCTGTCACCGGGCGCTTGCCGACCCGGCTTGCGCCGGGATGTCGATCACCGATATCGCGCTCCAGTGGGGCTTCTACGACTTGCCGCACATGACGCGGTGCTTTCGCGAAGCCTACGGCATCACGCCGAAGGAGTTCCGCCGCTCGAAGCGTGATTCCGGACAGTTCGCTCTGGTACAAGCGGTCGACGCGGAGCGCCAATAACATAGGTCGTGCGGACTCCCGGTTTGGCTGCTTTTGCGCAAGACCGGCGATCGGTCCATTCGGGTCTAGGGCAACAGGCCCTAATCACGGGGGAGAGAGAAATGCCACGCATCGTTACATGCATCGTTCCAGTTGCACTTGCCGCCTCGGCCCTGGTCGCTACTCTGGTCGCTACTGTTGAGCCGGCACGAGCGCAGGATGCTCGCCCTCCAGGTGCGCTCGAAGAAATTCTGGTAACGGCGCAAAGGCGCGAACAGAGTCTGCAGGACGTCGGAGTCGCGGTCACCGCCTTTACCGGCGATCAGATGCGTCAGCTCGGTTTCACGAACACAACCGATGTCGTGGCCATGACTCCCGGGTTGAACTATACGGTGCCGAACGCGGAGTCGAGTCAGATCAATTTCTTTCTCCGCGGCGTCGGACTCAATGATTTCGCCGATGCCAACGAGAATCCCGTCGCGGTATACGTGGATGAAGTCTACCGCCCCGCCATGGGTGGCTTGAGCTTCCAGCTGTTCGACATGGAACGCGTCGAGGTGCTCAGAGGCCCGCAGGGCACACTGTTCGGCCGCAACACGACGGGCGGGCTCGTGCACTATGTGAGCAGGCGTCCGACCGATGAACTCGACGGTTACGTGAATGCCACCCTGGGTGATTTCAGTCAGTTGAAACTGGAAGGCGCTATCGGAGGGCCGATTACGGACTCGGTGGCGGGCAGACTCTCACTGGCCACGAACAAGCACGACGGCTGGACCGAAAATCGTGCCGGTCCCGACTACAACGAGACCGATGCCAAAGCCGCCCGCGCCCAGCTGCTGTTCACTCCGTCCGACAACCTCGGCATCCTGCTGAACGGCTGGTGGACGGACAATGACGCCAACGTGGGCGCCTGGCAGCATCAGGCCACGAGGTTCAATGCCGCTGGCGAAAGCGTGCCGCTCGGGCCGACCGAGCAGGACACCTCCGTCGATTGCAATGCCGACGGCGTGCTCGACGCCGGCGATGCACGGCCGGCACCGGGCACGGACTGCTTCGGTTATCGCGACACCGACGACGATCCCTGGGCCGGTGAATTTGACCGTGATGGCCGGGTCGAAGTCGAAACCAGCGGCATCTCGGCGAATGTCGAGTGGCAGTTCGGGAACGTCGGCGTAACGTCGATTACGTCTTTCCAGACCGTGGAGCGCCTGCAATCGGAAGATACGGAGGCTAGCCCGTTCCCACTCATTCTCCCCACTTTTGCCGCCGAGACCGATACTTTCAGCCAGGAACTGCGCCTCGACGGAGGCAACGACAATTTCCGCTGGCTTGCCGGCGTTTTCTATTTCGACAACGAAGTAGACGGCAATTATTTTCTGGACCTCACGAACCTGGGATTCGTGTTCTTCGATGCAAATTATATTCAGGAGACAGACTCGCTCGCAGTGTTCGGCCAGGTCGAATTCGATCTCGGCGACCAGTGGACCTTGATCGCGGGCGCGCGGGTCGCGAACGAAGAGAAGACGCTCGATTACCTGAATGTGGACGAGTCGGGTCTGTTTGAATTCCTCTTCGGCAGCGACATCGCTTTCGACTTCGGACCGGGAACGGTCGGCGATCTCGCCAGGCACGACAACGATTCGGTGAGCGGCAAGCTGGAACTGGACTGGCGGCCCACAGAGGACCTGCTGGTCTTCGGCTCTATCTCCCAGGGCACCAAGTCCCCCGGTTTCAATGTCGGTTTCCTCGACCAGACGTTCCTGTTTGCCAGCAACACGCCGCAAACCATACCGTTCGACGAGGAGACGCTCCGGAGCTATGAGCTCGGCTTCAAGTCGACGATCTTCGACGGACGCGCGCGGTTCAACGGCAGCGCGTTCTATTACGACTACAAAGATTTCCAGACCTTCCGCTTCGAACTCCTGAATCAGATCATTTTCAACGCCGATGCCGAAGTCAGCGGCGCGGAGCTGGAGTTGCAGATGTCTCCGGCGGAAGGCTGGGACATCGCGCTCGGACTTTCTGTCCTCGACGCCACCGCGGAAGGCATCCCCGACCCGGCCGGCGGTCCGCCCCGCGAACGCGAAATGGTCGCGGCGCCGGACCTGTCGGCGAACGCGCTGGTCCGTTACGCGTGGCCGGCTTTCGGCGGCGAGCTGGCGGTGCAGGCGTGGGGAAATTACCAGGACGAAATCTTCTACGACATCCAGAATGCGCCGGTGTCGAGGGAGGACGGCTATGCGGTCGGAAATCTCCGTGTCTCATACACGTCGAGCGACGAACGCTGGGAGCTTGCGGCCTTTGGACACAATATCACCGAGGAGGAATACCTGAGCTATACGTTCGACTTCACCGGCCCCTTCGGTTTCAACCAGCAAGCCTATGGCCCGCCGCGCTGGATCGGCGTGAGCCTGCAATACAACATGGAATGACCGCGCCGTTCAATCCGCGAGGAGCAGCGTGCTGGAACAGGTAATCGACGTCGACAGGCCCCTGGAAGTGAACTCCTTCCGGGGCTTGTCGGCAGCCATCCTGATGGGCGTGATCGGCCCCGAGGTATTCATTGTTCAGCCCGGCTTCGTGCAGGGACTGGTCGTCCATCTCGGCCTCACCGACAGCCAGGCGGGGTACACCGCCTCGGCCGAGATGTTCGGGATTGCGGCAACCACCATCCTGCTCACTTTTATCGCGCACAAGGTGAACTGGCGCGTCGTCTTCACCTGCTCCCTGATTGTGATGTTTCTCACCAATGCACTGTCGACGCTCGTTGACGATTTCGAGCTGTTTACCGCGCTGCGGTTCGGGGCGGGCCTCGGGGCTGGCGGACTGGTGTCGCTGAGCTTTGCAGCGATTGGACTCACCGACGATCCCGACCGCAACTTCGGCTACCTCATCATGTGGGTGCTGATATACGGCGCAATCGGCCTGATGCTGATGCCCACCGCGTATGACCTTGGCGGCATGGACACCGTGCTGTGGTTCTTCGCGCTGTTTCCGCTGGTGGGCCTGCCGTTCGTGAAATACCTTCCCGACACCGGCGAGAACGCCGTCGCCGTGGAGCAGGATGCCGTTACGCTGCCGGTAATGCTGCGCGGCCTCGCGTTGCTGGCCATGCTGAGCTATTTCCTGGCGCAGGGCGTCGTCTGGGCCTATCTCTTTCTGATCGGCCTGTCCGGCGGCCTCGGCGAGCAACAGGTGGCGAACGGCTTGACGATCTCGCAGTTCGCCGGTATCGGGGGCGCTTTCCTGGCCGCTCTCATCGGCAAACGTTACGGTCGTTCATTGCCGCTCACCGCGGGCATCCTGGGCGGCGCGCTATGCCTGTACTTCCTCGTCGGCGAACTCGAGTTCCTGATCTTTGCGCTCGCTGTCTCGCTCTATAACTTCGCGTGGAATCTCACGCACCCTTACCTGCTGGCGGCAATGGCCAGCTTCGACCGCCGCGGCCGCGTCGTCGTTTACGCGGTGGCCATGCAGATGGTGGGCCTGGCGATCGGGCCCAGCCTTGCCGCCTCCGTGATCGAGCGCGGCCAGTACGTGAATGTGAACATTCTCGGCGCTGCACTCTTCCTTTTGAGCCTCGCTTTCGTCCTGCCGCCGGTGATAGCCCGCGCGCGGGGCGAGTGACGGGAGAACAGCCATGTTTGCCGATCTCAGCGGAAAAGTTGCCATCGTCACCGGCGCCGGACAGGGCATCGGGCGCGCCATTGCCGTAGTCTTCGCCGCTGCCGGCGCCAGAGTGATGGTCGCGACACGCACCGCAACCCACGGTGAGTCCACCATTGAGAGGATCGAGAAAACCGGCGGTACCGCCCTCCTGTGTGCGGTCGATGTTGGAACGGCGGAGAACGTGCAGAGCGTCGTGCGGCAGACGGCCGATGCCTGGGGCGGGATCGACATCATGGTGCACAACGCGGCCTCGTTCCTTGGCGGCCCCGTCGAGAGCTACTCCGAAAGCGACCTGGAGACGGTGCTGTCCGTCAATCTCAAGGCTTGCTTCCGCTTCTCTGCCGCGTGTATTCCGCAATTCCGCAAGCGCGGCGGCGGCCGCCTGCTGTTCACCTCGTCGGTAACGGGCCCCCGCGTTGCCATGCCGGGCACGTCCTATTACGCCGCTTCGAAAGGCGGCATAAACGCCTTTATACGCACCGCCGCCCTCGAACTGGCCCGCGACAACATCACCGTCAACGGCGTCGAGCCCGGCTTCATCCGCACCGCCGCCATGGAACTGCTGGCCGATGCGGAAGGCCTGCAGCAGATGACGCGGTACATTCCGGCGGGCTACATGGGCGCGCCGGAAGATATCGCGCATGCCATGCTTTACCTGGCCAGCGACGAAGCTCGCTACATCACCGGCCAGACCATCTGTGTCGACGGCGGGTCGACGCTGCCGGAGAGCCCGGTATTTCTGGATGAACTGGAGGGCATCAAGGAACTGGCCGGCTCGTCCTAAGCCAGCACTCCCACGGCCTGTTAACACCGAGAGACTACGATGAGCAAAAAATACGACATGACGATCAACGGCAAATCCGTGCCGGCCGAAGACTATCGCGAGATCCGGAATCCTGCGAACCACAATGAGACGGTTGGACTCGCCCCCTTGGGAACGCGCGAGCATCTGGAACGGGCGATTGCCGCGGCACGCGGCGCGTTCCAGAGCTGGCGTTACTCGAGCGACGAGGAACGCGAGGAAGCCTGCCGCACTATCGCCAAGGTCGTAAGCGACAACACGGAGGAGCTGAAAGTCCTGCTGAGCAAGGAACAAGGCAAGCCGCTCAAGGGGCTCGGGGCGGAATTCGAGTTGGGGGGATGCGCGGCATGGGCCTCCTACACCGCGACTTTGAGTCTGCCGACGAAGCTGCTGGAGGAAAGCGAAAAAAGCCGCATCGAGATGCATCGGGAGCCGCTCGGTGTCGTGGGATCCATCACGCCCTGGAACTGGCCGCTGCTGATCGCGATCTGGCACGTCGTGCCCGCCATCCGTACCGGCAACACGGTCGTGATCAAGCCCTCTCCGTTCACTCCGCTCGGCACATTGCGCCTGGTGGAACTCGTCTCACAGGCGTTGCCGCCGGGTCTGATCAATGTCATCTCGGGCGACGATGACCTCGGTGCGGCGCTGAGCCAGCACGCGGACGTGAATAAGCTGGTATTCACCGGTTCGATCGCCACTGGCAAAAAAATCATGTCGAGCGCGGCCGCGACGCTCAAACCCCTGACGCTCGAACTCGGAGGTAACGATCCGGCGATCATGCTGCCGGACGCGGACCCGGAGAAATTCGCGGAAGGCTTGTTCTGGGGTTCGATGATCAATTCCGGCCAGACCTGCGGGGCTATCAAGCGCCTGTACGTTCACGACAGCATCTTCGAGCGAACCTGTGAGGCACTGGTCGCCTTCAGCCGCGCCATCCCCATGGGCGATGGTCTCGATGAATCGAACCTGCTCGGTCCCTTGCAGAATGAGCGTCAGTTCAAGCGCGTCATCGAACTGGTCGAAGACGCGAAGGCACGAGGCGGGACGATACTCTCCGGCGGAGAGGCGACGGGCGGCAACAACTGGTTCTATCCAGTGACCTTCGTCAGCGACCTCGAGGACGGCACACGCCTCGTCGACGAGGAGCAGTTCGGGCCGGTTCTGCCGATCGTGCGTTACAGCGACGTCGACGATGCCCTGCAGAGGGCCAACAGCCTCGAGTTCGGTCTGGACGCATCGGTCTGGGGCATTGACCGGGAGCAGACCAGCCGTGTCGCGGCAAGGCTGGAAGCCGGCACCGTATACGTGAATAAACACGCCGAGATCGCGCCTCACGTGCCGTTTGGCGGGATCAAATGCTCGGGGCTGGGCGTGGAGTTCGGCGAAGAGGGACTGGCCGCCTATACCTCCATCAAAGTCATCAACGCAGCCGCGTGAACAAAATCTCCGCATGTCCCGCGTGAGATTCGACGACGGCGTGAGCCTGCGGTGAGCAGGCGCGGCGAATTACTGAACGACGCCGACTTCAGGCGGCTGTTGCATCGTCGCAGCCGCCTGCGCTGGGGACTCGCCGGCTTTCTGACTGCCGCTTATCTCTCTTACGGCCTTGCCGGTTTATATGCCCCGGCCCTTCTTGCGACGCCGCTGCCGGGCGCGGCAATCACCTGGAGCCTCGTCCTCGGCTACGCCATCATCGTCCTCGGCATTGCCTGCTCGATCGGCTACGTCTGGCAGGTGAATCGCATCATCGCGCCTCTGCAGAAGAAAATTGCCGGAGAGTGGCGTTGACGGCGGGAATGAACCTGACGGCGATCTGGGTCTTCACCGCGTTCATCATCGCGAGCTTGCTGGTTACCTGGTGGGCGGCCGTGCGCACCCGCTCCACCGGCGACTTCTACACCGCGGGCGGCAAGATCACGGACCTGCAGAACGGGCTGGCCCTTGCCGGCGACTTCATGTCGGCGGCGACCTTTCTGGGACTCACCGGGCTGGCGTTCATGGGTGGGGCGGATGCCTTGCTGTTCGCCATCGGCGGCACCGTCGGCTGGGCCGTGATCCTGTTCATCTTTGCCGATCGCCTGCGCAATCTTGGCCGCTACACGTTTGCCGATGTCGTGGCGTATCGTCTCCACCCGGAGCGGCTCCGCATCCTCGCCGCCGTGGGTACGCTGATCGTTGCCATCCCCTATCTCATTGCGCAGATGGTTGGCGCCGGAGGACTGTTTCAGACTTTGTTCGCTCTGCCTTACGGACTGGCCGTGCTCATCGTCGGCACATTGATGACCGTGTACGTGGCGCTGGGCGGCATGCTGGCCACTACGTGGGTGCAGATCATCAAAGCCGTACTGTTGCTCACCGGCGGCACGGCGCTGGCGGTGATGGCGCTGCTTCCGTTCGGCTTCGACATGAACGAGATGTTCGCCCGCGCCGCCGGGATACATCCCCTGGGCGAACGTATCCTCGCGCCCGGCGGCCTGTATCGCGATCCGGTGAGCGTCATTTCCCTCGCCCTCGCCTTCATTGGCGGGACCGCGGGGCTGCCGCACGTGCTGATGCGGTTCTTTACGGTACCGGATGCGCGACAAGCACGTAAATCAATCGGTTATGCTGTACTCTTCATCGGCTACTTCATGGGTTTGACGGTCATCATCGGCTTTGCCGCCATCGTACTGCTGGCGGGCGAGACACAGTATCTGGACGCCACCGGGCGCATGGCCGGCGGCGCAAATATGACTGCCGTGTATCTCGCGCGGCAGACGGGCGGCGAGGCGTTTTTCGGCTTCATCTCCGCCGTGGCCTTTGCCACCATCCTCGCCGTAGTCTCCGGCATCCTGCTGTCCGCGTCCGCGAGCGTCGCGCACGACCTCTATACTCGAGTCATACGTCGGGGTAATGTTTCGGACCGCCAGGAGATGTACGTATCGCGCGTTGCGACGGTCGCCATCGGTGCGATCGCCATCGGCCTCAGCATCCTGTTCAGGAATCTCAACATCGGCGTGATCTCGGCGCTGGTCCTGGCAATCGCCGCGAGCGTCAACTTTCCAGTGCTGATACTGGCGCTGTTCTGGCCGGGTCTCACAACGCGCGGTGCACTGCTCGGCGGATCGGCCGGACTCATCGTGGTCATTGTGCTGACCGTCCTTAGCCCGACGATCTGGGTGAGCGTTCTCGGACACGAGGAGGCCATCTACCCTTATGCCTACCCGACGCTGTTCTCCATGCTGATCGCGTTCGCCGTGACCATCGCGATCTCCATGGCCGACCGCAGCCGGCGCGCCGATGTCGATCGCGGAGCCTATCCCGCGCAACTCATACGCAGCGAACTCGGTCAGCCGGTGTAATTTGAAGGAGTCCCGGATGAACACGAACGAATTACTGGAACGCCGCTACCAGGTGCTGGGCAAGGCGTCGCCGCTGTTTTACGACCGGCCGCTGCACATCGTCCGTGGCGAGGGCGTCTGGCTCTACGACGCCGACGGGC
>Ga0299913_10006216_pt1 | contig 10323 bp, 7 predicted proteins | sample RVTome_9_FD_201360 | JGI IMG/M metagenome (GOLD analysis project Ga0299913, IMG submission 201360) | Soil microbial communities from uranium-contaminated site in the Upper Colorado River Basin, Wyoming, United States - RVT155D38 (version 2) ... | reverse complement strand
ACGTCGGCTTTCTGACGATTGTCTTCATCCTGGTACAAATCGCCGCCTGGCCTGCCCGCAGCCAGGTCCTCTCGACGGTGCTGTTGCTGGCTCTGGCGTGGCTCGTGATCTCAACGGTGTCGCAGGCCATTCGCAGCCGCGCCCTGGGACGGATATTTGCGATCGTGGGCTGGATCTACGTAGCCGCAACGATTCTGGGCATCACCGACAATATCGCCACGGTTCTGGATGGCCTCGGGTTCCAGATAGGCAATTTCAGGCTTTCGCTGCTGTGGTTCCTCAAAGCCGTACTGTTCCTCGGGATCGTGTTCTGGGCGGCGTTCGGCATCGGCGACTTTCTCGACCAGCGCATCCAGCGTTCGCAGGAGCTGACCCCTTCGCTGCGCGTACTGACCGGCAAGATCCTGCGCATCGCTCTGATCGTCGTTGCCGCACTCGTCTGGCTGACCGTCATCGGCCTCGATATCACCGTCATCACCGTCTTCTCCGGTGCGATAGGTATCGGCGTCGGTTTCGGCCTGCAGAAAGTCGTGTCGAACCTGTTTTCGGGCATCATCATTCTGCTCGACCGCTCCATCAAACCGGGCGACACGATCACGGTCGGTGAAACCTTCGGCTGGATTCGCGAACTGCGCGCGCGCTTCGTCTCGGTGGTGACGCGCGACGGGCGCGAATATCTGATCCCGAACGAGGATTTCATCACCCACGAGGTGATCAACTGGTCTTATTCGGACGAACTCGTACGTATCGATGTGAAATTTGGCGCCTCCTATGACGCGGATCCCCACAAGGTCAGCGCCGTCGCCATCGAGGCAGCCGGTTCCGTAAAGCGTGTCGTCGAGACGCAGAAACCGGTGTGCTGGTTGACCGCCTTCGGGGATTCGTCGCTCGAGTTCATCCTGCGATTCTGGATCAGGGATCCTCAGAACGGGCTGACCAACGTGCGCGGGGCGGTGCTGCTCGCCGTGTGGGACGCGTTCAAGGAGAACGACATTCGCATTCCTTACCCGCACCGCGAAGTCATCATGAAGACGCCCGTCGAGATCGCCGGCCCCGCGCATCCGGGAACACCCTGAGAGGTCGCCGGCTACTGCAACGACGGAAGACGCTAGCCCGGATATCTCACCGATTCGCGGGAATCTCGGCAAGCGGTGCGCGATAAAAGCCAGCCTGGAGACACCCCTTTCGGAGTCCCTATAAACGCCCGATGGCGGACGCTTGACGGAGTTAGCGCGCGGTGTACACTCAGTCGGAAAGTGGCTTTCGATTTTTCCGTCCGTCGCATTTACATGGAGGCGATATGAGAGGAATCGATCAGTCGAAGTGGGTCGTGGCCTGCGCCGCCATATTGTTGGCCGGTTGTGCCGCACAGACACCACCGCCCCCAGATGGCGTGGGCTTCAACGTCGAAACCGGCCTTTTCAGCGTGCACGCGAACGGAGTGTCGCGCGGCGAACTGCTCGATCAGTTGACCAAGGTTGCGCAAATAGAAGTGCGCCCGCAGCCAGCGCGCGACGAACGCCTCACACTTTCCGCCGACGATCTCGACCTCGACGACCTGCTCGCGCATCTCATGCCGCAGGGTGCGCGTTATATCGCACGCCGTGGTGACCGCGAGCTCGTTTCGAAGATTCCCGGAGACGACGTGCGCAAGGACGGCGCCACGGCAGCGGTGGCTCCTGAACTCACACCCAAGGGCAAGGGAGGCGCCCAGGCGCGCACCGGCGCCCTGAAGGCCGCCGCGGACAGCAAGCCGGGTGACGCGCCGCCTCGCGCGGCGGGCCCGACGATGAAGGCCGACGCACGCACGCTGCTTGCCAGCGAGAAAATTGAGCCCAAAGAGCCGCTGCCCACGCGCATCCCGCGCGCGACGCTGCGGGTGACGTTGCTGTTCGAGCTCGGCAAGGCACCGCAAGTGCTCTCGGCGCAGAACATCGAGGGTGGTCCACCCGTGGAGCGCTTCGTGCGTGGCCCGTTCCTGTTCCTCCTCCTTGGTGACGACGGCCGGATCCTGCAATTCGGCAGCTTCGAGGATCCACTCGAAGAGCACAGCTACCTCGAGGACGGCACCCACACGCAGGGGCGAGCGACAAGCGGCATCGCCGGTATTTCGCTCGACAACACCAAGTTTCAGGCCGCAAGCCTGCAGATCATCGATGCACGCGAAGTCACTCTGCCGCGCGAGCTCACTGAGGAGGTAGTGCGCGGCGCGATGGCGCGCGCCAAGCCTATGGTGACCATCCCCGCGGCGCAGTTGCTGCGCGCCGCTCGGCGGGAGTCAGCACAATGAATCGCCTTTCAGCGCTAGGCTTGCTCATCGCGCTAGGCAGCGCCGGCGCCCACGCTCAGACGGTCACAGAACTACTGCGCAACGGAGCCAACGGCGACAAGTTCAACATCGTGATAATCGGCGACGGCTTCGCGGCTGGCGCCGACCAGACCGCGTACGACACGTTCGTGCAGAACGTCGTGATTCGCGACCTGTTCAGCGAGACGCGTAATGGCGCGTACCGCGAGATCATGGGTGCGTTTAATCTGTTCCGCGTCAACGCGGTATCGGCGCAGAGCGGCATCACCACCGTGGATTCGACGGGTGCCGTCACCAACACCGTGAATACCTTTCTCGGGTACCGTTACAGTGGCAACTGGAACCGTTGTTGGATGGAGCCCGGCCCGAACAGCAACACCACGCTCGCCAACACCTTGGACAACCTCGTACCCGGCTGGACGCACGCGTTCATCATCCTCAACACGACGTCGGGCGGCGGCTGCCGGCGTGGCAACCAGCTTGCGATCACCCGTGGCAGCACCTGGACGACGGCTGCCCACGAGATGGGCCACATGATCGGCGACCTCGGCGACGAATACACCGGCACGGCTAACTACACTGGCGGCGAGCCGGGCAAGGTGAACCTGACCATCAATACGGACCGCGCGACCCTCAAGTGGCGCGAGTTCGTCAATCCGAGCACTGCCGTTCCGACCACGTCGACCACTGGCGACCCGGTCGAGGACACCGGCCTGTTCGCGGGCGCGACCACAGGCGGCACGCGCTTCGCCACAGGCATTTTCCGGCCCGCACGCAATTCGCGCATGAACAGCAACATGCCGGAGTTCGATTCGGTGGGCTACGACCAGATGCGCAACGTCTCCGCGCAGCGTCAGGACATCCGCTATCGCAACGTGTACCCGGGCCGCTTTACCGGCGGCGCTGGCGCAGACCTGATGCTGCACCAGGAGAACTCGCTGCACCTGTTCACCGGCCAGTGGGACACGGTGGCTTCTTCCTGGGTGCGCACCATGCCCGACCCGGTGTGGGATGCATACCGCCCGGGCGACAAGTTCCTGGTCGGAGACTTCGACGGCGACGGCCGCGAGGACCTGTACGTCTATAACTTCACGGACTGGTCAATGCCTTACTTCGCCATGTTGCGTTCCACGGGTTCGGGATTCACCGGCATCCGGCGTTTCGATCAGGACCTGCCGGGCTGGGGTGCGATGCGCGAACACGACGAGTTCTTCGTTATGGACGTCGACGGTGATCGCCGCGACGACGTCGTCGTGTTCAACGGACGGGACTTCAGCATCGGCTATCTACTGGTATTGCGTTCCACCGGCAACAACCTGCAGTTCGTGCAGCGTTTCGACGACACACTGCCGGGCTGGGACTCGATGAAGCGCGGCGACCGCTTCTACGTGGCAGACTTCGACGCCGATGGCCGCGAGGATCTGTACGTCAGCAACCAGACCGACTGGTCGGTGGGGTATCTCATGATGTTCCGCTCCAACGGTCGCAGCTTCTCCTTCGTGCGGCGTTTCGATGAGGAGCTGCCCGGCTGGGACGACATGAAACCTGGGGATCAGTTCTTCGTCGGCGACTTCAACGCCGATAAACGCGACGACTTGTACGTGTTCAACGGCAGCGACTGGTCGATGCCGTACCTCGAGATGCTGCGCTCCACCGGCAACAACATGAGCAATACGCGGCGCTTCGATCGCGACGTGCCGGGCTGGGGCGAGATGCGGCGCCGCGACCGCTGGTTCGTCGGCGACGTCAACGGTGACGACCGCTCGGATCTGTACGTGTTCAACGCCGATGACTGGTCCACGCAGTACCTGGGCACCCTGCGGTCCACCGGCACCAACCTCGGCGGCGGATTCCAGACCGATTGGATCGGCAGTTGGAATCTCGGCACGGTCGACAAGTTCGCGGTGGCCAACTTCAATGGCGGCCAGGGCTGGGACGACCTGTTCGTCTACAACGACGACTGGTTCGGCTGCCTGCGCTCCCTGAGCAACAGCGTCGCCAACACCGCCCTCTATCCGCAGTGGATCCACGACCATCGCTACCACGAGTTCGGCTGGTGGTGAGCTCTCGACCGTCCCGTCATCGTTAACGTCTAGCTCGAGATCAACCCAGCCAGTTACGCCGAGCCGCACCGCGTCCTCTCGACACTCGCGCAGCGGGCTATCGGGCTATGTGTTCTGCGAGGTCCTCCTCGTATTTCTGGTAGAGCCGGTAGTTGTGAGTCACGGATTCATTGATGTCCTTCTGAATCCATGCGGTCCGCAGCGATTCGCGTACCCACTGGTGCTCCGCCCAGTTGCCTCCGCCGGTCTTGACGACTTCGATCTCCGCACTCTGAAGACCGACCATATCCACCATGCCACCCATCACCTGGCTGAAATCGTTGAAGGACATCTCTTCCTTCTCGTCCGCCTTTCTGGCGATATCCTGAAGCCGCCTGTCTCTTTCGGCACGCAGTTCGGTGGCCCGGCCCATGACGCGTATGAACCCCTCTACCTGACTTTCCGTCACCTTGCCGTCCGCAGGTGGCCGGTACGTGTCTTCCTCGGCCGACGCCATCAACTCCGCCTGCCGGCTGGCCGCGCCGAAAACTCCGCCGCGGACGTCGCCGCCTTCCGCCGAAGAGCCGGTCAAGGCACGGCTTGCGCCGGTCTCATAAAGCATGCCGCCAACCACCGTGGATACGATCAGCGATGCAACGACGCAGGCAAGCAGGGACACGATATAGTGGGCTGCGCGAGTCGAATCCGGCACCTCCAGGTATACCGGAATGATCTTCCACAAAAGCACCAGGGACCAGATCAGGAGGCCCAGCATTACGAGGCCACCGATCCACGGCAGCGGCGACAGCGCCTGGCCCACATAGCCCGGAACGAACGCCAGCGTGGTCGCAGCAAGGGCCAGGGCGAAGCTCCCCTTGCCGCGGAAAGCGGCGGCCAATGCACTGAATATCAGCGCGACCACGGCGGCGACTATGGCACCCATGACGATCCGTAGGAGGGTCGAGAGCAGCGTTGGCCGGCCCAGACCGAGTATCGATTCCCCGCTGCCCAGAAAGCCCAGGAGGTAGGCGACGATCGCCGCGGCAACGATCAGTGGGCCGGTCAGGAGAACCGCCGTCCTTTTCCAGTCGCCCGCCTCGGGACGGTAGCTTCTCCAGGTGGCTTCGGGGTCGAACAGGGCACCGCGGACGAGGTCCAGCGTGCGTTTGAGGTCAAACATCGGCGTGCTCTCCATTCTAGTTATTACGCCGGCGGCAGGGCCCGCCACGGCAGACTACCCCCGGTCATCCGCCTCAAGGGCTATTCTGGCACCTTAGCCTGCGTCCTTTCCAGATGTGCCGCGTGGGCATTCGCACAGAACGGGGCGGGCACCCCCGATTCGGCTCATCGGCGAACCGGGAAGTCGACCTGTACGACCAGGCCGGGGGCCCCGTCGGGGCGCGAGAGGAACCTGAGTGTGGCGCCGTGCACTTCCGCGACCTTCTGGCAGATGGCGAGACCCAGTCCGAATCCTTCGCTTTTGGTGTCCAGGCGCATGAAGCCTCTCGACATCTGCCGGCGAGTATCCCCGGAAATCCCGGGGCCCGTGTCGCTCACCGTAAGCCTGAGATGCGCGCCTGCAGGTTCCGCCGAAGTGGGACACATCTCGAGCCGCACTTCTGCGAGCGTGGAGGCCGGACAGTGGTTGAGCACGTTGTTCAGAAGATTCTGCAGGAGAATGTCGAGCAGTGTTGCGTCGCCGTCGATCGTCGCCGGAGACAGTTCGCTTCGTAGCGTCATCCCCCTGTCTGCGAATCGTTCGCCAAAGCGGTCGATGACTCGTCCATACAGGGCGGAGATGTCGACCGTTTCGAAGTGCTGCCGCCACTGGCCCTGTTCGAGGCGTGCGAGAGTCAGAAGCTGTTCGACCAGCCGTGAAAGGCGGTCGACTTCTTCCTTCACGGCCCGGGTGTCCGGTTCCGGACTCGCGAGTTCCAGTTTCAGTGTCGTCAGCGGTGTCCTCAGCTCGTGGGCAACATCGCTGGCGAACTGCCGCTCGCGGTTCAACACCGTATCGACACCGCTCATCATTCGATTGAGCGCATCCCGCAGCACGCGAATTTCCTGCGCCGGCGTTCTGAGAGCGATTGGCGTCAGTGAGTCCGCGCTGCGGCTCTCGAGCTGACGCACCAGCCGGCTCAGTGGCCAGGTGAAAAGACTGATCAGGACCCCGAGTAACAGGAGATTCACGGCGCCGCCGACCAGTGCCGGAGTGATTATGTCCTCGAGTATGTCCTTGCGCACGTCCAGAAACAGGTCGTCGCGGCGCAGGACCTGCACGACGATGTCATCTTCTTCCGTCTGGTATCCGTGCCAGCGGTAGCCGTCGTAATTCAAACCTACGGCCCCCTCTTCCGCCGACTCGAGCGGCAGGTTGTGAGCCAGATTGCTGATCAGACGGTCCCTCCGGGTGTCATAGACGCTTACCCAGCGCGTATCCTCGTCGTCCTCCGGTTCGAACGTATCGCGGAGGAGCTCTTCCAGATCGTCGTCGTCGAGCAGGCGCCCGCGTCCGGTAGCGAGAAGCTCGGCCAGGAACTCGCTCTGAATCTCGAGATCGGCGTCGAGAATGTCCCGGAATTCCGCTCCGGCAATCCAGTACGTCGCGGCCACGCCGCCGATTGCCGTTGCGACGATCGTCAGCGCGAGCAGCAGCGCGAGATGCGAGAGCCTGAAGCTCATTCGTCCGTCAGCCTGTAGCCGAAACCGCGCACGGTTTCTATCCGGTGCTTGCCGAGCGTCTTGCGCAATCCGTAGATATGCACCTCGAGGGTGTTCGAGTCGACGCCGTCTCCAAGCCCGTAGAGCTGCTGCATCAGGCGCTCCCTGCGCACCGGTTTATCGCCTGCCTGCATGAGCACGGCGAGAATCTGGTGTTCCTTTGGCGGCAGGCTGACCGGCTCGTCATCGAGATAAAACTGCCGCGACTCCGCACTGTAGCTCAGGTTTCCGGCTGTGAGCCGTGGTTGCGCGCGGCCCGACTTGCGGCGCAAAAGAACTCGGATCCGGGCCAGAAGCTCATCCGGTTCGAAAGGCTTGACGAGGTAGTCGTCGGCACCGGTATCAAGACCTTTTACCCTGTCATCCAGCCCGTCACGCGCGGTAACGATCAGGACCGGCGTATTGGAATCGCCGGCGCGCAGGGATTTGAGCCACTCGACCCCGTCACCGTCCGGGAGACCCAGATCGAGCAATACCGCATCGTAATCGGCCGAGGCGAAGTGATTCTTCGCCGACTCCAGATTCCGGACCCAATGCACGCGATAGTGCCTCTTCAGCAAGCGGGAAAGCGCATTACCGAGATTCAGATCGTCTTCGACGAGCAGGAGAAACATCGCAAGCCTACCTTTAGAACCTATCGGTTCCAGTCTTTCCAGTATGAGGATGCAGGCTTAAAGAAAACTTAAGTCGGCGCCCGTCTTCATCTGAGTTTAAGGTTCCCTCGGCACACTTTCGCCGTCGAACAATAACGGAGCCAGACCATGAAGCAAACAACGACAGCGATTGCAGTGTCTCTACTGCTCGGCGCCGCCACGCAGCCTGCCCTTACGGGGCCTGTGGCAGCCACCGTCGTGACGATTGACGAACGCTACATCACCTCACTCGAGCCCGAGGCCAATATCGACTCGGTAGCGGTAGCTCCGGGCCGGCCTGCCCTTCTTCTGGCGACGGCGAAGGCTACCGACGTCATCAAGGTATTCGATGCATCGAGCGGCGTCGAACTGGACGAGCTCGGCGGCAGGGGCGAAACGCCTGAGCACTACCTGCGGCCCAACGGGGTCGCGATTGCCGATGACCTTCTCGTAGTCGTCGAGCGCGACAATCGTCGCGTCAACATACGCTCGATTCCGGATTACCGGGTGCTCGGTACGTTCGGCGAAGATGAGCTCCGGAGCCCGTATGGCCTCTGGGTGCAATCGCTCGGTGTGGACGAGTACCGTGTCTATGTCACCGACGCCTATGAAATGCCGGACGAAAGCGTCCCGCCGAACGAGGAACTCGATGAGCGCGTCAAGACCTATCGATTCACCGTCGAACGGAACGCCGCCGGGGAACCGTCGGCTTTGGAAAGCCGGTTCGAAAAGTCGTTCGGCGAAACCACCAGCCCCGGAGCGTTGCGCGTGGTCGAGTCCATCTTCGGGGACCCGGAGCATGACCGTCTTTTGATCGCCGAAGAGGACGAGGATCCGCTCATGGGACTGGCGATCAAGGTTTACAATCTGGACGGCAACTTTACCGGGGAACAGATCGGCAAAGGCATCTTCGAAGCCCAGGCCGAGGGCATCGCACTGTACGCGTGTAGCGACGGCTCCGGCTACTGGCTGTCAACGGACCAGGCGGACGACCGCACCGTCTATCACGTTTTCGACAGGCAGACTCTGAGGCACGCCGGCGCCTTCATGGGCAGAACGACGGCAAATACGGACGGTGTATGGCTTGCGCGAGAAGGTGTTCCCGGCTTCGATATGGGCGCTTTCTTTGCCGTGCACGACGACCAGGCAGTGTCCGCCTTCGACTGGCAGGAAATCGTTGCTGCACTCGATCTCGAGGTCTGCTCCATATAGCGGGAACGGCGCTCGATTCCCGACATTGCGTTGTTATACTTACCGCGCCGGCTCCTGCGGGAGCCGGCAGCGGCAACCCCTATCGCAGAATCAGAACAAATCTGCCGATCCTCGAGGAACAACACGAATGAAAAGCCCCACCGCCCTGCTTCTCTCCTTCGCACTGGTAGCCGCTTGCGCTTCCGTCGCCGTCGCTCAGGAAAACGTACACCTGAACCGCACCATCGAGACGCTTGCTGAAGGGAAGCCGGCATTCGGCATTTTCAGCGGAGACTTCTCGCTCGCCAATGCACGCGCCCTGGCAACCTCCGACCTCGACTTCATTTTCATCGATATGGAGCACACCCCGTACGACGTCGAAACGTTACAGACATTCCTGCTCGGTATGACAAACAAGGAGCGCGTCCTCGAGAAGGGCAATCTGCAGATGGACGTAACACCCTTGGTGAGAATCCCGATGAATGGCCGGGAGAACCTGCAATGGCTGGTCAAGCAGGTCCTGGACGTGGGGGCGTTCGGCATCGTATTTCCATATGTAGAAACGGGCGCCGAGACCGAGAATGCAATCAGCTCCATGCGTTACCCGCAACGCCGCGGTGATGCGGCAACGGAGCCTGCGGGAACGCGTGGCGCGTCACCCGGCATTGCAAGGTGGTTCTGGGGCGCGCCGGACTATTTCGACCGCGCCGACGTGTGGCCACTCGATCCGCGCGGCGACCTGCTGGCGGTCATCCAGATAGAGTCGAAGAAAGCGGTCGACAACATCGAAGAGATCGCCGCCGTTCCTGGCGTGGGCGCCATTTTCATCGGGCCCAGCGATCTCTCCATTTCCTACGGCGTTCCCGGACAGCGCGATCATCCGGACGTGGCAGCCGGCATGCGAAAAGTCCTCGAGGTCTGCAAGCGCCGGAACATACCCTGCGGCCTCACGACAGGCGCGGAAAGCGTCGAGCGATATCTTGACGAAGGGTATTCCTTCGTCACCGTCGGCTACTGGAACGATGCCGGTATTTCCGGGGACGTGGCTGAAGCTCTGAGAGTTGCGCGCGACGCGTCCGGCCGCAATTCCAACTAACCCGTCCGCCTTCCGATTCCTCCTGCGGGCATAGCCGTACTTTGCATCGCTAAAATGTGGAGAACTCCAATGCTTCGACGATTCGCCGTCACGCTGCTGATCCTTCCCTACTGCAACATGGCGCTGTCTGCCGGCGACCCCGACCTGGAACTGATCATGTCGGACCCCGACTGGATCGGCAATCCGCCGACCGGGTACTACTGGTCGGACTCGGGCAACGAGGTCTACTTCGATCAAAAAAGGATCGGCGAGCACTTTAGCGACCGCTATGTCGTTCCGGTCGCCGGCGGCGACGCGCAACGGGTCTCGCCAGCCGATGAGACGATGAGTTCC
>Ga0299913_10006215_pt1 | contig 10324 bp, 9 predicted proteins | sample RVTome_9_FD_201360 | JGI IMG/M metagenome (GOLD analysis project Ga0299913, IMG submission 201360) | Soil microbial communities from uranium-contaminated site in the Upper Colorado River Basin, Wyoming, United States - RVT155D38 (version 2) ... | reverse complement strand
ATGTACTTCTTTGCGTTGTCCCAAGCGCCACCGGAGTTCGACAGGAACACCGCCATCAGCTGGCCCGTGAGGATCACGGCCGCGAGGAACGCGCCGAGAGCCATGTAGTTGATGCCGAACCCGATGACAACTGGGGAAAGCGTCGCGAGCAACGCCGGCGTCGCGAGCTCGCGTAAGGAAGCAGCCGTGCAGATGTCGATCACGGGGCCGTAGTCGGGTCTGCGTTCGCCGGACATGATCTTGCCGTCGGCGAACTGGCGGCGGACCTCCTGCACCACGACGGCGGCGGTGCGACCTACCGCACGGATCGCCAGTGCGCTGAACAGGAACGCGATGGATCCGCCGATCAGCAATCCGATGAAGGTCTTCGGATCGGCGACGTTGATCTGCGTCTCTGGGAGAAGGAAGATCTCGGACCCGGCTGCCTCGAGACCCAGCTCCCCGGCGATCGTCTCGATGTAGGAAGCGAACAGTGCGACTGCCGCGATCACCGCGGAGCCGATCGCGAATCCCTTGGTCACGGCCTTGGTCGTGTTGCCGACAGCATCGAGGCTGACCATGATCTTCTCGGGCTCGCCCGAGAACTCACCCGACATCTCTGCGATGCCCGCCGCGTTGTCTGCTACCGGCCCGAAGGTATCTTCCGACACGACCACCCCGGTAGTTGCAAGCATCCCCATGCCGGTCAGGGCGACCAGGTAGAGCGAGAACTGCAGGTTGCCGCCCCCGAGTGCGATGGCAACTCCCAGCGCGGCCGCGATCGCGATCACCGCGTAGACCGATGATTCGAGACCCGACGAGAAGCCGGACAGGATGGTGGTTGCGGGACCGGTTCTCGTCGCCTCTGCGATCTCTCGCACCGGCTGGTTCTCGGTGGAGGTGAAGTATTCGGTGAGGCGAGAGACCACCTGCGCGAGCACGAGACCGATCACGACCGCAAGGAAGACCTTGAGCCCCTCGTGTCCGCCGCCTTCACCCTTGTCGCCGACGTAAGTGAAGGCGACGATCGCGGTGCCTATGACCGTGAGGACGCCGGCGGTCAGGAAGCCCCGATTGATCGGGGCCATGGCCGACCTGTCAGAAGGGGTAGCGCGCACCATGTAGATGCCGACGATCGAAGCGAGTACTCCGATGGCGCGAGCGATGACCGGGAAGATCAGACCGAGTGCGGGGTTCGCGCCGATCGAATCGAACGCGGCGACTCCCAGGATGATCGAGGCCACGAGAGTTACCTCGTAGCTCTCGAACAGATCGGCCGCCATACCGGCGCAGTCGCCCACGTTGTCTCCGACGTTGTCGGCGATCGTCGCCGGGTTCCTGGGGTCGTCTTCGGGGATACCCGCCTCGACCTTGCCGACCAGGTCGGCACCTACGTCTGCGGCCTTGGTGAAGATCCCACCACCGACACGCAGGAACAGGGCCAGCAACGAACCACCGAAGCCGAAGCCGATCAAGATGGCCGAACTCGTGTTCTGAAAAGCCAGGATGATCAGGGTTGCTCCGAGAAGGCCGAGGCCCACCGTGAACATCCCTGCGACGCCACCCGTACGGAATGCGACCTTCAGCGCGGCCGGGAGTGAACCCGAGCGGGCCGCGGCCGCGGTGCGTACGTTTCCCCGCACCGCGAGACCCATCCCGATGAATCCCGTCAGGCCCGACATCAAGCAACCGGCGAGGAACGCGAGCGTTCTGAAGATCCCGGATTCAGCGAAGCTCAAAGCTTCGGTCTCGTCCGGCTTCAGCACGGCCGTCGATGTCGCGAACACGACGATCGTGAGTGGGATCAGGATCAGCCCGATCGTCTTGAACTGACGCCGGAGGTAAGCAAGGGCACCCTCTTGGATCGCTCCGGCGATCTCTTGCATCTTCGCGGTGCCCTGGTCGGCCGCCAGTACCCCGCGCATCAACTGGAAACCCACGAGGATCGCCAACAGTGCGGCCGCTCCCGAGAAGAAGAGCCAGAAGAACTCTGTCCCCGTCAGCTCGAATTCCTGATAGCCCCCCTCCGCGGCAAGAAGCATGTGATTCATGCGGATGTTTTCCTTTCTTTGCGAATGCGCTTCTTCGTCTTCTTCCGTACGTAGATCTGAGTCGCGACCTTCTGCGAGACCGTTCGCTCGGCACCGTCGACGTTGAGTACCAAAGGTCCGTCGAAGGGGTGCTTCTCTTTGACCTGAATCTGGACGCCGGGACGTAAGCCCAACTGATCGAGGAACTCGACCAGGTCATCGCCCGTCGACCCGGGTACTGCCACCTCCGCGACGTCGCCAGGCTCGAGCGAATAGAGCGGGGGCATCTCGGGGATATCGGAGACATCGGGTTCGGGGATCGGGAAACCGTGCGGACAGGTGGCGGGACGATCCAGCGCCACGAACAGACGGTTCTCGACCTCTTGCGGCAGATCGTGCTCGAAGGTGCCGGCGAGCCGGTCGGCCTCGTTCCAGGGGTAGCCCAGCATGTCGGACAGGAAGCGCTCGACGATGCGGTGTCGCCGGATGGCCGCGATCGCCATGCGCCTGCCGGCGGGGGTGAGCTCCACCCCTTTGTAGGGACGGTGGTCTACCAGGCCCCGTTCCGCCAGGCGCTTGACCGCGCCGGTGGCCGTGCCGGGCACCACGCCCATGGCTTCGGCCAGGGCGCCGGTGTGCGCGCCGGTGTCCCCTTTGGTCAGCCGGTAGATGGCTTTCAGGGTCTCGCGATCGGATTTCGAAGGGATGTCAGTCATTTTTCAACGGCATGAAACTTAGCTTTCGGGAGCCGAACGGTCAAGTCGGCCGGGCCGGCCCCTCCGGGGACCCGCCGCGTCGGACGTTTCGGTTAGGCCCGAGCCTCGTGTAAGCGGCGAGAAAGGTTTATCCCCGAGGAGATCAGGCCGACGTGGCTGAAGGCCTGCGGGAAGTTCCCCAGGAACGCACCGGTCGTCGGGTCGACCTCCTCTGAGAGGAGACCGAGCGCGGAAGATCGATCGCAGAGGGACTCGTACTCCTTCACCCACCGCGGAGCCGTCACCCACAACGTCACCTTGATCGGAGACCTCACGGATCTAGATCGACACGGACCGTGAGCAGCTCGGTGCCCATGAGTCGCACGAATGCTGCGTTAATCGGGCGCAGGGTCCGTTGACGCGCACGTGCGTCGTCGGCTTCGAGCACGTGAGCGACACCGCTGCGCCAGCGGCCGCCGACACGTAGCCGCACTCGTGGGTTGCTCTTGATGTTCCTTATATAGCCGGCCTGATGCCCGTGCTCGGCGACGATCCAAAAGGTATCTCCGTCGAGGCCGTTACCGACGGGATTTCGCCACGGCCGTCCGCTCTTTCGACCGGTCGTTTCCAGGAGTGCCCACCACGGCACGTAGCCGGCGACGAGCTTGACGACGGGATTGACCACATATCTCCCAAGAGCCCGGGAGGCGCGGCGTTTGTTCACAGGCTCACGGCAGACCCGCAAGCGGCAGCCACGCGCTTCGTGATCGCCCGCGCCTCATGACTGGGAAGAGTTGAAGAACGTATCTCCCTCGAATATCGCCCGGAGCTGCTTGGGGGATCGGGCGGCAGCCCGCTCGTCGCGCAGCTCCGCTACTCCGGATGCATCCGTCGTAGCTCTTCCGATGAGCTGTTCCTTGAAGTAGAAGAGGACCTCGCGCTCGGCCACCCCCACACCCGAATCGCCGTCCAACAGCGTCGCGCTGAGTGTCCTCGTTTGGCGTTCGACCTCGAGGAGAAGCACCGTGTCCTCCGTTGTTATCGTGTAGATGCCATCGATCCGCGCAGATCCGTGAGTATCCTCTTCGCCCTCATAGGTAACGGAGAACGCGTGCTCTCCCGGCGGTTCCTCCAGCGTATAGGTCATGGTGGCAACCCCGTCGACATCGGTGATCAGCGAGTCGGCGGCGTCCAGGAACTCGAATCGCAATTCCGCGTCGGCTATGGGGTCGCCGGAGCCGTCTGTCAACCTCACCCCGATAGTCGTTTGGTCCGAGTATTGGCCCTCGGTCTCGCTCGATTCCAGAAGCTCGAGCGTGGTAGGTGGAGCGGGTATCGGGATGCCTGCACCGATCTCATACGCGATGAAGCCGGCCTGAAGATCGTCGCCATCCCCGTCCCAGTTCTGGTCGTCGATGCTGGCCGCGGTGTAGATCTTGGTCGCGTCCGGCGAGATGGCCATCGATTGGACGCTGACGAAGTCGGTTGCCGAGGGGTTGAACCGCGCCAGCCATCTCTTCTCGCCGGTCGTCACGTCGTAAGCGATGGTTAGCTGGTCGCCATTGGGCGCGTACAGAACGATCCCCGGAACTCCGGGCGGGGATTTCGCCGAGACGCCGGTCACGTAGACGGTGTCACCGCGGGGATCCACCGCGATGTCCTTGGCGAATTCGAAGTCGTAGTCCTGGAAGCCGTACCGGTCGGACCAGAGCTCTTCTCCGGTGCGAGGATCGTAGGCGATCGTTCCATAGTCGAGCTCCCTGAGGCCGACCTGACCCGTTACGACGAGCCGCGTGCCGGCCGGATCGATAGTCATCGAGTTGGGCGCGTTGAAGTTCGTATCCGGCCACTGCTTGCGCCTCTCCCAGAGCTGTTGTCCCGTCATGGCGTCGTAAGCGACGGTTGCATACCCATAGTTGACCGAGAACGGAGGACCACCGTCGACGTCGTCCGACATCCCGGTCACGAAGACCGTCCTGTCATCCGGCGCGATCGTGAGCGCCGAGGCCTGATCGGGCGCCCTCACGCCGACGCCGTCGTACCGCGCCGTCCACACGATCCCGCCGGCGTCCTCGCCGGTCGTGTCGATGGCGATGGTTCCGTAATCGTTGTTGAACTCGCCCTCGCCGTAGCTCCAACCGGTGAGGTAGAGCATGTCTCCGTCCGAGCTGACGTCGATGGCGAAGGGAGTGTCGGTATGGTTCTTCCCGACGCCATCCCACCTCGTCACCCAGAGCTCGGCGCCGGTACGAGAGTCGTAAGCGATCGCGGCGAAGTCGAGGTCGGAGTTGTCCAGGCCCGCACTGATGCCCGCGATGTACAGGGTTCTCCCGTCGGGAGACACGACGAGCTCGCGAGCGTTGTCGGTTCCGCCTCCCGGACCGTCGTAGTTCGCGCTCCACACGATGCTGCCGTCTTGGGAATCGAAGGCGATCGTTGTGAGATGTCCGTCGCCGGAGATCTGGTCCGTCTTCCAACTCCCGCTCACGAAGACCAAACCCCCGTCGGGAGACACCGCGATCGAGGTGGGGAAGCTGTGGTTCGCCGGGTCACCCCACCGCGCCAGCCACTTCCGTTGCCCCTGGGTGTCGTAGGCCAGGATGGCCCACCGCGATTTCCCGTCGAAACCGGTACCGACGGTCACGCGCGCCGCCGAGTAGATGGCAGATCCATCCGGTGCCGTCGCCACGTCGACGGGCGATTCGGAGCCGAGCTCTGCGGTCTCGTCGTCGTCATAGACCGTGAACCAGGCCTCGCACTTGTCGTCCGCTCCGTCCAGAGCGCATCCGGAGAAGGAATCGAACACCTGGGCCGTCGCGGGAGCAGGTAGGGCGCCCACGAGGAACGCAGCGGCCAGCAGGGTGCCGCGATATGTCAGCTTCACTAGGTGCCTCCCAGGGGCCCGCCCGTAGCCTCAGCGGATTGTTCGCCCCATCCTGCTCGTTACCTCCTGTGGCACCGAGAATCGAACGCCGATCGGGGACTGGCTACTATCTCGGTTGCCGCCACCGCCGAGGCCGCGCTTAGCCAAGGCTCTGCACCGATGCTCGATCGGAGGAGGACACCTACATGACCGACCCGCCACGCACCCCGCCGCCCCCGCCGCCGGGTTGGGTGAGGACCCTCGGCATCGTCGCGGCCCTTGCGATCGTGGCGATCGTCGTCGTAGCGATCCTCGCCGACGGTCACGGCCCCGGGCGGCATCTCCCAGGCGACGATGGTGAGCGGCATACGCCACCCGTGGAACACACTCCGTAAAGAGGAGGTCAAGGGATCGCGCTCATGGGGCCGCGCCTTCGGAAGTTCGCGCTGAGCGTGCACCTGACCTGCTCGGTTGGATGGATCGGGGCGGTGCTTGCGTATCTGGCGCTCGGCGGACGTGCCGCGATCAGTCACGATGCCCAGGCCATCCGTTCTTCCTGGACCGCCATGGAGTTGATCGGCTGGTACGTGATCGTTCCGTTGGCCCTGACTTCCCTGTCCACCGGGCTCGTGATGGCGTTGGGCACGAAGTGGGGGCTGCTCAGGCACTACTGGGTGCTGATCTCATTGGGGCTAACCGTCTCTGCTACTGCGGTGTTGCTCTTGCATATGCCGACCGTTAGCGCCACGGCGGAGCTGGTGCAGCGGATGGACGGTGACGGCCTGGAGGAGCTCGGAGGCGACCTCCTTCATCCCGGCATCGGCCTCATCGTGCTGGTGGTGGTCCAGACGCTCAATCTCTACAAGCCGCCCGGCATGACGCCCTACGGCTGGCGCAAACAGCAACGAGAGAGCGCGGCGCGGTGATGCCTTGGTTCCGATCTGCCATCAGTTCAATGGGGGCGCCTTAGCGCCCCCATTGAACTGCTTCAGCGAGTCTGAAGATCAGCCGCAGTCCGAGCTGTCGTTCTCGGTCTGGTCCGCGCTCGCGTCCTGGTTGTTCTCGTCCCCGCAGTGCACGCCGTCGGAGTCGAGTCGCGCGTAGCCGTTGAGTGGCTGCGGATTGCTGTTGTCGCCGTCGATCGCGACATAGCCTTCTTCGGCGTTGACCGTCGCGCTCCCATCTACGGGCAGGGCGGACGTGTCATCGCCGCATACCTCTGCCCCGTTGCTGCCCGCGTATACGTAGCCGACCCCTCCTACGTCGGTCGACGTGTCTTCGTTGCAGTCGACCTGGTTCTCGTTGGGGTCGTCCGCCGCGTCGCCGACCGCGTCCTCGTCGACGAGACCGTCGCCGTCGTCGTCCGGCACGTCTTCGTCAATGAGGCCGTCGCCGTCGTCATCGGGGTTGCCGTCGCCGTTCGTGTCCCCGACGGGATCCTCGTCGACCAGGCCATCCCCATCGGAGTCATCGGAGGGACCGCCGGTGTCCTCATCTATCGTCCCGTCGCAGTCGTCGTCCTGCAGGTGACATTGGGTCGATCCACTCGGACCATCGGCTACCGCCACACCCCCCATCCACAGTGAACCGAACAAGATCAACGCAACAAGCACGCTCCATCGGCGCATTGCTCACCCCTTCCTGGATCGGCCGCAGGCTCCTCGTCTGTCACACCGTTGGGAGGTCTGACTTGCCTGCCCTGCTTGCGATGGCGCGTTCCCCGATCTCATGCCTCTTTAAACCGAAATGCCTGGACAATCCGTTATGTCTGGAAGGACTTCGGAAGCAGGCTCCTCGCAACCGGCTCGGATAGAGACGCATGAACCCCGCATACCGTTGGTGCGTACAACCAAGAGAGATGGCTGACCTGGGAGGTATTGGGATGCGACGGGTGCTCGTTATGGTTGCCGCTTCAGCTCTCTTGGTGGCCGCGTGTGGGGGAGGCGATGCCGAACCCGCCGGGGGTCAAGGGCAGGCCGGGGAGCAAGACAGCCAAGAGGAGACGCAGGAGGAGGTTGAGGCAACCGTCGAGGTGGCCTCGAGCGACCTCGGCGATGTCCTTGTCGACGCCGAGGGCAACACCTTGTACATGTTCGTGCCCGATCAGGAGTCGGGCGAACCCACCTGCTACGAGGACTGCGCTGAAGCATGGCCGGCCTTTGAAGCGAGCGGCGAGCTCACCGCAGGCGAAGGTCTCGATCAAGCGATGCTCGGGACGGCCGAGCGCACCGATGGGACCGAGCAGGTCACCTTCAACGGCCTGCCCCTCTACTACTTCTCGGGCGATGAAGCCGCGGGCGACACCAACGGGCAGGGCCTCAACGACGTGTGGTGGGTGCTGTCGCCGGAGGGGGAGCCGATCGAGAAAGCGAAGCAGGGCGCCGCCGACGACGCGTATGGGAAGGGATAGGCGAATGGACGACCGGACGTAGCCTTGTCACGTATGGACGCTTTGTCGGATGAGTCTCTGCTGGCGGGTTTCGCATCGAAGGACCCGGAGCTGACGGCTGCGTTCGTCCGACGGTTCCAGCGTCGGGTATTCGGTCTTGCGATGACGATCGTCAAGGACCGGGTCGCCGCGGAAGAGGTAGCGCAAGATGCGTTCGTTCGCGCGTGGGAGCACTCGGGCTCCTTCGACTCCCGAAAGGGGAGGGTCGACTCGTGGCTCTTGACGATTGCCCGCAACCTCTCGATCGACGTGCGACGGATGCAGGCCCGTCAAGCCAGCGAGGACGACTCGGAGCTACATCAGATCGTGAGCTCGGAGCGCGCCCCGGAGACCGCCGGTGTTCTGGCCGACGAGACGAGGCGGCTTCGAGAGGCGATCGCGGAGGAGTTGTCGGAGGAGCAACGGCGCGCGCTGCTTCTTGCGGCTTTCGGGGGCCTCTCCGGAAGGGAGATCAGCGAGAGCGAGGGGATCCCACTCGGGACGGTGAAGACCCGCTTGAGAGCTGCGATGCTGCGCCTGCGCTCGGCTCTGGAGGTTGCTCATGACGACTGATCCTCGTTGCGCCGACGTGCGCCTCTCTTTGCCCGAGTTCGCCCTCGGAACACTTACCGGTCAGGAGCGCGCTCGTGTCCTCGAGCACCTGGGCACTTGCGTGGCATGTCGGCGCGAGCTGCACTCGTTCGTCGAAGTCGGTGATGAGTTGCTCCTGCTAACTCCGACCGCCGAGCCATCCGTCGGGTTCGAGTCCCGCGTCCTGGAGAGCCTGCCCGCGGGCTCGACGCGGCGGCGCCGTATGAGTGGCTGGGTCGCGGCCGCGGCGGCTCTGCTCGTTGCGGCCGCGGCCGGCGGAGGCGCGATCTATCTTCTCCATAACCCCGACCGAGAGCTCGCCGACAGTTACCGCGAGACGCTCGGTGTAGCGGACGGTCGGTACGTTGCCGCTCAGCCCTTCGTCGGAAGCAACGGTGGCGAGGCTGGGTACGTCTTCGGCTACGAGGGATCTCCGTCATGGATCTTCTGTGTGGTGCGGGCCGGAGACGACGGCACCTATGACATCGAGGTGACCACCGACGAGGGTGCCTCGCTCGCCGGTGAGATGCAGGTCGAGGAGAGTGAGGGAACGTGGCATCACGTGTTGGACATGGACCTGCACGGCTTACGCAGCGTCCGGCTGATCGAGCGTTCGACGGGGGAGACGCTGCTGGCGCGCTGGTGACCTAGCCGGGCGCGGATGATGCCCGGGGCGTCGTAGTGACCGCCCCGGGCATCTCCACTTACGCTTCACATTCGCGCGTTTCGCCCCCGTCTTCGTCGGTCGAGCAAGAGTCGGTTCCGGGCCCGCCGTTCAACTTGTCGTAGCCCGGTCCCCCGGAGAGCTGGTCGTCGCCTTCCGCTCCCTTGAGATCGTCGTCGCCCGCCTGGCCTCGAAGCTCATCGTTACCTTCGTTGCCCCAGATGCGATCGTTGCCGTCGCCGCCCAGCAGGAGGTCGTCGCCACCTAGCCCTCGGATCGTGTCGTCGCCGCCGAGCCCGCAGATGACGTCCCGGCCCGAGGTGCCTTGCAACGTCTCGGAGTCATCGGTGCCGGTGATGGTGCATACGACCTCGGTCGAGGCGGTCGCCTCGTTGTTCGCCGGATCCGGATCGGTGACCCCCCCGCCGACCGAGGCGCGGTTATCGATCGTGCCCGGCTCTTGGGGGCGCACGCTGATCTCAACCGAGGAGACCTCATCGGCTGCGAGGTCTCCGAGATCACAGATGACCGTGCCGTTCGTGGGTGCGCAACCTTCGCTCGCAGTCTCGAACGTGACCGACTCGGGCAGCTCGTCTACGACCGTTACCGCGGTTGCCGCGTCTGGTCCGTTGTTCGTTACCTCGAGCGTGTAGGTGAGAACGTCTCCCACTACGACGGGATCGGGGTCGTCGATCTTCGTGATGGCGAGGTCGGCCTCCGGCAGCGGAGGCTCTTCGCCGTTGACTCGGTCGTAGTCGACGAGGTTGAGGAAGACCTGCCAGGCCGAGAAGGTCAGCGAGTAGGACGCGACGCCGAACCTCATGTCGCGCGTCGCGTTTGGAGCGTAATTCGGGTCGGGCAACATGGAGCCGACGACGCGCACCATCCCATCGCCCAGAGGGCGTTCACCCAGGCCGGTCTGATTCGAGAGAAGACCGGACGTGCAGGTATCTCCACAGCCCTCTTGCCACGCGGCGCGGTTGACTGCATAGAAAGGTGTGCGTGCCTCCTGCGCGCCGTCCGCACCGGTGTCGGGCGAGTATCCGATCGGTGTCGGCTCGACCATCTGGCGCG
>Ga0299913_10006214_pt1 | contig 10324 bp, 4 predicted proteins | sample RVTome_9_FD_201360 | JGI IMG/M metagenome (GOLD analysis project Ga0299913, IMG submission 201360) | Soil microbial communities from uranium-contaminated site in the Upper Colorado River Basin, Wyoming, United States - RVT155D38 (version 2) ... | reverse complement strand
CCTCTGCATGGGCCAGCAGCGGGAGGTCGAGCCCGGTTGCCGCAGGATTGAAATTGAAAACCGCGAGCAGTCGCTCGCCCTTGTATTCACGAACGAAGGCCATCGTATTTTCGGGTGAGTCCAGGAACCGGATGTCGCCGAAATTCAGTGCCGGCTGGCTGCGGCGCCAGCGGACGAACGTACGGTAGGAATGGAGCACTGAACCCGCATCCTTGAGCTGATTTTCCACCGCCTTGTCCCGGTGCTCGTCCGGAACCGGAAGCCACGGCGTGCCGTCCGTAAAGCCGGAAGCTGCATCGCAATCGTTCCACGGCATCGGTGTACGGCAGCCGTCCCGCCCCTGGAATAGTGGCCAGAATGCCATTCCATAGGGATCGCGGATGTCTTCCGGCGCGATCTCCGCCTGGGTCAGGCCCAGTTCGTCTCCCTGGTACGAACAGACCGAGCCCTTCAAAGACAGCAGCAACGCGTTGAGCAGCTTTGATGTGGCCCGCGGACTGCCGTTGCCTCCCCACCGGGTCGTAACACGGGCGACGTCGTGATTGCCGATGGAACGACACGGCCAGCATTTGACCGAACGTTTCTCCAGGCTCTCGACCGCACTCCGGATATGCGCGAGCGAAAAATCGTCGGCAAGCAACTCGAAGTTGTAAGCCATGTGCAAACGCTCGCTGCCGCTCGTGTACTGGAGCATGGTTTCGATCGGACTTTCGCCGGTCACTTCGCCGAGCAAAACGACCTCCGAATAGCGATCGCTCAACGTGCGCAGTTCCTGCAGAAACTCCAGGTTCTCGGGCTGAGTATTATCGTATTCGTGATACTGCCAGGCGTAAGGATTGTCCGTTCTGTAGCCGCGACCGATGCGCGCGGACTTCGGTTTGGCCGGATTGTCCCGCAACCGGCGGTCGTGGTAACAGAAATTGATGGCGTCCAGGCGCATGCCGTCGACGCCGCGCTTGAGCCAGAATTCGACCTCGTCCAGCATCTGCATGACCACTGCCGGCTCGTGGTAGTTCAGGTCGGGCTGGCTGGCCAGGAAGTTATGCAGATAGTATTGCTCGCGTCGCGGCTCCCATTGCCAGGCGGAGCCGCCAAATACCGACAGCCAGTTGTTCGGCGGCGTGCCGTCCGCTTTGGGATCCGCCCAGACGTACCAGTTTGCTCTCGAATTTTCGCGACCCGAGCGGCTTTCCGTAAACCAGGGGTGCTGGTCGGAAGTGTGGCTCAGCACCTGATCGATGATGATTCTGAGCCCGAGACGGTGCGCGCCTTCGACCAACCTGTCGAAATCGTCGAGATTGCCGAAAACAGGATCGACGGCCCGGTAATCGCTGACGTCATAGCCGAAATCCTTCATCGGCGACTTGTAAAAGGGCGATATCCAGACGGCATCGACGCCCAGATCGGCTATATAGCCGAGCTTATCGATGATCCCGCGAAGATCGCCGATACCGTCGTTGTTGCTGTCCATGAAGCTGCGCGGATAGATCTGGTAGATCACGGCGCCGCGCCACCACGCCTCGTCGTCGGCCTCGCTGCCGACGTCGGCAAGCTTCAATGTCTGGAGGTCCGGTGAATCCATGGGGGTGGAGTGATATTGAGGAACGGCGCCAAAAGGAGATTGTTGTACGTGACTGAAGCAAACTAGCGAGTTGGTAGTCCGGGAGCAACACAATGCATACGAATTCATCGGCTGCATGCATGCCCGGCGCCGATGAATACGTATGCAATCCGTTGTGGGCCCCCAACAGCGTGCCTATACTCATTTCGACTTCTTAAACCAACCGCAAAACCTGCGGAGCTGGTCCGGACGCCGCCCGCCACAGGGTTGCTCGGCCGGATCAGTCGCACCGCCGGACTTGTCAGGGGGAATTGATTATGGCCCTGCGGCTTCAACGCAACAAAGTTGCCACCGCGGTATCGCTGGCACTCGCGGTATCCACCGGAAGCGCCTTCGCCCAGAACGAAGACACGGGACGGGCGATCGAGGAGATCGTCGTCACCGGCAAGTTCCGTGCAAGTCTGATCGATTCGATCAACACCAAACGGCACTCTACGGCCATAGTGGAGGCGATATCCGCGGAAGACATCGGCAAGCTGCCGGACTCCAGTATTGCAGAGGCCATTTCCCGGCTGCCGGGGCTAGCCGGACAGCGACTTGATGGCCGCACGAGTTCCATCGCGATACGCGGACTGGGCGAAGATTTCAGCGCGGCTACCCTGAACGGTCGCGAGCAGGTGTCGATCAGCGACAACCGGGGCATTGAATTCGATCTCTACCCGTCCGAAATCATGAGCGGCGTGACCATCTACAAGACGCCCGAGGCATCGCTGATGACACAGGGCATCGGCGGCACGATCAACCTGCACACCATACGGCCCCTCGATCATGAACAGACGATCGCGATCAACGGGATTCTCGAGCAGAACAGTCACGACAAGTTGAATCCGGACGGCGATGATGCCGGCTGGCGCGGCACGCTTTCGTACGTCGACCAGTTTGTGGATAACAGGTTGGGCGTCGCACTCGCCGTCGCAACAATGAAGTCGCCCAACCAGGAGGAGCGCTGGAATTCCTGGGGCTTCCCCACGGCATTTGAAGATTGCGCTACCGGCGCAGTGGTCATCAACAATGACGCCTGCTCCGACGGTGTCGGCGTAAACGAGGAAATCGGCCTCATCAATGGCGGTGCCAAGCCCTTCGTACGTTCTTCAACGCTGGACCGGGACACGTTTATGGGCGTGGTGCAGTTCGCGGCGACGGATGCACTCAGAATAACCGCAGACGCTCTCTACATCGACTTCAACGACGAGAAGATTTTGCGCGGCATCGAGACGCCGGGATCCTGGGCGCAGCCGTCCGAGGTGCTCGAAGTTCAGGACGGGCTCGTTACCCGCGGTGCGTGGTTGGACGTCAAGGGGCAGATCCGCAACGATTTCGAAAAACGCGAGGCGAAGCTTCAGTCGTACGGCCTGAATCTCGAGTTCGACGTCAACGACGTCTGGACGATGGTGCTGGACGCCAGCCGCGGCGATGTGGACCGGGATATCTGGAGCCTGGAAAGCTACTCCGGTTCCGGCCGCTCCACGGATGCGCTGGCCCCCACAGACGACCTGGTCTTCGACATGAATGGCGGCAACGAAGGCGCGAGATTTACCCCGAGCCTGGATTACAGCGACGACACCCTGTTTCGACTCGGTGGCGCACAGGGTTGGGGTAATGGAACTACCGTGCCCAACGACGGGCAGGACGGCTTCATAAACTTCCCGCACGTCGACGACAAGCTGAACACCTACCGCCTGTCGGCGGACGGTTCCATAGAGCTGGCCTTCATCACCGGCGTCGAGTTTGGCGTGTACTACGCTGACCGCGAAAAGTCGAAGATCGACAGAGGCACCTTTCTGACGCTGCCGAATTATCCCGATGTCGCCTCCATCCCCGATCAGTACCGTCTTCCCGACACGTCGCTCGACTTCATCGGCATGGGCGAGATGATCAGCTACGACTCGTTTGCCTTCTGGGCGGACGGAAACTACACCGAAACGGAAGAAGGGCTGACGTCGTCGAACCGCGCGCAGAACACCTGGACGGTCAACGAAGAAATCACCATCGGTTATGCACTTGCAAAATTCGATACGGACCTCGGCAATATCGGCCTGACCGGAAACATCGGGGTCCAGGTCGTCCATACCGACCAGAGTTCGGATGGCTTTGCCGTCGATATCGAGAACGGCTTCGTGCGAGCCCAACCGGTCTCGGGAGGTGCAAGCTACACCGACGTGCTGCCAAGCCTGAACACGATCTTCCACTTAACCGACGAGCATCAGGTTCGCCTGGGACTGGCGCGCACGATGTCACGCTCGCGAATGGATCGAATGAATGCGGGCTTCGGCTTCAATTACGACCTTGCAAACATCCCGCTCTTCGGCTCCCCCTGGAACGGGACCGGCGCCAATCCGGGCCTGCGCCCGCAGATGGCGGACCAGATCGATCTGACTTACGAATATTACTTCGCCGACGATGGCTACGCTGCTGCGGCCGTATTCCACAAGGAGTTGAAGGACTGGCAGGTCGAGGTCGCGGAGGAAGTCGATTTCTCCGGCATCCAGCCTCCCGGCGGACAGGTTGCAATCGTCGACTTCGGATTTGTCAGCCGTTGGGAGAACAGTGAAGGTGGCAGCGTGAGGGGACTTGAACTGCAAGGAGCGCTACCCGGCGGAATGATTGCCGGCCCGCTTACAGGTTTCGGTCTCGTCGGCAGTGCAACGTTTCTGGACAGCAACCTGAAAATCGACGGTAATCAGACCAAGGTGCCGGGACTGTCGGAGCGAATCCTGAACCTGACACTGTATTACGAAAATGCGGGCTTTGAGGCGCGTGTCAGCGGCAGCCAGCGCGACGATTTCCTTGGCGAGGTCAACGCAATCAGCTTCTCGCGAGAACTCGTCAGCGTCAAAGACACCGAGATCATCGATGCTCAGTTGAGCTACAACTTTGCCGAATCGGGCATCGACATGCTGCGGGGACTTACTCTGACGCTGCAGGGGCAGAACCTGACCAACGAGCCTTTTGTAACCTTTCAAAACAACGATGAACGTCAGGTGCGCGACTTCCAGAACTACGGAAGAAACTATCTGCTGGGTGCGCGCTTCCGCTTCGAGTGACCGGATCGGCCATAGCTGAGCCCCTGCGGATGCTATAGTCGCAGGGGCTTTCTTTTGGCGAATGCCATTGCTGAACGTCGACGATGTCCAGAAAAGTTGAAACAGTCGTCATCGTCGGTGGCGGCACTGCCGGCTGGATAACGGCAGCGCTGCTCATCAAGATTCTCGGCAACGCGATCCGGATAAAGCTCGTCGAATCGGAGCAGATCGGCATTGTCGGCGTCGGCGAAGCGACCATCCCGCCGATCCTTTCCCTCAACAAAGCGCTGGGCCTGGACGAGTCCGAGTTCCTGAGAGAGACGCAGGGCGCCATCAAGTTAGGGATCGAATTCGTCAACTGGCAGCATGAAGGGCATCGCTACATGCACGCCTTCGGCAATATTGGAAAAGACTTCCCGTTTTGCAGCTTTCACCACTTCTGGATGCGCGGCATCCGGGATGGCCGGCAGGATCGGCTCTGGGACTACTCGCTGGGCTACCAGGCTGCGAAGCAGAACAAATTCGCGAAGCTGGAACGACTGGAGGCCGGTAACCTGCAGGGCCTGGTGTATGCCTACCACTTCGACGCCAGTCTCTATGCGGCGTATTTGCGCAAGTTCAGTGAGAGACTGGGCGTCGAGCGCATCGAAGGCCTGATCGACGACGTCGACCTGAACTCTGAAACCGGCTTCATCGAATCCTTGCGCCTCGACGGCGGCAGGACGACCGCCGGCGATCTCTTCGTCGATTGCTCCGGATTTCGCGGCCTGCTGATCGAGCAGCAACTCGAGACCGGCTACGAGGACTGGACACACTGGCTGCCGTGCGACCGTGCCGCCGCCGTTCCCTGCGAATCGGTCAAGCCGCTGACGCCCTACACTCGCTCGATTGCACACGGAGCGGGCTGGCAATGGCGCATTCCATTGCAACACCGGATTGGCAACGGGCTGGTCTTTTGCAGCAAGCATTTGTCCGAACAAGGCGCAATCGAACTCCTTATGAACAGCCTCGACGGCGCGCCGCTCAACGATCCGCGCGTGATCCGCTTCCAGACCGGACGGCGCATCCGGCAATGGAATCGCAATTGCGTCTCGCTGGGGCTTGCCAGCGGGTTTCTCGAGCCGCTCGAATCGACCAGCATCCACCTGATTCAGTCCGGCGCGGTGCGCCTGATCAAGCACTTCCCGCACGCCGGGATCCGCCAGTGTGAAATCGACGAGTACAACCGCCAGTCGAAGATGGAATGGGAGCACATCCGGGATTTCATCATCCTGCACTACCATCTTAACGGGCGTGACGACAGCGAGTTCTGGCGCGAGTGCCGGCAAATGGAACTCCCGGAGTCCCTGGCGCGCCGGATGGAGCTGTTTCGCAGGACCGGCAAGGTCTTCCGTGAGCAGGACGAACTGTTCACGGAAGTGGCCTGGCAGCAGGTCATGATCGGTCAGGGTTTGATGCCGGAGGACTATCATCCGCTGGTAAATGCGCTGTCGAAAAAACAACTGTTCGACTTCCTCGACGGTGTTAAAAGGATAATCGACGAGACGGTGCCCGGCTTGCCGGACCACGAACAGTACTTGCAGCGATACTGTCGCGCGCGAGCGTGAACGCGCGCCGTGCGGAAGACCCAACGGGGCGGCAAATGTGACCGTTCCCGTAACCGATGTGGGGTAATACGTGACCGACCCACCCCTCGATCCACTCATCACCTCTGCCGAAGCGGGTGACGCCGTTGCACGGGGTCAGCTCTTTCACGTCCTTTACGGCGAACTGCGCCGGATCGCAGAGCGCGAGTTGCGCCGAGCCGGAGGCGCGTCGGCGTTGAGCCCGACTACCGTATTGCATGAAGCGTACCTCGCGATGGCCGGCCGCCATTCCACTGCGTTCGTCGACAGGCCCCGCTTCATGGCATACGCCGCTCGCGCAATGCGCGGCCTGATCATCGATAACGCACGCAGCCGCTGCTCGCTGAAACGCGGGGGCGCCTTCCACCTCACTTCGCTCCGAACCGACGTTGCGGGGCTGAGTGCGGAGCCCTCCGAGCTCGAGCACATCGGCGAGGCACTGGACGCTCTCGGGAAGCTCGACGAGCGTCTCGCCCGTGTTGTCGACCTGAAATTCTTCTGCGGCTTTTCCTTTGCCGAAATCGCTGCAATGCACGCAGTCTCGGAACGCACCGTGCAACGTGACTGGGACAAGGCGCGCATCCTGCTGCACCGGTTTTTGCGGAAGGAGGACGCACGCACTTGAGCATTGCAGCTGTCGGCTTTTGCTGCGGGATTTCGATAGTAGGGACATGACCATGAGCGTGAGGGCAGGATGGCGGTGATGATCGACAGCGAAGAGTGGGAGAAGGTCTCGCCGCTGCTGGACCGGGCACTCGAAATGGAGCCCGAGGTGCGCGACCGCTGGCTCGTGGAGCTGGCGACGGGAGATTCGAGACTTGCTGCCGCTGTGCGTGAGTTACTGGCGGAGAAGGCGGCAGCGGACACCGGTCGTTTTCTCGAGAACTCTCCTGCCGACGCGCTCGGACAGCCCGGACTCGTCGGGCAGCGCATCGCCGCCTACGAAATCGATGAATTGATCGGCCAGGGGGGGATGGGGTCTGTCTGGCTGGCACACCGCAGTGACGGACGCTTCGAGGGCAAAGCCGCTGTAAAGCTGCTCAATGCAGCACTGATCGGAGGTCCGGCGGAGCAGCGTTTCGTCCGCGAGGGCAGCGTCCTCGCGGCGCTCCAGCATCCGAACATCGCGCATCTGATCGATGCCGGGGTGTCGGGCAGTGGGCAGCCTTACCTGATCCTCGAGTACGTCGAGGGAAACTCCATCGATGACTACTGCGAGCAAAACCGGTTGGGCATCCGCGCTCGTCTGCGCGTATTTCTCGATGTACTCGAGGCCGTGTCCTATGCGCACCGTCATCTCGTGGTGCACCGGGACATAAAACCATCCAACATCCTGGTAACGCATGACGGCATCGTGAAGCTGCTCGATTTCGGTATCGCCACCCTGCTGGAACCGGCTTCGGACGCACAGGGTCAGCGCGAGTTCACGCGCGAAGTCGGCGCGGCGCTGACACCCGAGTTTGCGGCGCCCGAACAGCTTTTAGGAACGGCAGTGACCACGGCGACGGACATCTACGCTCTCGGTCGAGTGCTGTACGTTCTGCTGGGCGGACCGCAGGCTCGGGCGGCGGGAGAGCTGTCTGCTGCCGAACTCCTGCGGCATACGCTCGAGCATGAACTTCCGTTGCTCTCGGAAGTATCGGTCGAAGGCTCCGTGAAGCGGCTGTTACGCGGCGATCTCGACAATATCCTCAGAAAGGCCTTGAAGATCGATCCCATGGAACGCTATGCGACCGTCCAGGCCTTCGCCGATGACCTGCGACATCATCTCGCCGACGAGCCTGTCTCGGCGCGGCCGGACTCGTTCGGCTATCGCGCCGGCAAGTTCGTTCGACGGCACCGCGGCGGCGTGCTGTCCGGAACGATGACGGCTCTGGCGCTTTTTGCCGTCACGATTTTTGCGGTATTGCAGATGCTGGAGGCCCAGCGACAGCGGGACGAAGCGGAGGCGCAGCGGCAGCGGGCGGAAGGTTACAGTACGGCGATTACCGGTCTGCTGTCGCAGGCCGGTCCGGGCGGCCGTCCACTTGCGCCGGAAGAACTTCTCGAACGCGCCGTGGAGCAGGTCGAAGCGACTTATGCCGACGATCCGTCCTTCCTCGTCCATATGCTGATCCTGATTTCCGGCCGTTATTACGACTTGCAGAAGACGAACGAGGAACATGCGACGCTGGTAAAGGCGGAGAGAGTGGCGCGTGAGAGCGGCGACCCCTCCCTGATTTACCAGGTCCATTGCAATACCGTCGAGACCGAACTCGCGGCGGGGCGCAAAGCGGAAGCAGCGCGGCGCCTCGCCGAGGCGCTCCGCCTATTGCCTGCAATACCGGACGTGCCGGCACTGGATCAGGCAGCCTGCCTGCGGGCGCAGTCGGACATCGCCAAGGCCGACGGCGACATGTCCGCTGCGCTGGAACACCTGGAAGAGGCTCGCGGGATTCTGGAGAAAGCCGGCCGGACATCGGGCAACGTTTACGGCGGCATTCTGAGCGTCCTCGCCGGGTACAACGGGGAGGCCGGGAATAAGCTCAAAGCCCACGATTACTGGCTCAAACTCGTCGATCTGAACGAGCGCCTGGGACGGCAAGACAGCATGCCCGGCCTGATCGCACGCGTCTCTCTCGCGACCAGCTTCCGCAATCTCGGGCAGGTGCAGCGGGCCAACTCGCTTCATCAGGCAGCGGAGGCGGACCGCTTTGCGACGGGACCGGGGAAAATGCTTTATGGCGAGGTTCTTTCGCGGCTCGGTCACCATGACGCGGCGCTCGAGCTGATCCGTGAAGCACTGGTGGAAGTAGATGCAGACGGCCATCAGATTTTCCGCATTCGCGCGCGCTTCGCCCTGGCGCAGAGTTATTTCCTTGCCTCCAGGCCCACAGAGGCAGGACAGGCCCTCGACGACGCGACGGCTTTGATGCAGCTGGACGAAGCGTTGCACTACTCCCTGCTCGTGGACTCGCATCGGTTGCGTGCCGACATCCTGCTAGCCACTGGACTTGCGGACCAGGCGGCAAACGAGGTTTCTGCAGCATTGCGGCGTCATCAGCATGGAAGACCCGATGACTTACGCCTGGCGCGCGTCCTGCTGACCGGGGCGCGCGTCGCTCTTGCACGGGGCAAGCATACGGAGGCGGCCGAATCGGCGCGTGCCTCCCGCGCGCTGTTCGAAAAGAACACGCTCGATCCGGAGCAAAGCGCAGATGTCGGCGAGGCATTGCTCGTGCTCGCGCAGGCGGAGTCGGCCATGGGCGATGCGTTCGCAGCAGACCGGAGCTTTGCGCGGGCAAGTACCTCCCTGCAGAACGGACTCGGCGCGGACCACCCGCTGACTCTGTTTGCGAAGCGCCCCGGCGGCCGGACCCGAGCAACAGCTGACAAATGACAGAGAGATGTGTCGTCTTTTTCTTCCGCTTTTCGATATATCCAGCAGGAACCTGGAAAGGAGCGTCCGTCATGTATCGGACAGGATTTGAACGTCCGCACTTGCTGCTGTACAGCCTTGCTCTCGGAGTCGTTCTTGCGGTGATGTGCAACAGTGTGGGCGCGCAGCTTACCGACATCACCCAGACGCCGAACCCGATCAACGCGGGGATCGCCAAATCGCTGGAAGATCAGGTCGGCGCCGGCCAGGGAGACGCGTTGACGCCGAAGTCGTCGATCTATCTGATCAACCGCGATCCGGCGCGCGCCGTGCGACGCGGGCGGCAGCTGTTTCAGCGTGCTTTCACGAAAAATCAGGGACTCGGACCGCGGGTGAACGACGACTCGATCGGCGATATCACCGTCAACAGAGCCTTCGGCGCGGGACTGAGCAACAGTTGCGCCGCCTGTCACGGCCGCCCGCGTGGGGCGGCCGGATTTGGCGGCGATGTGGTGACCCGTCCCGACAGCCGCGACGCGCCGCATCTGTTCGGGGCCGGACTGGTGGAGATGCTCGCCGATGAAATAACGCGAGACTTGCGCGAGACGCGGCAGCAGGCTCTCCAGTGGGCGCAATTTCTGGGCGGTCCGATCACGGTGCCGCTCGAAAGCAAGGGAATCCACTTCGGAAAGTTCAC
>Ga0299913_10006213_pt1 | contig 10324 bp, 11 predicted proteins | sample RVTome_9_FD_201360 | JGI IMG/M metagenome (GOLD analysis project Ga0299913, IMG submission 201360) | Soil microbial communities from uranium-contaminated site in the Upper Colorado River Basin, Wyoming, United States - RVT155D38 (version 2) ... | reverse complement strand
GAGGCGTTGCTCCGACTCCGGGAAAGGGGAACGCCATATCGCCTCGTTACCAATACTACCAGTCGCTCCCGGGCTTTGCTGGTGCAGCGGCTTCGCGGCTACGGTTTCGAGGTCTCCGCCGAGGAGCTGTTCACCGCTACGCGAGCCGGAGTGGAGTTGGCTAAGGCCGCCGGATACCGGCTCGTCGCTCCTTTCGTGGCTGAGCCGGCGTTGGCGGACCTGGATGATCTGGATTCCGCAGGGGGCACGTCCGGGCGCCCTGCTGCAGCGGGTCCCGACGCCGTCCTCATCGGCGATCTGGGGGATCGGTGGTCCTACGCCCTGCTGCAGGAGGCGTTCGATTACGTGATGTCGGGGGCAGCCTTGATTGCGCTCTCTCGCGACCGCTACTGGCTGAAGGGAGCCAGGCTGGTGCTGGATGCCGGCCTCTTCGTGGCCGGCCTCGAGTTCGCCTCGGGGAAGCCCGCCATTGTGGCTGGAAAACCAAGTGCGGCATTCTACAGCACCGCTCTCCGAAGCATGGGTGTCGACTCACCGGCATCGGCCGCCATGGTCGGTGACGATCTGTGGTCCGACGTCCAGGGTGCACAGCGCGCTGGACTGCAGGGCTGGCTGGTCCGGACCGGGAAGTACCGGGAGTCGGCTCTCACAGAAAGCGGCATCGTGCCGGACTTGATTCTCGATAGTGTTGCCGTATTGAAGTAGGGAACCTCTTATCTTTCCTCCCCTCACCGACCGCGCCGCATCTTGACTGGAGTTCTGTTGCTGCTTCGGCACCTTCTGCCATTCGCGGCTGTTCTGCTCCCGCTTCAACTTCAGGCTCAAACCGCCCCGGACACGTCGGCGGTAGAGTCCGCGATGATCGTTCGCGGAGTTCAGCTCCAGCGCCGGGACATCTTCGACCCCAATGAGCAGAGCTGGTTCGCCAAGCTGGTCAATGGGCTCCACATCGTGACCCAGCCTGCCGTCATTCGCCGGGAGCTCCTGATCAAGCCCGGGAAACCTTACGACTCGGCACTGGTAGCGGAGTCAGAGCGTAACCTGCGGGCTCTGGGGATCTTTCGCCGGGTCCAGATCGATTCTGTCAGGACTCCGGACGGCTTGATGCTTCGGGTGCTTGCCAAGGACGGCTGGAGCACGCAGGCTGATTGGAGATTTCGCAGCACGGGAGGACAGGTTGCATTCACCATCGGATTGATCGAGAACAACCTGCTCGGTACCGCATCGGCTGCCGCGGTGAGGTATCGCAAGGACCCCGACCGGTCTACCGTGGCCATGGCGTTTCGACGCCCCAGGCTCTTCGCCGGCGCCATAGGACTGGGACTGGGGTATGAGAACAAGTCCGACGGCAAGTCTCTGAGCCTGTCGGTGGATCAGCCGTTCTTCTCGCTCACTGCTCCTCACGGCTTCCGCTTCGACGCCCAGACCCGTGACGAACGCGTGCTCCGCTTCAGAGAGGGTCTCGAGCTGGCGTCCGACACCTTGAGCCGGCGCTACACTCTGTTGCGCGGGTCCGCGGCGAAAGCGCTCCGCGCCACTTCAGCCGGATATCTCCGCCTCGGTGTGGTTGGACAGGTCCGACGCGATGACTTTCTCCCCGAAGGGACGACCGCTGCGTTTCCCCGCAGCGTCACCGGTGCGGTGGGTGCCTACCTGGCTCTCAATCGGGCCCGATTCCTCGTCACCCGGGGTTACGCTGGTTTCGCTCGGGAAGAAGACGTGGATCTCGGAACCACGGTACGAGTCGGTCTGGTTGCCGCACCGAAGCTCTTTGGCTACTCTCGCGACGGTATAGGGCCGGAGGTGGGTGGCCGGGTCGGCGCCGTAATACCTGGCGGCTTCGCCTTCCTCGATATGGCAGCGAATGGACTGTTCACGGCTGCGGGGCTCGACTCGGGTTCGGTGCAAGTAGGCGCTACTGCTGTCTTCCAGCCGGGCCCCCGGCACATGGCGGTTTTCCACGCCGACGCTGGGTGGCTCCAGAATCCGGTCCCCGGTGAGGAGTTCGATCTGGGGCTGGGCAGTGGCCCCCGCGCCTTTGGCAGCCATGCGTTCACCGGCGACCGATCGGTCTTCCTGTCCGCCGAGTATCGCTTCACGGTAGCGGATGACCTTTTCCGTATGGTGGGCCTGGGCATAGCAGCGTTCGTCGATCATGGCGGCGCATGGTTCGCCGGGTCGCCTCGAAGGACGGGGTGGGACGCCGGCCTCGGCCTCAGGTTGGGAGCGAGCCGTTCGTCCGATACCGATGCTTTGCGGTTCGATCTCGCCCGGCGTTTCGCGAACGACGCGAGGCCGGCCGGCTGGGTGATCACGGTCGGGAAGGGCTTTGCCTTCAGTGCCTCAGCCAGACGATCGAGTTGATGGGGTGACACCCAGGGAGGTGTGCGATGACTGCGCGTGCGCCACGCCGGACCGGCGATGTTCGACTGGAGCTGTTGCTTCAGGTCCTGGACCAGGCATTCGATCACAAGGGATGGCATGGGACCACGCTCCGGGGGTCACTCCGGGGCCTGACGGCAGCCGAGGCCCTCTGGAGGCCGGGCCCCGAACGTCACAACATCTGGGAGCTCACAGTTCACACGGCGTACTGGAAGTACGCGGTGCGGCGTAGACTGACCGGCGAGGCGATGGGTTCGTTCGCCCGGAAGCCCAGCAACTGGCCGGCGGTTCCCAAGACACCTGATCAAGCGATTTGGAAGCTGGACATCCGCCTGCTCGAGAGTGAGCATCGCCTCTTGCGAGAGGCGGTCCGCACCCTGCCACCGGCCAAGCTCGAGGCCCGGTCACCTCAAGGGGTTTGGACCAACGCCGAGGAGATCCACGGCATTGCGGCGCACGACCTCTACCATACCGGCCAGATTCAGCTGATCAAGAAGCTGATGCCGGAGGACCCTTCGATTCGCTCTGCATGATTCGACGGCAACGAAGACGTAGCAGCCGGCCGGTTGAGCAGGTATCTCGCCACAAAGAAGCCCCCGACAACGACGGCGATGATCAACAGCAAGAGAGCAAGTACGGTAATGCCGCGGCGGCTGTCGTTGGGCTCTAGGCCAGGCATGAACGCCTCCTGATGATTTTCGGCATAGTATCCCGTCGGGTTGCGGGAAACCAGTCTTTCTCGCTCAATTGAGCCATGGAGCCCTCTACTTCTTCCGAGGCGTTGCCTGCCACATCGGAAGCTCGGCGCCTCGTGAGCGCCGCGCTCGCCATCGGCCTGTTGGCGGCGGCGGCGGCGCTCGCGCTCTTCAGCTGGCTGGCGGAGGAGGTGCTGGAAGGAGAGGTGTTTTGGTTCGACACAGTTATCCGGGACATGATCCCCAGCCTGGCCTCGCCCCAGCTCACTAGCGTCATGCTGGCCGCTAGCTTGTATGGCGGGCCCAGGGTGCTCGTTCCCATCGGCCTCGCGGTGGCTCTGATCTTCCTCTTCCGAGGTTGGCGGCGAGGCGCTCTACTGGTTCTCGTCACGCTCGCCGGCGCAGGTCTGCTGAACTGGCTGCTGAAGCTCTCATTTGGCCGCGTCCGGCCCGAGGCTTTCTTCGAGTATCCGCTTCCCGGCTCTCCCAGCTTTCCGAGCGGACATTCGCTCTATGCAGCCTGCGTATTCGGAGGGCTGGCCGCATTGCTCGCGCCCAGACTCCAGCACCATGCTCTGAGAGTAGCAGTGTGGTCGGGTGCTGCTTTGGTCATCCTCCTCGTAGGCCTCTCCCGCGTGTACCTCGGCGTGCACTATCCCAGCGATGTCCTTGCGGGCTATTCGGTCGGCGTCATCTGGGTATCCGCCGTGGCGCTGGGCGATCGGCTGGCGCGGCACCGCCGGCGCCGGCTTGCCTGAGTGAGCCATATCGCAATAGTGCTCAACGCCTCCTCAGGCCAGGGCGCATCATCGGGAGTCGCCGATAAGCTGAAGGAGGTCTTTACCGCCGCCGGCAAGGACACCCGAATCACCCTCGCCCAGGGTGGTCCCACCCTCACGGCCGCAATGAAGCGGGCCGTGGAAGAGGGCTGTAGCAGCCTGGTGGTGGGCGGTGGCGACGGGACGATCAACACCGGAGCGACAGCGGTCCTCGAACGCGGCATTCCGCTGGGAGTTCTTCCCCTGGGTACTCTCAATCATTTCGCGAAGGATCTCGGTATACCGCTCGATGCTGAGGAGGCTGCGAGGGTGGTGCTCGACGGGGTCATCTGCAAGGTGGACATAGGCGAGATCAACGGCCGGATATTTCTCAACAACTCCAGCCTGGGCGTTTATCCCGCCATCGTGCGGCTGCGCGAGCGATATCGGACCAGGGTCAGGGGCAAGTGGATAGCGGCGCTATGGGCCGCGTTGACGGTGTTGCGCCGGAATCCTTTCATGGCAGTGCGCATTGTCGTCGAGGAGAAGACGATTATTCGGCGCACCCCGTTGCTGATGGTGGCGAACAACGAATACCGTACCGGGGGAATTCAGGCCGGCTCTCGTGACTCTCTTGCCCAAGGGCGGCTGGCGCTTTATGTCCTCAATGCGGAGCAGCGTCCGGGGTTGCTGCGGCTTGCCGGGAAGCTGCTCCTTCTCGGAGGCGATCAGGTGAAGGAGCTGGATCTGCTTACGGTTCAGGAAGCCACTGTCGAGACCAGGCGCCGCCGGCTTCAGGTCGCCCTGGACGGCGAAGTCGCCAGCGTGGAGTCCCCGCTGGAGTACCGGGTCCGGCCGGGCGCCCTTCGGGTCCACGTGCCGGCGGAGGGCTCCGCTTGCTATCCTCATCACCCTGGACCATCTTCCACTCGCTCTTAAGCCCCGCGTTGGTAGCAGGTCCGATGTTCGATCAAGGCCATTGCCGCATGGGCCTTGGTCGGGTCATTACCCAGACTACGCTCCTTTTCGGTCCTCCCGCTCGTGCGGGCGCCTTTGGTGTGGCTGCCCCCGGGAATCGGCCGTCTCCCCGCGTCCGAGGACTGTTCATGCGCCGACTTCGCATCGGCATTCTGGATCTCGTCACCAAGAGTCCCAACCCCTCCCTCTATGGGCGGGTAATGAACGCAAATCTGGCCAGCATCATGCCCCAGGTCGTGGGGGTGTGGTGTGAGCAGGAAGGCCATGAAGTCCATTTCGTCTGCTATACCGGCATGGAAGATCTCCTCGAGGAGCTTCCTGCCAATCTCGATCTTGTATTTATCGGTGCCTTCTCGCAATCAGCGCAGCTCGCCTACGCTCTGAGCAACTTCTTCCGCCAACGCGGAGCGGTCACCGTGCTGGGTGGTCCCCATGCCCGGTGCTACCCTGAAGATGCGCAGAAATACTACGACTACGTGCTGGGATTTACCGACCGAAACACGATCGCGGAGGTGTGCCGGGATTGCGAACACCACCGGCCGATGGGCCGGCATATCTCCGCGGCCACACAGCCGCTGGAGATGCCGACACTCCACGAGCGTTGGAAGTTCGTAGAGCCGACCCTCGCCAAGGCGCCGACGATCAAGATTATTCCCATGATCGGCAGCCTGGGTTGCCCCTACACCTGCAGCTTCTGCATCGACTCTACCGTAGACTATCAGCCGCTCAGCTTCAGCCAGTTGCGGGACGACCTGAAGTTCCTGCTCACCAAGATCAAGAACCCAATCGTGGGCTGGCACGATCCGAACTTCGGCGTGCGGTTCGACGATTACATGGAGGCCGTCGAGGCTGCGGTGCCTCAGGGTCAAATGCGTCACATTGCGGAGAGCAGCTTGTCCCTGCTTTCGGAGAAGCACCTGCAGCGGCTTCGCCGAAACGGCTTTCAGGCGATTTTGCCGGGCATCGAATCCTGGTACGACCTGGGCAATAAGTCGAAAACCCGGCGGACCGGAATGGACAAGGTCAAGCAGGTATCCGAGCACGTCAACATGATCCTGCGGTACATCCCCTATATCCAGACCAACTTCGTGATGGGCCTGGATGGCGACATGGGGCCGGAGCCGTTCGAGCTGACGAAGAAGTTCATCGATCTTTCGCCCGGAGCATTCCCGGCATACTCGCTGTTGTCGGCCTTCGGCCGGGCTGCTCCGATGAATCTCGACTATCAGCGCGCGGGAAGAGTTCTCCCGTTCCCATTCCACTTCCTGAACAACAACCATGCGATGAACGTCCGGCCGAAGCACTACACCTGGCCGGAATTTTACAAGCACCTGGTCGATGTGACGCGGTACTCCTTCTCCTGGAAGGCCATCGGTCGCCGCATACCGGCCACACCCACCATGATTCCGAAGTGGATGAACGTAGTGCGCGCGGTCTCATCGGAAGGTTTCGGTCGGATCCGCTATCACGAGACGATCAGCCGGCTGCTCGAGACCGACCGCTCGGTGCGGGGCTACATGGATGGAGAGACCGACAAGCTGCCGGAGTTCTACGCCGAGCGGATTCGGCGTGAGCTGGGGCCGGCATACGATTTCCTGCCCGACGGGGCGCTGGAGCACGATCCCAACGCCTATTTGCATGCCACGACCGAACCGGCAATGGTCGAGAAGGTGCAACTCGGCGGGCCACTGGTTTTCTGACGACTCAATGATCTCCGGCGCGCGTTCGGACTCCGTTCCGGGCGCCCAGCCGGAGCCCGCCTCGGAATTCGAAGTGCTCTTCGGCCATCAGACGTTCTCCCTGCGGCGCCACGGCTTTCGCCAGGTGCCATAGCAGGAGCTGTTGTCCAACCGTCGTCGCGGGAAGCCAGATCCCCGGCTCGATGGCGGGGTAAAGATCGGCGAACTCCGGCCGCAGTCGGGCTTCCCGAATGGTGTGCTGCACCGAACCTCCTTGGTTCGCCGGGAATACTGGATTGCTACAGGTGGCCACTAATGGTCGCCCAAATATTCCAACCCGCAAGGGTGAGCCAGGTTACGCCCGGCGCCCTACCCGATCTTCTTACACGCCGCTAGCTTATCTGACCTCGGCGCCGTAGCCAAGTGGTAAGGCAGAGGTCTGCAAAACCTCCATTCGTCGGTTCGATTCCGACCGGCGCCTCTCTGAGCCGCAATGACTTAGGCCTCCATGAAGGAGGCTTTTTCTGGCACCTGGGAAGCTTTTTGGGGGCGGCGGTGGCGTTGTCAGTACTCGGCGCCGGCCGCATCCGGATAGCAATACAGCCAACGCTCTCCCGGCTCCGCCGACGCGATGACCGGATGGCCAGTCGCTCGCGCGTGCCTGGTTGCGTGGCGATTCGGAGAGCTGTCGCAACAATGGGTCCTACCGCACTCCTGGCAGGTGCGCAGGTGGATCCAGTAGCTGGCGACCTTCACGCATTCGTCACACTCATACCGCTGCGGCGGCTTGATCGTGGCGATCGCGCCGATGTGAGGACACACCCGGTCCGGCATCGAGTCGCTCTATCCGTTGCAGTCTGAGCTAGACCACCTCTGAATCCAGAAACAGCGAAGCCTGCGTCACGAAGGATTCATGAAACTGAAACAGCGAACCATGACCAGCGTCGGGATAGGTCAATAGCATCGCTCGTGGTAGGTGTTCGCCCAGCGCATAGGAATTTCTAACCGGAATCATGTTGTCGAAGACGCCGTTCACCACGAGACACGGCTGCCTGATCATGCGAAGCTTACCGAGGCGTTCGCCATCAACGCGTTCCCACGCGCGAAACGCAGCGAGCTGGGCCTGGGCCACGTTGGGACCGGAGATGGGCTCCCACTCTCCCGTGCGCGCTGCGAGCCGAGCCGCGAACGTCCGGCCCGCCGCCTGACTCGACTCACTTGGGACAAAGAAGAGCTTCACCAATACCTGTAGTCCTTGGAGGGTTGGGTCCTCGAGAATCCGCCTGAGCTCCGGCTTCTCGAGGTGCATGATGTCCTCGCCGCCCTCGGGGGCTGTGCCGACAAGCAGCATCTTCCTCACCAGTGAAGGACGATCGAGCGCGGCCTGCTGCGCCACCATGCCGCCGAGGGAGAAGCCCAGCAGATCCACCTCGGTGAGACCGAGAGCCTCCGCGAACGCGAGGAGGTGCGCGGCCATCCCCTGGATGGTATCGGGGACCTCTCCCGTCGAGCGCCCGACGCCGGCACTCTCGAAGAGGATGACCTCGCGGCCCTGTGCAAGAGCGTCAGTCACCGCCGGATCCCAGTTGTCCAGGGTGCCGGTAAAGTGCTGCAGAAAGACGAGCGGCGGCGCCGCTCCACCTCCGAAGCGCCGGTAGGCGTAGGTCTCGAGATTCGTCTCGATGAAGCGCGTGGCGGCCGTGATGTTGCTTGCGTCGCCCTGCGGCGCGGCCCGAGCGTGCGCCTCCATTACGTTCGTCATGACATGCTCCTCGCGTGGATCCTACCTGCCAGGCAGCAAAGGGTTGCACATGGCCGCTGCCGACTTTCACCAGCGCAATATCGTGAGAAGCGCGGCGGCGTCGATTGGACGATGGTGTTGGTTGGTACCTCGTGATCAGCGGCAGGACGTGCGATGGTTCGGCTTTGAGCGCTTAGCCAGCGGCGGGGGCACCTCTTATTTCTGCCACATCCCCGCCGAGCCGCCCGGCCATCCTGACCAAGTCGGCCAGCGAGCCCGCCCGCATCTTGCGCATCACCTTGCCCCGATGCGCCTTTACGGTGATTTCGCTGATGCCGAGCTCGCCGGCGATCTGCTTGTTCAGCAGTCCGGCCACGACCAGGGCCATGACTTCGCGTTCACGGTGGCTAAGGCCGGCGTAGCGGTCGCGGAGCTTCTGCAGCTCCACCTGGCGGCCGCGGGCGGTGCGGCTCCGCTCGATTGCTCCGGCGATAGCCTGCAACAGCATCTCGGCATCAAACGGCTTGGTCAGGAACTCCACCGCTCCCGCCTTCATCGCCCGCACCGACATGGGAATGTCCCCGTGTCCGGTAATGAAGATGATCGGCAGGTCGCTCCGGTCGGGGCCGATGCGCTGCTGGAGATCGAGTCCTGTGAGGTCCGGCAGCGACACGTCCAGCACCAGACAGCTCGGCCCCGGGACGGGGGCGCGTGCCAGGAACGCTTTCGCGGACGCGTAGGTCTCCGGTTGCCAACCAGCGGTCCGGATCAGGAGGTCCAGCGACTCGCGCACGGAGAAGTCGTCATCCACGATGAAGACGACGGGTGTGGGATCCGCGGCCGCCGTTATCACGGCACTCGCTCCGCGGTGCTGATCGCGGCAAGGAGCGCAGTCGGGCTGAAGGGTTTGAACAGACAGTCGACGGCGCCCTGCGCGAGCAGGCGCGGACGCAGGGCCTTGTCCCCGGCCGCCGTGATGAAAACGACGGGGACGGCCTGACCGCGACGCCGGAGCTCCCGGTGGAGCTCCGGGCCCGACATCCCAGGCATCGCGATGTCGAGGATCAGGCATCCGATCCGGACGAGCTCGCCGGAATCCAGAAGCTCCTGGGCCGATGCGTACGCCTGGGCCGCGTAGCCGGACTCCCGCAGCAGGTCGGGGAGCGACTCGCGCACCGACTCGTCGTCATCGACCACCCCTACCAGAAAGCACCTGCTCGGCTCGCGATCCATCCCCATCCGCTCCGATCGAATTGACCAGTATGCGGCACGCCTGGCCATGCGGCTATCAGACTTTGGTACCGGCGCTGGAGGGCCTCGAACTGGGGGCGCGAGCGTCCTCATGGCAAGTCTACCTTGGTATCGGCCCCGCCCCGCACCAGTACCACTGTTTCATCAAGGGAGGTGAGTTCTCCGCCTATGATGGAGCGGCGGGCGGAGCCACGCAATAGCGAGGCTCATACCTAGGTATCGCCAATACCATCGTCCAATGGATGCGCCTTTGGCTGGCCCATAGTGTGGCCGCATGATCCCGTTGAGTGGCGCCACCAGACCAGAGAAAGAAGATCCCCATGCCCGTCGCAACCGCAAAGCCAGCCGCCGCCCCAGCGATACGGCCGTTCACGATCGAAACACCTGAGGCGGATCTCGAGGATCTGCGTGCGCGCATCAAGGCGACCCGCTGGCCCGAGAAAGAGCCGGTCGAAGATCATTCCCACGGAGTACGGCTCGAGACGATGCAGAAGCTCGCCCGCTACTGGTTGAACGACTACGACTGGCGCAAGTGCGAGGCGAGGCTGAACGCCTTGCCGAATTTCATCACCCGGATCGATGGGCTGGACATCCATTTCATTCACGTTCAATCGAAACATGAGGATGCGCTGCCGCTTCTCGTCAGCCACGGCTGGCCCGGCTCGGTCATCGAGCAGCTGAAGATCATCGATCCGCTCACCAACCCGACGGCACACGGCGGAAGCGCATCGGACGCGTTCCATCTCGTGATCCCCTCGATGCCGGGCTACGGCTATTCCGGCAAGCCGTCCACGACCGGCTGGGGCCCCGAGAGGATCGCGCATGCCTGGGTGGAGCTGA
>Ga0299913_10006212_pt1 | contig 10325 bp, 7 predicted proteins | sample RVTome_9_FD_201360 | JGI IMG/M metagenome (GOLD analysis project Ga0299913, IMG submission 201360) | Soil microbial communities from uranium-contaminated site in the Upper Colorado River Basin, Wyoming, United States - RVT155D38 (version 2) ... | reverse complement strand
GGCCCTCCGGCCGAGGCGCTGGCCCCGGCCCTCAACGCCCTGACCGGCGAGGACGTCGCGATCCTCTCCTCGGCCACGGCTCCGAGGGGGTTCGACGCGCGGCGTGACGCCCGCTCGCGGACCTACTGCTACCGGGTGCTGTCGGCCGCCGCGCCCAATCCGTTCGAGCGCGAGTTCGCCCTGCACTGGCCCCGGCCGATCGAGATCGCGCCGCTGCAGGGCTGCGCGGGGGCGCTGGCCGGGAAGCACGACTTCACCGCCTTCACTCCCACCCACACCGACCATGTCCACTTCGAGCGTGAGGTGATGCGGGCCGAGTGGCTCGAGGTCGATGCTCCGCTCGGGGACGGCACCGTCTTCGAGTTCTGGATCGAGGCCGACGCGTTCATGCGCAACATGGTCCGGGTCCTGGTCGGGACCATGCTCGAGGTGGCGGGTGCGCGGCGATCGCCGGAGGACTTCGAGCGGCTCCTGTCGGGAGCGGACCGCAGCGAGGCCGGGGAGACGGCGCCGGCCCACGGGCTCCACCTCGCCTCGGTGCGCTACTGAGCCTCGGGGCGAGCGGGCAGCACGGTAACGGGGCCCTCGATCCAGACGCGGACGTGGTCGCCCGGGTGCCAGGCGGGGAACCCCGGCTGGCGGCTGCGCAGCCGCATCCCCGAGGCCAGCTCGAGATGAAGCAGCTGATCATGCCCGTAGAAGTCACGTTCGACCACGACCGCGTCGTGCGCAGCCGTATCGTGCGGTGAACGGCCCACGGTCAAGCCAAGCGACTCCGGTCTGAGGATGACCTCCGCCGGCCCCTCGAACTGGGGGTCCAGGGCCAAGGTCCCCAGCTCGCATTGGACTCTGCCGCGCCGTGCCGTCGCGGGGATGATGTCCGCCTCGCCAAGGAAATCTGCGACCCAGCGGGTCGCAGGCCGCCCGTACACCTCCTCCGGAGAGCCGACCTGTTCCGCTCGCCCGTCGCGCATCACGATGATCCTGTCGGCGATGCTGAGTGCCTCCTCCTGATCGTGGGTGACGAAGATCGAGGTGACCCCGCTGGCGAGCAGGATCCGCCGCATCTCGCGCCGCATACGGTCACGCAGCGTCGCATCGAGGTTGGAGAAGGGCTCATCGAGCAGGATCACCGCGGGATCCGCCGCCAGCGCCCGAGCGAGCGCGACTCTTTGCTGCTGACCACCGGAGAGCTCGTGCGGGTGGCGGCGCCCACTGTCGCCGAGTCCGACCAGCCCGAGGAGCTCGCTTACGCGTGATTCGTCGCGGGAGCCGAGCGCGTACGCGACGTTGCCGGCGGCATCGAGGTGCGGGAACAGCGCGTAGTCCTGGAACACGAGCCCGATCCTGCGGCGATCGGGGGGGACGAACTTCCCATTCGCGCTCAGCGTCTGCCCGGCCAGCTCGATCTCGCCGGTGTCGGGATGTTCGAACCCGGCGATAAGCCTCAAGGTGGTGGTCTTGCCGCAGCCGCTCGGCCCGAGCAGCGCGGTGATCCTGCCGGCCTCGGCCTCCAGGTCGAGTCCCTCGACCGCCTTGACGTCGCCGAAGGATTTGCTGAGCCCGCGGCAGCGGATGCCTCCGCCGCGCGGATCTGCCTTGGTTGGCTTGTCCATTCGACCCCGAATTTTGACGAACGGGGTCCGCAGGCCCGCGCGCGCTCCATTGAAGGTGACGCTCATTCGCCGTCCAGGAGGAAGTAGAGGGAGGGGGCGGAGACCGCGAGCAGAACGAGCGAGGGGATCGCTCCCCGCTCGAAGAACCCGACGCTGGTGGCGTTCCAGATCTCGGTCGCGAGGGTTTCGAATCCAATCGGCGCCAGGATGAGCGTCGCCGGCAGCTCCTTGATCGCGGTCAGGAAGACCAGGGCGGCCCCCGCAAGGATCCCGCCCGCCATCAGCGGCGCGGTGACCGTGCGGAGGACATTCACCGGCGACCGTCCCACGCTCCGCGCGACCTCCTCCAGGTGGGGCGAGACCTGCTGGAGGCTGGCTCGAGCCGAACCGATCGCCAACGGCAGGAAGAGGACCACGAAGGCGAAGACCAGCAGGGCGAGCGTCTGGTAGACGGCTGGAAACGCCCGGGTGGCGAAGAAGACGAGGGCCAGCGCGACGACTATCCCGGGCAGGGCGTAGCCGATGTAGGTCAGCCGCTCGATCAGCCGTGCGCCCCGCGACGAAAAGCGCACGGAGAGCACCGCCACCGGGATCGCGCAGGCGGCCGCGGCCATTGCCGCGAGCCCGGAAACCAGGAGCGAGCTGCCCGCCGCCCCCAGAGTCTCCCCCCAGTTGGGCGAGCCGGCGAAGCTCTGCAGTGACCAGTAGACGAGCACCGCTGCGGGCAGGATGAGCGCGAAACCGCAGACGAGGCCGCAGAAGACGATCGAAGGTGTCCGCCAGCGCCCCAGTGGGACCTGCCGCGGCCGGCGGGCGCTTCCCGGCCCGCTGCGATGGAAGGTGCGCTCGCCGCGCGCCCGCGACTCGAGCCAGACCAAGACGAACATCAGGGCGACCAGGATCAGCGCCAGCGCAGCGGCGCCCGTTCGATCGAAACTGGCCCGGTAGAGCGTGTAGATCTCGCGGGTGAAGGAGTCGAAGCGCATGATCGAGACGGCCCCGAAGTCGTGCAGCGTGTACAGGGCGACCAGGATGGCGCCGGCGCCGATCGCCGGGACGAGCTGCGGGAGGACCACGCTCCGGAACGCCTGCCATTGTGAGCGCCCCATCCCCAGCGCCGCCTCCTCCAGCTGTGGGTCGAGGCCGCGGAGAGTCGATCGCACGGGCAGCAGCACCAGCGGGTAGGTGAACAGCGTCAGCACGATCCAGGCGCCGCCGAAGCCGGTGATGTCGGGAAGCCGCTCCACGCCGAACGGGCCCTGGAGCAGGTCGCGAAGCAGGCCCGTCGGCCCGAGCGCCGATAGAAATGCATAAGCGCCGATGTAGCTCGGGATCACCAATGGGAGCGCCGCGAGCACCGCCCAGATCCTGCGGCCCGGGAGGTCGGTACGCGCGGTCAGCCAGGCGAGGGGGACCGCCAGGGCTACCGCCGACGCTGTCACCGCGGCGGCCAGCGCCAGGCTGCGGGCCACGAGCGCGGCGGTTCGGGAGTTCGCGACCGTGTCCAGCGCCTCGCCAGCCTCGCCGGCCACGGTCACGAGCAGATAGGCCAGGGGCAACACCATCGCGGCCCCAATCACGGCGCCCGCCAGCACGAGAGGTGCTGGCGGGCGCCGTCGCGGCCGCGCACTGGGCGCGCCCGGAGGGCCGGTCTCGAGGGCCGCGGCGGCTTGTGATGCTGTCGCCTCTACACAGCCCCCGTTCGCTGCAGCAACTTGAGGGTTCCCTCGAGGTCATCGAGCTGACCCAGCTCGACGTCCGGCTGCTCGATCTGGTCGAGGGGCACGACATCCGGATCCGCCGCGATACCGGTGACCAGCGGGTATTCCTTGACCTCCTCGGCGAAGTACCGCTGGTTCTCGTCGTTGAGGACGAACTCGGTGAACTCCGCGGCCGCCTCGTCGTCGCCGCCGGCCTCAACGATGCCGATCCCTGCGACGTTGATCAACGAGCCGACATCTCCGGGCGGGTGGTACGCCCGCACCGGGTAATCCTCGCCCTCCTCGGCGATCGCCTCAGCGATGTAGTAGTGGTTGAGGAAACCCACCTCGACCTCGCCGGAGGCAATCGCGTCGCGGATCGCCTCGTTGTCGTCGAAGACGACGGGATCGTTGGCCACGATGCCCCGCAGCCATTCCTCGGTCGCCTCCTCTCCCTCCGTCAAGCGCATCGCTGTGACGAACGCCTGGAAGGAGCCGTTGGTGGGGGCCCAGCCGATCCTCCCCTTCCACTCCGAGTCGGTGAAGCCGAGAATGGAGTCAGGGAGGTCCTGCTCGGAGAGCTCCTTGGTGTTGTAGCCAACCACGCGGGCACGGCCAGAGGTACCGACCCAGACCCCTTCGGGCGAGCGGTAGCGCTGGTCGACCCTGTCCAGGGACTCTTCAGGCACGGCGGCGAACAGCCCTTCCTTCTCGAGAGCGCCGAGTGCGCCAGCATCTTGAGCGAAGAAGACGTCGGCGGGGGAGTTCTCCCCCTCCTCGATCAGCGTGGCAGCGAGCTCGGCGGTCTCGCCGTAGCGGACATCGAGCTCGATTCCAGCGTCCTCCTCGAACTGCTCATACAGAGGGCCCACGTACTCTTCCTCGCGGCCCGAATAGACCGTCAGCGTCTCCTCGTCGTCCCCACCACAGGCGCCGAGCGCCAGCGTCGCGGCGATCACCGGTACGCAGCCGGCCAGCACCCAAAGTCTCTTGCCGCTACGAATCTTCAACTCATCTCCTTTCCGGCCGAAGGCCAGCGTGAACAGTTAGGGCTACCTAATGCAAGGCGCGTTAGGCTACCCTAATCCCGACTCCCGCGGTCGGCCATTCGCAGACGTCCTTCGGGGTGGGACGCCGTCGCTTCCTAGAATCGCTGGGGTGCGCGTACTGATCACCAACGACGACGGAATCCAGGCCAGAGGGCTGCGGGCGCTCTACGGCGCCCTGAGGAGGCTGCCGGATACCGAGGTGCACGTGATCGCGCCGGACTCGAATCGCAGTGCCACGGCGCGCAGCATCACCACCCGCTCGCCGATCTGGGTGGAGGAGGTCGATTTCGAGGAGGGCGGATCGGGCTTTGCGACAGAGGGCACCCCGGTGGACTGCGTGCGCTTCGCCGACCTGGGCCTGCTCGGCGCGCAGCCGGAGCTGATCGTCTCCGGCATCAACCACGGCGCGAACCTCGGGGACGACATCACCTACTCGGGTACGGTCGCGGCGGCCTTCGAGGGAATCGTCCTCGGTGTGCCGGCCATAGCCATCTCCCAGCAGTCCGCCGCTCGCGAGATGGACTTCCGCTTCGGGCGTGACTTCGACTTCTCGGTGGCGGCGGCCTTCGCGGCCGAGCTGGTGCGCCGGGTGGCGGAGGATCCGCTTCCCGCCGACACGCTGCTCAACGTGAACTGCCCAGCCGGGGCGCCGAGCGGGATCGAGGTCACGCACCTGGGCAAGCGGCTCTACGACGACGAGCTGAAGCTGGTTGAAGAGGAGGAGGACGGGGGGAGGCGTCGCTACGAGATCTACGGCTTCGAGCCCTCCTTCGAGGACGAGGAGGGATCCGACCTCTCCGCGATCGCAAATGGCCGGCTCTCTGTGACCCCGGTGCACTTCGACCTCACCGACCGACCCGGCCTCGACCGGCTGAAGGGCTGGGACTTCGACGGAATGCTCTCCAAGGCGAGCGCGGGGTCGGCGGCGGCCGACGGGAGCGATGGATCCGCGGCCAGGACCTCCTCGCGGCGGTGAGCACGGCCGCACCCGCCAAGGCCAAGAGGCGCGCGGAGGCCCTGCGGCGCCAGATCACCCATCACGACCACCGCTATTACGTCCTCGACGACCCGGAGATCGCCGACCCCGAGTACGACGACATGCTCCGGGAGCTGCGCGAGATCGAGGAGGAGCACCCGGAGCTCCTCACGCCCGACTCGCCGACGCAGCGGGTGGGGGGCGCCCCCCTCGAGAAGTTCGGCCACGTCCAGCACGCGGAGCCGATGCTCTCCCTCGGCAACGCCCGCAACGAGGAGGAGCTGCGAGGCTGGGCCGACAGGATCGAGCGCCAGCTCGAGCGTCTCGACATCGAGGGCAGCGAGATCAGATATGTCGTCGAGCCCAAGGTGGACGGCCTGGCGGTTTCCCTCACCTACGAGAACGGCATCCTGGCCACGGGAGCAACCCGGGGCGACGGCCGGATCGGCGAGGACGTCACCCAGAACCTGCGCACGATCAAGGCCATCCCGCTGAAGATCACCGAAGCGCCTGAGCTGATCGAGGTCCGCGGCGAGGTCTACCTTCCCATCGCCGACTTTGCGAAGCTGAACGAGCAGCGGGCCGAGGCGGGCGAGGCCACCTTCGCAAACCCGCGCAACTCCGCCGCGGGCTCGATCCGCCAGCTCGATCCACAGATCACGGCCTCCAGGCCGCTCTCGATGTGGGCGTACGGAATCGGAGCCCGGAGCGGCTGGGAGCCGGAGAGCCACAGCGAGATGCTGGATTGGCTCCGAGAGCGCGGCTTCAAGATCAACAAGGACGTCGAGGTGATCGAGGGCATCGACGAGGTCGCGGCCCGCTGCCGCTGGTGGGAGGACCGTCGCGAGGCCCTCGACTTCGAGATCGACGGCGCCGTCGTCAAGATCGACGACCGCAACCTCCAGCGCGAGTTGGGCGTGGTTGGCCGCGAGCCTCGCTGGGCGGTGGCCTGGAAGTTCCCGCCGAGCACGGCCACCACCACCCTGAAGAAGGTCGAGTGGAACGTAGGGCGCACCGGGCACCTCCTGCCCTGGGCGGTCCTGGAGCCGGTGCACGTCTCCGGCGTCACCGTCTCCAAGGCGACCCTCCACAACGAGGAGGACCTGGAGCGAAAGGACGTTCGCGACGGAGACGAGGTGGTCGTGCTCCGTGCGGGTGACGTGATCCCTCAGGTGGTGTCACCAGTCATCCAGCGGCGCAAGGGGAGGCGGCTCCGCAAGCCGAAGCCGCCGAGGGAGTGCCCCTTGTGTGGCACCAAGACGATCAAGCCGGAGGACGGCGTCTTCACGATCTGCCCCAACCGCACAGGGTGTCCGGGCCAGCGCTTCCAGCACGTCAAGCACTTCCGGGGCGCGCTGGAGATCGAGGGACTGGGAGAGAAGAATGCCCACCGGTTCCTCCAGGAGGGACTGATCTCCGACGCGGCGGACATCTTCGAGCTGACGACGGAGAGGGTGGCGGCCCTGGAGGGGTTCGGCGAGACCTCGGCGGAGAAGCTGATGGCCGAGATCGAGGCCGCGAAGGAGAGGCCCTTCTCCCGGGTCCTCTACGCGCTCGGCATACCCGGGGTCGGCTTCGTCAACGCCGAGTCGCTGGCGGAGCACTTCGGCACCATCGATTCGCTGCTAGCGGCCCAGCCGGAGGAGATCGAGAGGGCCGAGGGGATCGGGCCGATCCTCGCGGGGCAGATCTTCGAGGAGCTGCACGAGCAGCGGACCGAGAAGCTGATCGAGCGGCTGCGCAAGTCCGGCCTGCGGATGGAGCTGGACCCATCGGAGCGCAGGGTCGAGGGCGGTCCGCTCGAGGGGAAGACCCTGGTTCTCACCGGGACCCTTCCCGAACTGACCCGCGAGGAGGCGACGAGGCTGATCAAGCGGGCCGGGGGGAAGGTGGTGAACTCGGTCTCCGGCAAGACCGACTACGTGGTGGCCGGAGACAGCCCGGGCTCGAAGCTCGCCAAGGCCGAGGGCCTTGACGTCGAGGTGATCGACCAGGCGGGCCTGCGGAAGCTCCTCCGCTAGCCGCTGTATCTCGCGATCAGCGCCGTCATCCGATCCTGGACGCGGCGGGCGGCGGCGGTGTCCACGCCGTTCATCAGAAGCGAGAAGACCACACCGTGCTCCTCGTCGTTCCCGCCGCGGAAGCAGTAGCCCGAGAGCGCGCTGACGCCGTTGAGGGTCCCGGTCTTGGCATGGCAGCGGCCACGCGCGGCGGTGCCTCGCATGCGCCGGGCGAGGGTGCCCTCGCGGCCGGCGGTGGCGAGGGAGGCGACGAAAGCATCGCGTAGGCTCGCCTGCCTGGCCTGCTCGTCGGCGGGCTTGCCCTCGTCCACCTCGATCATGCCGTCGAGCAGCCTGCCGACCGACGCGGCCGAGGCGCGGTCACGGCGGCTGAGGCCCGAGCCGTTCTCGCCCTTGACCCGGGCGCCGTGCTCCGCCGCGAACCGCTTCACCTCCGCGATGCCGCCCGCGGTGCTGCCCGCGCCGGCGCGGCCGCCCACGTCCTTGAGCAGCATCTCGGCGAGGTAGTTGTCCGACGGCTCGTTGGTGAACTCGGCGAGGGACGCGATGGTCGGCGAGGTGACCACAGCGATCTGCTTCGCTCCGGAGGTCTCCGGCGGGGTCGTCCCCTGGGTGACGTTGCCGTTCATCGAGACGCCGGCCCTCCTCAGCTCGTCGACCAGGCGCTGAGCAGCGGTCCTGGCGGGATCCCTCGCCCGGCCGCCATCGAGGACCAGCGCCGAGAGGATGCCGACGCTCTCCCGGCTCACCCCGTGCTGGGGGACCGTCGTCCGCTGGTCCAGAAACGAGTCGTCGTAGGCGAGAGCGCCCGGGGCACTTGTCACCCCGGCGGCGCGAACCCGCCCGGCAAGGCTGGTGAGGCTCTTCGTGGCCAGGGTGGGATCGCCCTCGCCGCGAAGGAAGAGGCCGGTGGTGATCCCATCGACCGGGTCGTCGCCGGCCCAGACCGTGGTCTCGAGGCGGTCGTCGGGACCGAACCGCGCCAGCGCCGTCGCGGTCGTGAAGATCTTCATGTTCGAGGCGAGGATGCGCGCCCGCCCCGCCGACCGCCGGAACAGGATCCGGTCGCTGCCCGCGTCCATCACGAAGGCGCCCGTCCGCCCGCCCAGCCCACGCAGCGCGCGAGAGAGGCCCCGCGCCAGGGCTCCCGAGGAGATGGCCGTGCGTGCGGCCGCGGACCCGTGCGCGACCGGGGTCCGGTATGCCCTGTCGGGCCCCTGCGACGCCGCGCTCGCGCCCGCCGCGCCGACCAGGCACGCGAGCGCCACCACGACGGCTGTCGCCCCGCTTCGCATCGTGCCGCTGAAAACAACCACGGCGGCGGAAGGTAGCGGCCTGGCTGACCGGCCAGTCGTCCTGCCATAATCGCTCCGCCATGGGCAAGGTCGTCCAGTTCGACGGCTCCGACGGAAAGCCGCGGCCGTCACGGGGGAGGCGGCGAGGCAAGCGGGGCGACAAGACGGCGCTCGTGCTGGGCGGAGGCGGCTTCACCGGCGGGGTGTACGAGATCGGCGCACTGCGCGCATTCGACCTGCTCGCGGTCAACCGGACCGTCAACGAGTTCGACGTCTACGTCGGCACCAGCGCCGGTTCGTTCGTGGCCAGCATGGTGGCCAACGGGGTGACTCCCGAGGAGATGATGCGCGTCCTCAACAAGGCGCTCCCCTCGCCGATCGAGGACCCCCGTCTGAGGACCCTGCTGCGCCCGAACTACCGAGGCCTCGTCGGCGGCCTGGCGCGGATGCCCCTGAGGGTGATCGGAACCCTGCGCCACCTCGCGGGGAACATCGGGGAGACCTCGATGATGGACGTGGTCATGGGGCTCACCGAGGGCCTCCCCCCGGGGATCTACAACAACCGCGGGCTGGAGAGGTACATGGCGGAGGTCCTCTCCGATCCCGATCGGTCGAACGACTTCCGGGAGCTGGAGTCGGAGCTGCGGATCACAGCCACCGACGTGGATACCTGCGAGCGGCTGGTCCTCGGCACCGCCGAGTTCGAGGACGTCCCCATCGCCAAGGCGGTCTCTGCCTCGACGGCGCTGCCGATGGTCTACGAGCCCGTCGAGCTTCGCGGCCGCCATCTGGTGGACGGCGGGATCATCTCGACCACCAACGTGGACGTGGCCGTCGAGGCGGGGGCCAAATTCATCATCGTGGTCAACCCGCTGGTTCCCTACGTCAACGACTTCACCACCAAGATCCCGACGGTATTCGGATCGCGGGTCCGCCGCGTGGCCGACATGGGGATGCCCGGGATCGGCAACCAGGCCTTCCGGCTGATGGCGCACGCCCGCCTGCACCTCGCAATTGGAAGCTGGAAGGAGCGTTTCCCCGACGTGGACATCATCCTGATCGAGCCCGAGCTCAACGACGAGCTCATGTTCGGCACCTCGATCCTCGACTACTCCTCCCGCCTGACCATCGCGAAGCACGGGTTCGAGTCGGTCACCGTGAAGCTCGCGCGCGACTACCAGCGCTACAAGGAGGTCGCCGCCCGGCACGGCATCGAGATCTCCGCCCGGCGGGTGCGCAGGGTGCTGGACACCATCGAGGAGGAAGAGAAGGGGCTTTCGGTCTGGCGGCGCGTACTGGAGCAGACCACCGGCGCCCTGCTGCGCCAGTCCGACGAGGCCGAGGAGGCGAAGGCGGGACCGCTCGCCGACTAGGCGGCGTAGAGCTTCTCGACCGCGTCGTCGTGCTTCTCGGCGACCGCGGCGCGCTTCACCTTCATCGACGGCGTCAGCTCCCCCGCCTCCTGGGTGAGGTCGCGGGGCAGGACCGCGAACTTCTTCACCTGCTCGACCCGGGCGAACTTCTCGTTCACCTTGTCGAGGTGCTCCTGGATCAGCTGGCGCATCTCCGGATGCTGCGCCAGCTGCGCGGGATCGGAGGGCCAGCCGTTCTCCTCGGCGAGCTTGGCGCACTCCTCCATGTCCAGGGTGATCAGCGCGACCAGGTAGG
>Ga0299913_10006211_pt1 | contig 10325 bp, 12 predicted proteins | sample RVTome_9_FD_201360 | JGI IMG/M metagenome (GOLD analysis project Ga0299913, IMG submission 201360) | Soil microbial communities from uranium-contaminated site in the Upper Colorado River Basin, Wyoming, United States - RVT155D38 (version 2) ... | reverse complement strand
GGTGGGCTACCTGGGAAAAAAGCTCTCCTTGTCAGATTTCTTCAAGTACGGCCTCCAATCTTTAACAAGCTTTGCATTTTCCATTGCATACTTCATTCTGGTTCCAAACGGAAATGCGCAGGGTATTGCAATAGTTCTTATGCTATTTGGCATACTTCTTCTCGTGATTGCTAGAAAGCACAAATTGGATTCAGAGATTTACAAACCTCGTATGTGATGGTCATCGTAATTGAACAGACTTTAGGTTATACAGAGATGGCGTTTTGACGAAACCTAAAAGGATTAATACACGGGATATGACTAAAACTATTGATGCCAACAGCTTATGTGCTTATCAATTGTGACCTCGGTTCTGAGGAAGAAATTCTAAAGGAGCTGAGGAGATTAAATGAAGTTGTTGAATTAAGCGGTGTATACGGCGTCTATGATATAATTGTAAAGATAAGGGCCGATTCTATGGACAAATTAAGAGAAACAATAACTTGGCATGTTAGAAGAATTGATAAGGTAAGATCTACCCTTACCATGATAGTCATTGAAGGACAAGGAGATAAGTCAAAGGTCAAAACATAGTCGAGGTATAGGAGATTCAAGGAAAAGGAAGAAAAGAGCCTTAATCCCACTAGACCATGCGCTTAGTATGAATGATCAATCGTACTATTTTGAATCACCTCGTTTGGATTTTTGAAAGGGCCGTTTCGAGTTTTCTGACTTTCACTGGATGTATGTACTAGGGTCCAGTCGCGCTGATTTTAACCTTAAGAATGTTCAGGATTGCTTCATGTAAGTCAAGAATATCAATAAATACCAAATGGTTACATCATTTCCATTATTTTTATTATCAGATGCGTGGCGCTGCTCATCGTCTAATTTGAAGTAGATCTAGAATTTGCTTTTAAAATGCTGCTTATCATTGCTTTTGGGTATCTTGAACCAATACATGAAGTCTGACAGCACTTAGCCGATTAGTCTGGACGAATTCATCTACTTGTCGCTTTTCCCTTATCTGTCAAAGGATCGATTCGGGAAGATACCCTCCTTGCCTTAGAGCATTTCAAGTACCGCCTTAATCAAAATGATATCTCATGCCTGGAATTTTGACTACCGTTTCCTCAAAGCTTGATATCAATGATCCTAAACCCTAGGACCAATGCAATTCCAATTATAACAAATCCAGATGCCATAAATGAACCTTGATTCTTAATTGGCGCTTGGGAAATTCCACCTTTATAGAGTAAGTAAACTCCGCTTGTCCCAAGAAGAAAAATGATGATCATAACCACTGTTTCAGCAACAGTTTGAATCGACCTTGATGGGATTATGAACGAGCCTGATAATCTCTCAGATCCTTCAAGGATAGAATTAAACAAGCCTGATCCCAACGCAAAAAAAAACACAAGATAAATAGATGCTGCAATTAAAATGGCTTTATTTGAATTCATATGCATTTTATTGTCAACTAGAGAATGACTATTTATAAATGTCTTTTTAGGCTCAGCACGACTGATAAAAAAGGCCATAGGTGCAGATCAGGTGCTTGGAGAACTTTCATTGGCTGTTATTGCCAGTGCTCGAATAGGGGAACCTGAAGCACCCTTTAACTTTAGCGGACTTATTAACAAAGTGAACCTGGCTTTGTGTTTTAGACTATCGAGATTGCACAAATTCTCTACGATCAAAATCCCGTTCTCTAGCAGGGTTTTGTGACAAGAAAAATGCCTATCTGAACCAATATCAATACTTGGACCGTCTATTCCTACAGCATTTATTTTCTTCTCTGCCAAGAACTCAGCAGCGGCCGCTGACAACCCAGGATTGCTTCTCATGTAATCTTTGTTCCTTATCATCGAATGCCAGCCAGTTCTAAACACAATTGAGATCCCGCGATCTATTTCGTTGATATCTCGTAAATCATCAGGGGTGATCAATTCGTTTGCGCTTCTTGGCAGGTGCAATAGTAGGGCCGGACATACCAGCCGCTCTACCGCTATCATATCAATACTCTGAGAATCCGCTACGAAATGGGAAGGTGCATCCATATGAGTTCCAGTATGAGTACTCATCATCATGATTTCTGAATCGTAAGAGTGCATATCATACTTTGTCCACTTCACAAATAGGGGCTGAGGAGAACCTGGAAACACTTGCAATGTTGAATCTATTTCGAGCGACAAATCTATCACCTGCATCTAGTTAATCTGTCACTTTATTTCCGCTACTGGTTCATAAATCGTATTAGAGCAATTCAATTGAGGACACTCATTTTCCTTATAGTCAACACGTTCTGAGAGATGTAGTAGCGTCATCGTTTGCCAACCAATCCACTTTACTCACTAAATCGCCACATTGTGATTCGCTTAGACAAGGTCTTCGTTGGTGATCAATGCCAGAAGTGCTGCTCTAATTTCCTTCCCATTTGCTGCTTGTCTGAAGTACGTTGCATTGTTAGTGCTATCTATTGAATGCGAGATCTCATCTAACCTGGGCAAAGGGTGCATGATTGAAACATCCGTTTTTGACTTATCGAGAGTCATTTGATCAATAGTATACGTACCCTTTACTTTTTCATATTCTTGTATGTCTGGGAATCGTTCTCTCTGGATTCTCGTTACATATATGACATCTAGCGTTGACAAGAGATCATCAGGGAGGTCACTATACTCATGGATCTTTAACTTACGTTCCACTCCATAAATTGACTCCTTTCGTATGCTGAGCGTTGGAGGTGATATAAGTCGAATATCTACATTATAGTTAGCTAGCCCATAAACCAGAGAATAAATGGTTCTTCCATATTTTAGGTCTCCAATAATTCCTATTCGAAGGCCATCAATTTTTCCCTTCTCTTTATAAATTGTGTACAAATCAAGCATGGCCTGAGTCGGATGTTCCTCGCTTCCGCTTCCTGCGTTGATAACGGGGTTCGTTGATAATTCGCTTGCAAACCTGCCAGAACCATCCAGAGGATGCCTTAATACAAGTATATCAGAGTACAAATCCATAATTCTAATAGTATCTGACAAACTTTCACCCTTTTCAATGGACGAAGATTTGGGATCAGTTATACCGATTGAGCTACCACCTATGGATGAGATTGCGGCTTCAAAGCTCATTCTTGTTCTAGTGCTTGGTTCATAGTAAATTGAACCAAGGGTTCGCCCCTTACCCAATTCGCTTCTTTCAGTTCTTGAGAAGTTGGATATCTTGTCGGTGAAAGTGAAGAGAAATTCTAATTCATCTCTAGTAAAGTCCCTTATTGAAACAACATCCCTATCATAGTAATGATTTTTGGTCAAATTAGTAAATCTTGATCAAATATTCTAATACTGTGTATTTATTATTTTGAGTGGTTCCTTTCAAGAGTATGCGTTTGTTCGGCATGTGGGTTGTTCGAGAATCTACTTTACAACAGGAATTTGATATCATTACCCAATAGGTTCATATGAAGAAATGGCTCACCGGATTCCTATTAGTTGGGCATTTACAAATACGATATTTATAAGAGTCCGAATCTCGGATTGTTCGTACGAGCGAACAATAGCACTCTCATTCTACCTTTTGGTTTTGCGGAAACCAAGATGACTAAATTGAGAAGTTATCTAGAGGTCGAAAATGTGATATTTACTTCGATCGGTGGAACCCGGCTCATTGGAGCTATGGCCGTTATGAACAACAAAGGCATATTGTTGTCGTCTTTTTCGTCCGACGAGGAGATCGAAGTTCTAAGGCGATCGACCGGGCTCAACGTAGAGAGATTATCTAGTAGGTTTACAGCCGTAGGAAATCTTGTTTCAGCCAATGATAAAGGAGCATTAGTTTCACCTATATTCAAAGGTGAAGTTGATAAACAAATCCAGGATGTACTTGACGTACCCGTTATTACCTGTACCGTGGCAGGATACTACCAGATCGGTTCAATGATTGTTGCAACCGATACTGGTGCAGCGGTACATCCCAAAGCATCGGAAGAAGAATTGGCGATGATCGCAGAGACCCTGAAGGTCGAGACTGAGCCAGTCACGGTTAACGGTGGTATGCCATACCTGTCATCGGGACTACTGGCAAATAGTAAATCCGTAATTGCAGGCAGTCTGACAAGTGGACCAGAGTTGATCATGATTAGTAGAGCTTTCAAAGTTTAAGTTATGTGCCTTCAATCGGTATACAGGTATGCGAGTACCCCCAGTGTATATTTATTTCTGGATCTTGGTACTAGAGGTTGGGTAGATACAGGTTGAAGACGTCAGACTCACGCTGCGAATGGGAAATTACATGACCCGACATTCTTGGCATTCTGTATAAACTTGAATAAGCTGCACTCTTTAGAACAAAATTTTACCGATATCTGCAGTTATGAAATGTTTCTGACAACAATAACGTATATAACAACAAAATACAGATAATATTGACGATGTCTGACAACGGAGTTGAGCCTAAAGAGGAACGGTCTCCATTTACTTCCACTTGGACCGTTGAATGGAAGGACAAAACGAGCCACGCTGTCAGTACTCAAGGAGAAAATGACTACTCTCAGGCCTTGAGCTTGTTTAACGAACTATCTAGTTCAGGCAAAGAGGTAGTACTTTACGAAATACGAACTCTGAGGGCCGATCCGTCTGCCCAACCAAAAAAAATCCCAATTCTAAATAGTGCAATGACTAAGAAAAGAATTACCCGCGAAGAAGCAAAACCAAGAACAGCTAGGGTGTCCGAGAGAAATCCTAAGGTCAGCAAATCAGTCCAACCATCTAGTCTGAAGGATCTCAGGACAAGAATACTTATTTTGATCGCAGTTATCGCAGTTTTTGTCATTATTCTTCTTCTTATTTCTATTCTGTTCACAGGCAATGATTTTGCACATAATTTTTTGATTTATTCGTCCGCTGTTAAGTCATCTGAGACTGGACTGAACCCTGGGTCAGTTCTAGGATAAAATTTGTATTATTTAGATCTATTGGCAGCTTGAGCCTCTCCTGTATCATGAGCGCATTTTTTTCATAGACACAAGTTTAATACTACTGGTTATAATTATAGGGCTATGCCAATAGCATACGTGTTACTTAACTGTGAACTCGGCCATGAAGCAGATATTATTAACGACCTGAAAAAACTACCAGGAGTCAACGATGTAGAAGGATGTTATGGGGTTTATGATATGATCGTGAAAATAAGCTCGGATTCGATGGACAAGTTAAAAGAAACAATAACATGGCATATTCGAAAAATAGACAAGATAAAGTCGACATTAACACTAATAGTTATAGAAGGGCAAGGGAGTCATTAGAATTGAAGTGAATTCAAAAGTTTCGAATTTACGTTCGTCTACCAGTCAACAGGGTTAATTTACATTCCATCGAATTATAGAAACTATCCGAGGCATCAAGACCTACAAGCTGAGTAGGGTCATGCATTTTCTTTGGTCATTGACATGCTATTTCTTGTCTAGATGACCTGTACGTTAATTGAAAATATCAAGGTCTCTAATTTAATGAACTAATTGTTTACATTCATCGCTGTCCGCAGGACAATGCTTCAGCTCCAAGATTTCCTAGTTTTTACCTAATGTCTTGGAACGCCTGAGAAATTAGTGATTTTGCCATTTCTAGATCTTTATCGCTACGGATAAGTAATGCATTTTCGGATTTACCTCTGCCATACTTTACGACTATCATAAGGCCGTCACCTTTTGGCTGAATATCTAGGAAAGCCCTGAAATTTAGTGTTTTTGCGTAGACTATTCGATGCGGACGCACTTCCTCTATAACCATGTCGCCTAACGACTTTACGAACCTTCTAAGCTCTAGTAACATCTTCCTAACATCGCCTCTTAGACTGGTTAAATGATCTTCAAATTGCAAACTAGTTTTATCATTGACTAGACCAAATTCACTCATGAGACTTGTTATGAGTACACCCCATATTAATTAACGAGGAGACAGAAATTAGTTTTTTTCTGGTTGTTGAAATCTTTATACATTATACTAACCCAAAAAATCCTGTGTGTTCATACGAAACTCGAAGATATGGTTCTTTGAACCGGTGAACCCTCGATAGCACCCCTAAAATGTTCCATCATGTTGAAAGAACTGAACTCACACAACATTTCAATTAGATATCAGCATACGATAAAAGCCTACTAAAGAACTCGAACGCGCACCGCCAAACGAATATTTTGATATTTACCTTAACATATTCAAGCAGTCGCAATAAAACTAGATTGGTTGATCGACATCTAATTCCAAAGGGCGAGTCGTTCTTTTAAGGGAGCAAAGTGTCTTTCAATCTCACCAAAGCGTTCGTAAAAGCTATCAGTACTACGAAGTTTTTCAAAAGAAGAATCAGTCTTAATCTTTTTCAAAACTACACTTACTTCATCAATCGTAACCCCGTGCTTAATATCGTATTCTATCTGCTTTATACAATTTGCTATAGTCCCATATCTACGATGTTGTCTTTTCTCCCAGCTAGACGCTGTTTCAGATATTCCAGTTAAATACTTAACAATTGTCTTTTCCATATGCTCGATATGCCAATCCTTCATAGGAAAGCTATTCTGAGTCAAAAGAGCCATCATATATCCCTCTGTCTGACATATAAGCTAAGCCCCACTCGAATTGCTAGCTTCGCTACATGCCTTAATGTTTCTGGGCAGCATTTAAGATCTCGCCCACAAATTTATTCCATTTATCCCGCTCTCAACGGGGCCGAATAACCAGCTGATATAAATTTAGAATAGATCTTCAAACTTTTGGTTTGAAATTCTCTGAGTATCAATATTTCATTCAGATCGCTGGAGAGCTTCAGCGCTATGACAAAAGAATCCAGAATCTATTGCTACAGAATGTGAAGCAGGTATATCTAAACTATTCCAGTTGTCTTTTTTAGATGCTTCTCAAAATTTAGTAAGGCTGCTATCTGCTCCTCAGATTGAACTGAACCTGGTCTCAAATTTCTGATCTTATTGATGGCTTCGGTAGACGAAAGAGTAGGGTCTTGTTTCATAAAATACGCTGCAAGAATGGTTCCTGTCCTTCCTTTTCCGGCTGCACAATGCACCAAAACTGGTTTTTCTTCATTAATGTGTTGGCCTATATACCGGATTGTTGATTCTAAGATTTCAAGGGATGGGGCACAAAAGTCCTCAACCTTCAGGTGCAAGTATTCCAGTTGTTGACTCGTATTGGCTAGCCATGAAGTCGGAAGTGGGCTTTCTCTAATAGTGATAACACTCCTAATTCCGTTCTTTGAAACCCACAATAGTTGGGGTAGATTGACTGGCATGCCGCTACCCGCTAATTTTTTCTCTATGACCCAGCTAAAATTCGTAGGTCGATTTGCAAATCGCCCATGAAACCAACGATATGTATTGCCAATCCTAGTCATGTGGTTGTTTTGAATATTTTCTAGCTTGAAGAGAATATATGTCTTTTAAATCGACCTATATTGCCCATCGTCGTGACACTAGATAGAGTCTGATTATATTACGGGTCACTATCCCGCTATAGTTCCGAAGGTATGCAAAGGCTATATATTACTATGGAGGGGTTCAGGTGGGCTTTGTCAAATGGTGGTGTAATTTGATTAAATATGATTTTTCCGATAAGGTGGCTCTTATTACTGGAAGTACAGGTGCAGTTGGGAGTCAGTTATTGGACTTTTTTACGTCCCATGGTGCCAAGACAATCGGAACTTACCTAGATGAAAAAAAGATGAATATTACTCCTTCAGGATCTGAAGGGGTTGATCTCATTCGATGTAACACTACGATAGACTCCGATGTATCCTCTCTCGTTAATGCAATCTCTAGAAAATACGGTCGAATAGATATACTAGTGAATACAGTTGGTGGATATCTCGGTGGCAAGAGTGTAGTCCTGCTTGAAGAGGAGGAGTGGAACAAGATGTTTAGCTTAAATTTAGTATCGGCCTTTCTAATCACAAAGTACATTCTACCACTGATGCTCCAATCTGGCTATGGCCGGATCGTTCATATTTCATCCTACACGGGGATTTCCGCTCAAGGTTTTGATTCGGCCTACGCTTCTTCGAAAGCCGGCCTGATAAGGTTTGTAGAATCCATTTCAAAGGAAGTAAAGGATTATAATCTAACCGTCAATTGCGTTTTACCTTCGATCATTGATACACAGTCAAATAGGAAAATGATGCCTGATGCCAATTTCAAACAATGGGTTAAGATAGACGCACTAGTGACCGTTATTGCATTCCTGTGTTCTGATGATTCTCGCGCAATAACTGGTTCAGCAATACCTGTGCTTAAACCAACTTGACAACAACATACTTTTTGCAGTACAATTTTTCCCCCAAATTGGTTAGCATCAAAGTGCAATTAGAAAATAGAAATGTGTTCAGATTAGCTTAGAAAGGAAATTATTCTGCCCACCAAATCAGTTTCGCGGGTGGTCCTAGCTGTCTCCAATATCGCAACGCCATCCAAGGTGGCAGAAAAATATTCTCTGTAGTACATATGCATTTTCCGCTTTAATGTTCTTTCTACCAGCCCATATTCCATAAGGTCGGTTACTAATTGAGAAACAATCAATGGATTAAGTTCGGTTTGCCTTGAAATTTTGCCCTCTGGTTTGGAGCTACCTTTTACGCATCTAAGTATTTGGATATGCCACTTTGTCAAGCGAGAGTCATTACTGCCAAAGGTTATAGCATTCAAGGCTATGCCCTTTAGATCAACTAAAGTCGATTATTAATGTAACTATCAGTCTGGCAACAAAATATCATACTATCTTTTCTGTGCTGTGAACGGCTCCAAAGTAGGGGTGGCAGCATTAATTTTACAACCAAATAATTGTCTTTTGTCTTTAGAAGAGATATCATCATCCCAACTAGTTAAATGATATTCTCAAATAAAATAACATTAATTGGGAATTGTTTGGATAGAAAGGGGTGAATAACTCTTTGGACCCTGGAGAATACTGGCAGAATAGACTCGCAGCAAACTATAGTTTAGACGGAACAGGATTTCAAACCCTTGGCAAGCAGTACAACAGATGGATGTATAGAATAAGGAATGTTATTGTGAAAAGGGTTATCCAAAGAATGGAATCCGATCTGAATGGTAAGGAAGTATTTGATATTGGGTCAGGCACTGGATTTTACATAGATATGTGGATAGAATTGGGCGCCAGCGGAGTTAGAGGAAGTGACATTACGGATGTGGCAGTAACGAATCTTCGGCAGAAATATCCTTCCAATCAATTCTTCAAGCTTGATATTGGGCAGGACGAACTGCCAGATCAGCTTACCGCCAGAAAGTTTGACATCGTATCTGCCCTCGATGTATTATTCCATATAACCGACGATGTCCGATATCAAAATGCAATATCGAACGTTAATCACCTCTTAAGAAAAGATGGGATCTTTGTGTTTTCTGAAAACTTTCTACATCATGATGCCCTCAGATCCCCCCATCAGGTGAGCCGTCAGCTTGTCTTAATTGAAAAGACCCTTCAAGCGACCGGGTTTGAAATATTAGAGAGGATTCCAATGTTTGTTATTATGAATGCACCTGTGGATACGAACAATAGGATTCTTCAGTCAACCTGGAAATTGATTAAATCTACTGCTAAGAAAGGGAAATTTGCATCGAATGTAACTGGATGTATACTTTATCCCCTCGAATTAATTCTTACAAGTATAGCTAAGGAAGGACCGTCTACCGAATTGATGATCTGCAAGAAACTTCAAGAGTGTTCGTGAACTTGGGGACAAATAGAAATCAGTTACAATTAGAAGAGATATTACTTCTTACTGCACAGTCTGAACTTTTTTTAAATCATGCACCAGGATAGATTTACTAAGCAGGACAGGTTCACGGAACCTATTGGTGTATACTCTTCCAGTACCAAATGAAAAGCAATATTCCTCCAATTGCTATTCCAAATAGAGAATATACATAGGAATTGGTCACGAGAAAACAGTTCCATTCAAGCACTCTAAGAGATGGGTCACGTAACGATGCATCTTGCTGATTAAGTATAGATAGACACCTAAAACCCTCCGAATTCAGGTCCAATGCTAAGACAGAAAAGATTGCTATAAAAAACAAGCCATAATAGCAGTACCCATCTCCCCAATTTAGCTTCATTGCAAACAAGAAGACTGGGTTAAAGTTGGAAAAACGTCAAACCCTGAGGAGCTAATGCGATTAAAAGAAGGTGTCAAGTCATAAGTTATTAAATAATAAGAGCTGATCAACGCAATTGCAGTCATAAATTCTTGTAATTCCCGTCATTCTTACAAGATTTCACTATAAAATCTTACTGTACATTAGACGTAAAAATATTTATAAA
>Ga0299913_10006210_pt1 | contig 10327 bp, 8 predicted proteins | sample RVTome_9_FD_201360 | JGI IMG/M metagenome (GOLD analysis project Ga0299913, IMG submission 201360) | Soil microbial communities from uranium-contaminated site in the Upper Colorado River Basin, Wyoming, United States - RVT155D38 (version 2) ... | reverse complement strand
CGGCGCCCCCCCCCCGGCCTGTGGTGGGCCCGCGCTGTTCTTGCGGGGGGCGGACTGGGGGGCGGGGCGCGGGCCGGCCGCCGCCACCGTCGCAGCCGAGCTGTGCGCCCAGCTCTATGGCGGCGGCGTGCGCCACTTCCACTTCTACACCCTCAACCGGGCGGAGCTCAGCTACGCCATCTGCCACCTGCTCGGCCTCAGGCCGAAGGAAGCGGCGGGACCGACGTCCGTCTCTCATTGCGCCCCTGCGAAGGCAGGGGCCCAGACTGGGTCCCCGCCTGCGCGGGGACACGAGGGATCTGGCAATTGCGCCCCTGCGAAGGCAGGGGCCCAGACTGGGTCCCCGCCTGCGCGGGGACACGAGGGAGCCGATGATGAACGCCGCCGAACGGCTTAGGGCCGAAGCCGGCCGGCGCATCCTGATCAAGGACGGCGCCTACGGGACCGAGGTCCAGCAGCGGCGGCTCGGCGAAGCCGATTATCGCGGCGGCCTCGCCCTCGACCGCGACCAGAAGGGCAATAACGACCTCCTCAACCTCGCCCGGCCGGAGCTGGTGCGCGAGATCGCGCAAAGCTTCGCCGACGCCGGCGCCGACATCCTCGCCACCAACACCTTCAACGCCAACCGCATCAGCCAGGCCGATTACGGCGCCGAGCGGCTGGTGCGCGAGATCAACGCCGCTTCCGCCCGCATCGTCCGCGAGGTGGCCGGGGCCGGGCGCTGGGTCGCCGGCGCGGTCGGGCCGACCAACAAGACGCTGTCGCTGTCGCCCGACGTCGACGATCCCGGCTATCGCGAGGTGGATTTCGACACCCTCTCCGACATCTATGTCGAGCAGGTCGAGGGGCTGGTCGAGGGCGGCGTCGACTTCGTGCTGATCGAGACCGTGTTCGACACGCTGAACGCCAAGGCGGCGATCCACGCCGTCCGCCGCGTCGAGCAGAGCATCGGCCGCGCGCTTCCGATCATGCTGTCGATGACGATCACCGATCTGTCCGGACGCAACCTCTCCGGCCATTCGATCGAGGCGTTCTGGGCGTCGGTGCGGCACGCGCGGCCGCTGTCGGTCGGCCTCAACTGCTCGTTCGGCGCGGCCCAGCTGCGCGCCCATGTCGCTGCGCTGTCGGGAATCGCCGACACCTTGCTGATGGCCTATCCCAATGCCGGCCTGCCCAACGACCTCGGCGAATATGACGAATGCCCGGCGACGACCTCGGCGCAGGTGCGGCAATGGGCCGAGCAGGGGCTGGTCAACATCGTCGGCGGCTGCTGCGGCACCACGCCCGCCCACATCCGCGCCATCGCCGAGGCGGTGCGGGGGATGGCGCCGCGCCGGATTCCGACGCCGGAGCGGCGCACGTTGCTCGCCGGCATCGAGCCGATGACGTTGGCCGCATAAGCGATGGGCAACACCGTTCGGGCTGAGCCTGTCGAAGCCCTCCCTTTGTCTTCGGCTGCAAACAAGGAAAGCCCTTCGACAGGCTCAGGGCGAACGGAGGGTGTCACCACGGCTTCGTCCACCTTCGTCAACATCGGCGAGCGCACCAACGTCACCGGCTCGGCGCGCTTCAAGAAGCTGGTCATGGCCGGCGACTATGCCGCCGCCGTCGAAGTCGCGCGCCAGCAGGTCGAGAACGGCGCCCAGGTGATCGACGTCAACATGGACGAGGGCCTGCTCGACGCCGAGGCAGCGATGACCACCTTCCTGAAGCTGATCGCCGCCGAGCCCGACATCGCCCGCGTGCCGGTGATGATCGACTCGTCGAAATGGAGCGTGATCGAGGCCGGGCTCAAATGCGTCTCCGGCAAGCCGATCGTCAACTCGATCAGCATGAAGGAAGGCGAGGAGGAGTTCCTGCGCCTCGCCCGGCTGGTGCGCGGCTACGGCGCCGCTGTCGTGGTGATGGCGTTCGACGAGGTCGGCCAGGCCGACACCAAGGAGCGCAAGGTCGAGATCTGCGCGCGCGCCTACGACCTGCTCGTCGCCGACGGCTTTCCGCCCGAGGACATCGTCTTCGATCCCAACATCTTCGCGATCGCGACCGGCATCGACGAGCATCGCCGCTACGCGCTCGACTTCATCGAGGCGTGCCGGGAGATCAAGGCGCGCTGCCCGCACGTCCATTTGTCCGGCGGGCTCTCCAACCTCAGCTTCTCGTTCCGCGGCAACGAGCCGGTGCGCCGGGCGATGCACTCGGTCTTCCTCTACCATGCGATCCCGGCCGGGCTCGACATGGCGATCGTCAATGCCGGCCAGCTCGACGTCTACGACACCATCGATCCCGAGCTGCGCGAGGCCTGCGAGGACGTGATCCTCGACCGCAGCCCAAGGGCCGGGGGGGATCCGACCGAGCGGCTGGTGACGCTCGCCGGGAAATATCTCGGCAGCGACCCGGCGCGCGAGAAGGCCGAGGCCGAATGGCGCGGCTGGGCGGTGGCGAAACGGCTCGAACATGCCTTGGTCAAGGGCATCGACGCCTATGTCGTCGACGACACCGAGGAGGCGCGGCTCGGGGCCGAGCGGCCGATCCACGTCATCGAAGGGCCGCTGATGGACGGGATGAATGTCGTCGGCGACCTGTTCGGGTCGGGCAGGATGTTCCTGCCCCAGGTGGTGAAGTCGGCGCGGGTGATGAAGAAAGCGGTCGCCCACCTGATCCCGTTCATCGAGGCCGAGAAGGAAGCGACCGGCGTCACCCAGGGCAAGGGCCGGATCGTCATGGCCACCGTCAAGGGCGACGTCCACGACATCGGCAAGAACATCGTCGGCGTCGTCCTGCAGTGCAACGGCTTCGAGGTGGTCGACCTCGGGGTGATGGTGCCGTGGCAGGACATTCTCCGGTCGGCCGGCGAGAATCGCGCCGACATGATCGGCCTGTCCGGCCTGATCACGCCCTCGCTCGACGAGATGGTGACGGTCGCCGAGGAGATGACCCGCGCCGGGCTGAAGCTGCCGCTGCTGATCGGCGGCGCCACCACCAGCAAGGTCCACACCGCGCTGCGCATCGATCCCGCTTATGACGGCCCGGTGCTGCACGTGCTCGACGCCAGCCGCGCGGTCGGCGTCGCCTCCAGCCTCGTCTCCGACACCCAGAAGCAGCCGCTGATCGCCAGGACCGCGCAGGATTACGAGACGCTGCGCGAGACGCGCGCCGGCCGCGGCCAGAGCGAGCTGGCGACGCTGGCGGAGGCGCGCGCCAACGCCTTCGCCTTCGATCCCGAAGGCAAGGCGCCGCCGCCGGCGCGGCCGGGGCTTCACAATTTCGGCGAATGGCCGCTGCGGGAGCTGCGCGCCTCGATCGACTGGACGCCCTTCTTCCGCGCCTGGGAGCTGGCCGGCAACTATCCCGAGATCCTCGCCGATCCGGTGGTCGGCGAAAGCGCCACCGCTTTGTTCAACGATGCCCAGGCGATGCTCGACCGGATGATCGCCGAGCACTGGCTGACGCCGCGCGGCACCGTCGGCCTGTGGCGCTGCCGCCGCGACGGCGACGACGTCTTCGTCTTGTGTCCCTGCGAAGGCAGGGACCCAGCTGGGCTCCTGCCTTCGCAGGAGCACATGGAGGTCCGCCTCCCCTTCCTGCGCCAGCAGGTGAAGAAGCGCGCGGGGCGGGCGAACATGTGCCTCGCCGATTTCGTCGATCCGGCGCAGGAGGACTGGATCGGCGGCTTCGCGGTCGCGATCCACGGCCTGGAGCCGCAGCTGGAACGGTTCAAGGCCGAGAATGACGATTATTCCGACATCCTCCTGAAGGCGCTCGCCGACCGCCTCGCCGAGGCCTTCGCCGAGGTGCTGCACGCCCATGTCCGCGAGAGCGTCTGGGGCTATGCCGGCACCGAGCACCTGACCAACCAGGAGCTGATCCGCGAGCAATATGCCGGCATTCGCCCGGCGCCCGGCTATCCGGCCTGCCCCGATCACAGCCTCAAGCCGACCCTGTTCTCGATGCTGGGCGGCGCGCCGGCGGGCGTCGCCCTCACCGACAATTTCGCCATGCTGCCGACCTCGGCCGTGTCCGGCTTCTACTTCGGCCATCGCGACGCCCAATATTTCGGCGTCGCCCGGATCGGCCGCGACCAGCTCGAGGACTATGCGGGTCGCCGCGGCGTCGCGCTCGAGGAAGCCGAGCGCTGGCTGCGGCCGAACCTGGACTGACAAGCCCGGCGAATCCGCCGGAGAAAAGGGGACTGTCCCCATTTTTGAGAAAAGGGGACTGTCCCTATTTTCCTCGGCGCTCGGCGCGGCTGCGCCTGACCCTTCCGGCCCGGTCCGCGCCGATTCGCGGCTGGGTGCGCGACCGCGACCGGCCGAGGCGGGATTCGTCCTCGATCGCGACCTCGGCCGCGGCCATCGCGCTCAGCGCGGCTGGTGCTGGAAGTGGAGGTAGGCGGGGTCGAACTCGGCCGCCTCCTGCAGCCGCGCCCAGTCGTGGATCGTCACCCGGCCGCCGCGGAAGGTGGCCAGGCCGCGCTCGCGCAAAACGCGCAGCATCCGGTTGACGTGGACCGGGGTCAGCCCGGCGGCGTCGGCGAGGTCGATCTGGGTGAGCGGGAGCTGATAGCCGCCGGCGTCGGCAAGCCCGATCAGCTCGAACCGCAGGCGCAGCTCGCACAACAGGTGGGCGATGCGGACGAGCGCGGCGCGGCGGCCGACCGAGAGGATGCGCTCGCGCTGGATCGCGGCGTCGATCAGCGTCGACAGCCACAGCAGCCGCGTCAGGTGCGGCTCTTCCTCGGTGATCCGGCGCAGCGCCGCGTGCGGCACGAAGCCGATCGTCGCCGGCGTCAGCGCCGCGAGGTCGTGGTCGAGGCTCTTGAGCGGGAAGCCGTGGAGATCGGTGAAGTCCCCGGGGACGTGGAACTCCATGATCTGGCGCTGGCCGTCGGCGAGGTCCTTCTGGCGCGCCACCAGCCCGGCGACGAGCAGCGCGCTGCGGTTGAGCTGGACGCCGGCGCGGATGATCGTCTTGCCGGCGCGGAAGGTCTCGATCTCCGCGACCGCGTCGCGCAGCACCTCCTCCTCGCGCGGGCTGACCTCGTCGCGCGCGCGGAGCTTGAGCAACAGGCACCCTGCCGGGTCGTCGGCGCAGTCGGGGCGGGCCGCCTCAGCGGCCACGCGCTCGCTCCCGCCGGGCTGCTCCGGCGCGCTCGAGCTCGGGGCCGAGCCGCCCGCTCAGCCACAGCGCCCACATCCTGAAATCGGCAGCGAGCGACCAGAGCGGATGGTCGAAGGTGGCGGGGCGGTTGCGCTCGACGGCGGCGTGCGCCGCCCAGGCGAAGCCATAGCCGGCGACCGGCAGCGCCGCGAGCAGCCACCAGCGCCCGGTCGCGGCGGCGGCGAGCGCGAGCAGGACGGCCAGCGACGTCCCGGCGTAATGGAGCGCGCGCGTGCCGGGCCGCGAATGCTCGCGCAGATAGTAGGGCCAGAAGTCCGCGAAGGTCTCGTGCTCACGCATCGGCGGCGGGCTCGACCTCGGTCCGCCGCGCCCCCGCGACCATCATGTCGGCGAGCAGGCCGGCGGCGAGCGGCCCGATCACCGCCACGATCTGCATCCAGCCCGGCAACGGCATCAGGAACGCGCCCGCCAGCAGCAAAGCGAGGCCGCCGGCGATCACCCAGCCCGGCCAGGAGAGCCGGGACACGCGCTTGGCAACGGCCGCGCCGGCGAAGGCGGCTGCTATCCAGGCGAGAAGCACCAGCAGCTGGGTCGCGACGGGCGCGGAAGCCAAAGCCGTCAGCAACGCCTCGCCGCTCGTCGCCGGCCCGCTGATCGCGAAGGCGCGGCCGCCCATCTCCACCGCCAGCATGGCGGCGAAAGCCGCGGCGATTCCGGCGATCAGTCCCATCAACGCTTTCATGCGCGTCCCCCTCGGTCCGTGGCCCGATGACCCATAGCACGTTTCGATCGCGCCCGAAGCACGCTCGTGTGGCGATTCGGATATTCGCCCGATCCTGGGAGCCGCGCCGGAGCGAATTTCCGAATCTCCAGCCACCCTGGCAACCCTATGAATCCAGTGTGCTTGTTTGGATTTGAAGTTCGCTTCCGGGCGTGACCCGATCAGCAGGCAAACGCCAACTCCAGCACATTAGCTGCCGACCACCGTTCCGCCGTTCGGGTGGAGGACCTGGCCGGACATGTAGCTCGAATCCTCGCAGGCCAGGAACAGGAAGGAGGGCGCGACCTCGTTGGGCTGGCCGGGGCGGCCGATCGGCGTGTTCTTGCCGAACTCCCTGACCTTCTCGGGCGGCGCGCCGCCGAACGGATTGAGCGGGGTCCAGATCGGTCCCGGCGCCACCGCGTTGACGCGGATCCCGTCGCCGATCAGATTCTCGGACAGCGAGCGCGTGAAGGCGGTGATCGCGCCCTTGGTGGCGCTGTAGTCGAGCAGGTGGCCCGACCCCTGATACATGGTGATCGAAGTGCAGTTGATGATCGCCGCGCCCTTCCTGAGGTACGGCCGCGCCGCCTGGACCAGGAAGAACATCGAATAGATGTTGGTCTGGAAGGTGCGCTTGAGCTGCTCCTCGGTGATGTCGCGTATGTCCTTGTCGCTGTGCTGCTCGCCGGCATTGTTGACGAGCACGTCGAGGCCGCCGAGCTGCTCGACCGTCTCCTTGACCACGCGCTCGCAGAAATCCTTGTCGCCGAGGTCGCCGGCGATCGCGATCGCGCGCCGCCCCTCGCCCTCGACGATCTCCTTGGTCCTGGCGGCGTCGTCATGCTCGCACAGATAGGCGATGGCGACGTCGGCGCCCTCGCGCGCGAACAAAGCCGCCACGGCGCGGCCGATGCCGCTGTCGCCGCCGGTGACCAAGGCGACCTTGCCCTCGAGCCGGCCCGAGCCGGGGTAGCGCGGCTCCCAGTCCGGCTTCGGCTCGAGCTCGCTCTCGTGGCCGGGCAGCGCGTCCTCGTGGATCATGTCGACGGTTTCGGTCTCGGACATTGCTTCGCTCCTGTCGCCGGTCGAAGCGAACAACCGCTTTGTCGAAAAGCCGTTCCGGCGCCGGGCCGGCGCGGGCAGCCGGGGCGGACCTTTGGGCGGGGGCGCTTCGGGGAGGACAGCATGAAGCCGTTCCACCGGCGCCCGCGCGGACGCCATCTCGTCACCCTTGCCCTGCTCGCCTCGGCCGCGCCGGCGCTCGCCCAGGATCCCGGCGGCCCCGACGAGGATGCGCCGCCGCCGGTTGCCGCTGCGGCGGCTGCCACTCCGGAAGCCGCGCGCACCTACGCCCCGGAGGATTTCGCGCGCTTCGCGCCGCGCAATGCACTGGACATGCTCAACAACGTCCCCGGCTTCGCGATCGACGCCGGCGACACGTCGCGGCGCGGCCTCGGCCAGGCGAGCGGCAACGTGCTGATCAACGGCGAGCGCTGGGTCGGAAAGTCGACCGACATCTTCACCGAGCTGAGGCGGATCAGCGCCGGCAACGTCGCCCGCATCGAGGTCGTCGACGGCGCGACGCTCGACGTGCCCGGGCTCTCGGGCCAGGTCGCCAACGTGATCACCGCCTCGCGCGGCCTCTCCGGCAATTTCGTCTGGCGGCCGCAGATCCGCGCTCGGCGCACGCCGGCGCGGCTCACCAACGGCGAGGTGTCGCTCAACGGATCGCTCGGCGGCACCGAGCTCACGCTGAGCCTGCGCAACGATTCGTTCCGCAATGGCAATGCCGGCCCGGAGCGGGTCTTCACGTCCGGCGGAGGGATCCTCGACCGCCGCGACGAAGTGCTGAGCGTCGACGGCGAGCAGCCGCGCCTGTCGGCGAGCCTGCGCCGCAATTTCGACGACGGCTCGATCCTCAACCTCAACGCCGCCGCCGGCCTCTACCATCTCACCGTCGAGGAGGTTTCACGCCGCTCCGGCCCCGGTCAGCCCGACCGGGTGCGCACGGTCCAGGAGCGCGAGCGCGAGCATAATTACGAGCTCGGCGGCGACTACGAGCTCGGCCTCGCCGGCGGCCGGCTGAAGTTGATCGGGCTGCGGCGCTTCGAGCACAGCCCGTTCAGCCAGACCCTGGTCCAGGCCTTCGCCGACGGCAGCCCGACGCTGGGCCAGCGCTTCACCCAGATCGCCGACGAGACCGAGACGATCGGCCGCGCCGAATATCGCTGGCGCGGCGGGACCGCAGACTGGCAGGTGTCGCTCGAAGGCGCGCTCAACCGGCTCGACATCGCGAACGGGCTGTTCGAGCGCGATCCCGGCGGCGCTTTCGTGCCGGTTCCCTTCCCCAACTCGGCCGCGTTGGTGCAGGAGCGCAGGGCCGAAGCGGCGCTGAGCTACGGCCGGCCGCTGGCGTCCGATCTGACGCTGCAGGCATCGCTCGGCACCGAATATTCGCAACTGAGCCAGGAGGGCGCCGGCGGCCTCACCCGCACCTTCTACCGGCCCAAGGGGTTCGTCGCGCTCGCCTGGCGGGCGCGGCCCGGCCTCGACCTCAGCGCCCGCGTCGAGCGGCAGGTCGGGCAGCTGAACTTCTTCGACTTCGTCGCCTCGGCCAATGTCAGCGGCGGCTTCTCCAACGCCGGCAACGCCGACCTGGTGCCGCCGCAAAGCTGGAACGCCGAGCTCCAGGCGACGCGCAGCCTCGGCCGCTGGGGCACGGCGACGGCGCGGCTCTACGGACGGCTGATCGAGGACATCGTCGACATCGTCCCGGTCGGCGCCGGCGGCCAGTCGCCCGGCAATCTCGACGGCCTCGCCGCCGTCTACGGCCTGCAATGGACGAGCACGTTCAACCTCGATCCGGCCGGCTGGCGCGGCGCCCGCCTCGATCTCAACCTCCAGTTCCAGCGGACCCGGCTCGACGACCCGCTCACCGGCGAACCGCGGCCGATCAGCGAGAATATGACGCGGCGGATCGAGGCCAATCTGCGCCACGACCTGGCGGGCACCGACTGGGCATGGGGCGCCGGTTTCTTTCAGTACCGCCAGTCGCCGCTGTTCCGGCTCGACGAGCGCTGGCGCTTCGTCGACAAGCCGGGCAATCTCGGCCTTTACGTCGAGCACAAGGACGTGGCGGGGCTGACGGTGCGCGCCGCGGTCGACAATCTGCTCGGCAGCAACGAGAGCTTCAGCCGCGCCTTCTTCGACGGCCGGCGGCCGGCGCCGCTTCGCTTCACCGAGGCCCGCGACCGTTCCTACGGCCCGATCTTCACGCTCACCGTCAGCGGCACGATCTAGCGTCAGCGCGAGGAACGGTCGTCGCGCGCGGCGACGCGGGGCGGGCGGCGGCGATCGGCTGCCGGCTCGGGCAGCATGACGGCGCTCCCGCGCAGCAGCCGGGGCCCGGCGTCGGCGCGGCGGCACTGCGCGACGACCGAGGGAAAGAGCAGGTCGTCGCGGCGCAGCAGCTCGCGCCCGGTGGCGGCGAGGCACTGCTCCTGGCTGGCATAGCGTCCCTCGGCGAGGCCGAGCTCGCGACACGGCGCGTCGCCCTCGCCGCAGCCCAGGATCGCCATCACGTACAACAGGGGTTCCATGCCCGCTCCTTCATCGTTCCCAACCGCTTGCCAGAGCTGCGGTTCCCGACGTTTCGCGGGCGTTACTTGGGATCGGGGCGCGGCCCTCCTATCTTTCGACGAAGATGAGCGACGCGGCGACGGAAGCGAAGGAGAGGACCGGCCCCGGCTGGGCGACGCTCGGGCGTTTCCTTCCCTATCTGTGGCCGGCCGGCGAGCCGAGGCTGAAGGCGCGGGTGGCGATTGCGGTGCTGCTGCTGCTGCTTGCCAAGGCGGTCGCCTTGAGCACCGGCTTCGTCTACGGCGCCGCGATCGACCGGATGGCGCCGGGAATGGAGGCGGGCGCCGCGGTCGCGATCGGCCTGATCGTCGCTTATTCCGGCGCGCGCTTCGCCGGCGTCTTCTTCGAGAACGTCCGCAACGCCATCTTCGAACGGGTCGGGCTGGACGCCGCCCGGCGCTTCGCGGACGCGGTGTTCCGACACATCCACGCGCTGTCGCTGCGCTTCCACCTCGAACGGCGGACCGGCGCGCTTACGCGGATCGTCGAGCGGGGAATCAAGAGCATCGACATGATGCTCTATTTCCTCCTCTTCAACATCGCCCCGACCGCGATCGAGCTCGCCGTCATCTGCATCATCTTCGGGATCAAGTTCGGCCCCGGGCTGGTCGTCGCCACGCTCGCGATCGTCGCTCTCTACGTCACCTTCACCCGCATCGTCACCGAATGGCGATCGCGGCTGCAGCGGCAGATGAACGAGATGGACAACCGCACCGTCGCGCGCGCCGTCGATTCGCTGCTCAACTACGAGACGGTGAAATATTTCGGCGCCGAGGAGCGCGAGGCGCGCCGCTACGACGCCGCGCT
>Ga0299913_10006209_pt1 | contig 10327 bp, 13 predicted proteins | sample RVTome_9_FD_201360 | JGI IMG/M metagenome (GOLD analysis project Ga0299913, IMG submission 201360) | Soil microbial communities from uranium-contaminated site in the Upper Colorado River Basin, Wyoming, United States - RVT155D38 (version 2) ... | reverse complement strand
AGTCCGGCGCGGGCGCTGGGACCGCGCTCGGCGACGCCCCGGTGACGAGGCGCATGAACTCGAACTTGCCCCAGTTGAGCGGGTTGCCGATCTCCGCGAGCATCTTCGGGAAGACCTGCGCGCCGAACCAGAGGTTGTCGTTCACGTCCGCCGGCGTGCCCCAGCTCGCCGGCCAGCCGAAGGCGGCGTCGTAGGCGGCCGACAGGGCGCCCGCGCCGTCCCAGGCGCGCGGCGCGCCCGCCCCGACCGCGCAGGCCGCGAGGTAGCCGTCGAAGTGGCCCGCCGTCCGCTCGGCGATCTCGAACGTGACCACGGAGCCCATCGAGAAGCCCCAGAGGAGCGTCCGGTTCGGCTTGCCGACGTTGTCGCGGAACCAGCTCGCGAGCGCGACCGTGTCCTCGACGCCCTCCTGCACCGCCCAGCCGTTCCGCTTGTAGGCCGAGCCGGCGATCGCGTAGCCCATGCCGAGCAGGAACGGCTCGAGCGCGCCGCTCGGCGCTGCGGGCGCGGAGCGGTCGTCGACCTGGCCGGGCTGGTCGGCGAGATCGCGGTACCCGTGCGCGTGGACGACGAGCGTCCCGTTCCAGTTCTCCGGCACGACCACCCGGTACGGCGCGCCGTTCAGCTCTCCGGTCAGCTCGGTCGGCGCCGCGGTCGCGGCCGGAACGGCCAGCGTCAGCGCGGCGACGAGCGCGAGCAGTGTCTTCCTGATCACTTCTCTGCCCTCCTGGAAAGATCCCCCTGGTCGGCGCGAGCGTACGCCGGGCGGGCGGCCCGGTCAACGTTCTGTTGCGTTTGTGTTCAGGGATCGAGGGGGCCGGAATCCCGCGGTGGCCCGGTGCGTTTGAACGGATCATGAAGACGATTCCCGAGATTCACGCGGAGATCGAGCGCCTGAGCGAGGTGCGCGGGGAGCTGTGGCAGACGCTCTCGCGCGGCCGCGAGCAGACGGTCGTGGATGAGATCAAGCGGATCGACGAGCAGCTGGTTGCTCTCTGGGACGAGCACCGCGCCGAGCGCGCGCGCATCCGCTTCGGCGAGCGCGACGAGATCGTGCGCCGCGCCCGCCAGGAGGAAAGGCTCGAAAGAGCCGCGTAGTACCATCGGGCCTCATGGGCCTGAAGGAGTTGCTCGACCGCAACGAGGAGCCGTCCGGCGAGGAGTCGGAGCGCGAGGCCCTGCGCAGGCAGCGCGCCGAGGCCGCGGCGGAGCTGGAGGCGCTGAAGCGCGCGCTCTCGGAGCGCGTCTCCCAGGTACAGCTGAAGGAGCGCGAGCTGGACGCCGCGCTCGCCCGCGTCGAGAAGCGCGAGCAGAAGCTCGACACCGCCGATACGCGGGGCTCGCGCCTCGAGTCCGTGCGGCTCCGGCTGGCCGAGGCGAGGGAAGCCCGCGCTTCGCTCGACGCCCGCCGCGCGGAGCTCGACTCCCGCGGCGCCGAGCTCGACGCCCGCCGCGCGGAGCTCGACGCCCGCACGGCCGACCTCGACGCGCGCGAGCAGGCGGTGGCCGAGCGCGAGGCCGCGCCCGTCGCGCCGGAGCTGCCAAGTGACACAGTGTCACAAGCCCCGAAAGCCCCCGCCGCAGCGGCGAAGAAGCTGGACGCCCGCTCGAAGAAGCTCGACGCGCGGGCCGCCAAGCTCGACGCCCGGGAGACGGCGCTCGCGGAGCGCTCGGCGGAGCTCGACGCGCTCGCAATCGCGCTCGGGGAGCGGGAGAGCGCGGCCGCCGAGCGGGAGGCCGCGCTCGCCGAGCGCGAGACGGACGTGGCCGAGCGGGAGACGGACGTGGCCGAGCGGGAGGAGGCCCTGACCGTGCGGTCCGCCGATCTGGACGCGCACGAGCAGGAGCTCGCCGACCGTGCCGCAGAGCTCGACGAGCGCGAGAGGGCAAGTGACACAGTGTCACAAGCTCCCGAGCCCGAGCCCGCGCAGGCGGACGAGCTCGCGGAGCTCGAGGCGAAGCTGGCGGAGCTGCGCGAGGCCGAGCAGGCGTTCGCCCGCACGCACGCCGAGCTCGCCTTGAGGAGCGACTCGCTCGCGGAGCGCGAGGCGGCGGTCGCAGCCCGCGAGCGCGCCGTCGCGGCGGTCGAGTCCCCGCCCACGCGGGAGCTGGAGGCGCTGGAGGCCCGAATCCGCCGGCTCGAGCTGGGCGGCAACCGTCCCGAGTCCGACCCGCCCACCTTCAGTGCCGGCCTGCGTGCGCTGCAGGATCGCGGCCTGCGCAGCGGCCCGGCGAAGGACGAGCCCCTGCACTGATCCTCCGCGCCGGGAGCGACCCGGCCGCGAAGCGGCCCTTCGGATCGCGCGTCCTGCGCCGACAAGCATTCCGGGAGCGACCCCGGCCGCGAAGCGGCCCTTCAGGGGTCTTGGCGCGTCGGGGGATCTGCTCCCGCAGATCCCCCGACCTGCGCGGATATGGAGCGTGCCGGGATCGAACCGGCGACCTCCGCCTTGCAAAGGCGGCGCTCTCCCAGCTGAGCTAACGCCCCGGGGCGAGCGACAGTGTAGTCGCGGCAGGCCGTATCCCGTCTCCGTCCTCGGACGTTTGCTCCGGTGGAAGGCCGCGGGCGGCGGCGCACTCCGTGGAACCCTGCTGCGTGGACTTCTTCGAGAAATACAGGCTCCAGGACGTCGGCCCCACCCGGGCCCGGATCGCCGAGCTGATCGCGATCTTCGAGGCCGAGCGCCACGCGATGACCGTGCGGGAGCTCGAGGAGCTGCGCGAGGAGATCGAGCTGCTGATCGTCCGCCTCCAGGAAGAGCGCGAGCGGCTCTAGAGGCTTGATGCGGATTGGAAGTGCGTGCGGGGCGTGTCTGCATCAAGCAGCGCGGTCGATGCGGGCGGTATCAAGGCCGGTGTGCCTTGGTGCCGCCCGCGGCGGCCGCGATGCGCCGCGTGCAGGCGCGCATCCGTGCGTGCTCGCCAATCCGCATCAGGCCTCTAGACCCTCTTTCGAGGGAGGGCGGTTTCGCCGAAACGCAACTACGCTTCGTCCGTCTAAACCGACCTCTCAGGGGAGGGCACCAAACTTGCGGAAGCTTCTACTTGCGGCCATTGCGGCACTGCTCGTGACCGGCAGTGCCGGCGCGATCACCAACGGACAGCCCGACGGGGACCGGCATCCCTATGTCGGCCTGATCGGATTCCTCAACCCGGACGGCACGAACGGCGCACTCTGCACCGGGACGCTCGTCTCTCCGACGGTCGTCGTCACGGCCGGCCACTGCACCTTCCGGTCGCCCCAGGCGTTCGTCTGGTTCGACTCGGTCGCGCTCCAGGGCCCGCCCACCTCGGTCGGCATCCCGGTCACGCATCCGGAGTTCAGCCCGGACCTGGACGTCCCGAACACGGGCGACCTTGGCGTCGTCCGGCTGCTCGTCCCGGTCTTCAGGGCGGAGTACGGGCGACTGCCGGAGGCCGGGTACCTCGACTCGCTGGCGAAGAAGAAGGGCCAGCAGGACCTCGACCTCACGATCGTGGGCTACGGCCTCCAGTCGGTGCGGCCGCAGGTCTTCACCGGCGAGCGGATGATGGGCACGGCGAAGATCCGGAACCTCGTCTCGAACAACGTCCGCGGCTACGGCCTCCAGAGCTCGGCTTCGCCGGGCGGCGGCTCGAGCGGCACGTGCTCGGGCGACTCGGGCGGGCCGATGCTGCACGGGGGCTCGAACCTCGTGATCGCGGTCAACTCGTGGGGCCAGAACGCCAACTGCGTCGGGAACGACTTCTCGTACCGCACCGACACGGCGTCGGCGCGCTCGTTCCTCGGCCAGTTCGTTCCGCTGCCGTAACGCTCTAGGGCTCGCGCGGGTCGTCGCTTGCGGCGGCCCGCGCTTCGTCCTCCGGCGCCTCCGGCGGCAGCTCGGGCTCGGGCGGCGGCTCCATCGCCCGCCGCACGTCGTCGCGCACGTCCACCTCGGCGACGGCCTGCTTGACCTCGCGCATGCCGCGTCCGAGCTGACGGGCGATCTGGGGCACCTGCTTCGAACCGAACAGGAGCAGAATCACGACGGCGAGGACGATCAGCTCCCAGTGGCCCGGCACCTTCCCAGCATAGATCGGCATGATGCGCGGGTGGACGTGAAGCTCGCAGACGAGTCGCTCAGCGGCTCCTGGCTGTCGACCCGGCTCGGCGTCGGCACGCAACGGATCGACGCCATGCGCCGCGCCGGCGAGCTGCTCGGCGTCCGCCGGAGCGGCCGGCACGACTTCCTCTATCCCGCCTGGCAGTTCGCTCCCGACGGGAAGCCGCTGCCGGGGATCGAGCGGATCGTGAGGGAAGCGCGCGCCGCCGGCATGAGCGACGAGCGGCTCTACGAGGTGCTGGCCGCCCGGACGGGCATCGCCGGCGACGAGCGGCTGGCGGACGCCGTCCGCGCCGGCCGCGACGAGTACGTGCTCTCGGTCGTCCGCTCGACCACCTAGCGCGATGGCACTCGTCTCCCTGAACGCCGTCCGCAAGTCGTTCGGCAGCCGAACGGTGCTCGACGGGCTCGACTTCGCGATCGGGCCGGGGGCACGGGTCGGCGTCGTCGGCGCGAACGGCTCCGGCAAGTCGACGATGCTGAGGCTGATCGCCGGCCTGGAGGAGCCGGACGCCGGCACCGCCGTCCGCCGGCGCGGGATCGTCGTCTCCTTCCTCCCCCAGCACCCGCTCGGGGACGAGCGCACGCCGCTCGAGACCGTGCGCGCCGCCCGCCCCGACTTGGACGAGCTCGACCGCGAGCTGCACCGCGTCGCCGAGCAGCTCGCCGCCCCCGAGCTCGCGAACGACCTCGACCGGATGGCGCGCGTTCTGCGCCGGCAGGAGGACCTCGTCGAGCGCTGGGAGGCCGCGGGCGGGCCGAGCATCGACGGCCGCGCACGCGCGATGCTGCTCGACGTCGGCATCGCCGAGGCCGACCTGACGCTGCCGACGAGCGCTCTCTCGGGCGGGCAGCGCAAGCTGATCGCGCTCGCCGCCTGCCTCGCGCAGGACCCGGACGTGCTCCTGCTCGACGAGCCCGAGGCCCATCTCGACGCGGTCGGCCGCTCGCTGCTCGAGCGCCTGCTCGCGGGCTTCGAGGGCGCCGCCGTCGCCGTCTCGCACGACCGCTACCTGCTCGACGAGACCGTCGCCCAGATCGCGGAGCTCGACCGCGGCCGGATCCGGATGTGGCCGGGGAACTACTCCGCCTACACGCTCGCCCGCGAGCTCGAGCTCCAGCGACAGCGGCAGCAGTACGTGACCCAGCAAAAGGAGATCGAGCGGCTCGAGGCGGCGATCAGGCGCTTCCGCGACTGGGCGCACCGCGTCGTCGACGAGCGCCACATCAAGCAGGCCCGGAACAAGCAGCGCCAGATCGACCGGATGGAGAAGGTCGAGCGGCCCGTGCTCGAGCGGCGCAGGATCGCGCTGCGGCTGCACCCGCACGCACGCGGCGGCCAGCGCGTCTTCGAGCTCCGGCACGTGGGCGTCAGCTTCGGGGACGACGTCGTGCTCGACGACGTCGAGCTGACGGTGGTCCACGGCGAGCGGGTCGGCTTCGTCGGCGCGAACGGCGCCGGCAAGAGCGTGCTCCTGAAGACGGTCGTCGGCGAGCTGGAGCCGACCGAAGGCGAGGTCTGGGTCGGCCCGTCGATCAGGATCGGCTACCTCGCCCAGGACCAGGAGACGCTCGACCCCGACGCGAGCCCGCTCGACACCGTGCGGCTCGCGTACCGCTGCTCGGAGGGCGAGGCGGTCGCGCTGCTGATGAAGTTCCTCTTCCCCTACGAGCAGGTGCGGCGCGCGAACCGGCTCCTCTCCGGCGGCGAGCGGACGCGGCTCCAGCTCCTGCTCCTGATGCTGGCCCAACCGAACCTGCTCGTGCTCGACGAGCCCACGAACCACCTCGACATCGACTCGGTCGAGGCGCTCGAGGCCGCGCTCGAGGAGTTCCCGGGGACCGTCTGCGTGATCTCGCACGACCGCTACTTCCTCGACCGGATCGTCGACCGGATCGTCGAGGTCGACGGCGGCAGCGCGCGCGCCCACGAGGGCGGCTGGTCGGATTGGTTCGAGCGCAGCGCGGCGCCGGCGGGGCTGAACAAGTGACACAGTGTCACAAGGCGTGGGCGGCGACCGCATGAGAGCGGCGCTGGAGGTGCTCGAGGCGGGGCCTGGTGACACTGTGTTACTTGGCCTCGCGTGGCTCGCGGGGCAGGACGTCGGGCTCGACCCGGAGGAGGTGCGCGCAGCGCTGCGTCGCGCGGAGCTGCTGCTCGCCGCGGGCGGCGACCCACGCCGCGAGCTCGACCTGGACGGGCGCGCGGTCGCTTCGGTCGCGTCCGACCTCGACGAGCCGGCCGCCCGGGACCGCTTCGAGGACGCCCTGGCCGCGCTCGCGACCGAAGCCGAGGGGATGGCCTCGGTCGCATCGGCTCTCGCGCGCCTGCGCGCGCAGCCGGATCTGGCGTGGCGCTGCTACGCCGGGGCGCTGCTGGCGGCCGCGATCGGCGACGAGGACTGAGCCTCGTCGGGGACGCGCTTCAGCGAGCGGACGGGTGAGAAGAGCAGGGGCAGGACGGCGAGCGAGGCGCCGATCGCGCCGACGAAGAGCGTCGGCCGCAAGCCGATCGTGGACGCCAGCGTGCCGCCCACGAGCGCGCCGAGCGGGATCACGCCCCAGACGAGGAAGCGCCGTGAGGCGTTCATCCGCCCGAGCAGCCGGTCGGGCGTGATCGCCTGCATCAGGCTGATCGCACAGACGTTGTAGAGCACGACGGCGAAGCCGACGATCAGGCCGGACGCGACGAGCACCGGCGGCGCGAAGTCGCGGGGGGCGAGCGGCACGAGCAGGAGCCCGGGGACGGAGAGGGCCATCGAGCCGACGATCGTGCGGCCGATGCCGATCCGGACCTCGATGCGCTTGGCGACGAACGCGCCGACGAAGAAGCCGACGTTGCCGAGCCCGAAGACGATCCCGATCGTCGCCGCGCTGAGCCCGAGCTCGCGGACGAGGTAGACGAGGAGGATCGAGCCGCCCACGTTGCCGAAGAAGTTGAAGATCGCGACGGACGCGGCCATCCCTCGGACGTACTCGTGGCCGAGCACGTAGCGGAGCCCTTCCCAGAGCTCGGCGAGCAGCGGGCGGCGCTCCGCGGTGGCGGGCTCGCGCTCGGCCGAGCGGATGCGCCCGATCAGGAGCGCCGAGACGACGAAGCTGACCGCGTCGACGGCCACGGCGACGGGCGCCGTCAGGATCGAGATCAGGGCTCCACCCACGCCGGGGCCGCCCAGCTGCGCCGCCGAGCGGCTGACCTCCAGCTTGGAGTTGCCCTCGCTCAACTCGTCGCGGGCGACGAGGCTGGGCAGGTACGACTGGTACGCCACGTCGAAGAAGACGGTGCCGATCCCGACCACGAAGCCGACGGCGTAGAGCTGCCAGATCGCCAGGCCGTCGAGCCAGTACGCGAGGGGGATCGTCGCGAGCGCCGCGGCGCGCACGAGGTCGGCGACGACGAGGATCGGCCGCCGGGGAAGCCGGTCGACCCAGACCCCGGCGGGGAGCGAGAAGAGCAGGAACGGCAGGAACTCGACGACGCCGAGCAGGGCGACCTCGAAGGCGCTCGCGCCGAGGACGGCGATCGCGACGAGCGGCAGCGCCAGCAGGCTCACCTGCGAGCCGAACTGGCTCACGGTCTGCGACGACCAGAGCCAGAGGAAGTCGCGGTGCCGCCAGAGACCCCCCGGGCGGCGCATGGCTACGCCAGCGCCTCCGCCGCCCGGGAGATCCTGACGTCGCCGCTGACCGTCCGGACGCGCAGGCCCGCCTCGGGGCCCTGCGAGGCGACGGGCGCGTCGCTGACCTCGAGCTCGGAGCGGATCGAGCCGCTGACCGAGTTGACGTCGAGGTGGATGCGCAGGCCGCGGCGGATCGCCACCTCGACGTCGCCGGAGACGGCCTTCAGCGCGATCTCGCCGGGCCCGGCGGCCCGGACGTTCTGGTCGCCCGAGATGCTGGAGACCGTGAGCGCGCCGCCGGCGTCGCGGATCTCGACGTCGCCGGAGACCGAGTTGACCTCGACCGTCTCGAGGGCGGTGCCGATCTCGACGTCGCCGGAGACCGTGTGCACCTCGCAGCGCCCGGTGACGCGCTCGAGCTCGAGGTCGCCGCTCGCGCTCTTGGCGCCGAACGAGCCGTCGACCTCCTCGAGCGAGAGGTCGCCCGAAGCGGTGCGGAGCCGGGTCTCGCCGAGCGTGCCCCTCACCTTGACGTCCGCGGAGGCGGTGTCGCAGTCGAGGGTGGAACCGTGCGGGCAGGTGATCCGCACGCTCACCTTGGCGGAGCCGATGCCCCACGGGCCGATCGAGATCGTCCAGCTGCGGCCCTCGAGCTCGACAGTGACCTCGTCGCCGCGGGCCTCGACCCGAGCCTTCTCGATCGCCTGCCGGGTCGCGTCGGAGTCGTTCAGCGGCGTCAGCTCGACGGTGGTCTCGGCGACGTCCGCGGTCTCGATGCGGACGTCGCCGGCGGGGTTGCGGACGCGCAGGCGCGCCCGCTCGGTCGGGAAGCTATGCACGGCGAAGCCCCTTGCGCGACGGCCTCACGATCCGCTCGTCGCGGATCGGGGAGATGTAGTCGGGAACGAGCAGGACGCCGTTGCCGAACGGGACTGGATGAAGGCGGGACATGTGAGCTCCTTTCAGCTCTCTGCGTAGCCGGACAGGCGCCGGCCGGCGCGGACGGAACGGGTCTCGAGGCCACGTGCCAGCGCGCGCACGATCCACGAGTTGACGGAGAGGCTCTCCCGCGCGGCGGCGACCTCGACCTGAGCCTTGAGCGACTCGGAGAGGCGCAGCGTGATGCGGGCGGTGAGCGCGTCGTCGGCGGGAGCGGCGGCCGGCTCGGCCTCCTCGTCCTCGACGTAGACGAGCTCGGGCTCCCGGCCGGCGAGGCGAACCTCGATGCGGCCCGGAACCTGGGCGGAGAGGGTGGCGGCGACCTCGCCCAGCAGGTCGAGGAACCTCAGCTGGAAGGAGGCCTCGAGCGCCTGGGAGAGACGGCGCCCCGCCTCCTGGGCGGCCTCGTCGCCGGCGAGCTCTGCCGCCGCCGCGAGGTCTTCCTGGAGTGCGTGGACATACGGTGCCATCTGCATGGCACCAATATGACATCATTTTGATGTCTTGTCAAGTCGCTGTGACATCAGCGTGATGCCGCGACCTATCCGAACACGAACTCCATCCGCTCGCAGTAGACCTCCGCCACGACGCGCCGGATCGTCTCCTTCGCCGAGTCGCCCGTCTCCGGCTCCACGCTGACGATCCCCACGCCGTGCAGCTCGACCCGGGCGAGCTCGTCCTCGAGGTTCGGCGCGAGGAAGACGATCGCTCCCGTCCGCTCCGCCTTCTCGCCGTTGTTGCCGTCGAGCACGAAGTCTTCGTGCCACGCCTCCCAGGGAGCGGCGTCGCTCTCGGCGAAGGTGATCTTCAGGTTCGGGAACTCGAGCTTCCCCGGCTCCCTCGCGAGCTCACGGGCCGCCCCGACGTCGTCGGTGACGACGGCCTGCTTGATCGTGAACGCGTCGATCTTGCCGACCCGCGCCGTCGGCAGCCCGTCGAGCTGGAAGCGGAAGTTCGACGCCAGCCACTGCTTCTGCTTCGACGCCGAGACCGGCGACAGCTGCTTGCCGGAGCCGGGCTTGCGCTCCGTCCGGTCGGGAGCGAGCTTGAGCACGAGGTAGGCGGGATCGTTCGCGGCGGCGTCGAGCGCGGGGAAGCCGACCTCGGTGATCAGCGCGTCGTGAAACTCCCTGCGCGACTTCTCGACATAGTTGAAGTCGGCCGCGACGATCGCGCCGTTCTTGCGCTCGTACGTCCCCAGCAGGGACACGGAGATCCAGTCGTAGACCGAGGGGGTCATGTTGAATCCGAGCTGGAGGGCGAACTCGCCGTACCTGACGTTGCCGATGTGCTTCTTCTGGTAGTAGGTCGCGCTGCCGGGCTCGCTGACCACCTCGCCGACGATCTCGCCTCCCTCGACCGACGCGAGGAACCCGGCGGCAGCGCCGTCGAGCGCGAGGAGGTAGCGGCCGGCCGCGAACGGCCCCGGCGCTACGGCCGCTCCGGCCGAGCGCGTCTTCCAGGCACCGGTGGCGAGGGCGGCGCCCGTGATTCCGGCCGCTGCGAGGAACTTCCCGCGCGAGGCCTCGAGCCGCTCCAGGTCGTCCATCCGAACGGACGCTACACCCGTCTCGTGCTCATTTCAACGAGGGCCGCAGCGCTTGCGGCCGCTGGTACCGTCGGAGGCCGCTCGTGGACCACGTGGACCCGCCCGACCTCGCCCTCCGGCCGACCCTGCGCCGG
>Ga0299913_10006208_pt1 | contig 10329 bp, 15 predicted proteins | sample RVTome_9_FD_201360 | JGI IMG/M metagenome (GOLD analysis project Ga0299913, IMG submission 201360) | Soil microbial communities from uranium-contaminated site in the Upper Colorado River Basin, Wyoming, United States - RVT155D38 (version 2) ... | reverse complement strand
GAGCACGCTCCAATCCCCGTCGTAGTTTTGTGTGACGAAATGCGCGATCCAGGCGACCGACGAGAGCCTGTCGAGATCGCGGCGCAGCCGAGCCGCATCGAACGCGAACGGCAGCCGCAGGCGGTCTGGTAGCGCCATGAATTCATACTATTGTGGGGCTCCGGACCGTGCAAGGTATGGGCCCACGGACACAGCACGCTTACAGGACGCGTGCGCGCCTGCTCTCAATGGTGACCTGGCTCGGTCGACGCACTATATTGCGCCCTGACCCCTGGGTTGTGGAGGTGATTGCATGACGGACGTGACCAATCGTGGAGATTGGCATCCGGAGAAGAGGTCAACCTCGATTGCAGACCGGTTGATTGACGGGACGCATCGTCTGATCCTCGCCGAGCCGGTCGCTGCATCAGCCGGCGTGCTCCTCATAGTCGGTGCATTGTCCGACAGCGGATTGGCTGCCATCGTGAGCTTCGTGATTGCCATGCTCTTCGCGTCTCAACTGCGAGCTCGCCGTGAAAGAAATCCTTGATCCCCGCGCACTCGGCGCGGAGTCGAAGATTGACATCGGCGTTTTCTTCTTGGGCATGGGCGTCGGCGGCATCCTCGACGCGGTGTTTGATCTGGCCAAGTTTGCCGAGCCTTTGACCTTCGCTGCGATTTGCGGTCCAGCCCTGTTCGGCGCGAAGAAGCTCATCGAAGGCTGGTTGGAGAAGCCGAAGTCCGGTGAGCCTCCTCGCGCCGATTGAATCGGACTGCATGCCAGGGCAGTTGATCCTCCTCGCTACCATCGGTGCGGCGCATGGCGTCAAGGGCGAGGTGCGCGTCAAGAGCTTTGCAGCCGACCCGATGGCGCTCGGCGACTATGGCCCGCTTGCGGCGGAAAGCGGACGGCGCTTTGAAATCGAGAAGCTGCGTCCCGCCAAGGGCGACATGCTGGTCGCAAAATTCCGCGGCGTCGACGACCGCAGCGCCGCGGAGGCGCTGAACGGCCTGTCGCTGTATGTGGAGCGGAACGCCCTCCCCGCCGCTGACGAAGACGAGTTCTACCACGCCGACCTGATCGGGCTTGCCGCTTTCGGCCCGGCGGGCGAGCCGCTCGGCGCGGTCGTCGCCGTGCACGATTTCGGCGCCGGGAACATTCTTGATATTCAGCCGCAGAGCGGACCTTCGCTCATGGTGCCGTTCACCAAGGCCGCGGTCCCGGAGGTGGATATCGCCGCCGGAACGATTACGGTGGTCCCGCCGGCCGAGGTCGAGGGCGAGGCGGAAGACTCGCGCCAGGAGGACAAGGCATGATCATCGTCGCCGGCACGTTCCGCGTGCCCGAGGACAGGATCGAGGCGCTCATGCCCGTCGCCCGCGCCACGCTTGCGGCGTCGCGCAAGGAGGCAGGCTGCATCGCCTATTCCTATGCCTTCGACGTTGAGGATCGCGGCCTGGTGCGCGTCTTCGAGCAATGGGAGAGCGGCGCGCATCTCGACGCGCATTTCAAAGAGCCGCATATGAAGCCGTGGCGCGCCAAGCTCGCCGAGGTCGGCGCCAGCAGCCGCGACCTCAAGCGCTACGAGGTCGATTCCGGCGAACCGATCTGACGGGCATTTGACGCGGAGACGATGATGCAGCGCGACAGCGCCGTAACCTCCCCCTTGAGGGGAGGTCGAAGTTCGCCGACCCCGGACTTGGTCCGGGGGCCGGCGACCTTCGGGAGGGGGGCTGGACCTCGAAGTCGTTCCCCCCTCCCGAAATTTTCCGCGCCTTCGGCTTGGAAGTTTCCCTCTCCCCTCAAGGGGGAGGTTGCGCGCCCCCTCGCCCTGCGGTTTGTTTCCACCTCGTGGTGGCCTGCTCCATGACCTTCCGCGCCACGGTGCTGACGCTCTTTCCGGAGATGTTTCCCGGACCGCTCGGGCTGAGCCTTGCCGGCAAGGCGCTGGCTGCCGGCACCTGGTCGCTTGAGGCGCGCGACATCCGCCAACACGGCATCGGCGTCCACCGCGCCGTCGACGACACGCCGGCCGGCGGCGGCGCCGGCATGGTGATGCGCGCCGACGTGCTTGCCGCGGCGATCGACGCGGCCACCGGCCCGGCCGACGACCGCCCTCGCCTTCTCATGAGCGCGCGCGGTGTGCCGCTGACCCAAGCGCGCGTGCGAGCGCTCGCCGAGGGGCCCGGCGCGCTCATCGTCTGCGGGCGCTTCGAGGGCGTCGACCAGCGCGTCGTCGAGGCGCGAAGCCTCGAAGAAATCTCCATCGGCGACTACGTGCTTTCGGGCGGCGAGATCGCCGCCATGGCGCTTCTGGACGCCTGCGTCAGGCTCTTGCCGGGCGTCATCGGCGCCGCGGAGTCGACCGCCGAGGAGAGCTTCGATCAGTGTCTCTTGGAGTATCCGCACTATACGCGCCCGCAGGTTTGGGAGGGGCGCGCCATCCCCGAGGTGCTCACGTCCGGCCACCACAAGAAGATCGCTGAATGGCGCCGCGCCCAGGCGGAGCGGCTGACCAGGGAGCGCCGGCCGGACCTCTGGGCGGCGCAACATCAACGAAAGAAACGTTGATTTCCTGGGCAGGCTTGCCTCCGTTGTACCTTCATGGTGATGGACTTATGCCGATGAGAACGCGGCCGCTGCTCGCTGCCTTCCTGGTTTACGCCGCCTGGATGCTCGCGACCTGGTTCTACGAAGGGCGGATAGAAACACTGCTGCGGCCGGATGCTGCAGCTGATCGCGCCGTCTATGCGTTCGTCGCCAATATCCTCATCGGCACCCTCGGCGCGCTTTCGGTGCTCGCACTCATTCTGAGGACGGGCGCCGGTGACAGGGCAACGGCCGGCCTCGCCCCGTGGCGGCGCGCCCTGGCGAGCGTTGCTGTCGGATTTGCCGCCGGGTTTTCGCTCTACTCGCTCCAGGGCGGTCCGATCGACCGACCGATCGTCGTAGTCAACGCCTTCGCGCAGGTTCTTGTCGTCTCCATCGCCGAGGTCGCCGTGTGCTGGGCATTGGTGGCCGGCACAATCGCGGCGATGTTTCGAACGGGCATATCGCGGATGGCTGTCGCGGCCGTCGTCGCCAGCCTGCTGTTCGGCGTCTATCACTTTGCCCACAGCGCACCCTTCAACACCTTGCCCATGGTGGCGCTGCTCACCGGTGTGGGGCTGATTACGTCGTTCTTCTTCCTCGTTTCCCGCGATCTTTACGGCACGATCGTCTTCCACAACTGGCTCGGCGTATTCGGCGTCGTTCAGGCGCTCTCCGCCCAGGAAAAGCTCGACTCTCTCGCCCAGCCTCAGCTGCCTGTACTCGTGATGGCCGGCATCGCGCTTCTGGCTCTTCTGGCTGCGGACGGTCTTTTGCTGAGGCGCGCCTAGCGGAAGGGCCCCCGGCAGTTCGCGAACAGGAAGCGGCCGACCGGCTCTACCGAGTCCACTAATCTTATGGGGTCCGGCCTGATCGCCAACGCCGCGATTTTCCGCCCCGCCGCCATCGACAGGGCGGGTACGAATGTGTATATCCGCGCGACTTCCGAGGATTTTGGGACGAAGCGCGCGACCGGCGACGCCTGGGAGATTGCGCTGCTTCACAAGGAATAACGCCATGAACCTGGTGCAACAGATCGAGCAGGCCGAGATGGCCGCCGTCGCCGAGAAACGCGCGCTTCCCGCCTTCGAGGCGGGCGACACCGTGCGCGTGCATGTGCGCGTGACCGAGGGCACCCGCACCCGCCTGCAGGCCTATGAAGGCGTCGTCATCGCCCGCAAGGGCGGCGGGCTGAACGAGAGCTTCACCGTGCGCAAGATCTCCTACGGCGAGGGCGTGGAGCGCGTCTTCCCGGTCTATTCGCCGATGGTGGAGAAGGTGGAGGTGGTGCGCCGCGGCGACGTGCGCCGCGCCAAGCTCTATTATCTGCGCGGCCGGCGCGGCAAGTCGGCGCGCATCACCGAGGCGTCGAACGTGCGCGCCAAGCGGCTGAACGAAGAGGCGCGCGAAGCCGCCGCCGCCGAACGCGCCGACGAGCAAGCCGACGCCGCTCAAAAAGCGCAGGCGGAGGCCGCGACCGAGCAGCACGAAGCCGCCGAGGCTGCCCAGAGCTAGCGCCTCCGTCCGGCCAATTTTTCGGAAAGCGGCGCTGCGGCGCCGCTTTTTTGATGCGGAGGAAGCCATGGACGACTTCAGTGCGGCGAACCTCGCCAACTGGGAGGATCGCGCCAGGCTGCACGCAACCGACCCGACCGGCACTTACCGGATCGATCACGTTGCGAATGGCGGCGACAGTCTGCACGCCATCGAGGCGGGAGAGATCGGCGACATCGACGGGCGGCGGCTTGTCCACCTGCAATGCCACATCGGAACGGACACGGTCAGCCTCGCCAACCGCGGCGCGACCGTCACGGGATTGGACTTCTCCGGCGAGGCGCTTGCCGCCGCGCGCGACCTGGCGAAGCGCGCCGGACGCCAAGTGCGCTTCGTCCAGTCGGACGTCTACGAGGCTCCTTCCGCGCTGGGTGAGTCTTACGAGATCGCCTATGTCACCTGGGGAGCGATCAACTGGCTTCCGGACATCAGAAGCTGGGCGCAGGTGGTCGCCGACGTGCTTGAGCCCGGGGGCGTCCTCTACCTCTGTGAGACGCACCCGGCGGCCCTGTGTCTGGAAGAGATCGACGGACGCATTGTGGCGCACTACGACTGGCGCAGCTCGTGCGACCGCCCGATCGTCATGGACGCGCCGACGACCTACACCGGGGATGCGCGGCCGCTCACGCACACAAGGACATACGAGTGGATCCACCCGCTCTCCGCCGTCCTCGGCGGCCTCGAAGAAGCCGGCTTAACCGTCGAGTGGCTGCATGAGCACGAGCTGCTCCCCTTTCGGTTGTTCCCGATGATGGAGCCGACCGGGAGCCCGGGCCTCTTCCGCCTGCCGCCTGGGCAACCGCGCCTGGCGCTCGCATTTTCCTTGCGGGCCACCAAGCGCCGCTGAAGCATACCGGCGCCGGCGGACTGCCTCAGCATCCGCTTCGAAAGGTGACGGACGCCGGGTAGCGCCCTTACGATAGCCAGAAGCGCGGACCAGGCCCGGCGCGCCCCGCCCGGTCGGCGGGATTGGAGAGCGCGCAGCGGTCGATCGATAGGCATCCGCAGCCGATGCAGGCGGTCAGCCCGTCCCTGAGCCGCTGCAGCTCGGCGATCCTTTCATCCACCCGCTTCGTCCATTCGCCCGAAAGGCGTGACCAGTCGCGGCGCGTCGGCGCACGGCCGGCTGGCAGCTTGGCAAGCTCCGCGCCGATCTCGTCGAGCGTCAGCCCGATCCGCTGGGCGAACACGATAAAGGCGATCCGCCTGAGCACCGAGCGCGGATAGCGGCGATGCCCGGAGCCGGCGCGCTCCGACGCGATCAGCCCTCGCTCCTCGTAGAAACGCAACGCCGATGATGCGACGCCGCTGCGGCGCGCCACCTCGCTGATGGTGAGGACGTCTTCCATGGCCGGGGAGCCAAGCATAAAAAGCGCTTGACTTCAAGTTAACTTTAACTTGTAGGCAGAAGGACTCACTGCAACGACGGAGCACGGACCCATGCAAGCCGACACCCGTATCGACGGACTCCGCGTCGCCGTCACCGGCGGCACCTCCGGCCTCGGGCTGGCGCTCGTGGAGCAGCTTGCGGCGCTTGGCGCCGATGTGGCGTTCGTCGCTCGCACCGCCGCTTCGGTCGAGCGGACCGCGCAAGCGACCGGTGTGCACGGCATCGTCGGCGATGTCGGCGCGAAGGACGACATCTATCCGATCGCGCTCCAAATCGCCGGCCGGCTCGGGGGTCTCGACGTGCTCGTCAACAACGCGTCGAGCCTCGGCCCCGCGCCGCTCGCGCTGCTTGCCGATACGCAGTGCGAGGCGCTGGCGGAGGCGCTTCAGGTCAACGTCATCGGCCCGTTCCGGCTGACCAGGGCGCTTTACGGCGCGCTCGCCCAATCGGCGCGCGAGGAGCGCGGCGCGCTGGTCGTCAACATTTCCAGCGACGCGGCGGTCAACGCCTACCCGACCTGGGGCGCCTATGGCGCGAGCAAGGCGGCGCTCCGCCACCTCACCGCCATCTGGGGCGAGGAGGCGGCGGCCGACGGCGTGCGCTTCCTGTCGGTCGATCCGGGCGACATGGACACGCCGCTCCACGCGATTGCCGTTCCGGACGCCGATCCGTCGACGCTGAAGCGTCCGGCGGACTCCGCCAGGGAGCTCATCGCAGCAATCGTCGCCGCCCTGCCGGGCCGCGCCGCCAGGGCGGTGGCATGATCGCCGCCGACCGCCCTTCCCCGGCACCCGCCAAGCTGCTCGCCATCGACGCGGAGGGCCAGATCCGGCACAAGAGGCGCAGCGACCTGGCGATGCTCTTCGATGCGGGCGACCTCATCGTCGCCAACGACGCCGCGACCCTGCCGGCGAGTCTCTCCGGCACGCATCAAGCGTCAGGCAAACCCGTCGAGGTGCGGCTTGCGGCGTGGCGCTCCTCCCCCGCCACGCGGGGGAGGGGGACCGCCGAAGGCGGTGGAGGGGGCGGCCCCCTCCACCATGCTGCGCATGGTCCCCCTCCCCCGTCGCAAGCGACGTGGGAGGAGCCAGCCGTGGCTTTGCCATGGCTCGCCGACCCGACCCGCTTCGTTGCGCTGGTATTCGGTGCCGGGGACTATCGCACGCCGACGGAGCACCGGCCGCCGCCGCCGCTGATTGAGCCCGGCGACCGCCTCGCGCTCGGGCCGCTGGTGGCCACGATCGCCAATGTCCTCGGCCATCCGCGGCTCGTCGAGCTTTGCTTCGCCGGCGGCGGCGACGCGGTGCTGGCAGCGATTGCGCGTCACGGGCGCCCCGTCCAATATGCGCACGTCCACGCACCGCTGGCGCTCTGGGACGTATGGACGAGGATCGCCGCCCGACCGATCGCTTTTGAGCCGCCATCCGCCGGACTTGCGCTCGATTGGCGGACGCTCGCGGCGTGGCGGAGGCGCGGCGTCGGCTTCGCCACGCTAACCCACGCGGCCGGCCTCTCCTCTACCGGCGATCCCGCGCTCGACCGGCGGCTCCCGTTCGACGAGCCCTATCGCATCCCCGCATCGACGGCCGTGGCGATCGCGCGGACACGATCGCGGGGCGGACGCATCGTGGCGATCGGCACGACCGTCGTCCGCGCGCTTGAATCCGCTGCCGGTGCGGATGGCGGCATTGAAGCCGGAGACGGCGTCGCCACCGGTCGCATTACGCGCGCGACCCGGCTCCGTGTCGTCGATGCGGTGCTGACCGGCGTGCACCAGCCGGGCGAGGGCCATTACGAGCTCCTCGGCGCCTTCGCCGGCGACGCAACGCTCGATCGCATGGCGGCGGAGGCCGAGGCGCGCTTCTATCGCGCCCACGAGTTCGGCGATTCGGTATTGATCGAACGCCAGCCTCGCGCGCCCCGCCGCTACTCCACCGCCCCGATGATCGGCCCGTACCCGCCGTGCCCGGGCGGATCGTTGCGCCCGAGCGCCGGCGCATAGATGCCAGGGGCGGAGCCGCCGTCGAGGAAGAGAGCGTCGTCTGAGCCAAGCCTGTCGCGGAAGAAGCGCGCAAAATCCCAGAAATTCACGCGGTCCTCGCTGATGGCGAAATGCACCTCGGTCGGGCTCGACACGCCGACGCCGTCGCGCCGCTTGCGGTCGCTCGAGCCCTCAATGAAGGCCGGGTGGATTTCTCCGTCGATCACCAGCATCGGCCCCGATTGCGTCGCGAAGTTCGTCTCGGGCCTGACGTTGAGGTAGCGCCCGGTCTCCAGGATGCCGGCCGCGTCGTCGCCGAGATAGAACACGCCGTTCGGTTTCTTGTAGAAATTCGGCACCGCGCTGCCCTCTCCCGCGACCGTGGTCGTGTTCGCCGCGACGAGCTCGCGTCCGTGTTCGATGTAGAGCCCGATCGGCGCAAGATCGCTTCCGTACATGCCGCCGTTCATGGCGAAGGGGAGGCTCTGCCCCTCGCCGGAGAGCGCCTCGGCCAACGCGGAAAACGTGCGGTACGGCTCGCCTTCCGCGTCCCGCCAGAACATGCGCACGTCGCTCTGCGTCAGGTCGAAGCTGCACACGATGTAGTCGGAGCCCTCGAAGCTCTCGCCGCGGCACGCGGCGGCGGCACGCGCCGGCACGAGCGCAAGGCCAAGGAGAAGCACGGCGGTGAGCCGAATCGCGGCCGGTGTCATGCGCCTCGTCTAGCGCGAAACGGCTTGCGCCGCGACCGGCCGCCGCTTCCCATCGCATTGAGACGGGGCGGCGGCGCTGTTATATGAGCGGCATGAAACCGAGAACCCTCTACGACAAGATCTGGGACGACCACGTCGTTGACGAGCAGCCCGACGGCACCGCTCTCATCTACATCGACCGCCACCTGGTACATGAGGTGACCAGCCCGCAGGCCTTCGAGGGCCTGCGCTTGGCCCACCGCAAGGTGCGCGCGCCGGAAAAGACGCTCGCCGTCGTCGACCACAACGTGCCGACCACCGACAGGAGCCGAGGCATCGACGACCCGGAATCGAGGCTGCAGGTGGAGACGCTGGCCAGGAACGCCGCCGATTTCGGCATCGAATATTATTCCGAGCTCGACCGCCGCCAGGGCATCGTCCACATCATCGGCCCCGAGCAGGGCTTTACGCTGCCCGGTACGACCATCGTCTGCGGCGACAGCCACACCTCCACCCACGGCGCCTTCGGCGCGCTGGCGCAAGGCATCGGCACGAGCGAGGTGGAGCACGTGCTCGCCACGCAGACGCTGATCCAGAGGAAGGCCAGGAACATGCGCGTCGTGGTCGACGGCAGGCTGCCGGAGGGCGTGACCGCCAAGGACGTGATTCTGTGCATCATCGGCGAGATCGGCACGGCCGGCGGCACCGGCCACGTCATCGAGTATTCGGGCGAGGCGATCCGCTCGCTTTCGATGGAGGGGCGGATGACGGTCTGCAACATGAGCATTGAAGGCGGGGCTCGGGCGGGCATGGTGGCGCCGGACGAGACCACCTACGCCTATATCAAGGGCCGCCCGCGCGCGCCGAAGGGCACCGCGTGGGACATGGCGCGCGCCTATTGGGAGACGCTGCCGAGCGATCCCGACGCCGCCTTCGATCGCGAGGTGAGGCTCCACGGCGCCAACCTGCCGCCGGTCGTCACCTGGGGCTCCTCGCCGGAGGACGTCGTCTCCGTCACCGGCGCCGTCCCCGATCCCGACCAGATCCCCGACGAGACGCGGCGCGCCTCCAAGTGGCGAGCGCTGCAATATATGGGGCTCACGCCCGGCACGAAGATGACCGACATCAAGCTTGACCGCGTGTTCATCGGCTCGTGCACCAACGGCCGCATCGAGGATTTGCGCGCCGCGGCGAAGATCGTCGAAGGCCGCCGCGTCAACGAGAACCTTTGCGCCTGGATCGTGCCTGGCTCGGGCCTGGTGAAGGAGCAGGCCGAAGCGGAGGGGCTCGACAAGGTCTTCAGGGCCGCCGGCTTCGACTGGCGCGAGCCGGGCTGCTCCATGTGCCTCGCCATGAACGCCGACAAGCTCGCTCCGGAGGAGCGCTGCGCCTCCACCTCGAACCGCAATTTCGAGGGCCGGCAGGGCTATAAGGGCCGCACCCATCTCGTCTCCCCCGCCATGGCGGCGGCGGCGGCGATCGCCGGGCATTTTGTCGATATCCGGAAGTGGCGCTAGGGCTGCACATCGGCTCTTGCGCCCCGGTCTTGCCGCTCACGCGGCAAACCGGAACGACAAACGCATGGGATGGTGAGCTGGTGGTACTCAGCCGAGGTTCGGCCTAGTGGCCGAAGACCGCCACGCCAAAGCCGCCGAGCAGGCGCGGCGCGAGCTTGAGCACCTGAGGGAAGAGACGGGGCTTCTCGGCGCTTCATCCATGGTGCGGGCGACCAGGAGGGCGCAGGCGCATTTCTCCGGCGCCGACGCACCGCAAAACGATCCGGCGGAAATCTGGGGGCGGCGCATCGGCCGCGCGCTCGCCGCGTCGTTCGTCGTCGTTCTCCTCTGGTGGCTCGCCGCCACCTATGTTTTCGCCTGAAAAAGCAAAGGGCCGAGCCCGCGTTCGCGCGATCGGCGCACGAACACAAAATGGCCCGGCCTGTGCCGGGCCATCTCTCGTCCGACCTTGGTTCCGCCGCTCGCGGCGGAACGTCGCTCAGCACATCATGGGGCGCTCGGAGCCCTCCGACTCCAGCATCCAGTATCTGCCAGGCTCGCAAGCCCAGGGGCCCTCAACCTCCATGGAGGCTGCAACCTGGAGCGGCGGCGCGGCGATACCCGAAGGCGTGGTCTCTTCATCCGTC
>Ga0299913_10006206_pt1 | contig 10330 bp, 9 predicted proteins | sample RVTome_9_FD_201360 | JGI IMG/M metagenome (GOLD analysis project Ga0299913, IMG submission 201360) | Soil microbial communities from uranium-contaminated site in the Upper Colorado River Basin, Wyoming, United States - RVT155D38 (version 2) ... | reverse complement strand
GGACCTGACCCGGTTGGCGAGGCACGCGCCTGCTGCCAACCTCCCGCATCAGTATATCGGGGAACGGGGGTCCTATGGCAACCCGGAGCCTGACGCCGCGGCTTCCGTGGCTTAAAAGCCGCGGAAAAGATTGCCGGCCAGAAGCAAAAGGAACGCCAAGAGCAAGGTCTCGAAGGTGTATTCGCTGACGACCGGGATCGCCACGCCGGCATATCGCACGAGCAGCGCCAGGAGCGCGAGCAAAACCGAAATGAAGAAGACCGCCTGTGTCGGCGGCGTCAGCCAGTAGCGCGCCATTGTTACCCCCCGGTTCTCAGGTTTTGGCCGTTGATCTTCACCCGCGACCACGCACTTCGCAAGCCTCGTCTCCTCGGAGCCAAAATTGCGCTGAGGAGCCTGTGGGCCCCCGCCCGAGCTAGACCCGCGACGTCCGAAAGCCGCCCAAGCGCCAATAGAGAAAAAGCAGCACGAGCAGCCAGATGCCGATGAAGCCGTCGGAGAAGATGGTGAAGAAGTTATAGGGCGCGTAGTTGCCCTCCTTCACCATCTGGTGGATGTGGCCGTAGGTGGCGCCCAACATGAACAGCGCCCAGCCGAGCCCGGTGGCGAGCCAGAACGTGCCGCCGATAAAGATGCACAAAAAGCCGAGGACGCCCCAGGCGCCGTCATGCACGCCGACCTCGAACTGGAACGGGCTGCCCGGCGGCCAGCCAATCATCCGCGCGGTTTCGTCGGCGAAGAAGACATGGGGGATGAAGCCAAGCGGCAGGCCGATGACGCCAACGCCGAGCACGAGCGCGTAGAGCAGCAGGATCTTGACAACGCGGAGCCTGGTCCGCGGCTCCCTACTAATGAAGAGATGCGCCACGGGCAGAACGACGCTCAAGACGGCGACGGCCAAGGCGATCATCGCAGGCGGCTATTCGTACGCGCAGGGTTTGGCTCTCGCCCAGCAGTAATACAGATTCGCCCCAACTACGCTGGTTTTGACTTTGCAGCCTTGCGATTTGCTGGCGGCATTGTTCCAGTTGGCAAACTTCGGCGTGTATTTCAGCCCCGCTCTAACTGACCATTCCGTCCTTGCGGACAGCTTGCCTGTGGCCGAGTTCGGCCCTGGCTCGCCCGACGAGTAGAAAGAGGGTTTGCAGACCTTGGCGGCTTGGGCCCCCGAGAGGCCCGATAGCAGCACGGCGAGCGCCGCGGCGGGAAGCAGCTTCGCAATGTGATCCATGGCGTAAATTCCTCCTATTTGAAATTCACCAAGTGCGTGCATTTCAAAATTGCTGTTTCCAGTTAAGGGTTTGTCCGAAACAGCATAGGGAGCAAGTTCCAAGTGTAACAAGGAAGGGTGCAACGGGAAACTCGCCCTCGCCTCTATTTGCTCAGCCTTCCTGCGTCTTCAGCTCGGCGCGGAAGGGGCTCGCCGGGTACGAGCCGAGCACGGTCACCTCGCTCGTAAAGAAGTCGAGCTCCTCCATGGCGAGCTTGACGGGGCGCTCGTCCGGGTGGCCTTCGATATCGGCATAGAACATGGTGGCGTTGAACGAGCCCTCGAGCTGGTAGGACTCGAGCTTCGTCATGTTGACGCCATTGGTGGCGAAACCGCCGAGCGCCTTGTAGAGCGCCGCCGGCACGTTGCGCACCCGGAACACGAAGCTGGTGATCACCGGGCCGTCGCTTGCCTTGGTCTTTATCGGTTTGGCCGCGAGCACGACGAAGCGCGTGGTGTTGTGGGCGGCGTCCTCGATGTCCTTCTTGGCCACACGCAGGCCGTAGATCTCGGCGGCGAGCTTGGAGGCGATTGCCGCGCGGGTGGGGTCGCCCAGCGCGCGCACATGCTGCGCGGCGCCGGCGGTGTCGGCTTCGACCACGGGCTTGAGCTTCAGCGCGGCGATCACCTTGCGGCATTGGCCGAGCGCCATGATGTGGCTGTGCACCGTCTTGAGGCCGGCGAGCTTGGCGCCGGGCAGCATGAGCAGTTGATGGCGCACGCGCTCGAAATGCTCGGCGACGATGTGGAGCCCCGAATGCGGCAGGAGATGGTGGATGTCGGCGACGCGGCCCGCCACCGAGTTTTCGATGGGGATCATGGCGAGCCTCGCCCTGCCGCTCTTCACCGCGGCGAGCGCATCCTCGAAGGTGGCGCAGGCGACAACCTCCATGTCCGGATAGGCGTCACGCGCGGCCAGGTGCGAGTTGGCGCCGGGCTCGCCCTGGAAGGCGATTTTGTTCAAGCGCGATGTGGCCATGGGTCTTTGGTTGGGAAGCGGGCGCGGTCCTAGGAGGACCCTAGAATCTCGCGCGCCCGGGCAAGGTCGGCCGGAGTATCGACACCGAGCGGGACAGTGTCAACGAGACCAACATGGATGCGGAACCCCGCCTCCAGCGCGCGCAGCTGCTCGAGCCTTTCGCGGGTCTCGAGCGGCGACGGCGGCAGCGCCACGAAGCGCTCGAGCGCCGCGCGCCGATAAGCGTAGATACCGATGTGGTGATAGAGGGGCCCGTCGCCGTAAGGCGCGGTGGCGCGCGTGAAGTAGAGCGCCCTGAGGATGCCGCCGCGGCCAAGGGGCGTGCCGACCACCTTCACCACGTTCGGGTCGGTGCGTTCCTCTTCGCGCGTGATCTCGGCGGCGATGGTGCCGATATCCGCCTCGCCTTCGTGCAGCGCAGCGATGCAGGCGCGCACCAGGGCGGGCTCGAGCGTCGGCAAGTCGCCTTGCAGATTGATGATGGTGTCGGCCCGCCGGTCCGGATCGACCTGGGCGAGCGCCTCGAAGATGCGGTCCGACCCGCTCGCATGGTCGGCACGGGTGATCACCGCCTCGCCGCCGGCCGTCGCTACGGCGTCGCGCACCGCAGCACTGTCGGTTGCGACCACCACAGGACCGCAATCGGCCTCGACCGCCCGCCGCCACACGTGAACGATCATAGGCTCGCCCGCGATCTCGGCCATGGGCTTCTCGGGAAGCCGCGTGGCGCTCAATCTGGCGGGAATGACGATCAGTGAATCAGACATGATTTTCCGGTGGTTAGCACGATCCGCGAGTCGGGCGACAGTCCGTGTGCGCGACAATTCTCTGAGTTGCCACAGATCAAGAGCCCCTATAGTCTCACGCCGCGTCGCAAGAGCTACATGAAGTAGCCTCTGCCTGGCTGGGGGGACACTGCATGAAGTATTATTACCTCAATCGAATCGCCATGGCGGTGCTCATTGCACTGCTCCTGTTTTTCGGCACCAGAACCTTCATAAACATCGCTTTCGAGGAGCACGAGCCGGAGAAGCCTGGCTTAGAAGTCGCAGGCGACGAGAAGGAGCACGGCAAGGACGAGAAGCCGGGTGGCGTACAGGAGATCATCGCCGCACTCCATACCGCAGATCCCGCCAAGGGCGAGGCCGACGTCGCGCTCTGCAAGGTGTGCCACACATTCGAAAAGGGCGGCGCGGCGCTGATCGGCCCCAATCTCTACGGCGTCGTCGGCATGAAGATCGCCGGCCATGAGGGCTTCAACTACTCACCGGCGCTCAAGGGCAAGGAAGGCGACTGGACCTTCGAGAATCTCGATGTCTGGCTGACCAATCCGCAAGCCTTCGCGCCAGGCACGACCATGGCGTTCCCGGGCATCCCGGACCTGCAGAAGCGCGCGAATGTCATCGCCTATCTCAACGAGAACAGCGACAAGCCGCTGCCGATCCCCGAGGCCGAAGAGGCGCCGGCGGACGAGGCCGCCGAGGCCGAAGGCGAGCCCGCGACGGAAGAGGCAGGCCAGCCCGAGATCCTGACGTTGATCGTCGCCGCAGACCCCGCCAAGGGCCAGACCGACGCGGCGCTTTGCGGCGTGTGCCACACCTTCGACAAGGACGGCGCGACGCTGGTCGGCCCCAATCTCTACGGCGTGGTCGGCAACGAGATCGCGGCCCATGAGGGCTTCACCTACACGCCGGCCCTCAAAGGACATGGCGGCAAGTGGACCTACGAGAATCTCGATGCGTGGCTCGCCAACCCGCAGGCGTTTGCGCCCGGCACCACCATGGCGTTCCCGGGCATCCCCGACGCCAAGAAACGCGCCGACGTGATCGCCTTCCTGCGCAGCAAGGACGACAATCCGGAGCCGCTGCCCGAGGCAGCCGCGGCACCTGCCGAGGAAGAGCCCGCAGCAGAGGAGCCTGCAGCCGAGGAAAAGCCTGCGGGCGAGGAAGAACCTGCAGCACCGGCAGCCGAGGAGGAACCTGCGGCTGAGGAAGAACCTGCACCAGCAGCCGAGGAAGAACCGGCCGCCGAAGAGGAACCCCCCCTCGCCGCAGAGCCCGAGGAGCCGTCCGTCACCGACGAGCCGGCCGCCGACGAGGTGATGGAAGAAGGGCGGGAAGAGATCATCGTCAATCCGCCGACAGTCTCCGAGGACGCGCCGTCAGAGTCGTCAACGGGTGAGCCGCCATCCGAGTCCCAGCCCCAGCCGGTCGTTCCGGACGAGGCGGCTGATGAGATGGAGGAAGGGGTGCCCGAGGAGCCGTCCGTCACCGATGAGCCGGCGGCAGACGAAGTGATGGAAGAAGGGCGCGAAGAGATCATCGTCAACCCGCCGACGGTCGCCGACGACGCGCCGTCAGAGCCATCGGCAGGCGAGTCCGCGTCGGACTCCCAGCCGCAGCCGGTCTATCCTGACGGCGAGCCCAAGATGGACGACCAGATGGACGACATGGGCAGCACGGACGCCGCCGCGCCTTTGGCCGGCAGCGACGAGGACGGCTGGCCGCAGCCGGTCTATCCGGATGGGCCGCCGGACGGCCTCTAAGCCGACATGCCTGACGCAAAAGGGCCCCCCTCGGGGGCCCTTTTTTATGGCGGCGCGGCGCCTACGCGCAGGAGACATGACGGATATTTCATTTGGACCATGGGCCGGTCATGCTAGCTTTCCTTGGCTTTTCAGCGCCTTTTGCGCTTTCCTGGGGCCCGGCTGAGGGGCGCCGGGACCCGGCAAATCCCAAGATGGAGCGCTCCGCCTGCCTATGACCTTGCTTCGCCTTGCCCTCGCCGCCGTGGTGGCCGGCCTTCTCCTCACGCCGGCCGGCGCCGAGGAGACCCCCACCCGTCACCACGCGCTGTCGCTGATCGGCGAGCCCAAATATCCCGCCGACTTCACCCATTTCGACTACGTGAACCCCGACGCGCCGAAGGGCGGCATCGCCAGACTGCCCACGGTCGGCGGCTTCGACAGCCTCAACCCCGTGCTCTACCGGGGCGAGAAAGCGGCAGGTCTCGGCCTCGTCTATGAAAGCCTGATGAGCGACAGCATCGATGAGCCGTCGACCTCCTACGGGCTCATCGCCGAATGGGCGAGCTATCCGGAGGACTATTCCTCGGTCACGTTCAAGCTCCGCGACGACGCGCGCTGGCACGACGGCACGCCGATCACCACCGACGACGTGATCTACAGCCTCGAAGTGAACAAGGCCGCCAACCCACGCATGGGGCTCTATTACAAGAATGTCTCCCATGCGGAGAAGACCGGCGACAACGAAGTGACCTTCTACTTCGACTCAAAGGGCAATCGTGAGCTGCCCATGATCATGGGGCAGCTCACCGTCCTGCCGAAACACTACTGGACGGGGACGGACGCGAGGGGCGAACAGCGCGACCCGATGAAGACGACGCTCGAGCCGGCGCTCGGCTCGGGTCCCTACCGCATCAAGCAAGCCTCGCCCGGCCGTTCCGTCACCTATACGCGCGTCTCCGACTATTGGGGCAAGGATCTGCCGGTGAACAAGGGGATGTGGAACTACGACGAGATCCGCTTCGACTATTACCGCGACGAGACGGTGGCGTTCGAGAGCTTCAAGGCGGGCAATCTCGACTATTGGCAGGAGACGAGCGCCAAGAACTGGGCGACCGCCTACAACTTCCCTGCAGTGCGCGACGGCTACGTGAAGCGTCAGGAAGTCGAGATCAAGCGCACGCAACCCATGCAGGCCTTCGTGCTCAACCTGCGCCGCCCGCAGTTCCAGGACCGGCGCGTGCGCCAGGCGCTCAATCTTGCCTTCAATTTCGAGTGGGCCAACAAGAATCTGTTCTACGGACAGTATGAACGCGTCGGCAGCTATTTTCAGAACAGCGAGCTGGCGGCGCCGTCTGAACTGCCAACCGGTCAAGAGCTCGAAATCCTCAACGAGGTGAAGGACCAGGTTCCGCCCGAGGTGTTCACCGAGGTGCATGGTAACCCGGTGAACGAAGACCAGACCGAGATGCGCAACAATCTGCGCAAGGCGGTGACGCTGCTGAAGGAAGCAGGCTGGGAGGTCAAGAACGGCGTGCTTACGAATGTGCAGACGGGCCAGCCGATGAAGATCGAGTTCCTGCTCGTCTCGCCGCTGTTCGAGCGGATCGTCCAGCCCTACTTGCGCAATCTCGAGCGGCTCGGCATCAAAGGCTCGCTTCGCCTCATCGACTCCGCACAATATACGCGCCGGCTCAACGTGTTCGACTACGATATCGTCGTCGGCAATTTCGCCCAGTCGGATTCGCCCGGGAACGAGCAGCGTGACTTCTGGGGCTCGGAGGCCGCCGATCACGAAGGCAGCATGAACCTGATCGGCATCAAGGACCCCGCGATCGACAAGCTGGTCGACCGCATTATCTTCGCCAAGAACCGCGAGGAGCTGGTCGCCGCCACAAACGCGCTCGACCGCGTGCTCCTGTGGAACGATTTCGTCGTGCCGCAGTGGTACTCGCCAAAGGTGCGCATCGCCTATTGGGACCGCTACGGCCAGCCCGAGAAACTGCCGGGGCTGACGCCGGGCTTCCTCCAGGTATGGTGGTACGACCAGAAGTTGGCCGAGCGGCTGCCGGGGCCGGCCAAACTTTGATGAAGGGCCTGCGCGCAGCCGCCTCATCCGCCGCGGGCGCGCTCATCCTTCTTGCGCTTGTCGCAGGCGCCGCCGCGGCGGCGGAGCGCAAGCACGGCCTGTCGGCCTTCGGCGACCTCGCCTACCCCGCCGACTTTCAGCATTTCGCCTATGCCGATCCCGACGCGCCGAAAGGCGGCACCTTCTCGCTGATCGGCTGGGGCGGTGTCACCACCTTCAACAGCCTCAACAACTACATCCTCAAGGGCGACGCGGCGCAGGGACTCGAGCTTCTGTTCGACAGCCTGATGACGCGGGCGGCGGACGAGCCCGACGCCGTCTATGGCCTCGTGGCTTCGAGCGCCGAGGTGGCAGACGACGGCATGTCGGTCACCTTCTATCTGCGGCCAGAGGCGCGTTTCTCGGACGGCACGCAGGTGACCGCCGAGGACGTGGTGTTCTCCTTCGAGGCGTTGAAGGAGAAGGGGCACCCGCTCTATAGCCAGATGCTGCGCGACGTGGTGAAGGCGGAGGCGCTCGATCCGCAAACCGTCCGCTACACGTTCCAAGGCAACCTGGTGCGCGATCTGCCGCTCACGGTCGCCGAGCTCCCCATCTTCTCCAAGGCCTATTATTCGACGAAGAAGTTCGATGAGACGACGATGGAGCCGCCGCTCGGGTCGGGTGCCTATCTCGTCGACAACCTCGCGCAAGGACGCACCATCGTTTACCGCCGCAACCCCGACTATTGGGGCAAGGACCTGCCGGTGAACAAGGGGCGGTGGAACTTCGACAAGATCCGCTTCGAATATTTCCGCGACCGTACCGCGGGTATGGAAGCGTTCAAGGCCGGTACCTACGACTTCCGCGAGGAGTTCACGTCGAAGGTGTGGGCCACCGAATACGGCTTTCCGGCGATCCGCGACGGGCGCGTGAAGAAGGAGGTGCTGCCCGACGAGACGCCGTCCGGCACACAAGGCTTCTTCATCAACACGCGGCGCGACCAGTTCAAGGACCCGCGCGTGCGCGAGGCGCTGGCGCTCGCGTTCGATTTCCCGTGGACCAACCGCAACATGTTCTACGGGCTCTATGACCGCACCACGAGCTTCTTCGAGAACTCGCCGATGGAGGCCGAGGGTGAGCCGTCGGAGGAAGAGCGGGCGCTGCTCGACGGGCTCGGCGTGCCCGTTCCGCAAGCGGCGCTGGGCCCGGCCACTATGCCGCCCGAGACCGACGGCTCCGGCCAGGACCGCAACCTCCTGCGCCAGGCGGGCGGGCTTCTCGATGAGGCGGGCTGGACGGTCAAGAACGGCAAGCGGGTGAACGACAAGGGCGAGGTCCTCAAGGTCGAGTTCCTGACCTTCGAGCCCAGCTTCGAGCGGATCATCGCGCCCTATGTGAAGAACCTCAAACTGCTCGGCATCGACGCGCGCATCCGCAATGTCGATCCGGCGCAATACCAGCAGCGCCTCAAGGATTTTGATTTCGACATCACCACCCAGCGCTATGTCATGCGCAACACGCCTGGGGTCGAGCTCAGGAGCTATTTCGGCTCGCAGGCGGCGGATCTCGACGGCTCGCTCAATCTCGCCGGCATCAAGGACCCGGCGGTCGACGTGCTCATCGAGAAGGTCGTCGCGGCGAAGAGCCGCGAGGAGATGACGACGGCGGCGCGGGCGCTCGACCGCGTGCTCAGAGCCGGCCATTACTGGGTGCCGCACTGGTACAAGGGCTCCAATCACGTGGCCTATTGGGACAAGTTCGGGCGCCCTGAGACCAAGCCCAAATTCGACCGCGGCATTCTCGACACGTGGTGGTTCGACGAGGCGAGGGCCGCCGCGAGCGCGACAAGAGCGGCGCCGCCGGAAAAGGCCGGGCATGAGGCGGCGGAGAGCGGGTCGTCGCGGCTCGGGCTGATCCTCGGCGCGCTTCTCGTGCTTGCCGTCGCCGTCACCCTGTTCGTGCGCGGCAGGCGTAAAGCGAGAAACCAGACCCATTGAGGCTGGCGGATTTCCCGTCCATCGGCAATGATCGGCCCTTGGATCCTTCGAGGGATTTGACCGCCGATGGACACGCTCGGCTTTGCCGCGATCGCGGCTGGCATCATCGCGTTTTCGCTGGTCTCCAAGCGGCTGGAGAACACCATGGTCACGCTGCCGATGGTGTTCACCGTCTTCGGCCTGATCGTCGGCGAATCCGTTCTCGGATTGGCGCATCTCGATTTCGACAGCAGCTTCGTCCATGGGCTGGCCGAACTGACGCTGATCCTCGTGCTGTTCTCCGACGCCGCGCGGATCGATCTCGGCGCGCTGCGCAAGGACCACGACCTTCCGGTGCGCATGCTTGTCGTCGGCATGCCCTTGATCATCCTGTTCGGCGCGCTGGTTGCCCTCGCCTTGCCGCTCGGCCTCGGCCTTTGGGAGGCGGCGCTGCTCGCGGCCATCCTGGCGCCGACGGACGCGGCCCTCGGCCAGGCCGTGGTATCGAGCCCGTTCGTGCCCGTGCGCATCCGTCAGGCCCTGAATGTGGAGAGCGGCCTCAATGACGGGATCTCGCTGCCCTTCGTCCTGCTGTTCGCTTTTCTCGCCGGCGCGGCCCATGCAGGCGACGGGCAGAGCTGGCTCCTGTTCGGCGCCAAGCAGATCGTCCTCGGTCCGGTGGCCGGCATCGCCATCGGCGGCGCGGGCGCCTGGCTGCTCGACAAGGCCGTGGAGCGCGGCTGGATCTCCGAGAGCTTCGAAGGCCCCGCCATTCTCGGTATCGCCTTCCTCGCCTATGCGAGCGCCGAGCTTATCGGCGGCAACGGCTTCATCGCCGCCTTCGTCAGCGGCTTGGTCTTCGGCAATTTCGTCCGCGGCCGTTGCGGCTTCGTGTTCGAGTTCGCCGAGGCGGAAGGTCAACTCCTGGTGCTGCTCACCTTTCTCATCTTCGGCGCGGCGATCCTGCCACCTGCCCTCGCCGAGGCCGACTGGACGATCCTGCTCTATGCCGTCCTGAGCCTGACGGTCATTCGCATGGTGCCGATCGCCATCAGCCTGATCGGCTCCGGCGTCCAAGGGGGCACGGTCGCCTTCCTTGGCTGGTTCGGCCCGCGCGGGCTCGCCTCCATCCTCTTTGCCCTCTTCGTTCTGGAAGAGGTCCCCATGGGAGCCGGCGGCCGCATCCTCGTCATCACCGTGGTGACCGTGACCTTGAGCATCTTCGCCCATGGGTTGAGCGCCGCGCCGCTGTCGCGAAAATACGGAGAGGCCGTGAGCCGCATGCGCCGCTCGGAGGAGACGCGGCGCGTGAGCGAGATGCCAATGCGCGCACGGATGCGGCCGCGCGCCTGAGATCGGCAAAAAACCCGCGCGATCAGGCGCCGCACCGGCCAATCCTTGCCAATTTGCAATGAATCCAAGGCCCCGTGTCGGGTTCCCCCTAGGGGCAGAATCCAGTAAGCATCAGAGGTGCAGGCACTTACCGGGCCGCCATGGCGGGGCTGCGGCC
>Ga0299913_10006205_pt1 | contig 10330 bp, 6 predicted proteins | sample RVTome_9_FD_201360 | JGI IMG/M metagenome (GOLD analysis project Ga0299913, IMG submission 201360) | Soil microbial communities from uranium-contaminated site in the Upper Colorado River Basin, Wyoming, United States - RVT155D38 (version 2) ... | reverse complement strand
GTGTTCGTGAACCTCGCGGAGGGCGGCAACGACGGCACGCCCGGCGAGGGCGACTACGTGCTCGAGGACGTGGAGAAGGTGGTCGGCGGCTCGGGCGACGACGTGCTGCTCGGCGACGGGCGCTCGAACGTGCTCGTGGGCGGCCCGGGCAACGACCGCATCTCCGGCGCAGAGGGCGACGACACGCTCGCCGGCGAGGAGGGCAACGACGAGCTCTCCGGAGACGTCGGGAACGACACGCTGTTCGGCGGGGACGGCAACGACAGCCTGTTCGGCGGGGACGGCAACGACGAGCTGAAGGGCGAGGCCGGCGATGACAACCTCGACGGCGGCGCCGGATCGGACCGCCACAACGGGGGCCCGGGGATCGACGCGATCTCCTACTCGGGCCGCTCCGCGGCGGTGACCGCTGTGCTCGAGGGCACGACCGGCAACGGCGAGAAGGACGAGAACGACTTCATCAACCACGACGTGGAGAGCGTGGCCGGCGGGAGCGGCGGTGACACGCTCGACGCCGACGACAACCTGCCCGGCGAGGTCAAGTGCGGCGGCGGCGCGGACGTTGTGCTGGTGGACCCCGACGACCGCGTGGACGCCGACTGCGAGAACGTGCGGGTGGCCGCCCTCGGGACGCGGTGCACCGCCCAGAGCGGCGCCGTGCGGATGCGCCGCTCGGGCGCGATCAGGATCCGCGTCTTTTGCGCCGCGACGGCGCGGGGGACCCTGCGGCTCCAGTCCTCCGGCCGCGTGCGCATCCGCAAGGGCAGCTCGCGGCGCGTCCTGCGCCTCGGCCGCCGGTCGTTCTCGCTCAAGGCGGGGCAGCGCAGGACGATCACCGTGCGCGCCTCGAGGACCTCACGGCGGCTCATCCGGCGCAAGGGACGCCTCAGTGTGCGGGCCCGGATCTCTTCGAAGGCAACGACCCAGAGGTCGACGTTGCGGACCAGCCGCGTCCTGACCGTGAGGGCTCCGAGGTGAGGAACGCGATGACCGCGAGAGTGCTGACGAAGCTGCTGGTCGCCTGTCTCGGGGTGGTGATGTTCCCGGCCGCGGCGCTGGCCGCCGAGTCCGCGATCACGATCCGCGACTTCGACATCACGCGCTACGCGCCGAACGCCCCGTCGGGTACCCCGGAATACACGCAGGCCGGCGGCCACCCGAACACGAACATCTACATGGAGTTCTGCGGCCCGGGTGTCGAGATCGTGGACGCGACCAACACGAGCCCGGTGATCGTCACCACCCGAGTGCCGCACGGAATACCTCCGGGGAGCCCGCCCAGCTTCTCCGAGGGGGCTCGCGTGATCGGCGTGAACGGCAACCTCGGCGCGAACGGCACCTACTTCTTCAGCACGCCTCCGGCGACCGACCCCGACGCCGCCCGCAAGATCATGCTGTTCGGCTCGAACGGAAGCGGTCCCTACACGAACGGCGGCGTGCTGATCGTGCCGAGGAGCACCGTCGACCACGACAACGACCCCGGCACCCCCCCGATCGTCACGCACTATGGCTGCGAGCCGGAAGAGGAGGGTGCGTTCCTGAAGGACTTCACGCTGAAGCTGCCGCCCGGCCTGCTCGGGAACCCGACGGCGGTGCCGGCCTGCCCCACGCACCTGTGGCTGGCGGGCGCCTGCCCCGACAGCACCCAGCTCGGCCACGCGGTCGCCGACACCCTCCCGAAGCCCTCAGGGATGTTCCTCGTCAGCACGAGCGTCTTCAACCTCCAGACGCTGGGCTGGGAGCCGGCGCGGCTCGGCACCGAGGTCGTGCCGGGGATCCCGCCGGGGCCACTCCCGAACACCGTCACCCTGCGCACCGCCCCGGATCCGGGCGAGTTGGACGAGCCCAACCAGCAGGGCGACGACGCGTTCCCGGGCGACCAGGGCGACTACGGCATCAACAGCTATCAGATCAACATTCCCAAGGAGCTCGGCGGCAACCTCGGGAAGGTGCGCTCGATCGACATCGTGCTGTGCGCGTACGTGCCGTGCCAGGAGACGCTGCGCAACGCGGCGACCTCGATCGTGCCCAGGCCCGATCTCTCCGTCGACGGGGAGGTGCACCCGTTCTTCACCAACCCGACCTCCTGTCCCACGGAGCCCGCGAAGGTGCGACTCGAGGCGCGCTCGTACTCGCCCGACGACCCCGCGGCCGGGGAGTCGATCGAAATGTTCAGGGAGACCGACCTGCCGGTCACCGGGTGCACGGACGACGATCCCGGGACGCCGGCCGACGAGACTGAGCCCCCGTTCGGCGTCGACCTGAACGTGACGCCCGACGACGCCTCGCCCGGGGCCTCGAACCGGCAGACGATCTCGATCGACTACCCGGAGTACGCGGACGCCGACATCTGGCAGGCGCAGTTGAAGTACGCCGACACCATCCTGCCTGAGGGCATGGGCCTCGCGCCCGGCGGCGGCAACGGCCTGCGCGCCTGCTCCTACGAGCAGTTCGGCGTGTCGGCGACGCCGCCCCACCGGCCCCTGAACGCCAAGCCGGACGAGTGCCCCGAGGGGTCGCACGTGGGCGACATCGAGGTCGACTCGCCCGTGGTCCCGGGCCTGGTCGGCGGCAAGGCCTTCTTCGGGCCCACCGGCGGGGCCGGCCGACCGACCGACGCGGACCCGTGGAAGCTCTTCCTGCTGCTCGAGGGCCAGGGTGTGCGGATCAAGCTCGTCGGCGACGTGACGCTGTCGCCCAGCGGCCAGGTCCGGACGGTCTTCGATGGCAACCCCGAAACGCCGTTCACCCACTTCAAGCTGAAGATGGGCACGGCGGCGCGCGCCGTGCTGATGACGCCGATCAAGTGCGGTACCCACCAGGGTGGCGGGGAGCTCAGGGCCTGGAGCGGCGCGCAGAACCCGATCAGCCCCTCGATCACGCCGACGAACTGCAACCCCGACACACCCTTCCAGCCCAACATCGACATCGCCGAGGCGAACCCCGAGCAGGCCGGCGCGCACTCGGTATCCCACATCGTGATCAGCCGTCCCGACGGCCACGACATGCTGAAGGGGCTGAAGCTGTCGCTGCCGCCGGGCGCGGCGGGCTCGCTGAGCGCCGTGCCGAAGTGCCCGCTGGCCAACGCGCAGGCGGGGACGTGCCCCGAGTCCACGACGGTCGGCAACATCAAGACCTCGCTGGGCTCGAGCAACTCGCTCTTCACCGTGCCCGGAAAGCTCTACCTGGCCGAGCCGGCGGCGCCCGGTGACGTGGCGTCGATCGTTGCCACGGTGCCTGCGAAGGCCGGCGTGCAGGACCCGCAGACCGGGAAGTACCCGATCGACCTCGGGCCGGACGTCGTGATCATCAACCGCCTGCGGCTGCGCGACGAGGACACCGGCGTGGACGTGATCCTCGCGGGCGCGTATCGCGGCGGCCAGCTGGTCAGCGACGGCATCCCGACGATGCTCGAGGGCGTGCCGCTGCCGATCCGCAAGATCGAGATCACCGTGGACCGCGAGGGCTTCTTCCTCAACCCGACGAGCTGTGAGCCGAAGCCCGTGGTCGGCACGTTCACCTCCGAGGGCGGCAAGGCCGCCACGTCGAGCTACTCGACGCAGGCGAAGGGCTGCGACACGCTGCCGTTCGACCCGACGCTCTACATGATCGTCGGCGAGCGCGGGAAGACGAACGCGGGCCAGGACGTGCACCCGCCCCTGACGGCGATCGTGACGCAGAAGGCGGGCGAGGCGTCGATCTCGCGGGCGCGGGTGCTGCTGCCCGACATCGTGCGCCCGAACGTGCCGTTCCTGAACGAGCCCAACGCCCTCTGCACCGACGCCGACGCACAGGCGCGCACCTGTCCGGCGAAGTCGCTCGTGGGGAGCGCCAGGGTGATCACGCCCGCGCTGCCGTTCGAGCTGAACGGCCCGGTGCACATCGTGCAGGAGATCGGCCAGATCCTGCCCAAGCTCTACGTCTACTTGCGCGGCGGTGGGTTCGAGGTGCTGCTGCGCGCCCGCAACCGCATCACCGGCGTGCGCACGGAGAACACTTTCGACTTCGTGCCGGACGTGCCGCAGTCCTACTTCGAGCTGAAGATCAACGGCGGCGAGGACGGTCTGCTGAACAACTTCTTCGACCTCTGCGACACGCCTGCCGACAACAAGTCCCGGCAGGTCGACTACACGTTCAACGGCTACAACGGCGCCGTGAAGACGAGGACGTTCCCGGTGGCCGTCGAGGGCTGCGGCTCGACGCTCGCGGCCGCACGGGTCTCGAAGAGTCGCATCAGGGTGAACCGCAGGGGCCAGGCCAAGGTCAGGGTGCAGTGCCGCCGCCGTGACGCCACGTGCCGGGGCCGCGTCACGCTCCGGGGTCGCCGCGTCGCCGCTGCGAAGACGTTCCGCGTGCCGCGGCGCAGGACGCGGACCGTGCGCCTGAAGTTCTCGAAGAGAGAGGTCCGGCGCCTGCGCAAGGCGAAGCGGATGCGCGGCCGTGCGATCACGACTGTCGGCGGGTTCGGCTCCTCGCGCCGCCAGGTCACGATCGTCTTCAAGCGGCGTTAGCCGCGCCGCGCGCCTCCGGCGCGGAGGGGCCCCTGGCCCCGGGCGCTACCCGCTGATGTAGCCGCGTGCGCGCAGGATCTCCATCACCTGCTCCGCGCTCTGCTCGGGCGACTCGTTCTCCGTGTCGAGGACCAGGTCCGCGTCCTCGGGCTCCTCGTAAGGGTCGTTCACGCCCGTGAGGTTGTCGATCTCGCCGCGCCGGGCCTTCTCGTACAGCCCCTTGTAGTCCCGCTCGGCGCAGGCGTCGACCGATGCGTGCGCCCATACCTCGACGAACGACTGGATCTCCTCGCGGGCCAGCTCACGGTCCTCGCGGTAGGGCGAGATCGCGGCCACGATCACCGCCACGCCGTTGCGGGTCAGCAGCTTCGAGACGAACGCGATCCGCCGGATGTTCTCCGTGCGGTCCTCGCGCGAGAAGCCGAGGTCCTTGCAGAGACCCTCGCGCACGATGTCGCCGTCGAGCACCTCGATGCGCTCGACGCCCATGGTGCGCAGCCGCCCGGCGACGAGGCCGGCGACCGTGCTCTTCCCCGATCGGGGGAGTCCGGTGAGCCAGAGTGTGAATCCCGTGTGCTCCATGAAGCGGGAACCTTAGCGGCTGCCGGGGCTTCCTGACGCGATGTCAGCGAACGAGCGCAGCGCGACCCCGGCGCTCTCGAGCGCATCCGCGACGCGCGGATCGCACAGGACCTCGACCTCCAACTCGCGCTCGTGGTCGTACACCGACCCCGTGTCCGCGCCGAGGCCGGGATGGCACCCGAGCTCCGTGACGCCTGGCTCGAGCGCCGCGATGATCTCGATCATCCGCTCCACGGAGACGGCGTCCGGGATCGGCTTTCCGTAGTTGTCCTGCCCGTACAGCTCGCCCGAAAAGCGCACGTCCAGGTCGCGGACCAGAATTCCAAGCTCTAGTCCGATTCGACGGAACACGTGGATCGCCGGCTCGTGCATGTGCACGTGCTGATGGGAATCGATGTGCGACGGGTCACGGCCCATCAGGCGGCGAAACTCCTCCAGCTGTGCGCCCACTTCGCGCTCGATGGCGGCATCGCCTCCATCCGGGCGCACGGTCTGGTAGAGGGCGACCCAGCGGCCGTTGCGGTATTCCCACTCACCGAGGTCGACGTGCAACCCGACGGACAGGCTGGGGGTCCGCTGCGCGTAGGCGGCCGCATCCGGCGCCGCCGGGCGCCGGACCATCAGGCTGGCGCTTGTGAGGATCCCCTCCTCGTGCGTGCGCGCCACGCCCGCGTTCACGCCCGGGCTGAGCCCGAAGTCGTCGGCGTTCACTATCAGCACCCGGTCCACGGCCCTAAAAACTAGACGCCGAGGTCTTCCGCCAGCATCAGCGCCTCGCCCAGCCAGTCGTGGCGGTGCTCCGCGGGCGGCTCCCAGCGCGGCTCCCAGCCGAGCCACTGGACGGCCAGGTGCAGCCGCCCGAGGTCCAGCGCCCGCGCGAACTCGGCGTCGGAGAGGTGGGTGGCCGTCTCCGCGCCGGCGCCGGCCGCGCCCCGGTAGGCGGCGGCCAGGCGGCCTCGCTCGGCCGGGGTCCACTTTCCCACCGAGAGCGCAGCGAGGTCGAGCAAGCCGGGGCCGACGGCCGCGTTCTCCCAGTCGATCGGACAGATGCGGGGCGCGCCGCCGTTGCGCTGCACGAGCACGTTGGAGGGATAGAACTCACCGTGCAGGAAGGTGGGCGCGAGTGCGGCGAGCTCGTCCACGACCGCGTCGTAGCGGCCGGTGAGGTCGCGGATCTGCTCGCGGTCGTCGTCACTCCAGGCGCTGCGGGGATCCTCGGCGAAGCCGGCGGCGCGCCGTGCCCAGACGCCCAGCAGCTCGCGGTCGTAGTGCAGCAGGGGGCCGTGCGCGCGGGCCCCCGCGGCGAGCAGCCCGTGCATCCGCGCGAGCCAGCGCGCCGCCTCCTCCCACACTTCGAACTCGCCGATCTGCCAGAGCGCCTCGCCCTCCACGTTCTCGATGAACAGCCACCAACGGTCGCGGGCCGGGTCGATCGCGGCGCCGTGATACTCGGCCGTGCCGAGCCCCGCGCCCTCCAGCACGTCGCGGTACACGAAGATCTCCCGGAGCGGCTCGTAGAGCAGCGCCGGCTTCGCGGCATGTGCCTCCTCGTGCAGGGCGGCCCGGCTCAGGTCCTTCATCATCAGCCGCAGGGCCGGCCCGCCGGCGAGCCGCACGTCGAGCTCCTCGAGCGCAAAGCTCGTCCGGTACGCGCACGGCCGGCGCTCGAGGGACGTGATCGAGACGGGCGCGCCGCGCCGCTCGCCGAGGGCCCGGGCCAGGGCCTCGCGGACCTCGTCCGTCGGCGGCGGCTCCCGGCCGGCGCCGGTCGTCATGCGGCGCCGCCGATCCGCTCCAGCAGCCGGGCGAGCACGGTGTCGGAGTCGAGGTGCTCCTCGGCCAGCCGGCGGGCCGCGGCGGAGTGGCGGTCGTAGTCGGAGCGCACCGCCTCGATGCCGGCGACCGCGTCGTCCGTGCCAGTGAACGCAAGCAGGCCCTCCCCCGCGGGCAGCCAGCGGGCGAAGCCGGTGTCCTGGGCCAGCACGGGCCGTCCCGACGCCAGGTAGCAGGCACTGCGGTCGCTGAACCAGCCGCACCGCGACAGGACGTAGCCGCTCTTCGCGACCCCGAACTCGGCGAGCGAGCCGGCCACGAACTCCCGGTAGGAGTCGGGGTCGTGCGCCACCGTACGGGGATCGAGCAGCTCCCACCCGTTGCGCTCGAGCGCCTCGAGATCGGGGGTCTCATCCGGGTGGATGTCGAGCGCCGGGCGCAGTGCCGCATCCGTGCGCGCCGGGATCTCCATCAGCGTCCTCATCGAATGCGCCTTCTGCCCGTAGTGCTCGCCCTGATGCTCGACGGAGCCGTATCCGCGCCAGTTCCCGACCGTCGTGAACGCGCCCGCACCCGGCCCCTCCATCCGGTCGGCGCGCGGCCAGTGCTCGAGCACCACGGGCGGGACGGTCGGGATCCACTCGTGTCCGCAGGTCGGCACGGGGCATTCGGGGGTGCCGATCGCCTGGCCCACCGTCACGAAATGGGTGTGGGGTCCGAACCGCATGTCGATCCCCGACGCCTGCCAGAGCTGGTTGAACGCCGGGTCGAGGTCGAGATAGACGCGCACCGGGATCGGGTCCAGGAGCTCCTCGTCGGTGAGGCTGCCGGAGATGTTGACGAGCATGTCGGCCCCGTGCGCGATCCTCCGCACGTCTTCGTAGCCCAGGCCTGCCGTCTCCCGCGTGCCGGCGCCGAGCAGTGCCCAGCGCTCGCGGAGGCCGAAGCGCTCGGCGACGGCGCGCATGTAGTCGATGCTCCCCGCGCGGTCCGGGTCGAGGCCGGAGGGGTCCAGCTCCTCCACGAACGTGACGTCGTGGCCGAGCCGGGCGAACCCGAGCAGGTACTGGAGGACCGCCCACGTCGCCCCGCCGTGGTGCGGGACCGCGGCGATCATGCCGCTCACGACGATGTGCGCTCGCTCGCTCGCGGCGCCGGTCATTTCGAGAACCGCACCCGCACGCGCACGAGGTCACGGTTGAGGGTGCCGCCGCAGTTCTTGTAATGGAAGCGCGTGAAGTAGAGGTACGGCCGCTGCCCGGTGGTCTCGAAGTTGCGCGAGGGGCTGTCGGGGTCGAGCAGCGAGGGGAAGTACGCGGGGTTGGGGTCGCCGCACTCGAAGGAGGTGGTGAGGGTGACCTCGCGGATCAGCTTCCGCGGGGCCCAGTCGATCAGGTCGTCGGAGGTGGAGTAGTAGAAGCCCCACACGGCGCCTCCGCGCCCGGGCCCTGGGCGGCTGGAGGGGCCCACCAGCACGTACTTGTCGAGGTACGTGTTGTAGGTGAGGCTGTGGGTCATGCCGACGATCTCCGCGAACGAGACCGGCGCGCAGATGCGGTCGCTCGTCCCGCTCGACTCGTACGGATTCGCGAAACGGACCCGGTATGCGGTGCCGTCCCACGCGCGCCAGCTGCCGGGGTCCCGGAGGTCCGTGGTTCGCATCACGCACGTCCCCTCGCGCTGCGCCCCGAAGGCCTCCGCATGGACCAGCGCGTACCAGTGGCCGTCGTCGGAGCGCTGGACGATGTTGCTGGGCTGGAAGATCCCGACCGGGCCGACGCCGGGCTGGTAGCGGTACGGCACGGCTGCGATCAGGTGGCGGGGCGGGGGCGCCTGGCGGAACGTCCGCCCGCCGTCGGTGGAGCGCGCCAGCGTGAGCGAGTTGTACCAACACTCCAGATAGACGCCCGACGGGCACTGGCCCTCGTGCTTGTTCCCCTGATGCTCGTTGTGGACCAGCGCGTACACCGTGCGCCCATCGGGCGTCCACGGCGCCGTCACCCACTCCCGGTCGTTGAACTGCGCGGGGTCGCCGTCGAGGTCGGACTTCATCACCAGCCGGCAGTCGTGGCGCACGTCGTCGAGGCTCGGGCCGACCATCGCGCGGGTGACGTAGTGCGAGGCGATCAGATGGACCTGTCCCTGGGCGTCGCGGAAGGCGCGCGCGGGCGCGTCCGGGATGTCGATCGGCGAGCATTTGTCCTCGGTGTAGTCGAACACCGTCTCCTCGGGGCCCTCGATCGCGAGCGGCGCCAGGTTCGTGGGCGGCGCGGCCTCGTCCGCCCGCAGAGCCCGGTACGAGATGAAGGCGGCCACGACGAACAGGGCCGTGATCGCCAGCAGGAAGGCGGCAAGACCCAGGATCTCCATCCGGGTCGCTCGCCCGCGCCCGGCCCGGCCGCGCGGCGTCAAGGCTGCAGGCCTGCTTCCTCGAGGAAGCGGGGGAGGATGACGTCGGAGTCGAAATGGGACTCGGCCAGCGCCCGCGCCGCCTGCCGGTGGGCGGCGTAGTCGGCGGCGATCCGCTCGGCCCCGGCGACGGCGCCGTCGAGGTCGCCGAACGCCACGAGGCCCTCGCCGGTGGGCAGGTGGGCGCTGAACCCCGTGTCCTGCACGAGCGCCGGTCGCCCGGAGGCGAGGTACCGCACGGTGCGGTCGCTGAACCACGCGCTGTTCGTCTCGACGTAGATGCCCTGCGCGACCGAGAACTCGGCGCCCGATGCCTGCACGTACTCGCGGAACTCGAGCGGCCCGGGCACCGCCGCGCGCGGATCCACGATCGCCCACCCGTTCGCCTCCAGCGCCTCGCGGTCCGGGTCGTCGCCGGGATGGATCAGGAGGGCGATCTCGAAGCGCTGCGGGGCGCGCCGCGGCAGCCCGATCACCTTGCGGAACTCGTGCACCTTCAGCGAGTAGGTGCGGCCCTCGTGGTGCACCGGCCCGAAGGCGCCGCGCCACGCGCCGACCGTCGTGAAGCGGTTCGCGTCGCCGTCAGCGGCGACCGGCCACTCGTCCAGCACGACGGGTGGGCGCACCGCGGTCCAGTCGAACCCGCACGTCGGGATCTCGCACCCGGGACGGCCGACGTTCTCGCCCACGGAGAAGTAGGCGTCGTGGCCCTCGAGCCGCGAGCCGCCGATGCCCTGGGCGTGCCAGAACTGGGTGAAGCCGGGATCGAGGTCGACGTAGGCCTTGCGGCGCAGCCGGCTCATGAGCGGCTCGAGGTCGAGGTGGCCGCTGATGTTCACGAGCAGCTGCGCCTCCTCCGCGACCGGCAGGAGGTCCTCGAGCGCCACGCCGCTTGCCTCCCGCCCGCCGTCGAAAAGCAGGGACGCCCGGCCGCTGAGCCCGAACCGCTCCACGATGTCCTCGAAGTAGCGCCGGTTCTCGCTGTCGCGGAACGAGGCGGGGTTGCCCGCGGAGTCGACGGCCGTGTCCGCATCCATCTGCTCGATGAACCACAC
>Ga0299913_10006203_pt1 | contig 10332 bp, 7 predicted proteins | sample RVTome_9_FD_201360 | JGI IMG/M metagenome (GOLD analysis project Ga0299913, IMG submission 201360) | Soil microbial communities from uranium-contaminated site in the Upper Colorado River Basin, Wyoming, United States - RVT155D38 (version 2) ... | reverse complement strand
CCGAGAAGGTGTGCGCCAGGTCGGCCACCGTCAGCTGGTTCTGCACGGCCATCGCGATCGGCAGGATCAGCTCGCTGGCCACCGGGGCCACCACCACCCCACCGACGATCACGCCGGTCGCCGGCCGGCAGAACAGCTTGACGAAGCCGCGGCGCAGCCCCTGCATCTTCGAGCGCGGGTTGGTGGCCAGCGGCAGCATGATCGTGCGGGCCGGCACCTCACCGGCGTCGATCGCCTGCTGGCTGATGCCGACCGTGGCGATCTCCGGGCGGGTGAACACCGCGGCCGCCACGGTCTTCAGCTTGATCGGCGCGACGCCCTCGCCGAGCGCGTGCCACATGGCGACCCTGCCCTGCATGGCGGCCACGCTGGCGAGCAGCATGAGCCCCGTGCAGTCCCCGGCGGCGTACACCCCCGGCACCTTCGTCCTGGAGACCCGGTCGACCGGGATGTAGCCGCCGCGGTCGGTGGTGATGCCGACGCGGCCCAACCCGATGTCCGCGGTGTTGGGCACCGAGCCGACCGTCATCAGCGCGTGCGAGCCCTCGATCGTGCGGCCGTCGGTCAGGTGCACGCTGACCCCGGCGCCGGTGCGCTCGACGCGGTCGGCTCTGGCCTGCTTGACGATCGTCACCCCGCGCTCGGCGAACACCTCCTCCAGCACCGCGGCGGCGTCGGCGTCCTCGCCGGGCAGCACCCGGTCGCGGCTGGACACCAGCGTCACCTTGACCCCGAGCTCGGTGTATGCCGAGACGAACTCCGCGCCGGTGACCCCCGAGCCCACCACAACCAGCCGCTCGGGCAGTTCGCCGAGGTCGTACACCTGCCGCCAGGTGAGGATGCGTTCGCCGTCGGGCTCCGCGCCCGGCAGGATCCGCGGGCTCGCCCCGGTGGCGATCAGCACCACGTCGGCGTCCAGCATCTCGGTGCCGCCGTCGCTGCCATGCACCCCGATCCGGTGCATGGCGAGTCCTGGGTGCTCGTCGCACAGTCGCGCCCTTCCGGCGAGCACGCGCACGCCGTTGCGCTCCATCTGCGCGCGCACGTCCGCCGACTGGGCGAGGGCGAGCGACTGGACCCGGCCGTGCACGACCGGCACGTCGACGCCGACGTTCTCCCAGTCGACCTTGATGCCCAGCTCCTGCGCCCAGCGCAGCGACACCCGGACCCCGGCCGACGAGATGAACGTCTTGGACGGCACGCAGTCGTACAGCACGCACGCGCCACCGAGGCCCTCCGGCTCGACTACGGTGACGTCCGCGCCGTGCTGAGCCGCCACGAGTGCGGCCTCGTACCCGGCCGGCCCGCCACCCATGATCACGAAGCGGGTCACTGTGCAGTTCGCCTCCCGTCGCCGCCTGGTCCTCGCCCGGTCCCTGCCGGTGGCTGCCCGGATCGATGCACCATCTCACCGGTAGAACCGGGTGAATGGTCCATCCACCCCAGCACAGATGCATGATCGCGGGCGCGCCCACCGTACGCGGTCACACAGCTTGATCGCGCGCAGCGCTAGGCTGCCCGCGTGCAGCTCTACGCCGCGTACGGGTCGAACATGGACCCCGCGCAGATGCTGGAGCGGGCGCCGTGCTCCCCGATGGCGGGCACCGGGTGGCTCGTCGGCTGGCGCCTGACCTTCGGCGGGGAGGACCTCGGCTGGGAGGGCGCGCTGGCCACCATCGTCGAGGAACCGGACTCGCAGGTCTTCGTCGTGCTCTACGACGTCAGCCCGCTCGACGAGAAGCGCCTAGACCGCTGGGAAGGCGCCGAGCTCGGGCTGTACCGCAAGATCCGGCTGCGGGTGCACACCCTGGAGGGCTCGGTGCTCGCCTGGCTGTACGTCCTCGACGCCTACGAGGGCGGCCTGCCGTCGGCCCGCTACCTAGGCGTCACCGCGGACGCCGCCGAAGCCGCCGGCGCCCCGGCCGACTACGTCGAGGACCTCCGCAACCGCCCCTGCCGCGGCATAGGCCACCCCTAACCAGCCGCCCTCACCCCCGGCGTGTCCGCCGTTTCGTAAGCCCGTGTCCGCCGTTTGGTAAGCCCGTGTCCGCCGTTTCGTCACGCGGTGGCGCTTAGGCCGCGGCCGCGATGGCGGAAGGCGGCGGCGAGTTCGGCGAGCATTCGCCCTGGATCGCGCAAGTCTTCGGCAGTCGCGTGGATGATGATCCAGCCGCGCCGGCGCAGGTCTTCGTCGCGCATGGCGTCCCGATCCTCGCGCCCGAGGTGTGCTTCGTAGCCGTCGTACTCCAAGCCGATTCGGAGGGTCGGCCAGGCCAGGTCGAGCCGCCAGACGAGGTTGCCGTCCAGGTCGCAGACCGGGTGCTGGACCTCGGGTGGCGGATACCGGTGCTCCACCAGGAGCAGCCGCAGCCAGCTCTCGGGCGGCGACTCCGCTTCGCCGTTGGCAAGCTCGACGAGCATGGTCGCCTGGCAGCTGCCGCGCCGATCCGGACGTTCACGCAGCCTGCGTTGCACGGCCGCGCCGAACAGCCGCCGAGCGGTCGGTGGCTGCAGCCGAAACGCCTGGTCGGCACACGACAGCACCTGGCGCGGCCGCGCCGTGCACAGCAGTTCGCTGACGACCAGGTCGAGCGGCTGCACCCGCAGCCCCTCCAGCAGGCAGACGTCCTCGGGCATCATCCGGCCCGTGCGCACCCTCAACCCGGCCCGGCGGCGGACCCAGCGGTTGTAGGGCACGATCACGTCGATCTCGCGCAACGGGACCGCTTCGCAGCCGTGCAGCGCGGCGGCCGTGAAGCCGCACAGCGCGCTCTCCGGTCCGGCCGTCAGCAGCGCGGCGGCCGCCCGGGTCCGCAGTTCGAGCTGCCGCTCGCCGAGGACCAGCACCCTTGGCCACATCGCCACCAGCGCACCCGAGTCGATGGCGGCCCGCACGCCGTAGGTGCCGAGGGCGTCGAGCGCCTGCCGACGGGTGCAGGCGCCGTGCAGAGATCCGGGAATGTTCGCAACCATGAGGGCCACGGTTACTCAGGCGCACGACAACCCGCAGCGGTTTCGCCTCTCCCTGTGGACAACTAGTCCGGCTGTGGACAACCTCGCGTTGCAGCGGTGCGCGAATCGCACGAAACGACGGACACGGGCTTACCAAACGACGGACACGCGCTTACCGAACGGCGGACACGCCGGGAAGGGGGTGGACGGCCGGGGTGGTGGTGGGGTTACCAGCCGGGGGAGACGCCTAGGGAGGCCATGGCCGTGTGGACCATGACGCGGACGCCGACCGGGAGGGCGCGCTCGTCCAGGTCGAAGGTGGGCTGGTGCAGGTCGCGCTTGGGGCCGTGCCCCGGCCACACGCCGAGCCGCCCGAAGGCGCCCGCCACGTGCTCCAGGTACCAGCCGAAGTCCTCCCCGCCGGAGGACTGCTCGGTGCCGGCCAGGGCGTCCTCGCCGAGGCCGGCGAGCACCGCGGAGCGCAGCACCCTGGTGGCGGACCGCTCGTTGACGACGGGCGGAACCCCGCGCCGGTGCTGCAGGTCGAAGCCGACCCCGGTGGGTGCGAGCAGCGCGTGCACCAGGTCACGGACCAGCGGCTCCAGGTCGCCCCAGGTCTCCCGGTTGCCGGTGCGCAGGGTGCCGCGCAGCATGCCTTCCTGGGGCACCGCGTTGGCGGCCTCCCCGGCGTGCACGGCGCCCCACACCAGCACGGTGCCGGACCGCGGGTCGATGCGGCGGGACAGCAGCGCGGGCAGCCCGGTGATCACGGTGCCGAGGGCGTGCACCAGGTCGGCGGTGAGGTGCGGCCGCGAGGTGTGCCCGCCCGGCGAGGACAGCCGCAGCTCCAGCATGTCGGCGGCCGAGGTGATGGCGCCCACGCGGGTACCCACCCGCCCGACCGGCAGCCGCGGGTCGCAGTGCAGCGCGAAGATCCGGTCGACGCCGTCCAGCCCGTCGGCGGCGAGCACGTCCAGGGCTCCCCCCGGCTGCACCTCCTCGGCCGGCTGGAAGATCAGCCGCACCCGCCCTGGCAGCGACGGCGCAGCGGCCAGCGCGAGCCCGGCGCCGAGCAGGATGGCGGTGTGCGCGTCGTGGCCGCAGGCGTGCGCGACGGCGTCGACGGTGGAGGCGAACGGCAGCCCGGTGGCCTCGGTGAGCGGCAGCGCGTCGAGGTCGGCGCGCAGCGCGACGCAGCGCGATCCGGCGCCGATGTCGCAGATCAGCCCGGTGCCCCTGGGCAGCAACCGCGGCACCAGCCCGGCGCCCCGCAGCGCGTCGGCGACGAACGCGGTGGTGCCGTGCTCGTCGTGGCCGAGTTCGGGGTGGGCGTGCAGGTGCCGCCGCCAGGACACCACGTCGGCGCCGTGCGAGATCAACCACGAGTCGAGCCAGTCCGGGCCGCGGCCCTCGGCGAGGTCGACGACGGAGTCGGCGCCCAGGTCGCCGAGCAGCTGGTCGGGGGGGACGTCGAGCGGTCCGAGCGACGACGCGGCACGGGAGTGCGGGGAGTCCAACACGGTCACGCCGCACCCCCCACCCTGGCCGGCCGGTTGGACACGCCGTCCAGCAGCCGCGACCGCTGGGCGTCGTCGGTGGCGGCCGCGACGGCCGTCCACGCCAGGGCGAGCGCGCCGTCGAGCACGGCCCGGTCGGCCGATGGGCTTGCGCTTGCCGTTGCGAACTCGGGTTGGTGGGTCACCGCGTCTCCGCAGTCGATTGCAATGGTCGGGTGGATCGCGGGCAGCGCGTGGGTCACGTTGCCCATGTCGGTGCTGCCGATCGGGCGTCCGGTACCGGCCGTCGGCGTTCGGCCGAGGTCGGACAGCACGCACCGGTAGGTGTCGGCCAGCCAGCCGTCCGGCACCAGTTCGGCGTATCCCGGCGAGATCTGTTCGACCTCGTGCCGGCATCCGGTCGCCATGGCGCCGGCCGCGAAGCAGTCCCGGATTCGGGCTTCGAGCCGGCGCAGCGACTGCACGTCCGGGGCACGGAGGTAGTACAGCGCGCGAGTGTCGGCGGGGACGATGTTAGGCGCCGCTCCGCCATCGGTGACGATACCGTGTACTAGCTGTTGTGGTTCCAGGTGCTGGCGAAGTAGCCCTACCGCCACCTGGGTGACGGTCAATGCGTCGGCCGCGTTGATCCCGCGCTCCGGTGCGGATGCGGCGTGCGCGGCCACGCCGGCGTAGCGGACCGCCAGGTCGATGATCGCCAACGACGGGACGGCGTAGGTCTCGTAGCGGTCCGGGTGCACCATCATCGCCATAGCCACGTCGTCGAATACGCCCTGTTCGAGCAGCAGCACCTTGCCGCCACCTGCTTCTTCGGCAGGCGTGCCGATCAACTTGACGGTAATGCCGAGCCGATCGGCCACCGTGGCCAGCGCGAGCGCCGCGCCGGTCGAGGCCGCTGCGATGATGTTGTGCCCGCACGCGTGGCCGATCTCGGGCAGCGCGTCGTACTCGGCGCACAGGCCCACGACGAGCTCGCCGTCGCCGAAGGTGGCGGTGAACGCGGTGTCCAGCCCGCCGACTCCGCGCTCGACGCGAAACCCGGCGCTCTCGGCGACGGCGGCGACCTTCGCGGCGCTGCGGTGCTCGGCGAAGGCCAGCTCCGGCTCGGCGTGAATGCTGTGGGACAGCCCGATCAGGTTGGCGGCCTGCCGCTCGACCTCCGAACGGCAGGAGTCACGCGCCTGCGGGTTCACCCACCCATCCTGCATTACTGGCAGCGTCCTCTTGTTACGACCTGTCCGCCGTCCGACAGCCGGTCGCGGCGGTGCGCCAAATGGAGATCATCCGCACCGGTCGGCCGATACGTTGCGTGCGGTTCCGTGCGGCGAACGGGCCTCATGCGACGGCCGCGGCGGCGCCGGTCAGCTGCAGCAGCAGATCGCGCACGCCGGTGGCCGGCAGGGTGCCGGCCGGCTCGGCCTCGCGCGCCGAGCACAGCAGCACGGGCCCGTCGTCCGCGGAGTCGGGTAGCCGGCCGTGCGAGCCGCGCACGCACGTCGGGTCGAGCGGGGTGGTCCGCATCGCGTAGCGCAGCCCGACCTTCTTGCGCACGAGGTTGAGGCCGGCGCGGGCCTTGACCAGCGGATCGGACGGGTCGAAGAACAGCTCCGCCGGGTCGTAGCCGGGCTTGCGGTGGATCTCCACGCCGCGGGCGAAGTCCGGCGCCGCGGCGTCGTCGAGCCAGTAGTAGTAGGTGAACCACGCGTCGGGCTCGGCGACCGCGACGAGCTCTCCGGCCCGCGGGTGGTCGAGCTGGTACGCCACCTGCGCGTCGCGGTCGAGCACGAGGTCGACGCCGGGCAGTTCGGCGAGCACCGCGCGGACGCGGGCCAGGTCGGCATCGTCGGCGACGTAGACGTGCGCCACCTGGTGGTCCGCCACCGCGAACGCCCTGGACGCCCATGGGTCGAGGTACTCCATGCCGGCCTGGGTGTACACCTGCAGCAGCCCGGCGCGCCGAAGGGCGCGGTTGACGTCGACGGGCCGCGCGGCGGGGGTGATGCCGTACTCGCTCAGCGCCACCACGGTGGTGCCGCGCTCGGCCGCGTCGTCCAGCAGCGGAGCCACGGCGGCATCCACGGCACGGGCGGCGGCCACGGCCTGCGGCGAGTCGGGGCCGAAGCGCTGCAGGTCGTAGTCGAGGTGCGGCAGGTACACCAGCTGCAGGTCGGGCGCGTGATCGCGGAGGATCCGCCGGGACGCCTCGACGATCCAGCGGGTGGACGCGATGGCCGCGGTCGGGCCCCAGTACTGGAACAGCGGGAACTCGCCGAGCGCGCGGGTCAGCTCGTCGTGCAGCGCTGGCGGCCGGGTGTAGCAGTCCGGCGACTTGCGGCCGTCGGCGTGGTAGATCGGCCGCGGGGTCACGGTCAGGTCGGTGGACGCGCCCATGGCGTACCACCAGCAGACGTTGGCCGCGGTGAAGCCCGGCCGCTGCCGCCGCGCGGTCTCCCACACCTTCTCGCCGTGCACGAGCTTGTTGTGCTGGCGCCACAGTAAGACCTCGCCGAGCTCGCGGAAGTACCAGCCGTTGCCGACGATGCCGTGCTCGCGGGGCATCAGCCCGGTGAGGAACGTGGACTGCGCGCTGCACGTGACGGCCGGCAGCACGGTGCCGAGCGGCGCCTGCCAGCCGGTCCGCGCGAGGCCGGCCAGCCGGGGCAGGTGCGCGAGCAGCTTCGGCGTCATGCCGACCACGTTGAGCACGACCAGCGACATCTCAGTCCCCCAACGCCCCGGCGAGGACGCCGACGCGCTCCCGCTGGGACAGTCCACTTTGGACAAGAACGTGGTGGGCGTAGCGCAGCTCGGCGGTGATGCCGGCGACCAGCCCGGCGTCGTCGGCCGGCCTGGCGTCCGGCGGCAGCACGCCCCACGTGTAGGTCTCCACCTCGACGTGCGGGCTCAGCGCCCTGGCGCCGCCGTACAGCGCCTTCAGCGCGGCCGCCAGCACGTCGGTCGTCGAGGTCAGCGGCGCGGCGGGCCGGGCGTGCAGCGGCACGTGGAAGTGCACCCGCCACCGGTTGCCGTCCGGCAGGTTGTCCAGCGCCTCGGGCAGGTCGTCGGCGGCGGCCGGGGGATGCCCGGTGGCGGCCCGCACCTGGTGCAGGTAGCGCGGCTCGACGAACTCCGCCAGCGCGTCGCGCGCCTCCCTCGGGCTGTCGGCCTGCAGGGCGGCCGAGGCCTGCACCTTGGGGATCGCGAGCCCGGCCGCCAGCACCGAGGCCACGGTGGACACCGGATCGGCGAAGGACACCGCGAGGTGGCAGGTGTCCAGGCAGACGCCGACGTGGGCGGGGTCCACCCGCCTGGACAGCCAGCGCACCGCGTCGGCGACGTCGTCCAGCACGCACCCGGGCTCCGGCTCGACGGCCAGCCGGATCGGCCGGGGCAGCGCGCGCAGGCCGGCCGTCACCACGGCGAACGCGGCCATCGCCAGCTCGTCGTCGTCCTGGCTCCACGGCTGCCGCCAGCCCAGCGGCAGCGTCGAGATGCTGCCGCCGTCGGCATCGTCTGGCAGCAGCGCGGCGAGCACCCGCGCGCAGTCCAGGGTGTACCTGGCGCGCGGCGCGTCCGCCCACGTCGGGTGGTAGACCGCGTGCTTGACCACGGCGTCGTGGAAGCCCTGGTACGGGAAGGCGTTCAGGGTCACCACCTCGAGCCCGCGCGCGTCGAGCTCGGCGCGCAGCCGCTGCAGCGACCTGGCGTCGGACGCCAGACCCGCCGCCACGTCCGCGGCCAGCCAGAGCCCCAGCCCCAGCCGGTCCCAGCCGAGCTGCCGGCGGACCGGCTCGGCGTAGCGGTCGAGCTGCGCGAGCACGCCGTCGAGCGACTCGGCCGGGTGCACGTTGGTGCCGTACGACAGGTGGACCGCCGTGCCGTCGGCGTGCCACAGCCTCACCGGGTCCGCGCCTTCACCGGCTCCGCGCCTTCGGTCGCGTCCGCGCCTTCGGTCGCGTCCGCGCTTTCGGCTGGGTCCGCGCCGGTCGCCCGCGGTCCGCGCAGCACCGAGTTGCCGGCAAAGGTCTCGGCGGCGCCGGCGAACCCCGGCAGCTCGTCGAGCACCAGCCGGCCGCTCTGCCCGTAGAACGCGACGGGGTTGTGCCACAGCACGGCGTCCACGTCCTGCTCGGTGAAGCCCGCGGCGAGCATCGCCTCGCCGGTGCGCAGCGTGCGCAGCGGATCGGAGCGGCCCCAGTCGGCCGCGGAGTTGACCAGCATCCGGTCCAGCCCGTACCGCTGCAGGATCTTGACCATCCGGTCCGGGTCCATCTTGGTGTCGGGGTAGATGGAGAACGCCATCCAGCAGCCCGATTCGAGCACCAGCTCGACCGTCACCTCGTTCAGGTGGTCGATCACCACGCACGCCGGGTCGATGCCGCTGGCCCGCACCATGTCGAGGCTGCGCCTGGTGCCGGTGATCTTGTCGCGGTGCGGGGTGTGCACGAGCGCGGGCAGCTGGTGCTCGACGGCCAGCGCGAGCTGCGCCTCGAACGCCTCGTCCTCCGCCGGGGTCATGGAGTCGTACCCGATCTCGCCGACCGCGACCACGCCGTCCTTGGCCAGGTAGCGCGGCAGCACCTGCAGCACGTCGGTGCAGCGCGGGTCGTTGGCCTCCTTGGGGTTCAGCGCGATCGTGCAGTGGTGGCGGATGCCGAACTGCGCGGCGCGGAACCGTTCCCAGCCGATGAGGCCGTCGAAATAGTCGGTGAACGAGCCGACGTTGGTGCGCGGCTGGCCCAGCCAGAACGCCGGCTCGACCAGGGCGCGGACCCCCGCGGCATACATCCGCTCGTAGTCGTCGGTGGTGCGCGAGGTCATGTGGATGTGCGGGTCGAAGATCCGCATCAGCTCGTCCCTTCTCGGCTGGGGGGCAGCAGGCGCTGGGCGTCTGGCGGCACCTGGCGGCCGGCCGCGCGGCGCTCGGCGGCGAAGTCGGCCACCATCCTGGCCAGCTCGGCGTCGGCCCGGTCGTCCACGCCGGCCACTGCGTCCAGCGGCACGCCGACGAACAGGCACTTGAGCACGCCGTGCCGCCAGCCGTGCGCGTCGAGGTGCGCGGCGGCGTACGGGCCGAGCGCGGCCGCGACGAGCCGGGTGTCGTTGCTGCGCAGGGCGTCCCGCACGAGCTCCATGCCGAGCTCGACGGGCAGCGCGCCGTCCACCGCGGGCAGGCCGCGCAGCACGCCGCGCTTCTCGGCGTCGTCGCCGTACCGGTAGAGGTCCCGCAGCTCGGCGGCGAGGGCGTCGGGCGCGCTGGCCTCCCGCAGCGCGGCCAGCAGCGCGACCCTCGCCGCGTCGTCCGCGGTGCCGCGGACCAGCCCGTTGGGGTCGCTGTCCGGCTGGATCGGCGTGCGCCCGCAGTGCCGCCCGGCGGCCGGGAACAGCGTGCGGATGCGGGCCGGATCCTGCCGGATGCGGCGCTGCGCGTCGGCGATCCAGTCGGCGGCCCGCAGCTTGGCGATGGCCCGCGCGGCCACCTCCGGCCCGGCGTGGCTGTGCCTCGGCAGCTCGACGGCGGCCAGCCCGCGGTAGCCGATCTCGGCCAGCGCGCCGAGCGTCCCTGGCAGGTCCAGCTCGCCGTGCCCGAACTCCAGGTGCTCGTGCACCCCGGGCAGCATGTCGTCGAGCTGGACGTTGGCCAGCAGGTCGCCGGCCAGGCGCACGCAGTCGGCCGCGCTTCGCGGTTCGACGGCGACGCAGTGCCCGACGTCCAGCGTGATCTTCAGCAGGTCCGGCTCGCCGAGCCTCTTGCGCAGCTCGAAGGCGTCGTCCAGGCGCTCGACGAACATGCCGGGCTCGGGTTCCAGCGCGAGCGGGACGCCGTGCCCGAACGCCTCGTCGAGCACCTCGGCCACGCCGT
>Ga0299913_10006201_pt1 | contig 10332 bp, 10 predicted proteins | sample RVTome_9_FD_201360 | JGI IMG/M metagenome (GOLD analysis project Ga0299913, IMG submission 201360) | Soil microbial communities from uranium-contaminated site in the Upper Colorado River Basin, Wyoming, United States - RVT155D38 (version 2) ... | reverse complement strand
AGCTCGGCGTCACCGGCCCGCTGCTGCGCGCCGCCGGCGAGCCCTGGGACCTGCGCAAGGCGACGCCCTCGCTCGCCTACGCCGACTTCGATTTCAAGGTCCCGGTGGGGACGGTCGGCGACTGCTACGACCGCTACCGGGTCCGGCTCGCGGAGATGCGCGAGTCGGTGCGGATCATCGAGCAGGCCCTCGACGGCCTTCCAACCGGCCCCTGGATCGCCGACGAGCGCAAGGTGGTGCTGCCGCCGCGCGAGGAGCTGGCCACCTCGATGGAGGCGCTGATCCACCACTTCAAGCTGGTCACCGAGGGCTTCCGGGTGCCGCCGGGCGAGCTCTACTACTCGATCGAGGGCCCCAGGGGAGAGCTGGGCTGCTTCGTGGTCGCCGACGGCTCGGCGAGGCCGGCCCGGGTCCACTTCCGCGATCCCTCCTTCACCAACCTGCAGGCGTTCCGCGACATGTGCGTCGGCGGCTACGTCGCCGACCTGATCGCGAACCTGGCGATGCTCGACCCGATCCTGGGCGGGATCGACAGATGAGGTTCGATCGTTGACCCCGCTGCTTCCCAAGCGCGAGCGTCCGTGGCAGACGGACCCCGGCCACATCCACGACGTGCCGGAGCCCCCGCCGATGCCCGACGAACAGGAGAAGGTCGGGACCGAGCTTCCCGCCCACGAGGTCGAGGTGCTGCGGGTAGCCGGCGAGGCCCGGCCGCCCCATGGCGACCCCGCCGGGGTGCCCGAGCCCTCCGAGGTGAAGGTGCCGCGGGCCCTGGCCCAGGAGATCCGCCGCGCGATCAAGCGCTACCCGCAGAAGCGCTCGGCTGCGATCCCGGCGCTGTGGGCGGTGCAGCGGCGCTACGGCTGGTGCAGCCCGGAGGGGATCGTCGAGGCGGCGGCGGTGATGGGGGTGACCCCCGGCTACCTGCAGTCGGTGGCGAGCTACTACGACCTCTTCCAGCTCGAGCCCCAGGGCGAGCACCGGATCCATGTCTGCACCAACATCTCCTGCTGGCTGCGCGGCGGCGACGGGATTCTCGACGACTTCGTCGAGGCCGCGGGGGTCGAGGCGTCCGGACACAGCTCCGCCGACGGGAAGCTGTTCGTGCGGGGCTTCGAGTGCCTCGGCGCCTGCGACATCGCCCCGATGGCCTCGATCGACGAGCGCTACTACGGGCCGCTCGAGGATGGAGATGCGGTAGCAGCGATCGAGCAGCTCCGCGCCGGCACCGAGGTCCTGCCCGGCAAGCGCCTGGAGGACCGCGGCGCCGCCGGCGGCAAGCGCGCCCCGGCCGACAAGCGGCTGACCAAACATCCCCTGAACAAGCCGAAGCGGCCGCGGCCGAAGCGCGCCTCCGACGGCGCGGGCCGCTCGGCCCGCACGGCTGCGGCGAAGTCGAAGCGGACCAGCCGGCCGAAAGGTGGCCGCTGATGGCCGAGACCCGCCTGCTGTTCCGCAACGTCGACGAGCCCGACCTCGCCTCGATCCGCACCTACAGGCGGCTCGGCGGCTACGAGGCGATCCGCAAGGCGTTCAAGGAGATGGAGCCGGAGGAGGTCCTGAACGAGCTCGAGGCCTCGGGGCTGCGCGGCCGCGGTGGCGCCGGCTTCTCGATGGGGAAAAAGGCCTCGTTCCTGCCCCGCGGCGACATGGACAAGTTCCTCTGCTGCAACGCCGACGAGTCCGAGCCCGGCGCCTTCAAGGACCGCGAGCTGATGCAGAAGAACCCCCACCAGCTGATCGAGGGGATCGCGATCGCCGCCCGCGCCGCCGGCGCCAACCGCTGCTTCATCTTCATCCGCGGCGAGTACGACCTGCAGGGGGACATCCTCGACCGGGCGGTGGAGGAGGCCTACGAGGCCGGCTTCCTCGGCCTGGACGTGCTCGGCACCGGCGAGCAGGTCGAGCTCGTGGTCCACCGCGGCGCCGGCGCCTACATCTGCGGCGAGGAGACGGCCCTGCTCGACTCCCTCGAGGGCAAGCGCGGCAACCCGCGCCTGAAGCCCCCGTTCCCCGCGGTGCAGGGGCTCTACGGCGGCCCGACCCTGATCAACAACGTCGAGACCCTGTGCAATGTCCCGCACGTCGTCGCCTCGGGAGCCGACTGGTTCAAGAGCTTCGGCACCGAGCAGTCGCCGGGGACGAAGGTGGTCTCGGTCTCCGGCGACGTCCGCAAGCCCGGCAACTACGAGGTCGAGCTGGGGATCCCGGTGCGGAAGATCATCAACGGGCTGGCGGGAGGCACCGTCGGCCGCCGCAAGATCAAGGGCTTCTTCCCCGGCGGCTCCTCGGCGCCGGTGCTGACCGGCGACGAGGGGCTCGACCTCCCCTTCAGCTTCGAGGCGATGGCCGAAGCGGGCTCGATGCTCGGCTCGGGCTCGATCATCGTCTTCGACGAGCGCACCAACGTGGTCGAGCTCGCCCTGCGAACGGCCCGCTTCTACCACCACGAGTCCTGCGGCAAGTGCACCCCCTGCAGGGAGGGCACGAACTGGACCGTGAAGATGCTCGAGCGCATGATCCGGGGCGAGGCGACCCCCATCGACCTGGAGACGACCGCCGCGGTGCAGACCAACATCATCGGCAACTGCCTCTGCGTCCTCGGCGACTCGATGGCGATGCCGGTCGGCTCGATGATCCAGAAGTTCCGCGACGAGTTCGACGAGGCCCTGGAGAAGGGCGTTCCGATGGCGGTGGCGGCATGAGCCAGCCCATCCGCAACGCAGTGACCCTGGTGATCGACGGCCGCGAGGTGACGGCACCGGAGGGGACGATGCTCCACGACGCCGCCCAACAGGGCGACATCGAGATCCCGGTCTTCTGCTACGAGCCGAAGCTGGGCGAGCCGGTGGGCGCCTGCCGGATGTGCCTGGTCGAGATCGAGGGGATCCCGAAGCTGCAGACCGCCTGCTCCACCCCGGTCCGCGACGGCATGGTCGTCTACACCCAGACCGACCAGGTCAAGGAGGCCCAGAACGCGGTGGTCGAGTTCCTCCTGGTCAACCACCCGCTCGACTGCCCGGTCTGCGACAAGGGCGGAGAGTGCCCGCTCCAGGACATCGCGATGGGCTGGGGTCCCGGCAAGTCCCGCTTCACCGACCCCAAGCGCCACTTCCAGAAGCCGCTTGACCTCTCCCCACTGGTGGCGATCGACCGCGAGCGCTGCATCCTCTGCTACCGCTGCGTCCGCTTCAGCCAGGAGGTGGCTGAAGATGAGCAACTGCAGTTGCTCGAAAGGGGTGACCGCAGCTTCGTCGGCACCTTCGACGAGCGCCCCTACATCGCCCCCTTCCACGGCAACATCATCGAGCTCTGTCCGGTGGGGGCCCTGACCACCTTCACCTATCGCTTCCGCGCCCGGCCCTGGGACATCGAGCAGGCCGGCTCGGTCTGCACCCTCTGCCCCTCGCAGTGCAACGTCTCCTTCACCGTCCGCGACGAGCACGTGATGCGGGTGCTGGCCCGCGACAACACCGCCGTCGACGACGGCTGGCTCTGCGACAAGGGCCGCTTCGGATACCAGATGTTCTCCTCCCCCGAGCGGATCACCCAGCCCATGCTCCGGGGCGGCGACGGCAGCCTCAGCCCGATCGGCTGGGACGAGGCGATCGTGATGGCCGGCTCACGGCTGCGCTCGGCGGGCGCCCGAGCCGCGGCCCTGGTCGGCGGCGGCTCCTCCAACGAGGAGGGATGGCTGGCGCAGAAGCTGATCCGCGAGGGCGGCTCGGGGGCGATCGCCTCGTCGGCGAGCCCGGTCGAGCCCGGCCACCTCGCCGAGCTCTCCCGGCCCGAGCTCACCGCCAAGGTGCGCGACCTCGACTACGCGGGCGCGATTCTCGTGCTCGGCACCGACCCTCTGCACGAGATGCCGATCCTCGACCTGCGGATCCGCAAGGCGGTCCGGCGCGGCGACGCGAAGCTGCTGGTCGCCTCCGAGCGCCCCACCGCGCTCGACGGCGGCGCCGCCGAGGCGGTCCGCTACGCGCCCGGCGAGGCGGCCGAGCTCGTCACCGCGCTGGCGGCGGCGCTCGACGGCGACAACGGCAAGCCGCGCGGCCCCCACGCCAAGGCCGCGCTCGCCGTCGCCGAGCAGCTTCGCGCGGTCCCCGACCCGATCATCGTCTGGGGCGAGCGCCTCTGGCGCACCCCCGGCGCCGTCGCCGCGCTGCGCGACGTCGCCCGCGCGCTCGGAATGCACCAGCGGATCGGCCCCGGCCTGCTCGAGGTTCCCGAGGAGTCGAACGCCCGCGGCCTCCGCGAGGCCGGCTGCCTCCCCGGCGCCGGGCCCGGCCTCGCCCCCGCCGGCGAGGGACGCGGCGCCGACGGGATCAGGGAAGGGCTGCGCTCCGGCGAGCTCGACACCCTGCTGCTCCTCAACTCGAACCCGGTCCGCAACCACCCGGACTCGGCCGGCTGGGAGCAGGCGCTGCGGAGCTCGTTCGTCGTTTCGGTCGCGATGTTCGACGACGAGTCGACCCGCCACGCCAACCTCGTCCTCCCCACCGAGACCCACGCCGAGAAGGAAGGCGTGGTCACCCATCCGGACGGCCGCCTGCAGCGGCTGCGTCCCAACGTCCCGCACCCCGAAGGGCTCCGGCCGGGGTGGCAGGTGCTGTCGGCGATCGCCACCGCCGCCGGGATCTCGGTCGGGGCCGAGACCGCGGAGGAGGTATTCGCAGCCCTCTGCGCCGAGGTCCCCTTCTACGGCCCGACCGCCTACGAGGAGATCGGGGGCAAGGGACTTCGCTGGCAGGAGAGGGACCCGGGCACCTCCTGGACGCCACCCGCGCCCGCCGCCCCGGCCGCGGCGCCGAGCACGGACCGCGCCGCCGACGGCGACGGCCTGCTGCTCGGCACCTACCGCGACCTCTGGGCGACCGACGTCACCGAGCGCAACCCCGCGATCCGATTCCTCGCCCCCACCCAGAGGCTGGAGCTGTCGCCGGCCGACGCGAAGGAGCTCGAGCTCGGCAACGGCGATCCGGTCACGGTCTCGGCGAACGGGTCGAGCGTCGAGGCCCGCGTCTCGATCAAGGACCGGATGCAGAAGGGCGTGGCCTTCGTGATCGAGGGCACGCGTGAGCAGAACGGGAACGTGCTCGCGAACGGGGCGCCGCGGCGGATCGGCGTCGCCAAGCGAGACGAGCCGGCCGGCGGCAACGGCCGGGCGAAGGTCGTGGAGACGCCGATGCCGGCGGAGGGGATGCCCGGATGAGCCTGATCGCCGAGGTCGGGTTCGCGGAGGCGAGCTGGGTGATGGTGGTGAAGTCGATCGTGATCTTCGCGGTCGTGTTCGGGATCGTCCCGATCCTCACCGTGGTCGAGCGCAAGCTGATTGGGCGGTTCCAGAACCGCTACGGCCCCAACCGGGTCGGCCCGGTCGGCCTCCTGCAGCCGCTGGCCGACATCGGCAAGCTCGCGGGCAAGGAGCACTTCCGGCCCGACAACGCGGTCGGGCTCCTCTATGTGATCGGCCCGGCGCTGGTGATCTTCTCGGGCATCATCACCCTGGCGATCATCCCCTTCGGCAACGTCGAGGACGGGGTCGGGTTCTACGGGATCGACGTCTCGATCGGGATCCTCTACTTCTTCGCCTTCAGCTCCTTCGCCTTCTATGGGCTGCTGCTGGCGGGCTGGTCCTCGGGCTCGAAGTACAGCTTCCTCGGCGCGATGCGCTCGGCGGCGCAGTTGATCAGCTACGAGATCTCGATGGGCCTGGCCCTGCTCGGAGCGGTGATGATGGCCGGGTCGCTGTCGCTGACCGCGGTTGTCGAGTCCCAGGGGGAGATCTGGAACGTCGCCCCCCAGATCGTCGCCTTCCTGATCTTCATGGTCGCCGGCTTCGCCGAGACCAACCGCACCCCCTTCGACCTCCCCGAGGCCGACGCGGAGCTGGTTCAGGGCTACATGACCGAGTACGGCGGCACCCGCTTCGGCTCCTTCCTCCTGGCCGAGTACCTGGAGATCTTCGTCGTCTCCGGGATCGCGGTCACCTTCTTCCTCGGCGGCTGGATGGGCCCGGGCCCCGCCTGGCTGGACCCGATCTGGATGCTGGCGAAGATCTTGTCCCTGGTCGTCTTCTTCATCTGGGTCCGGGCGACCCTGCCCCGACTGCGCTACGACCAGCTGATGAGCTTCGGCTGGAAGGTGATGCTGCCGCTGGCGACCCTGAACGTGCTGGTGACCGCGGTCCTGGTGACGGTGCTCTGATGGAGGCGAAGCTCAACACCGAGGGGATCGAGGCGATGAACCGCGAGTTCCCCTATCTGAACGAGGGGGACGTGGTCGAGGTCCAGCGCGGCCCCGATCCCGGCGGCACCGGCGGCGCCTACCGCATCTTCGGCGCCACGCTGAAGGGGCTGCGGACCACCCTGGCCCGGGTCTTCGAGGGGCCGATGACGATCCAGTACCCCGAGGAGAAGACCCCGGTCTATCCCCGCTTTCGCGGCCGCCACAAGCTCCACCGCTTCGAAGATGAGGGGTCAGAGACGATGGGCCTGGAGAAGTGCGTCGGCTGCAGTCTCTGCGCCGCCGCCTGCCCGGCCGACTGCATCCGCGTCGTCGCCGCCGAGAACGACCTCGACAACCGCGTCTCGGCCGGCGAGCGCTACGCCGAGGTCTATGAGATCAACCTCTCCCGCTGCATCTTCTGCGGCTACTGCGAGGTGGCCTGCCCCTTCGACGCGATCACCATGGGCCACGAGTACGAGATGTCGGACTACAACCGCTCCGACCTGATCTTCACCAAGGAGATGCTGCTCGCCGAGCCGATCGACCGCGCCCCGCTGCGCCGCGAGGGCGAGTGATGCGCCGGTCCCGCCGACGATAGTCCCGCCCTACGTAAACCCAGCGACTGCCGCCGGTCGGCTAGCCGCCGAGACCCTCCGGATCCGGCCTGACCACGACCGTGTCGGCCACCGGGATGATCTCGTCGATCGGGAGCTGGGCGAGGTCCCCGTGCTTCTGGATCGCCTCCGGGCTGGTCGCCTGGTAGATGCAGACGCTGCCGACCGACCCGGCGCCCTCGTCGAGGACGTAGCTTCGAATCCACTTGATGTCGTCCGACATCTCGTCGCCCACCTTGGTCGAGCGGCCGGCGGCTTCCTCCAGGTCCCCGGGCGACTTCCAGCCCGAGCGGCGCAGAATCGCGTAGTTCTTCATCTTCCCCTCCCTCGTCTTTCCCTTGCCGACCCATGCAAGCAGCGGCACCGAGCCAAGTCAAGGGCGGTGAAGGGCTAGGGCGCGAGCTCCCGTGCTACGGCCAGGGCGAGGTCCGCCGCGCAGGCGACGGTGGGGTAGCTCAGGTTCTCGGGCGTATCGGTCGGCCAGTGGTAGTTGGAGATCGCCTTGTACTCGTCGATCGAGATCAGGCAGGCGGTGGGGAACTTCATCCGGCTCGGGATCACGGTGTCGGTGCTGGCCCGCGAGCGCATCCCCCGCCGGATCGGGATCCCGTCGCGCTCGGCGACCCGAACGATCAGATCGCGGAAGCCGCGGTCGAAGAAGTCCTCCATCACCAGCTCCCCCTCGCCCTCGAGCAGGGCGAGCTCGGGCGAGCCGACCGAGTCGAGGTTCAGCACCCAGGTTCGGCCGCGGTCCATGTCCGCGAGGTGGCGGTCGGCGAAGCCGTGGATCCCACCTTGGAGCACCTCCTCGGCGCCGCAGGAGCAGAGCACCACCCGCAGCCCCTCCAGTGGCCGCCGCTTCAGCTCCTCGGCGATCGCGACCAGCGCGGCGACCGCGCTGAGGTTGTCGTTGGCGCCGGGGACCACCTGGCTGCGGGAGATCTCGCCGAGGCTGGCGGCGGAGGCGGCGCTGAGCGCGGCGCCGGCGGCGGCGAGCCCCCGCCGGCCGCTGGCGCCGCCGAGTGCGACCAGGACGGGCCCGGCCAGCACCGGCCACCAGACCGGCAGCGAGGTGTCGAGCCGCTCGACGATCCCGGGCGCGAGCTCGCCGAACGCCCGCTGGCCGGCCTGGCTGAAGATGCGCCCGGTGCGGGCGGCGTCGTGGTGGGCGAGCAGGACCAGAGTGCGCTCGGCGTCGGCTGGACCGATCGACGCGGTCACGTTCCAGGTCGAGCGCTCCTTGCCCGCGATGCGGCGGAACAACCGCGGTCCGTTGGAGATGTCCTCGGCGATCAGGCCTCCGGCGATCGCGCCGCCGAGCGCGCCGAAGAAACGACCGCGGCGGCTGAGCGCAACCAGACCCGCCGCGGCGGCCGCGGCCGACAGGGTCGCGATCTCGGTCGCGAAGCCCTCCTGGAAGCGCTCCTCCTCGACCTGGGCCTGAACCCCGAGACCTTCGAAGCGCGAGGCGATCCACTCCGCCGCCTCGCGCTCGCCCTCCGAGCCCGCCAACCGCTCGATCGGCGCCAGCGCCTCGACCACCTCGCGCAGGGTGGCATCCGGCGTCTTAGCTGCGGCGGCGGTGAGGGCGGCGTTGGTGGTCAAGGCGGGCAACCTATCCTGCCGTCGTGGCCGACCGCCTGATCGAGCTCACCCGCGAGCTCTACGACGCGTTCAACCGCGGTGACCTGGAGACGCTGATCTCCTCGCTCGACCCCGAGGTCGAGACCCACGATCCCGACCGGACCGGCGCGGTGCACCGCGGCCGGGACGGATACCGCGCCTTCATGGGAGAGTGGCTCGAGAGCTGGGAGGAGTACTCGGTCGAGCTGACCGAGCTGACCGCCAACGGCGACAAGGTCCTCGCGGAGGCGACCCAGACGGGAATCGGCAAGGGCAGCGGGATTGAGTTCTCGGCGTCCTTCACCCAGGTGCTCACGTTCCGCGGCGAGAAGGTGGTCCGGTTCGAGATCTTCCTCGACCGCACCGAGGCCGAGCGCGCTGCGGGCCTTGGGTGAGTGATTCCACACCCACGCGCGCCCGGATGACGCGCGTGGCCTGCGCATCTCTTCGTCCTCGGGCTCGCCTTTGGCACCACCAAAGGCTTCGCCCTGCGTCCTCGATCTGCTTGGCCGCGCGCGTCCCCGGTCACACGTGGCTGTGAAATCCCTCACCACGACTGAGAAATAGAGTTACGCCGATGAAGGAGGTCGCCTTCTTCGCGGGCGCGATCGGGGCTCTCGGCGGCGCGATCGCGGTTATCGGCCTGCGCAACCCGTTCTACAGCGTGCTGGCGCTGATCATCCACCTGATCTCGCTCGCCGGGCTCTTCCTTCTTCTCCAGGGCGAGTTCCTCGCCGCCGCCCAGATCGTGGTCTACGCCGGGGCAGTGATGGTCCTCTACGTCTTCGTCGCCGCCTACGTCGGCAACGTCGACGAGCCGCTCTGGGAGCCGATCCCCGGGCAGCGCTTCATTGCGCCGCTGCTCGGGATCGCCCTCTTCGTCGAGCTCGGGATCGCGATCGTCGGCTCCGGCCTGAAATCGATCGAGAGCGAGGGCCCGACCGTCGAGCTCGGCTTCGGCTCGCCGGAGGCGATCGGGACGCTGCTACTGGAGCGTTTCCTGATCGCCTTCGAAGCCGCTTCCCTACTCCTACTTGTCGCGGCAGTAGGTGCCGTCGTCCTCGCCGCCCGGAAGCGCCCGAGCGAGGAGGCCGGCTGATGGACATCACCTGGTACCTCGTCCTCTCCGCTCTGATCTTCGCCGTCGGCGTCACCGGGGTGCTGCTGCGGCGCAGCCCGCTGGTGATCCTCCTCTGCCTGGAGCTGATGCTGAACGCCGGCAACCTGGCGCTGCTCGCCTTCAGCCGCAGCCTCGGGAACGAGGAGGGACAGGTGTTCGCGCTGGTGGTGATGGTTGTCGCCGCCTGCGAGGTCGTGGTCGGCCTCGGCTTGATCGTCGCCGCCTACCGGCGCCGGATCCCGCTCAACGTCGACGAGCTGCGGAGCCTGCGGGGCTAAGGGCCGAGTGGACGCCACCACCTACGGCTGGTTGATCCTCGCCTTCCCGCTCGCGGGCAGCATGGTGATCGCCTTCGGCTGGCGGGTGCTGCCCGGCCGCAGCGCGGGCTGGATCGGTACCGCCGCGATCGGGCTCGCCTTCTGCGCCACCCTCGGGGCGCTGTTCGAGATCCTCGACCTGCCGGTCGAGGAGCGCCAGCTCACCGACTCCGCCTATGACTACGCATCCGCCGGCGGCCTGGACATCCAGATGTCGATCCTGGTCGACCCGCTCTCGGTCTTCATGTGCCTGGTCGTGAGCGGGATCTCGACCCTGATCCACCTCTACTCGATCTCGTATCTGACCTCGGATCGGGGCTTCAGCCGCTTCTTCAGCTACCTCAACTTCTTCGTCTTCTCGATGCTGCTGCTGGTCCTGGCGGGGAACCTGATCCTGCTGATCGTCGGCTGGGCCTTCGTCGGCTTC
>Ga0299913_10006200_pt1 | contig 10333 bp, 8 predicted proteins | sample RVTome_9_FD_201360 | JGI IMG/M metagenome (GOLD analysis project Ga0299913, IMG submission 201360) | Soil microbial communities from uranium-contaminated site in the Upper Colorado River Basin, Wyoming, United States - RVT155D38 (version 2) ... | reverse complement strand
ATGGCCGGTCCGCGGGGAGGCCCGCTCGCGCCGCGACCTCCGCCCGGGGGGGCCGGGGGCGCGGGATCCGATCCGCGGCGGGATGGCCTACGTAGACGGCGTCCACGCCCGCTTCCCGGTACGCCTTGGCCTCGAAGGGCAGCGTGACGAGCAGTCGCCGTACGGCGCGCTGGACGGCGCGGATCCGCCCCCGCCGCCAGGCCCAGACGGTCGGGGCGACGTACTGGACGACGGGGACGCCGCGGCGGGCGAGGCGGCGGGCGAGGCGCAGGTTGAAGTCCGGCGAGTCGACGAGGACGGCTCCCACCGCCCGACGTTGGACAGCGGCTCGTTCCAGGGTCGAGAGCGCCGCGAGCGCCCCCGGGATCTTCCCGACGACCTCGGTGAGCCCCATCGCCGAGAGCGTCGAGGTCGGCAGGACGCGCTCGGCGCCGGCCGCCTCGAGCTCGGGCCCCGTGACGCCGAAGAAGTGGACGTCCGGGCGCAGCTCGCCGGCCGCCCGCACGAGCTCCCCCGCCAGGGTGTCGCCGGACGGCTCGCCGGCGACGATCAGGACGTCCGGCACGGGCCGGGCCTCAGAGGCCGGCGGCCCGCCGGTAGTACTCGTCCACGGCTTTCCAGTTCAGGTTCTTCAGGAAGGTCTCGACGTAGGCCGCCCGGTTCGGCCCCTGATCGTAGTAGTAGGCATGCTCCCACACGTCGAGGGGCAGGATCGGCTGGGCGCCCCACACGGCCCCCTGGTCGTGGCCGTCGACCAGGAAGACGTGCAGGCGCCCATCCGAGGCGTCGTACGCGAGGACGGCCCACCCGCGTGCGCTCATGGCCACCGCCTTGAACTCCTCCATCCAGCTCTCGTAGGAGCCGAAGTCCTCCTCGATCTTCGCCCTCACGGGGAGATCCTCGTCCAGCTCACCGTCGCCGCCCAGGACGGCGTAGTAGATCTCGTGCAGGATCTTGCCGCTCGCGTTGTGACTCTCGTTGAGCTTGGCCGCCCGCACGTCGGCGAAGTCGCCCTTCTCGCGCATCTCCTCGAGGCGCTTCTCGACCGCGTTCCGCCCCTTCACGTAGGACTCGTAATGGGTGTCGTGGTGCCACTCGGTGAGCTGGCGGCTGATGCCGTCCAGCGCGTCCGCCTCGAAGGGCAGGGGCTCGGGCGCGTGCTCGTAGGCCATCGGGGGCGCGGAATATATCCGCTCGAACGTTTCGCCGCCGCGGGGGTTAGACTCGGTGGCGATGCCCGTCCACCACGCGACCGATACGCCCGATCGGATCGACAGTCGGCCGCCGAGGCGCGACCGCGTGACCGCGGCTAGCCGAACCCCGTCCCGCGCCCGAGCCCCACGGCCCTCCGGCCGCCGGCGGTTCGCGGTCGCGCTCGCTCTGGCGGCCGCCGTCCACCTGCTCCTCTTTTGGACTTTGCGCCTGCCCGTACCCCGTTCCGCCCCGCCCGCCGGCGAGATCACCGTGATCTTCGAGCCGATCGCGCCGGCCCGCCCCGAGGCCGCAGAGGTGGCGCCGGAAGCCCCGCCCGGATCCGCAGAGGAGGCCACGACCGAGCCCCCGCGGAGGGATGCGCCCGTGGCCGTGGCGCCGCAGACCCCGATCGCCCGGCCGCGGCCGTCGGCCCGCGCTCCGAGGGTCCGCACGATCCCGCCGACCACCCTCCTCGCCCCCCTCGCCCCGCTCGAGGGCACGCCGGGCGGAGTCGGACGCCGGTCGGCGCCCGTGGACGCGCGACGGATGGAGATCCAGCGAGCGGAGTCGCTGCTGGCGTCGCGACTGGCCGGGCTCCCCGGGGCCGGGGTCCCCAAGGAGCCCGCGATCGGTCTGGCCGAGGGCGGCGGCGTGACCGTCCCCATCCCGTGGGGTGGGTTCATCCCGGAAGATCGAAAGGACCGGGTGTGGCGGGAGGAGCGCTGCGCCGGGAAGGACGCGGACCAGGCGGACAAGCCGGGCGAGGCCGAAGCCCGGAACGCCCAGTGCGACTGAGCCCTACACGTACCCGCGAAGCCGGGTCGCCTCCATGACGCGGGAGATCCCGATCATGTACGCCGCGATCCGATGGCTGAGGCGCTCGACCTGGCTCGTCGTGTGGACCTCCCGCCACGCGGTCGTGATGAATCGCTCGAGTTCGCGGTTCACCTTGTCGAGCGACCAGCGGAACTCCTGGATGTTCTGGACCCACTCGAAGTAGGAGACGATCACCCCGCCGGCGTTCATCAGGATGTCCGGCAGCACCGTGATGCCACGCCGCATGAGCGTTTCATCGCCGGCCGGGGTGGTCGGATGGTTGGCCGCTTCGATCACGAGGCTCGCCCGGACCCTTTCCGCGACCGGCGCCGTGATCACCCCACCCACCGCGGCCGGGATCAGGATGTCGCAGTCGCATACAAGGAGCTCTTCCTGCGTCAGCGGCGCGGTGTCAGGGAAGTTCGCCACCGAGTTCGTCTTCTCCACATGGTGGAGGAGCCGCGGGATGTCGAGCCCTTCGCCGTTGTAGATGCCGCCCTCGATGTCGGAGACCGCGACGATGCGGGCTCCCACCCGGGCGAGGATTCGAGCGGCCCAGCTTCCCACGTTCCCGAACCCCTGGATCGCGATCCGCGAACCCTCGACCTGGAAGTCGAGATCCTTCTGCGCGGCAGCGAGGACATAGGCCATGCCTTGCGCGGTCGCCTGTTCACGGCCCGGTGAGCCGCCCAGCGGGATCGGCTTGCCGGTCACGATCCCAGGGGTGTAACCGTGCTTTTGCCCGTAGGCGTCCATCATCCAGCCCATGATCTGTGCGTTGGTGTTCATGTCGGGGGCCGCGATGTCGCGGTTGATCCCCAGGATGTAGGAGATGTGCTGGATGTAGCGGCGTGTCATCTCGCGCAGCTCGCGCTCGCTCATGCCTCGCGGATCGACCTGGATCCCGCCCTTGGCCCCGCCGAACGGAATGTCCACCACCGCGGTCTTCCAGCTCATGATCGAGGCGAGCGCCCGGATCTCGTCGAGGTCGGCGGACGGGTGATAGCGGACGCCACCCTTGTAGGGGCCGCGGGCGCCGTTGTGCTGGACACGGTAGCCGATGAACACCTCGAGGCGCCCGTCGTCCATCCGAACCGGGACCTCGACCCTGAGCTCCCGATACGGGGTCTTCATCAGGAGGCGGTAGTCGTCGGGGATGCCGGCCGCGGTCGCCCCCTGGTCGAAATAGTGGTTCACCGCGGCGAACGGGCTCGTCTCGATGTCCTCTCCCACGGGGATCGGAGCCTCGCGCTGCGGCCGGACGGCCGTCTTGGCGGCGGGCGGTTTCTCCTTGGTCCCCCGGTCGTTCATGCGTTCGCGATTATACCCTTCCACGCGGTATGACGTCGAACGTCCCGAAGGGACGAGGTCGGCGTCCCGGCGGAGGGCAAGGTAAGTTCGGGCCGATGTCCCTCGATCCCCACGCCGCCGTCTCCCCCGTCCGCTGGATGGAGTGGGGCCCCGCCGCCTTCGCCCGGGCGCGGGCCGAGGACCGGCCGATCCTGCTGAGGATCAGCGCGGTCTGGTGCCACTGGTGCCACGTCATGGACGAGACAACCGACGCCGACCCCGAGGTGGCGCGGCGGATGAACGAGTGGTTCGTCCCGGTTCGGGTCGACAACGACGAGCGGCCGGACGTGAACGACCGGTACAACCTGGGAGGATGGCCGACCACCGCCTTTCTGACCCCCGACGGCGCGCTGATCACGGGCGGCACCTACTTCCCCGCCGATGCCTTCCGCGAGATCCTCGAGCGGATCCACCGCGCCTGGACGGGCAGCCGCGACCAGCTCGACGCTGAGGTGCACCGGATCTCCGAGCGGCGCGGGCGGGCCGCCCGGGAGGCCGCGCGGGGCGAGTTCGACGCCGCGGCCATCGCCCGCGTCGTGGAGGCGGCCCTGGACGCCTACGACTGGCGGTTCGGCGGGTTCGGCACGGAGCCCAAGTTCCCCCACCCCGAGGCGGTCCGGCTCCTGCTCCACGCCCACGCCGGCTCGGGAGCCGAGGCGCCGCTCGAGGCGGCCCGGACGACGCTCGTCGCCATGCGGACGGCCGGTCGCGACCAAGGCCGGACGTACGGGCTCTACGACCACGCCGCGGGAGGTTTCTTCCGCTACTCGACGACCCGCGACTGGACCGAGCCCCACTTCGAGAAGATGGCCGAGGACAACGCCCGGCTCGCGATGGCCTACCTGGACGCCTGGCGGCTCCTCGGCGACGAGCTCCACGCCGACACGGTGCGCGGGGTCTTCGGCTTCGTCCGGGAGACGCTGGGTGATCCGGCCGGCGGCGCCTTCGGGAGCCAGGACGCCGACGGCGAGGCCGAGTACTACGGGCTCACCGTCGCGGCGCGGGCCGCTCTGCCGACACCGTACATCGATCGCCGGCTCTACACGAGCTGGAACGGGATGCTGGCGGTGGCCGCGCTCGAGGCCGCGGCGGCGCTCGACCTGCCCGAGCTCGGGGCCTGGGCCCTCAAGACGGTGGACCGCCTGACCGGTCTCCTCGGGACCCCGGAGGGTGCCATGGGCCATGTGGCACGGCCCGCGGCCGGAGAGCCGGGGCACCCCTATCAGGCCGAACTCGAGGGCCCGCTCCTCCTGACCGACCACGCGTGGTGGCTGAGAGCGGAGCTCGCCGCCTACCAGGCGACCGGGGACCCGGCCCGTCTGGAGCGCGCGAGGACGCTCGCCGCCGTTCTCGAGAACCGCTTCTTCGACGCCGCCCGGGGGGCCTTCCGCGATCGGGCCGGGGACCACGGCGAGGGGGCGCTCAGGGACCCGCATTTTCCGCTCGCCGACAACGCCGCGGCCGCCGAAGGGCTGGCCACGCTCGCCGCCGTCGGAGGCGGCGAGCGGTGGCGGGACCGGGCCGTGGACGTCGTCCACGCGCTCCAGCCTGACGCCGAGCGGCACGGGTTCCTGGCCGCGCCGCTCGCCCTGGCGGCCGTCCAGGCGCTGGGCGAGCCGGTCCAGGTCCACCTTGTGGGACCGGCCGGTGACCCCCGGCTAAGGTCCCTCTGGCGGACGGCCTGGCGTCGGTACGCGCCGTCCCGCGTGACCGAGATCCTCGACCCCGCACTGGACGGCGATCGACTTTCCCGGCTGGGGTATCCCGCGGACGGACCGCCCAGGGCCTACGTCTGTGTCGGAGACCGATGCCTGGAGCCCGTCACCGAGCCCGACGCCCTGGCCGACCGGCTGGCCGAGGCCGGCGGCGGCCGGGGCGGCCCGAGCGGCCCTTCGGCGTGAGAGAAGGGCGGCACTACGGCGCCGAGTCGAAGACGATCGTGGCCGGCGGGGCGTCCCGGCCGACCCGGTCGGTGACCGTGACCGAGAGCCGATGGATGCCCGGCGGCAACGCGAGCCCGGGCGGCGGGAGCGGGAGCACGGTCGCCTCCCTTCCGATCGGTGCCCAGGGCGCCATCTGGATCCGGACCCCTCTCGACGTCTCGACCGTGAAGCGAAGGGTCCTGGAGTCGAGGCCGAAGCCCGCCCGGTCCCGGTACCTCGCCTCGACACCGCCCGTCACACGCTCGAGCGCGACAAAGGGCGCGGGGAACGCCTCAGGCGGCGAAGTTTCAGGCCCGCCCAGCCGGACCAGGACCACGTCGGACGTGCCGTCCAGCTCGTGGGCGGTCGAGCCGTTCAGGGCGAAGTCTAGCCGCCCCGGGGTGGGCGCGGTCCAGACGACGGGAGCCCGGGGCCACGCGAACCAGCGCCCCCCGGCAAAGCGCGCCACCACCTCTCCCGGCGCAGCCTCACCGACCGGCAGCGGCGCCGCGCCGGGGTTGGCCGCGCGGGCGGCGCCCCGGATCCAGACCGCGATCCGTTCGCCCGCCGTCAAGGTCGTGCCGCCCCCCGCGGCCGGGTCCTCCCAGCCGCCGCCGGGCCACTCCCCGACCGCCGGGCGCTCGACAACCAAGGTCTCCCGGGCGACGCCGGACGGAATCTCCTGAGCGGGCGCGGATATCGGGAGGGCCAGGGTGGCGATTCCGATGACCACGGGGGTACGAATTCGGGTGGGGCAGGGATTCGAGAACGGCGGAAGGGCGTTCAAAACGCCCAAGATCAAGGCGTCCGACCGAGGTGGCCCGAGGCGTACGCAGTATGTACGCCGCAGGGTCGCCGAGGGAGGACAACGCAGAGGTTGGGCGTTTTCAACGCCCGTCTATGCGGTGTAGGAGTGCAGGGCTCGCGACCGCGAGACATGCCGCAGCCGGTTGAGCGCCTTCTCCTTGATCTGGCGGACCCGCTCGCGGGTGATCCCGAGGACCGACCCGATCTCCTCGAGCGTCATGGCCTCGTTCCCGTCCAGGCCGTAATAGAGCTTGAGGATCTTGGCCTCACGCGGCTTCAGCGAGTCCAGCGAGTCCTGGATCGATGCGCGCAGGGCGCCCTCGAACGCGCTCTCGTCCGGCGGCGGGCTCACGTCGTCGGGGAGGTAGTCGAGGAGCTTGTTGTCCTCGCCGGGGGTCAGCGGTGCGTCCAGGCTCAGGTGCGCCTGGGTGATCGACATCGTCCGCCGGACCTCGTCGATCGGGATGTTCATCTCCGTGGCGATCTCCTCGGCCGATGGCTCGCGCCCGAGCTCCTGGAGGAGCGCGTTGGACCGGCGGCCGATCCGATGCAGGGTGCCGGCCCGGTTCAGCGGCACGCGGACGATTCGTGACTGCTCGGCCAGCGCCTGGAGGATCGCCTGGCGGATCCACCACACCGCGTACGAGATGAACTTGATCCCCTTGGTCTCGTCGAACTTGTGGGCGGCCCGGATCAGGCCGACGTTCCCCTCGTTGATGAGGTCGGCCAGGGCGACCCCCTGGTTCTGGTACTTCTTGGCCACGCTGACGACGAATCGCAGGTTCGAGCGGCACAGCTTCTCGAGCGCCTGCTGGTCCCCCTCGCGGATCCTGCGGGCGAGGCGCGCCTCCTCGTCGCGGGTGATGAGGGGGTAGCGGCTGATCTCCTTCAGGTAGAGATCCAGGGACCCCTCGTCGAAGCTGGCACGTTTCGATCTGCTCAATTCCATGGGCTCCAGGTCCCGGTCTCCCTGAGGCGGATGGAAAAGGTATGGTCGGCCTGATCAGATGTGGGCCGATTATACCATACCATGACCAACCGTGTCTACGGTGTACGGCGGGAAATCGGACGGAGGGGGATCAATGGATGAGGTCGCCGATCCGGTCGAAGCGGATCTCGGACAGCCCTGGGAGCGGGTTGGCCGACTCCTTGGAGAAGTAGACGACCAGCGGCCGACCCTTGATGGCGTCCTCGGGGACGAAGCCCCAGTAGCGACTGTCAGCCGAGTTGTCGCGGTTGTCACCCATGACGAAATAGCTCTCCGGCGGCACCACGATCGGACCCCAGTCGTCCCGCGACGGACGGTAGGCGGCGGCATCCATGCCCGGCGCAAGGAACCGCCGCTGCCACGCGAACTGCGGACGATACTGGTCGTCGTCGCCGTCCACGTAGTGGACGTACTCCTCGTCCAGCACCTCGCCGTTGCGGGACAGGCGCTTGTCGCGCATCGAAAGCGTGTCGCCCGGGATGCCGATCACCCGCTTCACGTAGTCCGGGTCGGGGTCGTACTCGTTGTACGGGTCGGGGTAGACGAAGACCACGATGTCCCCTTGCTGGATCTCCCGGAAGCCGGGAAGCCGGATCTCGGTACCCGGGATCTGGGCGCCATAGACCGCCTTGTTGACCAGCAGGAAGTCGCCGATCAGGAGGGTGTCCTCCATCGAGCCGGTCGGGATCTTGAACGCTTGGACGAGGAAGGTCCGGATCAGGATGAACAGGACGAACGCGACCGCGATCGACTTCGTCCACTCCCAGACCACGCGGGCGAACGACGGCGAGGCGGGCGCGCGCCGGGGAGACACGTACTTCGTCGACGTGGTCTTCGCGGGGCTCTTCGCCAAGATCGTCCTCCTCGTGGACGGCGCCCGACGGCGGGCGCGGGAATGGTGAAAGATACACCCGACCAGTGCCCGAGTTCAGGTCAGGGCAGATCCGGGGCGACCGTAGGGACTACGTGTCGATCTGCGCCTTCTGGAGCTTGCCCGAGTAGTCGACGTAGACGGTCTTGGTCTCGGTGAAGAAGTCGTAGACCGGCCAACCGCCCTCGCGGTGGCCGTTGCCTGTGTCCTTGACGCCGCCGAACGGGAAGTGGGCCTCGGCGCCGATCGTCGGACCGTTAACGTAGGTGATGCCGGCGTCGATCCGCTCGATGGCCCGGAAGGCGGACCCCACGTCGCCCGTGTAGATGGACGACGAGAGCCCGTACCGGACGCCGTTCATGACCTCGATCCCCTCGTCGAGCGAGCCGACCTCGAGAACCGAGAGAACCGGTCCGAAGATCTCTTCCTGCGCGATCCGCATGTCGGGGGCCACGCCGGTGAAGATGGTCGGACGGTAGAACCAGCCCTTCTCGAGCTTCTCACCGTCCGGGCGGGCGCCGCCCAGGCGCAAGTGCGCGCCCTCCTCCTGCCCGATCCGCACGTACTTCTCGACCTTTTCGCGCGCGTCCTCGTTGATCAGGGGGCCGACGTCGGTGCCCGATTTCCGGCCATCCCCCAGCACCAGCCCTTCGGCGCGGGCGACCAGCCGATCGACGAACTCGTCGTGGATGTCGGACTGCAGGACCAGCCGTGAAGTCGCCGTGCAGCGCTGCCCCGTCGTCCCGAAGGCACCCCAGAGGACGCCCTCGATCGCCAGGTCCAGGTCGGCGTCGGCCATGACGAGCTGGGCGTTCTTGCCTCCCATCTCCAGGGAGACCGGCTTCCCCCGCTCGCCGCACCGGGCTCCGATTCGCCAGCCGACCTCGGTCGACCCGGTGAAGGAGATCCCGGTGATGTCCGGGTGCTCGACCAGCGCGGCCCCGGCGTCCGAGCCGAATCCCGTCACGAGCTGGATCACGTTCTCGGGCAGCCCCGCTTCGAGCAGAATCTCGACGAACCGGACCGCGGACCAAGGCGTGTCCTGGGCCGGCTTCCAGACGACCGGACAGCCGCAGACCAGGGCCGGGAAGATCTTCCACGACGGGACCGCGATCGGGAAGTTCCACGGAGTCACGATTCCGAAGATGCCGGCGGGGCGGCGGATCGTGAAACCCATCTTGTGCCGGAGCTCCGAGGGCGCCGTGCGACCGAAGAGGCGCCGCCCCTCGCTGGCCGCGTAGTATGCCGTGTCGATCGCCTCCTGGACATCGCCCCGGGTCTCGGCCAGGGGCTTTCCCATCTCGCGGGTCATCCCGTCGGCGATCTCGTCCTTGCGCTCGGTCAGGAGGTCGCCGGCCCGCTTCAGAACCTCGCCGCGCTTCGGGGCCGGCATCCTGGACCACTCTTCGAACCCCTTCCACGCCGCGGAAACCGCGCGCTCGACGTCGATCGGGCCGCTCGCGGCGAAGACGCCGATCAGGTCGTCCCGGTCGGCCGGGTTCCGGTTCTCGAACGTCGTACCGCCGTCGGCCTCCACCCACTCCCCGGCGATGAAGTTCTTGAAGGTCTGGGACACACGGGCCTCCGGTTTTCTGTTACCCATGGATGCGGTCTTCGTCTTCACGATCTACCTCTGAGGGGGCGAGCTGCGGGGTGATCTGGCCTCGGCAAGGACGGATGAACGCGTAAGCTAGATGGCCACGTAGGGTACAGCAAACGAAGCGGGAGTTCGAGCCGTTAAGGGGGTCGTCGATGGTTCAATGGCGGTCAGTAAAAATATTGACTCTTGACCGGCTCGAATGGCAGACATCAAGTGATCCAGCAGCTTTCTCATTCGATCAGCAAGCGTCCCAGGCGTCCTTCTGATTCTGCATCCATTCTGATCTGCTCGAGCTCCGTGAGCCTTGCCTTCGGAAGGCTTCTTGGTCTCAGTAGTTCTCGGGCTGCTCCCGCAAGCCGTTCAGCCAAGTGATAAGGGAAATAGCCGGTTGTACTCCTCCCAGTCGTCGGCATCCAAATACTCCGGTACAAATTCACTGTCGATGCCCCAAAGGCTGCGAACTCGATTGGGAATTGAGCGACCGGATAATCGAGTGCATCGTCAAAATCGTAGGTCGGATCGCGATGCAGTTCGTCCTCATAGACCATCAGCCTCTTCCTCCTTGCCGCCGCTCCTCGGCCGCCTTCCACCGCTCCTCCTCCTGGGGCGTCTCCCGGATCAGCCCCGGAACCGGCACAGGCCTGAAGCTCTCGTCGATCGCCACGAAGGTGAGGAGGCACGAGTTCGTGTGGCGGACATCGCCGCTCAGCAGATCCTCCGCCTCGACCTTGACGCCGATCAGCATCGAGGTCCGCCCGACCCAGTGGACGGAGGCCTTGAGCCTG
>Ga0299913_10006199_pt1 | contig 10333 bp, 14 predicted proteins | sample RVTome_9_FD_201360 | JGI IMG/M metagenome (GOLD analysis project Ga0299913, IMG submission 201360) | Soil microbial communities from uranium-contaminated site in the Upper Colorado River Basin, Wyoming, United States - RVT155D38 (version 2) ... | reverse complement strand
ACGGTTCCTGAGCGTCCATTAGATGACCGTGAACTCTTACCCTGGCTCGCGCCCAACCATGGAGGCGTCCGGACGCCTGGTGGGTCCCCCGGTCTTCAAAACCGGTGAGAGGCCGACACGGTCTCTGGCGGGTTCGATTCCCGTCCGCCTCCGCCACACAGGAGAACCGCGCGTTTCCCCTGCTCAGATATGATTTTTCGACGCCACCTCTTAGCGTTAGGGGACCGAGCGCTATTTGCATGGTGGCTACCTGGGCGGTGTGGTTAAGTCCCGTCGGGAAGTTCGAGCCCTCAGCTACGGCCCGGTACCAAGTTCTTCGGCTAGTCCAATCAGAATCCCTTCGGGACCACGGATATAGCAGAGGCGATAGGAATCTTCGTACTGCACCACGTCGCCGACGAGCGTCGCACCCCGCGTACGTAGCCGAGCAAGAGTCTCGTCGACGTCGCTCACTGTGAACATCGCGCGTAGATAGCCAAGGGAATTCACAGCGGCGTTTCGATGGTCAGACACCACAGGTGGAGTGAGAAATCGGGAAAGTTCGAGCCGACTGTGGCGGTCGGGGGTAACCATCATCGCGATTTCGACCTGCTGGTCACCCAGTCCGGTGACGCGTCCAGCCCACTCTCCTTCAACCATCGCCCGACCCTCGAGCTTCAACCCAAGCTCGACAAAGAAGGCGATGGCATCATCGAGAGATTCCACCACGATGCCGACGTTGTCCATCCTAAGTAGCTCACTCTTGGTCACCAGCACCTCCGATGGTTGCGAACCATGACGGTCCGAATCATGACCCCGTGGACCGCCTCCTTCAACTCGTCACGAACGCCGAACGCGCAAATCACCTTTAGCGGGCGGATGACAACGAGCATCTTGGGAAGTGCGCGAGAACGGCACGCAACGATCGCCCTGGGAGGCTCTCGATCGCCGCCAATACATGGGGCGAGTCCGTCGTGCTGCAATGGTGCCATGACACCCGAGGACTTCTTTGCGGACCACCCGATAGGGCTGGCGGTCTTCCAGAGAGTCAAGGCTGGGTTGCTCGAGCTTGGCCATGTCGATGTCCGGGTGACGAAAAGTCAAGTCGCGTTCCGGCGAGATCGTGGCTTCGCCTACCTGTGGTTGCCCGGCCGTCACCTGAAGAACCCCAAAGCTGAAGTGGTCCTGTCCATAGCGCTCGGTCGTGAGGACGCTTCGTCTCGGTGGAAAGAGATAGTCCATCCAGCGACGAAGCACTGGATGCACCACCTCGAGATCAACGATCCTGACGAGATAGATGCTGAAGTCGTCTCGTGGTTGCGAGAGGCGGCCGAGCGCGCCTAGACCAGCGCAGAGAGACACAGGCGTGACACGAGGCAGCAAACTGGAACTAAAACCCCTGGTAGAGGGACTTCCTCCCCTGGTCTTCAAAAATCGGTGAAGGCCGACACGGTCTCTGGCGGGTTCGATTTCCGTCCGTCTCCGCCGCTGCCAAATTTCACCTCATTGCCATTGAGTTTTACGAGATCTCGCCCATCAGCTCTAGGCCGTTCGCAAGCCCGTTTCCACCACCGGATGTCCGTCAAAGTCCGTCTCAGATCGGCGATCCATCTCGAAGTCGAGTCGCCAACCGTCGGCCGAACGCAGAACAGGTTCTGCGAGCCACCTACAGGATGAGCGATGCCCAGCCACTCCTCTGGTTCCAAGTGGGAAGAGCTCGGGCTAGCGACGGTGGCCCGGTGACTCGAATCCTGTCGCTGTTGATCGCATCGGCCCATTCGGTGCGGCCAAGATGCCACTCCGTGAACGCTTTCGATTCTGCGACTACTACGAGGTCCAAGTCGAAACCGGGGTCTGTCTTGCAGACTTCGGTGTCTTGTTTGTTGAAGATGAACCAGTGTTCGCGTCCCTTGGTGGGTTGGTCGGGAAACTCGAACCTGGCTACTACTCGGCGGTCGGGTAGACGGTCGTAGTCGAGGTAGACCGTCCACCACGAGTGAAGCACGACGCCTGGGTCGGTGTGTGTGGGAGCCAGTTCCAGCCACCGCTCCCCCCATTTCCCGATGGTGAAGAGCACATCCCGCAATTCTGCGCCCATCTCGGTGACGTTGTAATACCACCCGTGTCCGTCTTCTTTTGGGCTGCGCTCAACGACACCGGCTCGTTCAAGGTCCCTGAGCCGGGCTGTGAGCAGAGTTCGGGACAGGCCGGGCGCACCCTCGGCTAACTCGCTGAACGTGGAGCGGCCGTTGAGTAGATCCCTCAGGATGATCGGTGTCCACCGTTCCGCGAGGACTTCGGACGCTCTTGCGATCGGGCAGTATTGGCCATAGGTCCGCATCCAGGAAGTGTCGCGTCTTGCTCGCGGATCTGCTAGTCCATTTTTTGTTCTAGCCAGCTGACCCGTCGTGGCGCAGTATCGGTGGTGAATCGAATGGAGAAACATTGACCAGCCGAACCGACGGCACGCCTATCGCAGACCTGCGTGAATCTGAAGCCAAAGTCTGGGATCACTGGGGAGTGGTACCCGAAGAGAGGATCCTGGAGATTGGTTCGGGTTCCTCTCGTCTCAGAATTCAAGAGGTTGGTTCCGGGCAGCCTGTCCTGTTCGTGCACGGCACCGGAGGTTATGGCCCGTACTGGGCGCCCCTCCTGGCCGAGCTGAACGGATATCGCTGTATCGTCCTGGACCGTCCCGGCTGGGGTGGCAGCGACCCGGTCGACTTCCCCCAATCAGGTTTCAGAGACTTCTCAGCCGACCTGCTGCGAAAGGTCCTCGACGCTCTCGAGGTCGACAAGGTGCGTTTGGTGGGTGCGTCGATCGGTGATACGTGGGCTTTGGCGCTTGCGACCAAGTATCCCGACAGAGTTCACAGTGTGGCGCTTTTGGGTGGTGGACCACTGACGGACGCGGTCAAGATCCCGGGTGTCATAAGACTGCTCCGATCTCCACTTGGAGCGTTGATGTCAAAGGGTCGATTCAGCGAGAAAATGGAAATCAGTCAGGCTCGACGATCAGGGCACGGACCCGCGCTGGACAATGGCCGTATGCCCCAGGTGTATGTCGACTGGAAGGTCGAGATGACCAACAACACGGACTGGCGTGTGAACGAACGTGAGATGGTCCGAGCAGTCGCCGGTCGGCGCGAGTGGAAGCCGGGTCTCACCTTCGACCCTGACGATCTTTCTTCCGTCTCGGTCCCGCTGTTGATGATCTACGGCACCGGTGACCCGATAGCCACGGTCGAAACATGGCAAGATGTCGTCGCCCAGGTACCAAACGGCCGCCTTGACATCATGGACGGAGCCGGACATCTGCCCTGGTTCGACGACCCTGTGCACGTTGGTGAACTACTCCGAGGTCACTTTCGATCAGCGACCAATTAGTCCGGACAGTTCCCAGCACATTCGGTGTTCGCCCTGCTGTCGATCAGCTCCTAAAAACAAGCGGGAGCGGTCTCCCTCATATTTGGGACTGCATCTGATCTTTACCTGTCGAGTGCTCCTGAGTAGGTTCGACAGGGTCCTGAAGCAGGATGAATTTGGAGACTCACCCCAACGTCGCCCTCGTCGCCAAGGCCCATCAAGCCTGAACCGAAGAGACCTCGACGGCTTCATATCAGCTTTCGCCGATGATGCCGTGTTGTACGGCGCTGACGGGCAGATCAAGGGCAAGGAAGCCAATTTGTCGGTAATCCGCCGACTCATCGGGCTATCAGAGAACAGTCTCGAAATCGATGTTCACGACATTCTGGCAAACGACGTCCACACGGTCGTCCTTCAAACCACCAAGGCGCAGTACGGGCGCTGAAAAGCAGAAGGAGATGGAGACATCCTGGTCTATGGCAGTGCGGGCTCGTCCACCACTTTCTCCCCGGGAGGGCTGGTCGATGTCATCCACCTCACGGTCTACCCGACGGTTCTCGGCAGAGGTACTCGTCTTCTCCCAGACGGGTGGTCGAGCCGGCTCGAGCTCGACTCGTCCACCGAGCTCGGCAGCGGCATCCTGTCACTCCGGAAGCTGGTGGGCGTCAGCTGACTCTGCGGAGCTTCGGCGACCTCGCCGTTCCGTGTGGGTCCGTCCAAGACGACAAGGACGGACCCACAGGAACGGTGGTTTCGGCTGTTCAGTCGAGGACGTCGAGGAATACCTCGGCCATCTTGTGATAGCCGCTGATATCGGGGTGTCCGCAGTCCTGTCCCCCAACCCAGTCGTCGTCGGCCAAGTCCTCCAACATGTCGGCAACCAAGGCTCCGATGGTCGCCGCCACCAAGTTGATCACGTTGTTGAACCCAATCGGGGGGGACCGGTCTGGTCGACACTAAGTCTGGGGATTCTCATCGACATGGTGGAAGGAAACACACCTTCCGACCTGCGGGAATGGTGTCAACGACAGACAGGCGAGTGGCGGGGATTTCGGTGATCTCGTTCTTGAAGGTGGACCTGGGTGATACAGAGTTGGGTGTTCCCGGTTTGCTTTCAGATACGACGTCTAATCCACCCCCAACTCGGTGACCACACCGACCCGGTCGGAGTCGTCCACAGGCGGCTCACCATGAACTTGACCGCGGCCGTGACCGCCTCCCAGCACACCCGTATTCGTCGGCAACCCGCAACGGACAGCCGAAACAGCCAGATCCCGAATATCAACCTCATCGCGGTCATGGGATTCGGCACGAGTACCACACTCGGCGCACCCCACGACCGTCGCCATGGTCTCCACCTTGATGATCAGCTCCTCAGGCGTTTCAGACACGTCAAGAACCCGGAATCCGTCCCAACAAGGCCTCGGCCAGACGTTACCGCCGTTCATCGCAAGGGGCTCCATTGTTGCAGCCGTTACAGCCGCAGACGTGGCACGGCCCCTGACCTCAACCTGGGATTCTCAGCAGCCCCTCATTCCCCACTCCATCGGGAAGAGCCCGATATGTTGCGTCACTATGTGCAGGATCGTCTCGCTGGCCTGGTCACAGCTTCCGATGGCACGCAGGTGTCGGCCCAGCGGTGGCGTGAAAGGGTCGTCGGCACGGGCGCCGCAAGAATCGACGGTGGGCGAAGTCGTGGAGCCCGGAGCAGATTTCGAATCGACTTCTGCTCGATTTCCCCACTGATGAGACTATGTGGATCTCATACGAAGCCATATACCAGGCGTTGTATGTGCAGGGTCGTGGTGCTCTGCGCCGTGAACTCACCTCGTGTCTCCGCGCAGGACGGGCGCTGCGGGTGCACCGAGCCCGGACCCAGAGTCGGGGAAGGAAGTTCGTCACCCTGAGCTCATGATCTCCCAACGGCCCGTCGAAATTGAAGACCGTGCCGTTCCCGGACATTGGGAAGGCGACCTCATAATGGGCTTCAACAGGTCTGCGGTCGTGACTCTCGTCGAACGCACCACCCGCTTCACGATGCTGCTGCATCTGCCGCCCATGGATGGACACGGCAGCGAACCTCGAGTCAAGAACGGGCCCTGTTTGGCTGGTCACGGCGCCGCAGCAGTTCGCGATGCCATCGCCGGCTCGATCGTCACGTTACCCGAACAGCTGCGCCGGTCATTGACCTGGGGCCGAGGGGCAGAGATGGCCCAGCATGTCCAGCTCCGAATCGACACCGGGCTGGCGATCTATTTCTGCGACTCCCAGTCGCCTTGGCAGCGAGGCACCAACGAGAACACCAACAAACGGGTCCGCCAGTATTTCCCCAAAGGCACCGACCTGTCCAAACATGCGACTGAGGAACTCGCAGCCGTCGCGGCCACCCTCAACGGTCGACCTCGCAAGACCCTCGGATGGAGAACACCCGCCGAAGCCCTTGACGAGCTTCTACGCTCCAGCCAACAAAACGGTGTTGCAACGACTCCTGGAAGCTGGGCAGAACACCAGCGCAGGTTCATGGTAATACCACTAGGATTTCCTGAGTGGAGGGCGAGACGAGGGCGATCTTTTTCATAACCACAGCCCGGTCGGGCACCCAGTGGATTCATCATGTGCTCGATCGACTCTACGGGGATTCCCTCGTCAGTGAGCACGAGCCGATCGGTTACGACTACGAGCCACGCCGTTCGTTGCGTAACGCGGAAGCACTGCGAGAGATCCGCAGGCGTCCGTCGGTTGATCACCACATGGCCGGAATCCACCAAGTTCTCAAAACGAAGAACTACGTAGAGGTGGGCTTCCCAAGTTGCGCGGCGGCACCGATGCTCATCAAGGAGTTCGGCCCGAAGCTGAAACTCGTACAGCTCACTCGCCACCCCGCCAAGGTGGCCGCCTCCCTTGTGACGCACCAATGGTTCGGACGCAGGCGCCCAGAAATTGCGAGCCTGGTTACGCCGCATCCGTCGGATCTTGGCGTCGGCTGGCCACAATTCACAAATCGCTGGGATGACATGAGTCGATTCGAACGAGGTCTTTACTACTGGGGCGAAGTCCATCTCTATGGTCGCGAGGTCGAGATGACCTACCCCGAGACTCCTTTTTGCCGCATAAGGTTCGAAGACCTAGTCAGTGATCCGGCCCAACAAGCTCGCCTTCACGAGTTCATGGTAGACGGTCCGATGCCAGATTGGAGGGCGGTTGCGGACGAACGGATCGATTCGTACCACCGCAAGACTCTGCATGCCATCAAACCGTCGACAGCATACCGGCATCCAGAGATAGTCACCCTCGCACAGGAGTTCGGCTACAGCTTCGACGAAACGCCCCGATCGCTCCTCAGGGAACGCTACGTCGCGTCCTCTCCGCGGCAGATATTTGCATACGGCCTAGCGAAGGCAGTTCGTGCTTCAGTTCGGGTGGCTCGACACGTAACCGCCAGGAGACGGAATAGAGCAGGGAATTGACCGATCCCACATGGGTTACCTCAACGCCTAGATCGTGGCGACGTCGCCCGACCCTGGTGGGCGGATCATCCCGAGAATTCGCCCACAACGGCTCCCGGCCTGTGCCTTTAGACCTTTGTGATCAGGACTCTCGGCCATCACTCGATCCGATCAGGGAGCATAGTGTTCAAGTACGCAATCGAAAGGATGCAATGAGGAAGCTCGCATACATCACATCGGTGATCTTGGGGATCATTCTGATCCTCGGTGGAGTCACCACGTGGATCATCGTCAGCTCCGAGCTGGCCGACCAGAACATAACCGTGGCCGACGACGCGAGCTGTCTCGCCGGTGACGACGTAAACGGGCCGCTGAGCGCATACTGCGAAGCACAGATCATCGAAGACCACGCCCTCGAGTCAACGGGGGGTCTCACCTATGCCGAATTGGATCGCGAAGATCCGCTCCGGGCAACCGCAATGAACGCCTCGTTCCTGCGGGCCTCGTTGTTCACTTCAGTAGTCGCCTTCGGCGTCGCCGGCATGGCAGTGCTCATGGGAGTCGTGTTCGTCCTGATCGGTCTCGGGATGCGGGACGTGGGCGAGAGGGCCGGCGAGCTCTGAACAGATTCAGACCGGCTTGAACCTGATAAACGGCGAGCCTTCCACCCACTTGTGCAGGCTCGCCTCGACCCTGTCGGGTGGTGAGTCCCAACTCTCGATCAGGGCGCGCAGGAGTATCCGCCCCCTTTCCTCAGGGTCGGGCTCGGGCTCTCCAACCACGGGCACATCGGCAGTGATGCCCCGCTTCAGGTGCAGCGTGAACTCGGGATTGGCGACGATGTTCGCCTCCCAGTCCCGCTTGGCCCCGTGACGACCGGTCAGGTAATACTCACCATCGAACTGGTGGAAGTAGATCTCGATTCGGCGGGGGTTGCCGGTCTTGCGACCGATGGTGGTGATGTCGGCGATGCCACCGCGATCCATCGCCTCCTTGACTGCTCGATCCATGCTCTCCCCAACCACGACGAATCGCCCGGTGTTCCCGGGTAGGTTCACACTCGATGGGTCAGAGAATCGCCGTGTCAGCAATTCCGATCGGAGACGTTGCCGTGTTCGACCTCGACCGGTCCTTGACAGGACAGGACGGGCGGACCTTCTTCGAGCCTCCGCCAGGCAGCACCCCTCCGGAGACACTGGCCCGTCGTCTCTGGGAGTCAGACGATGGATTGCAGAGCGTCTACGTCCTTTCCAACACTGTTTCGGTGCGTCGGGAGGCGGATTGGAGCGAGGACGATGTCGACGCCGCTGCCGACATCATCGCCAACCTCTTCATCCACTGGGAGGTCGAGACCGAAGAGGAGCGCAACGAACGTCTCCGCGCCGAGAGTTACAACGCCACCATCACCTGGATCAGAGAGCACAACCCCGACCTGTGGGTGATGAGGATCAAGCCGGACGAACCGGTGGAACCGTTCAAGGCGGGTCAGTACACGACACTCGGTCTGGGATATTGGGAACCGCGCGCCGACGATGCCCTCGAGGACTTCGAAGAGAACCCGGATCAGATCCTGAAGATGGCGCGTCGCTCCTATTCCGTGTCCAGCTCGATCGTCGACGATGAGGGCAACCTCGTCGAGGCCCATCCTGAGGAGATCGAGTTCTACATCGTCCAAGTGCCGCCCGACCAGGAAGAGGTTCCCGCCCTCACCCCACGCATCTTCACCAAAGGGGTTGGCGACCGCATCTTCATGAGCAGCAAGTTCACGGGCCGGTACACACTCGACGGAGTCGAGTCCGACGACAACGTCGTGTTTCTCAGCACCGGCACCGGGGAGGCCCCCCAGAACCTGATGACCGCCGACCTGCTCCGCAACGGGCACCAGGGCCCAATCCTGCAGGTGGTCTGTGTCCGCTATCGGAAGGATCTCGCCTACACCGAGCAACAAGCCATGGTCGAAGAGCGCTACCCCAATTACCGGTATGTCACGCTCACCACCCGGGAGCCTGAGAACGAGGGCGAGAAGGTCTACATCCAGGACATGTTGGAGTCTGGAGACCTGGAGAAGGAGCTGGGCCAACCCCTCGACCCGGAGACGACCCATGTCTTTCTTTGCGGGAACCCGGCGATGATCGGTCTTCCCAAATGGGACGACGACGGCACCATGCACTTTCCCGAGCCAAGGGGAGCGTGTGAGATCCTCCACGAGAAAGGCTTCGAGATCGACCATCTCCGCGAACGGGGCCAGGTCCACTACGAGGAGTACTGGAAGGAACGCTGAGAGTCGGTCGAGTCTCGCAAACCCACTTGACTTGAAGGGCGGTTGCGGCCGTACCGTGTGCATCGAGCTGTTGTCTTTCGCAGCTTTATTCGGCGGCTTTGCCTCCTATCTGGCCAGCTCGGAGCTGATCTTCGCCGACGTATTCGGGCAGGCCGACGAGTTCCCACTGATCTTCGGAGCTCTGGCCGTTGTCATGGGTGTCGCCGCCCTGATCAACAGTTTTCTCGTAGAGCGTGTCGGGCTGCGTCGGCTGATCAATTTGGTCAGAAGGGATACTTGGTGGCTGCGGCCGGATCCTGAGTTCGGTCGCCACCCGAGGTGTCCCACCGTTCTGGACGTTCGCGATCCTGATGACGGCTCTGCTCCATGCACGCCCTGCCGATACCCAATATGAACTCGGCGGCGATGATCCTTATGTCGCCGGTGGCCGGCACAGCCTCGGCGATCATCGGCACTGTAGCCACCGCAGACGGAGCACTTCTGGGAGCGGTGATCGACCGGGCCTTATGACGGAACGGTCACTCCGCTGATCTTCTCTTTTCTCATCCTCGGGTTGGTCGCCTGGGGGCTGAGCCGATATACGAAAACAGGTCTGAACCAGGTAGATGTCGGGCCCGCTGCCGAGAAGGCCACCTGATCTCATCGGTCGTGCGCCACAGGGTGCCACCCATCGTCGTTATGGCCGCTCCCGTCGTTGGGCCTCTGCCACCGCGATGGCGGTGAGGTTGACCACGTCGGTTACGGAGGCGTCTCGCTGGAGGACATGGACCGGTTTGGAGAGGCCGCTGAGGATCGGGCCGATCACCTCGGCGCTGCCCAGACGGTTGAGCAACTTGTATGAGGCGTTGGCCGAGGTGAGATTGGGGAAGACCAAGACATTGGCTGCCCGTCCAAGGGACCCGTTGGGACTCCGGGATGCCATCAGCTCGGGCACTACCGCCGAGTCTGCCTGCATCTCCCCGTCCGCGGCCACATCGGGGCGGGCCGCCTTGAAGATCTCCAGGGCCCGACGCACCCTTGCCGGCTCTTCGCCACCGGCGGAGCCGAAGTCGGAGTAACTGATGAACGCCACCCGGGGCTCCCGGTCGAAGTCCTCCTCGGCGGTCTTGGTCGCCGCCAGGGCGATCTCGGCGAGTTGTTCTGCGGTCGGCTCGATGTTCACCGCACAGTCGGTGAGGAAATAGGAACGACCGTCGACGACCACGATGTACACCGAAGACACGATCGATCGGCCGTCTTCGACTAGGATCACCTGCAACGC
>Ga0299913_10006198_pt1 | contig 10334 bp, 7 predicted proteins | sample RVTome_9_FD_201360 | JGI IMG/M metagenome (GOLD analysis project Ga0299913, IMG submission 201360) | Soil microbial communities from uranium-contaminated site in the Upper Colorado River Basin, Wyoming, United States - RVT155D38 (version 2) ... | reverse complement strand
CAACGCCACGTTCGCTCGGAGGCCCGCTGCGGAGATGCGAGCGAGGAACGGGTCGAGCTCCGCGAGGTTGTCGCGGTCCCACTGCGCGTAGAGGTGCACGTCGAACGGTCGACCGTTGGCGAGCTCGACCATCCGCTGCAGCGCCAGTTCGTCGTCGAACGGACGAGAATTCGTCCCGGTGATGCCGGCGTACTTGCCGAAAGTGAAGGTGTTGCCGGGGTACACGCCGAACCGCATCGAGGGCGGCTGCGGAGTCGTCGCCTTCGCGGGCACGACGACGCCGAGCAGCAGGGCCAGCAGATCGCCGAACGCCGCGCCGTCGGCAGTTCGCCGTGAACCGTGCCAGCTCCTGCCCCAGCAGCGATTGAGCGCGCCGACCGCGGGCGTCACTACCCGGCTCGCAGCGTGGACATCGCCAGTTCGAGCGCGGCGGCATCATCGACCAGGGCGGCAGCCCGCTCTCGAGCGAGCGCGCGCTCGGCTGGACTGACCGCAGCGTCGATGCCGTCTCGCGCCCGGTCGTAGAGCAGACACTCGAACCACAGGGGCGGCGAGCCGAAGTCGTGACGAATGGCGGAAGCTGCCTCGAACAGCACGGCCGCGTCGACTGGTCGGCCGCTGGCGAGCACCACCATCGAGGCCGTTTCGATGGCGTGTGAGATGCACACCCGATGCCCGACGGTCCCGATCGCTTCGAGAGAGGTGATCGCGTTGTGTTGCGCGGCCTCGAGGTCTCCGCGCAGCACGCACAGCGTGGTGACTTGTTCGGCCAGGTGGCTGAGCATCATCGCAGGCGGATCGGATCCCAAGCAGGCTGCCTCGCGGGCGACGAAGTGGTCAGCTCGTTCGAGATCGTCGTCGAACACCGCGAGCGCCGCGAGATACATGTGTGCGATCGCCTCCATGAGCGGCTCGCCGGCCGCGTGTGCTTCCTCGGCCATCAGCTCGTAGTTCCGCCGACAACCGTCCCAGTCGCCGATTCCCGGAAGCGACCGGCCGTGGATGTAGCGCACGATGTACGGCGGCATCAGTCCGGAGCCCGAGAGCGCGCTGTCGAGCGCTCGAGCGCTCAGCTCCAGAGCTCGGGCGAACTCGCCCCTGATGTCGACGAGCCCGGCGAGTGCCAGCGCTCCCATCTGCAACACGGCCGGGTCCACACCGGCGGACTCCGCTTCCTCCATCAGCTCGTCGAGCAGCTCTTGACCTTCGCGCAGCCGCTGACTGCCCCAGTACCGATACAGCAATGCCGCCGTCATGAGCGCGTCGCCGACGTGTCCGGACTCGCGACTCCAGGCGACGGCCGAGCGCACGTCGTCGATGGCGGCAGACAGCCGAGCGGTGTACTCGTGATGCCGCTCGCTGCGGTCGAGATGGGCGAACGCTTCGGCGGCGAGTTGCCGCACCCAAGCCGCGTGCGCGGCACGGACCGGGTCGGCTTCTTTCATCTGTGCCAGCCGACCGCGGCCGTACGCTCTGATCGTCTCGAGCATCGCGAAGTCCGCGCCGGTGGACACCAGCAACGACCGGTTCACCAAGCGATCCAGGAGGTCCAGCGCGTCGACGTCGTCCATCTCGAGCGCGGCGAGCACCGCGCCCGCCGCCGGCAGGTCGAAACGGCCCGCGAACACCGTGAGTGCGGCGAACCCCGCTTGGTCGCGCTCCTCGAGCAAGTCGTAACTCCACTCGACGGCCGCTTCGAGTGTGCGCTGGCGTGGCATCGCGGTTCGTGCTCCACCCGTGAGCAGCCGAAAACGATCGTCGAGACGTTCCGCGATGAGCTCGACGGAGAGGGTCGAAGCCCTCGCGGCGGCGAGCTCGATCGCCAGAGGGATGCCGTCGAGGCGACGGCAGATCGACGCGACGCGGCCCAGTGCCTCGTCGTCCACCGTGCCGGACGACAGTGCTCGGGCCCGCTCGAGGAACAGGCGAACGGCGGGACTGGCGGACACGGCGGCGGCGTCGTCTCCGTCGGGAAGCGCGAGTGGGGGTACCGCACGCACGACCTCGCCGGCGACGTGCAGCGCCTCCCTGCTGGTTGCGAGCACCCGGACTCCGGTCGCCGCTCGCACGGCAGTCTCGACGTACTGCGCGACGTCGTCGATGAGATGCTCGCAGTTGTCGAGCACGAGCAGGGCCGCCCGGCCGTCGAAGTGATCGGCGAGCTCGTCGGCCCAAGGCACGCCCGGGCGCGGCGGAAACCGCAGCGCCGAACGCACCGCGTCAGGCACATCGCGACCGGACACCAGCGATGCGAGATCCACGAACCATGCTCCGCCGGGATGGGTGTCGAGGGCGTCGGCCGCCACTTGCAGAGCGAGGCGGGTCTTGCCGCTTCCCCCAGCGCCCGTCAGAGTGACGATGCGAGCCTCACTGAGCGCGTCGAGCGCCGCGGCGATGTCGTCCTGACGCCCGAGCAGCTCGCCGGTTGCGGCGGGGAGGTTGTTCGGCGTGCCCTCGAGCGTGCGGAGCGGTGGAAACGAAGCGGCCAGGCCCGGACTGAGCACTTGATGCAGTCGCAGCGGCTCGGCCAAGTCCTTGAGTCGATGGAGGCCGAGGTCGGCGGTCGGGACGGCGTTGTCGTCGAGCGCCTCCTTGACGGCGTCGGAGACGACGATCTGGCCGCCCCAGGCGGCGCTCATGATCCGCGCCGCCCGGTTGATCAGGGGACCGTGGTAGTCCGCGCCGTCGGGGGTGATGTCACCCCTGTGCAACCCCATCCGCACCCGAAGACCGGCCTCGACCGGCCACGGCTCTGCCCCGACTGCCGCCTGCGCTTCGACGGCGGCGAGCACCCCGGCGCTGGGGAGATCGAACACGGCGAACACGCCGTCTCCTGTGTCCTTGACGACCACACCGCCGTGGTGCTCGATGACCGATCGCAGCACCGCTCCATGGCGCGCGACGACCTGCGGCATCAGCGCCGCGCGCTCCTCCCACAATCTCGTGCTGCCCTCGATGTCGGTGAACAGCACCGTCACATCGCCAGCCGGAAGCTCTCGCACCATCTACGTCAGGAACGTAGTTCCGTTCCCACGTGAGGGGCGGCTACGACACGGGCGGGAGCATGAAGGCCCGGAACAGGCCGAGGCGTTGCACCCGCTCTTGCGGTCCGCGTAGCACTTCGGTCAGCTCGGGACCTCGTCCCACCAACGAATCCACGACATCGCCGAGCGCGCCTCGCAACGGCTCGGCGGTGGACACGTCGCTGTCTCCGCCGTCAACGGTGATCGTGATCGCGTTGTCGTGGCTGTCGAGCCGGAACGTGCCGCCACCGGCGCCGTCGAGGACGACGCACTCGTCGAGTGGTGTGCCTTGGAGCATGGCGGGCGAACAGCCCAACAACAGCCCATACGCCGCCGCGGCCCGCGACTCGATCGCAGGCGATTCGTGACCTCGTTGCAGCGGCAGGAGGACATCCCGCTCGTGGACCCACGCATCCCAGACGACGTGCAGCACCGCGATGCTCCACGGCACCGGGCCGTACAGAAACGGTACGGGGTCGCTCGTGGCGTCGCGCACGTGTCGGTCGACCTCATCGAGTAGCTCTGTCGACGTCGTTTCGAAGACCTCGACGGTGTCGTGAGGAGTCTCGTGAGCGGAGCGCGCGAGCCAGGCGTCCGGTGTCGTGCGGGGGTCGAACCCCTCGATGCCCTCGGGCAGCTCGCCCCGAAGCAGGACGGTGCACGCGCGGGTCGCGTCGCACAGGTGACGCACCACCTCGTGGGCGTTCCACGCCGTGCAACGGCTCGGCGCGGTCCAGGCATCGTCGTCAAGGTTGCGCAGCAGCGCGGCGAGCCGCGATCGCTGCGAGCGCAGCGCGTTTCGGACGAACTCGTTCTGAGCGTCGCTCGCGCGTGCGGTCGAAACGGTGAGGGCCGGCACTGATCGCTCAGTGTGCCACTTGTCGTTCAAGTGCCGCCTACGCCGGCTCGCGCGTCACGTCCCAGAGGTGATGGGTCGGATCATGCACGAGGTACGTCGCGAACGTCTCGATCGTGAACCGAGCCCCATCGCTGCGCGTCCCCGTTCGTCGCCACGCATCGTCGGGGACCGCGTCGAAGGCATCGGCGAGCATGAGCGCGAGCCGCTGGGCGAACAGACGAAACACGTCGCGGACATGACACGCGTACTCGAGCGGAGACCACGTCGCTTCGTCGGGACGGATCGCGACGTCAGATCGCGCGAGCACCGGCCGCCATGCCGCGGCGTTCTCGCGCAACAGGCGTCCGATGTCGTGGCGGGCAACGGTGGCGGCGTCGAAGCCGCACTCGTCACAGTGGCGTTCGAGCACCCACGTCCAGTCCTTGGTGTCCGGCTGGATCATGCGTCGAGGGTCCGGCGGGGCTCCTGAACGCGCAGCGTGGCGTCGTGCCAATGATCGAATGGTTCCTGTCGTCCTGCCACGGGCAGGGATCGGGTCTGGACCTGCCTCCGAATTGGCGATAGGCCGTGACCATCAGCAACAGACAGAAAAGGTGAGCGACGTGTCTGACAGCGGCAGCGAGAGCGAAAACCCCGTCATCGAGTCCCCGACGCCCGAGCCCACTCGACCCAGGACGAACCGGGACTGGTGGCCGAATCAGCTCGACCTCCAGGTACTCCACCAGCACTCGCCTCGGGCCAACCCGGTGGGCGAGGACTTCGACTACAGCAAAGCGTTCGCCACCCTCGACGTCGACGCGCTGAAACAGGACGTCTTCGCGGTGATGACGGCATCGCAGGACTGGTGGCCCGCCGACTACAGCCACTACGGGCCGCTCTTCATCCGGATGGCCTGGCACGCCGCCGGCACGTACCGCATCGAAGACGGCCGGGGCGGCGGCGGCAGCGGCGACCAGCGGTTTGCACCCACCAACAGCTGGCCGGACAACGCCAACCTCGACAAGGCCCGCCGGTTGCTCTGGCCGGTCAAGCAGAAGTACGGCCGGGCGATCTCGTGGGGCGACCTCATCGTGTTCGCCGGCAACTGCGCGCTGGAATCGATGGGGTTCACGACGTTCGGCTTCGGCTTCGGGCGGGTGGACAGCTGGGAGCCCCACGAGATCATCTGGGGCACCGAGGACACCTGGCTCGGAGACGAGCGCTACAGCGGCCCGGGAGAGTTCGCGAACCCGTTCGGCGCCGTGCAGATGGGCCTGATCTACGTGAACCCGGAGGGCCCGCAGGGCAACCCGGATCCGCTCGAGTCGGCCAAGGACATCCGAGAGACGTTCCGGCGGATGGCGATGAACGACGAGGAGACGGTCGCGCTCATCATCGGAGGCCACACGTTCGGCAAGTGCCACGGTGCGGGTGACCCTGACCTCGTCGGACCGGAACCCGAGGGTTGCCCCCTCGAGGCACAGGGCCTCGGCTGGATGAACGCGTTCGGCACCGGTAAGGGGCCCGACACGGTCACGAGCGGGATCGAGGGCGCGTGGACCAACGAGCCCACGAAGTGGGACAACGGCTACCTCGACAACCTCTTCGACTACGACTACGAGCTGACGACGAGCCCGGCCGGCGCGAAGCAGTGGACGCCGAAGAATCCCGAGGCCCAGGGCACCGTGCCCGATGCGCACGATCCGTCGAAGCGGCACGCCCCGATGATGTTGACGACCGACCTCGCGGTGAAGCTGGACCCGATCTACGCGCCGATCGCGAAGCGTTTCCACGAGAACCCGGACCAGCTCGCTGATGCGTTCGGCAAGGCGTGGTACAAGCTGATCCACCGCGACATGGGGCCGGTCACGCGCTACCTCGGACCGTGGGTTCCCGAGCCGCAGCTCTGGCAGGACCCCGTCCCCGCGGTCGACCACGATCTGATCGGGGACAAGAAGATCGCCGCCCTCAAGGCCACGATCCTCGGCTCCGGACTGTCGGTTTCCCAGCTGGTACTCACCGCATGGGCGTCGGCGGCGACGTTCCGCGACACCGACAAGCGTGGCGGGGCCAACGGAGCTCGGATCCGCCTGGCGCCGCAGAACGGTTGGGAGGTCAACGACCCGGGCGAACTGGCCAAGGTGCTGGCGACCCTCGAGCAGATCCAGCAGGACTTCAACGGCTCGCAGTCCGGAGGGAAGAGGGTCTCGCTCGCGGACCTGATCGTGCTCGGCGGCTGTGCGGCCATCGAGCAAGCGGCCAAGGCCGCCGGACACGACGTCACGGTCCCGTTCGCACCCGGGCGCACGGACGCCTCGCAGGACCAGACCGATGTGGAGTCGTTCGCCGTGCTCGAACCGACGGCCGACGGGTTCCGCAACCATCTCCGGACTGGCGAGAAGTTGCGGCCGGAGACCCTGCTCCTCGACCGGGCCAACGACTTGGCGCTGACTGCGCCCGAGATGACGGCGCTCATCGGCGGCATGCGAGCACTGAACGCCAACGTCGGCCAGTCGCCGCACGGCGTCTTCACCGACCGCCCCGGAGCGTTGACCAACGACTTCTTCGTGAACCTGCTCGACATGGGCACGGAGTGGACAGCGTCGGCGTCGGCGGAGAACGCGTTCGAGGGTCGGGATCGCTCGACGGGCAAGGTCCAGTGGACCGGCACCGCGGTCGACCTCGTCTTCGGTTCGAACTCGCAGCTCCGAGCCCTCTCGGAGTTCTACGCGTGTGAGGACGCGAAGGAGACGTTCGTACGTGACTTCGTGGCGGCGTGGGACAAGGTCATGAACCTCGACCGCTTCGACCTCGAGCGCTAGCGCGTCCTGCGGCGCGTCGCAACTAGGAGTCGTCTCGCAGGAGCTTGTCTGCGTCGTTCGTGAAGTCGCGCGTCTGACCCTTTACACGAACGGCTTGCTCGATCATCCCCGGCTGGAACGAGTGGCACGTGCCGCGCACTGGGGCGCCGAGCATGTCGGCGGTCTCGAAGATGTCGAGGTCGATCGAACGGCCGAAGCTGATGTCGCACGCTCGCCGCAGCACGCTCGCCGCTTCGGCGGTGTCACCGTCGAGGCTCTCCTCGGCCCACGCGATGAAGCCGCCGCGGAGGCCGACGTTCTCGAACGGGTCGGGTTCGACGATGTGTCGCCCTTCGATGGTCCAGCGAAACAACAATTCGCCGTCGCGCCAGATCTCCGGTTGTGTGCGCGTGCCGTCGCGATCGGGAATCGCGACGTCGTAGGTACGTGTCCCACCGTCAGCCCGTGCCGCGTGCGCGACGGCCAGCCCCGCGAGATCGAACAGGTGCGTGCAGTTCTGCCGCGCCGGCGCATACTCGCCGAGCGAGCTGAGCCGCGTCGAGAGCGCCGCGCCGGCGAGCGCGCGCAACGGCTCGACCGCGGCGGGGCACGTCGTCCACGGGTAGCGGCTGCCATCGCCCTCCACCGAGACGACTCGCTCGCCGTCATGTCGCAGTGTCACTCCGAAGCGATGGAAGTCGTCCTCCATGTCGCCCCGGATCGTGGACGTGTCGATCGCGGTGACGCGCATGCGCCGCCGGTACGTGCCCGTGTTGCGCCCCTACTCGTCGTCGGTGTCGGGAAGGATGCTGTGCTCTTCGAGTGAGCGGAAGACGGACTCGACGCCTTGCAGCCGCTTGCGGAGCTCGCGCTCGGCGTCGCGGATCTCGTCGCGCCGGACGCGGGCCTCGGACATCATCGCGGTCGACTCGCGCTCGGCGTTCTTGACCAGCTCGCTCGCCTGGCGTTGCGCCTCTTCCTGCGTGTTGCGCGCGTTCTGCAGAACGGCGTTGGCTTCATCACGCGCCGACTGCCGGAAGATGCGGGCCTCCTCGCGTGCGGACTTCGCGGCCTGAAGGATGGCGTCAGCTTCTTGGGTTGCCGTCTCGCGCATGGTCTGCGAGTCGACCTGCGCGGCGGCGCGGATGGCCGATGCCTCCTCGTTCGCGGCGATGCGCATCGTGTTCGCTTCGTTGTCGGCCTGCTGCAGGGTGGCGTCGGCCTCGCGTTCGGCTTGCCGGACGATACCCTCGGCCTGGGTTTCGGCCCGCTTCAGCACGTCTTGCATCTGCTCGCTCGCGTGCCGGACGATCGACGCGATCTCCTCGCCGAAGGCACGGTACGGATCGATCCCGGACGACGGCAACGAGGAGGACGCGGACGACGACTCGCGCGTGCTCGCGCTGGTCGACGCGAACGCGGGCTCTCGTTCCGGGACGGGCTCGGGTTCGAAGGCCACTGGCGTCGGCTCCGGTTCGGGTTCGGACTCGGGCGCCGCGACGACGGGTTCCGGTTCCGGCTCGGCCTTGGTCAGGTCGGGCCACGCCGGCGGCTCGAACTCCGTGATCTCTTCGCGGGTCGTCTCGGTTCGCGTTGCGAACGGCTCCTCGAACGGTGGGGGAGTCGGAGGCGATTGCGCGTCCGACCCCGCGTCGGAGGTCGTCGTCGCGGTGGCTGCACCGACGACGATGCCCTCGCCCGTCGGTGTCAGCGACGCCGCGTACTGCAGGAGCCTCACTGCGGCGTCGAGCTCGCTCTCGCCGATCTGCGGGCGGACGGGCGGTAGCGCCTCGTCGTCGGAGTGGAACGGCGCCAACCGCTCGGCGACGTCGGACGGAAGAGTGCGGGCAACGGCTCGGATCGCCTCGGCGACGTCCTCACCGGACAAGTCGTCGAAGCCGTGGGCCGTCAAGTAGCCGTGAGGGTTCCCAACGAAGCGCTGCTGCTCGTCGCCGCTGGTCAACAGGCCGCGCAGGAACTCGAGGATGTTCGCCATCGGGGGGACACAGTACCCGGGAGGCCGCGCGCCCTAGGACCTCAGGGAAGTCGGGTAGCCGCCGCCCCCGAAGCGCTCGTCGAGGGCGGCGTAGTCGACGGCGAATCCGTCGCGGGGGAGCTTGTCCGTGAACTCGACCGCCTTGGGCTTCTTGTAGGAGGCGATCAGCGCCCGGCAGTGCTCGATCAGGTCCTCCTCGGTCGCGTCGCTGCCCTCCCGCAGGACGACGATCGCCTTGACCGACTGCCCCCAGGTCTTGTCCGGCACACCGATCACGGCGGCTTCCTGCACCGCTGGATGCTTCTGGAGGGCCCCTTCGACCTCGGCCGGATAGATGTTCTCGGCCGCCGACTTGATGAGGCGGGTCTTCGGCCCAACCCAGGTGAGCGATCCGTCGCGCTCGCGGCGGCCGAGGTCGTTGGTGTGGTGCCAGCCGCCCGCGAGCCGTTCGCGGTTGAGGTCGTCGCGATGCAAGTAACCGTTCATCACGGTCGGGCCCCGGGCCACGATCTCGCCGACCTCTCCGGCCGGCACTTCGTTGCCGTCGGGATCGACGATGCGCACGAGTGCCATCGGCGACGCTCGGCCGGACGACCCTTCGGCATCGCCGCCCCACGCGTTGAGCGTCAGCATGCCCATCACCTCCGTCTGACCAAAGCCGGCGGGCCTGCGGGCCCACGGGCTGTCGTCGACGGTCACCATCTCGTTCCATTCCGGCTTGCCGGGGAAGGTCCGCAGGCTCGACAGGTCGTAGCGGCCGTCCTTGTTGACCTCGAGGATCTGGCCGATCGTGGGTCCCATCAGGAACGCTCCCGTGCAGTGCTCCTCGGCGATGAGCCGGCACAGCTCGTCGGCGTCGACCCGCCGGGTGAAGACGTTGGTGCCGCCGAAGTGGAACGTGGCCAGCGTGGTCATGAACGTCGCGATGTGAAACAGCGGCCCGCTGTTGAGGTACACGTACTGGCTGTCGACCCGTTGCAGGTTGCCCATGACGAGGTCCTGCACGAGCACCGCGGTGTGTGACAGCAGTGCGCCGCTGGGACGCCCGGTGAACGCCGCGGTGTAGAGCTGCAACACGGGCAGCGCCGGGTCGACCTCGAGATCGGGATCATCGGCCGCGCCGCGAGCAACCAACGTTTCGTACTCACCGTTGTCGTGTTGCAGCCACAGTCCTGCGTCGCCGCACTCGGCCAGCTCGCGAGCAGCGCGAACGGCGTCGCCGATCTCCCCGTGCTGCCAGATGACGACCTTGGCGCGCGTGTCGTCGATGACGAACGCGAGCTCGTCGGCGGACTGCCGCCAGTTCGCGGGACAGAAGATCGCCCCGAGCTTCGCCGCGGCGAGCAGACCTTCGAGCACCCGGAACGAGTTCTGTCCGAGCCACAGGATCCGATCGCCCTCACCGATGCCTTCGTCGTGGAGCGCGTTGGCGAGCTTGTTCACGCGGTCGTCGAGCTCGGGCCACGTCAGTCGTAGGTCGCCGTCGACGATCGCGGTGCGCTGCGGGTAGCTGCGACGGTTCTCGCGGACGATGTCGCCAACCGTCAGCGCGTGCAGGAGATCGACGCTCATGGGCGGATCATGCCACGACGTGTCAGGCTGCGGTCGTGAAGCTGTGGACGTCGGGAATCTCGTTGCCCCGGTACGCGGCCAAGCACGCAGCGCGGGTCGAGGCC
>Ga0299913_10006197_pt1 | contig 10336 bp, 8 predicted proteins | sample RVTome_9_FD_201360 | JGI IMG/M metagenome (GOLD analysis project Ga0299913, IMG submission 201360) | Soil microbial communities from uranium-contaminated site in the Upper Colorado River Basin, Wyoming, United States - RVT155D38 (version 2) ... | reverse complement strand
CGTCGTGGGCGTCTTCACGGCGTTCACGCTCTCGCAGAGCGGGATGGTCAGGCGTTGGCGACGCCTGCGAGACCCGGGGTGGCAGCGAAGCATGATCATCAACGCGATCGGCGCCAGCGCAACCGGCCTGGTGCTGGTCATCGTGACCGTGACGAAGTTCACGCACGGCGCGTGGATCGTCATCGCGGCGATGCCCTTGATCATCGGTTTCTTCCTCGCCGTTCACCGGCACTACCGAGCCGTCGAACTGGCGCTCGAAGCCGATTTCGAGCCGCCTGCTCGGAACGCGCCGAACACGTTCGTCCTCCTGGTGCAGGATCTGGGGCCGGCGACGGCCAAAGCCGTGGGCTACGTCCGAGCGCTGCGTCCGGAGCGGGTGGTCCCACTGTTCATCGGGGATCCGGCCAGCTTCGAGGACATCGCGGAGCGATGGCCTGGCTTCGCGCCGCGGCTCGGTTCCCTCCAGCGGCTCGACGTCGAGGACGGGCGCCCCACGAGAGCCATCCGGACCCGGCTCCGATCGTTCCTGCATGAGGAGCACGGTTTCGTCACGGTCATCGTATCGGAGGAGCTCACCAGCCGTTCGCTGCTGCGGCATCTGGGGCGCCGCTGGGGATTCTGGTTGAAGCTCTCCTTGTTCTTCGAAGCGGGGATCGTCGTGTCGGACGTGCCTCTCCTGCCGGAGGAGCGGACGTCGAGGCAGACGTCCTTGGAGCCTGCCCGGCACGTGGTCTTGGTTCCCGTGTCCAGCGTCCACGCAGCCTCCGCCAGGGCCGTGTCGTACGCCATGTCATTGGAGGCCGCGGAGATCGAAGCGGTCTACTTCTCCACCGACCCGGGCGACGATCGGAAGCTCGCGGAGGCATGGATCGAACGGAGGATGGCGATCCCCCTGTCGATCGTCGACGCGCCGTTCCGAGATCTCGCAGAGCCCATGCGGGAGGAGATCCGCCGGCGCACCATGAGAGAGGGAACCGTCGTGACGGTGGTCCTGCCCGAGCTGGTGGTGGCCCACTGGTGGGAGCAACTGCTGCACAGCCAGAGCGCCCTGTTCTTCAAGCGCTTGCTCCTCTTCGAGCCGGGAGTCGTGGTGACGAGCGTCCCGTTCCATGTGTCCCAGGTCGATCACGCACGATCGGCTACGGTCGGCTGAGCACACCCGTCGGGAGCGAGTCGAGGGTGGTAGATTGGTTGTGTCCACCACTGGTGGAGCCGCCCAAGACGGGGCGTACGCGCGAGCACCCTCGCGACCTTGCCTTTCCCGGTTCCTTGAGATCGAGGAGGATCCGTGGCTCATTGGCCGAAGACCGTTTCAGGTAACCTGTTCATGATCGGGCTCGCCATCGTCGTTGTTCCGCTCTTGGTGTGGTTCTTCGTCACGTTGCCGAGTTTCGTCATCTGGGGCATCGCGGCCGTGGCACTGGTTGCGATCGCACTCGTCATCTGGCGTCGCAGGCTCGACGCCGCGCGCGAGCAGGCCTGGGTCGGCGAGTTCTCGTTCGGGGACGTGGTGCGTCGCCGGAAGGCTGCCGAGGAGCTCGAGCCCGCGACGCCGTAGCCTTCGGAAGTCGCTGCCTCGCGTGGTACGAGTGTCGGAGGGGGGATTTGAACCCCCACCCTCTGTGAAGAGGACTAGGCCCTCAACCTAGCGCGTCTACCAAATTCCGCCACTCCGACGAGGTGCGCGGTGGATGCTACCAGTGGCTCTCGGCGCTACGTCCCGGGCGTCCACTTCCACGCGAGCCAGAACGTGCAGATCCCCCACACGATCGCGGTGACGACGGTGACTCGGTCGAGGGTCCGCTCCAGCGCGGTCCCGCCCGCGAGCGTGGACGATCCACCGAACAGCTCCGACATGCCGCTCCCCCGGCCCGAGTGCAGCAGGATCGTGAGGATCAGGAAGATCGACGCGATGATGTCGATAGTGATCACAACGGCGTTCAGCACGACTCGGATCCCTTCCGGCTAGTTCGGAGCGGGGTCCTCTTTCGACTCCTGGTCCTCGACGAGGTCCTCGAAGCGGTCCACCGCGCCGCCACCCTCGATGATACTGGCCTCCAATGGGAAGTGGCAGGCGGCGGTCTGTTCGGGGCCCTGGGTCGTGAGCTCGGGCTCTTCCTGGATGCAGCGTGGGTGTGGCCCATCGATCCCCTCGGCCTCCGCGATCGCACGCGACTGCGGGCACCGCGGGTGGAACCGACAGCCCGACGGAGGATCGATCGGAGACGGCACGTCGCCCTGGAGGATGATCCGCCGCTTCTGTCGGGCGAGCTCCGGATCGGCCATCGGCACGGCTGACAACAGCGCACCGCTGTACGGGTGCTTCGGCGTGCGATAGAGACTCGCGCCCTCGGCCATCTCCACGATCTTGCCGAGGTACATCACGGCGACGCGGTCCGAAACGTGCTTCACGACGGAAAGGTCGTGCGCGATGAACAGATAGGTGAGCTTGAACTCATCCTGGAGGTCGCCCAGCAGGTTCAGGATCTGCGCCTGGATCGAGACGTCCAGGGCGGACACCGGCTCGTCGCAGACGATCAGCTTCGGACGGAGCGCAAGCGATCTCGCGACGCCGATCCGCTGGCGCTGGCCACCCGAGAACTCGTGGGGATAGCGGTTGTAGTGCTCCGGATTCAAGCCCACGAGCTCCATCAGCTGCTGCACCTCGGACTTGATCCTGTTCTTCGGCACCGTCTGGTGCAGGCGGAACGGTTCCCCGACGATGGTGCCGACGGTCTTCCTGGGGTTGAGGGACGCATACGGGTCCTGGAACACCATCTGCATGTCTTCGCGGAGCTCCTGGAGCTCTTTACCCTTCAGGTGGGTGATATCCCGACCGTCGAACCAGACCTTGCCCTCCGTCGCGTCGTAGAGCCGCATCACCACTCGAGCCAAGGTGGACTTCCCGCAGCCGGTCTCGCCCACGAGGCCGACGGTCTGGCCCGGGTAGACCTCCAGGTCCACGTCGTCGACGGCGTGCACATTGCCGACGTGGTGTTGGAAGAGGATCCCCTGGGTGATCGGGAAGTACTTCTTGATCCCCTCGAGCTTGACGAGCGGCTCGCCGCTCGGCGGAGACTGCGCCGGGAGCTGTTCGGCCTGGACGCTCATCGGCGAGCCAAGACCTCCTGGTCCCGGATCCTCTCTTTGTCGGCGAGGCTCAGGTGGCAGGCGGCCGCGTGGTGGCCGTCCACAGGCAGGAGCTCGGGCACGTCACGATCGCACGGGTCGAACTTGTACGGACACCGGGGGTGGAACGCGCATCCGGGCGGCACCTGGATGAGGGACGGCGGCAACCCCCGGATCGGATTGAGCCGTTCCTGCTTGTCCTCGTCCAGGCGCGGGATCGAGCTCAGGAGGCCCCACGTGTACGGGTGCAAGGGCTTGTAATAGATGTCGTCGGTGTCGCCGAACTCGGCGGCCTTCCCGGCGTACATGACCATGATGTCGTCGCAGTGCTCGGCAACCACGCCGAGGTCGTGCGTGATGATGATCACCGCGGCATTGAACTCCGATTTCAACCGGTCGATCAGATCCAGGATCTGCGCCTGCACCGTCACGTCGAGCGCGGTCGTCGGCTCGTCGGCGATGAGGACGTCGGGGTTCAGGGAGAGCGCCATCGCGATCATCGCTCGCTGACGCATGCCGCCCGAGAACTCGTGCGGATACTGGCTGGCCCGGTCCTTCGGATGCGGGATGTTGACCCGAGCGAGCATCTCGACCGCCTGGTCGAACGCTTCCTGCTTCGAGATGTCCTGATGCTCGAGGATCGATTCGGCGATCTGATAGCCCACCTTGTAGAAGGGGTGGAGCGAGGTCATCGGATCCTGGAAGATCATCGAGATCTTCGCCCCACGGATCGTGCGCATCTCGTCTTTCGGGACCTTCAGCAGGTCCTGACCTTGGAAGAAGACCTCGCCGGAGATCCTGGCTTGCTTGGGGTTGATGAGGCCCATCACCGTCAGCGAGCTCACGCTCTTGCCCGACCCCGACTCCCCCACGATGCCGAGCGTCTCTCCGGCTTGCAGCGAGTAGCTCACGCCGTCGACCGCCTTCACCAGGCCGTCGTCGGTCGGGAAGTGCACCTTGAGATCCTTGACCTCGAGGAGGGGCTGCGCCACCTAGGTGTACCTCACCCTCGGGTCGACGAACGCGTACGCGACGTCCACGACCAGGTTGGCTACCGCGATGATGAAGGCCCCCAGGATCGTCACTCCCATCACCATGGGGAAGTCGTTGGTCGGGATCGACTGGACGGCCAGCTGGCCGATCCCCGGGAGTCCGAAGACCGTCTCGGTGATGAACGCTCCGCCGAGCAGGAGACCGACGTCGAGGCCGAGCATCGTCACGACCGGCGTGAGCGCTCCCCGAAGTCCGTGCTTGTAGATCACGCGCCGCTCGGAGAGGCCCTTGGCACGGGCGGTCCGGATGTAGTCCTCGTTCATGGTCTCGATCAGGTTCCCTCGGACCATCCGCGCGTAGAAGGCTGCGCTGACGAGCGCGAGCGACACCCACGGCAGGATGAACCTGCCTTCGGCAGCGGCGCGTAGCGCTCCACCCCAGCCATTGTAGCCGATCGGGATGCCGCTCGAAGGCAGCAGCTCTAACTTGAACCAGAAGGCGTACAGGAGCAGCTGCGCCAGCCAGAAGATCGGCATGGAAACGCCGATGATCGCGAAGATCATCGCCGCCCGATCCGCTACCGATCGTCGGCGGACGCCCGAGAGGATGCCGATCGGGATACCGAGGGAAAGCCAGATCACCGCGGCCCCGATCGCCAGGATGCCGGTGATCGGGATGCGCCGCGCCAGCTCCTCCTTGACCGGCACGAAGTTGCCGTAGGAGTAGTAGACGTCCTCCGTGAGCCACAGTCCCGGATAGGGGATGAATCCCTTCAGGAACCGCCAGTACTGGACGTACAGAGGTTTGTCCAAACCGAACGCCACTCGGGCGTTCTCGATCTGCTCCGGAGTGGTGGTCCGCCCGACGGCCCGCCTGGCGGGATCGCCGGCAGGGAGCTTCACGAAGATCAGGAACGTGAGGAAGGAGACGATCATGATCACGAGGACCATGAAGAGGGCCCGTCTGATCAGGTACCGCCCCATCTCGCCTCCCTCGTCCGTCGGAACGGCGAGGGGGCCGCGACCGCGACCCCCCCGACCGCCGTGCTCATCGAACTACGTGGTGTTGCCGGGCACCGCCAGCGAGTCGAACGCCGCGAGACCAGCGAACTGGTCGAACGAGTAGTTCTCGACGTTCGCGGAGATGATGTCGACACTGTTGTCGAACAGGTACGGCACCCAGGGCACGACCTCTTCCATCAGATGCTGGTCGTACTCCGCCCAGCACTGGAACCGTTCGTCACCCGGCTCCAGCGCCGCGCATTCCTCGTTCATCTCGTCCACCGAGGGGACCTCGGTGACGTCGTACCCCCACTCGGTCATCTGCTCGGGCGTTGCCCCGACCAGCGAGTAGTTGCAGCAGCTCTCATACAGTCCGGCGGTGGTGAACAAGGGCTCCCCGAACGTGATGCCGTCCGCGTAGTCCTTGCCCCATCCCGGTGCCGCGCACAGTGCGTGGTGCGAGTTGGGATCGAGGCACTTGTTGTACATCGTGCCCCGCTCGAGCTGCTTCACGTCCAGCGTGAGACCGAGGGGCTCCAGGTTCTGGGTGAGCAGAGCTGTCTGCTCCGGGTACGGATCCTCACGATCGCTCATCGTCAGGATGTTCTGACACTCCGGAGCGTCACAGACCCCGTCCCCGTCGGTGTCGTACTTGGACTGGGCCATCTCTTCCTTGGCCTTCTCGATGTCACCTGACGCGTTGGGCGTCTGGTACGGGTCGTAGTCGGCCAAGATGCCGTCCTGGAGGCTGTTGACGAAGATGTGTCCCGCGATCTCACCCGTCGACGGCCCACCTCGCAGCTGCCGCCATCCCTGCTTGTCGAACGCCCAGTTGACCGCCTTGCGGACATGGACGTCGTCGAATGGGGGCTCGCCGAGGTTGAACGACACGTAACGGATCGCATCCGACGCGTAGATGTTGATCCGGTCCTGGAGGTCGGGGTTCGTCTGGTAGTCCCGGATCTTTTCCGCCGGTACGGCTCCGTCCACCACGAAGTCCAGGGCTCCCTGCTGGACCTGGTTGTACAGGTCGTCGTTGTCGCCGCCGATCCGCACCTCGATCCTCTCCGGGTAGTGGTCGCGCAGTTCATCGCTCGCCGGGTCGTACGAAGGATTCTCGACCAGGACGATCTGGCGACCGGGGACGTACCCAGGTGCCTCGGTCTGGTCCTTCGGGTCCGCGGAGAAGTCCATCGTTTCGGACCCCTCGAACATGTACGGCCCCGAGGCCACGAGGAAGCGGCCGTAGTTCCGGTCGTGTCCCTCGGCGACGCCCAAGCGCTCGCCTTCGTCATCGGGCGGGATCGGTGCGGACGTGCCCATCGCGAAGCGGTAGCTGACGTCCCCGATCGGTGTGGTCGTGGTGATCTCCAGCGTGTGCGTGTCCGGTGCGGTGATACCCGAGATCTCCGTGGCGTCGCCGGCAGCGAAGTCGTCGAATCCCTCGATCACCGAGTAGTAGAACGAATACCCGCCGACGTTCGCCTTCGGGTTCGCCGTGCGCTCCATCGCGCGGACGAAGTCCGCCGCCGTGATCTCCGTGTCCTCCTTCGGGGGCGCGTACATCAGTCCGGGCTTGATCTGGTAGGTCCAGGTCAGTCCGTCCTCGGACTGCGTGGGCTCACCTGCCGCCAGGTCTGGATGGATCTGGGCGCCGCCTTCATCCGTCGGGACACCCTCGTAGGACATGAGCGTCCGGAGCAGACAGCAGCGGTAGTACTCCCACGTGACGGAGTAGTACTCCTTCTGTGGGTCGAACGCGGCGGTGACGTCGGCCAGCATCGCCATGCTGAGCGTCCCGCCCTCGAGCTCCGCGGTCGGCTGACCCGGTTCGTCGGTCGGTCCCGCGTCGCCGCCGTCGTCGCCGCACGCGGCGGCGATAAGGCCGAGTACCGTCACCACGGCGATCACTCTGAGTGCTCGTTTCAAAGCTACCCCCCTTCTCATGTTTCCCATTCACACCTCACAAGCTCACGTGCCTTCGAGGTCGTCCTCCTTTCGCACAGGGTTCCCCCCTGTCGATACGCTCAGATGCCCTTCCGAGGATCGAGGGCGTCACGAAGACCGTCCCCCACGAGATTGAACGCGAGGGTCGTGAGGAACAGGGCGAGGCCCGGGAAGATCATCAGCCAAGGTGCGAACGTGAAGGCGGTGCCGGCATCGGCGAGCATGCCCCCCCACGAAGGCGTGGTGTCCGGCACGCCGACACCGAGGAACGACAGACCGGCCTCGAACAAGATGTTGCTCGGGATGATCAGGGTCGTGTAGACGATGATCGGCGCGGCCACGTTGGGGAGGATCTCGCGGAGGATGATCCGCCGGTTCGACGCCCCTAAGGACCGCGCGGCCTCCACGAATTCCTTCTCGCGGAGCGACAGGACCTGGCCGCGGACGATGCGGGCGATGTACGGCCAGCCGAAGAGGCCGATGATCATGATCACGGGCCCGAGCCCCGGTTTGATGAGACCCCAGAAGCATCCCTCCGCGTTGGCACCACATGCCGACGCGATCCCGAGCGCGAGGAGCAAGATGGGAAGCGCCAGGACGACGTCCGTCGCTCGAGAGAGCACTGTGTCGACCTTCCCACGATAGAAGCCCGCGGTCAGGCCGAGAAGCACGCCGATCACGAGCGCGATCCCTGTCGCGATGAAGGCTACCTGCAGCGACGTGCGGGCCCCGTAGGCGATCCGCACGAACTGGTCGCGCCCCGTGTCGTCGACGCCGAGCAGGTAACCGGGAGGCGACTCCGCGATCTTCTCGCCCGTCGTAGGGTCGTACTTGTCCGGCCACCACCGCGGGGCGGAGGGCAGGCCGTAGGAGTCGAGGGACCGCAAGTTCACCTGATTCGGTTGGTGCTTCGTGATGTTCGCGACGACCGGCGCGAAGATCGCCATCAGCAGCATCAGGAAGATGATCACCAGTCCGGCGAGGGCGAAGCGGTCCTGCCGGAAATGCCGCCAGAAGATCTCCCAGGGGCTCCGGCCGATGATCGACGCCGGCGTCTCTGCCGACGGCGCGGAGGACTCAAGGTCGGCGCGCCCGCCACCCTCGCGCTGCCCGACCTGGGATACGTCGGTGTCCGTGCCGGATCGACTCATGCCCGAATCGGGATACTACGGGAGGTTGCCCATGCCGCGCAATCCAGCACCCCCGGAGCGGCACCGCCGCAGCTTCTTTGGGGAGCAAGGATGCGAAACAGCTCAGCGGTACTTCACGATGAGGGCGAACTCCTCCGGGTCCAGGCTCGCGCCTCCCACGAGCGCACCGTCGATCTCCGGGTGCGCCATGAACTCCCTGATGTTCCCCGGTTTCACGCTCCCGCCGTACTGGACGCGGACCGCTTCTCCGACTTCGTCGGAGAGGTGGTCCGCCAGGGTGGCGCGGACCACCTCCACGACCTGCCCGGCGTCGGTCGGCTCCGCGGTGCGCCCGGTGCCGATCGCCCAGATCGGCTCGTAGGCGACGACGGCACGGGCCGCCGCCCCCGCTTCCACGCCTTCGAAGGCCCGGCGGACCTGCTCGGCGACCTTGGTCTCGGTCCCACCCGACTCCCGCTCCTCGAGGGTCTCGCCCACGCAGACGATCGGCACCATCCCCTGGCGGAGGACGGCCTTCACCTTCTTGTTGACCGTCTCGTCGTCCTCGCCGTAGAGCTGGCGGCGCTCCGAGTGCCCCACGATCACGTAGCCGACGTCGAGCGCCGCCAACATCGGGCCCGAGACCTCTCCGGTGAACGCGCCCTTGTCCTCCGCGTGGACGTCCTGGGCGCCGAGACCGTACGGCAGCCGGTCGGAATCGATCAGTGTCTGGACGGATCGCAGCGCAGTGAACGGCGGGCAGATCACGACCTCGACACGCTCCGCATCATCCTGATCGAGGAGGTACGACAGCTTCTGCACCGTCTGGATCGCTTCCAGATGCGTCTTTTGCATCTTCCAGTTCGCCGCGATGATCGGCATACGATCGGCCATGTCAATCCTCCAGCACCAGGATGCCCGGCAACGGCTCGCCCTCGAGGAACTCGAGCGAGGCCCCGCCGCCGGTGGAGAGATGGTCGAACGAGTCCTCGAGCCCGGCGCGCTTGACGGCGAGGAGCGAGTCGCCGCCGCCGACGACGGAGAACGCCGAGGCGCCCGCGATCGCGGTCGCGACCCCGCGCGTGCCCGCCGAGAAGGGCTCGAGCTCGAAGACGCCCATCGGGCCGTTCCACAGGATGGTCTTGGCGTCCGCGAGGATCCTCGCGAACTCCTCGACCGTGCGCGGGCCGATGTCCAGTCCCTTCAGGCCGCGGGGGATCTCGCGCGCCGGCACCGTGCGAGGGCGCACGTCGGCTCGCACCTCCTCCGCCGCCACGACGTCTTGGGGTAGTTCGATCAACGTGCCCTTCACCCTCGCTCGCCCGGTGACGGCGCGGACCTCGTCGAAGCGATCGGGTTCCACGAGGCTCTCCCCCACCTCACCTCCCGCGGCGGCGATCAACGTGAACGCCATCGCCCCCCCGATCAGCAGGGCGTCGACACGCTCGACGAGCGAGTCCAGCACGCCCAGTTTGTCCGAGACCTTCGCCCCTCCGAGGACGGCCACGTACGGCCTGTCGGGATCGGTCAGGAGCCGGCCGAGCACGTCGACCTCTCGCTGGAGGAGCCGTCCGGCCACCGCCTGCCGGCCGGACGCGCGCATGAGGTCGGGCAAGGCCACGACGCTCGCGTGCGCTCGATGGGCCGCTCCGAAGGCGTCGTTCACGTAGGCGTCGGCGAGCTCAGCGAGCTGCCCGGCGAACCGGACGTCGTTGGCCTCCTCCTCCGGATGGAACCGGAGGTTCTCGAGAAGCACGACCTCGCCCGGCTCGATGTGGCCGCAGGCGGCCTCGGGCCCGTCGCCGACGGTGTCGTCCAGTGCCATCACGCCGACGCCGAGCAGCTCACCGAGGGTGTCGGCGACGGGCCCGAGCCGGAGATCGTCGCGCGGCTTCCCCTCGGGCCTGCCCAGATGCGACGCCACGACGAGGGCCGCGCCCCGGTCGATCAGCTCGCGGAGCGTGGGGACGGTCGCGCGGATCCGCATTTCGTCGGCGACGCGGCCGTCTTCGATAGGGACGTTGAAGTCGGCGCGGACGAAGACGCGGGTGCCGGCGACGTCGCCGAGATCGTCGAGGGTCCGGAGCGTCACTAGAGCTTCGACGCGACCAGGTTCGTCAGGTCGACCAGTCGGTT
>Ga0299913_10006196_pt1 | contig 10336 bp, 11 predicted proteins | sample RVTome_9_FD_201360 | JGI IMG/M metagenome (GOLD analysis project Ga0299913, IMG submission 201360) | Soil microbial communities from uranium-contaminated site in the Upper Colorado River Basin, Wyoming, United States - RVT155D38 (version 2) ... | reverse complement strand
GAGCTCGATTCGGAGCGGCGCGTCCTCGAGCGGCTCAACCCGGCGGCCGGACTCGCCGCGTCACGCCAGCTCGCGAGCGACCTCCTCGATCGGGCAAGTCGCGCGATCCGCGTTCGCCTGGCCACGACCGCCGCGACGGAGGATCGGCTCGCGAGCGCGTTGCCGCAGCTCGCAGCGATGGCGGTTGGATCCCGCGGGGCCGCGCTCAACCAGGCCGGTGCAGCGCTTGCCGTGCTCGGTCCGCAGGCGACCCTCGACCGCGGCTACGGCATCGTCCGGCGCGCGACCGACGACGCGATCGTGCGCGACCCGGCGCAGGTCAGCGGCGGTTCTCGCCTGAAGATCCGGGTCGCGCGTGGCGAGTTCCCGGCGACGGCCGGCGACACCGAGGAGCGATAGCCGAGGTCAGCGCGAGCGAGGGCGCAGGCGAGATCGGATGAGGAAGTACCGGTCGTACTCCTCTCGCGTCCCCGGCAGCAGCCGGTACGTTCGAATCTGGACGACGCGTGGATCGATCGGGCATGGCCCTATCTTGGGCCGGTATGGAATCTCTCGCGGCCGTGCTCGCCGTGCTGCTCGGGGCCGCCGCGATCTTCCTCGTCGCCGTATGGTTCGGTCTGTCCATCCTCGCACCCCGCATCGGGCGCGCCGCGGATCGCGCCGACGCCGACGAAGAGGAGCCCGGTGACCGACCCGACTGACGGAATCGACGCTTCGACCGCCGATCGCCCGATCGACCAGCTCGCCTTCGACGACGCCCTCGCGGCCCTTCAGAAGGTTGTCGCCGAGCTCGAGGCGGGCGGCCAGCCGCTTGAGCGCTCGATCGCGCTGTACGAGCGCGGCGTCGCCCTCCACGAGCGCTGTGCCAAGCTCCTGGCCGAGGCCGAGTTGAAAGTCCAGCAGTTGGTCACCCGCGCCGGCGGCGCCCTCGAGGCGGTCGCCGTCTCACCAGAGTCCGCCCGCGACACCGAGTGACATCACCGCGAGCGATGGAAGCAGATGGAGAGCCTTGAGTGGAAGACCTTCCACAACTGACACCACGGATGCGGCGCTCCCTTCAGCGCGCGCAGGTAATCGCCCAAGAGAACGGGCAGGATGTGGTAGGTACCGAGCATGTCCTCCTCGCATTCCTCGAGGATCAGTCGGGGATCGCGGGCATGGCCCTCCACTCGGTCGGCAGCGCCCGTCTGGTTCGGGCCGAAGTCGTCCACATCATCACGAGCGAGGGCTACAAGACACCAACTCCGCCGGTCGAGCATTCCGAGACCGAGTGACATTGCCGAACGCTGAGCGAGTCTGGCAGCGCAACACTTGGCGTGGGGAGATCGTCGGACGGGCATGCAGACGCGATTTGCCGCAGTTGCGCTTGCCGCCTGCCTCCTCAGCGCCTGCGACCCGATGCCGACGGTCACCCCGACCGCGACCGTGCCCGACACGCCTTCGGCCACGCTCCTGCCGTCCGAACCGCCGCCAACACCGTCGCCGGCGCCCACCATGGCGCTGATGCAAGAAGAGGACATCGCCCGTGTCGACCTGTTGGACGAACGTCCGACTGCCGTCTGCGATGAGAATCCCAATCTCCCGTTCATCGACGCTCCCGAGCCGTGGACCTGCTACAACGGGCTGCAGCTCGGCTTCCGCGCGCTCCGGACCCGAATGCCCTCGATCAACCGGCTGTACCTGCATCGCAGGCCCTGCGCTGCACTTCCTTGCACGCAGTCGGAGCTCGACACGGTCGACGTCATCGGGTGGCTCGGGGACGACGCGTTCAGTGTGACGATCACGGAGGAGCCGTTCACGCTCACGGTGCCGTTCGCGGGCGCCATCGCGCCCTGGCCGTCGGCCTCGTCGTCGGTCCCGCCGCCCGTCGCCCGGCCGCCGATCGAAGGGTCCTCCAGCGAGATCCGTAGCCGCGAACCCTATCCCTACTGCGGGCGCGAGCGACCACACGATAGCGGCCAGCCCGCCGAGCGGAAGCTCGAGATCAATCGGTGCTTCATCGACGCCGTGCTCGAAGGGCGCCCGGCCGAGATGGTCCTTATCCCCGACGTCATCCGCGAGCCGGTCGTCATTCGGTTCGACGGACGTGGCGTTGTCGCGTGGTCCACACGTCGGTCGGGCTGGGAGACGTGGACTTGCGTCACCCTGGGTAACTCGGTGTACTTTGGCCAAGCCTGCTGAGACAGGGGCCGTCCAGCCGCCCACCTGCCCGCGGGCCGGCAAACGGCGTCGAGTGACTTGAGCCACGCTGACTGAGCACGATCGACTACATGCCGGTCCGAATCTTGGCGTTGCTTGTCTTTGTCGGGATCGTCTTCATCGTTGCGCTGTTTTGGTGGGTCAAGCGACTAGGCGAAGGGGGGATCGGGCCATGACAGCGATGTCGAGCTGCTGACGTGACATTCCGCAACGCTGACTGAGGGTTCCGCGTCACTGGGCTTGCGTCTATCGCGTCTTGGGGTCGTATCCAGATGGAGAGTTAGCACGCACAAGCACCGGGGTCTCGGGTCGCTGCTCTGCGCCTTCGCGTTGGCTGCCGGGTGCGACTCGGCTGTGCCCGGCGAACACGCGGGCGGCAGTCCTCCAGGCGCCGAGACTCACTCTCCGTCTCCCGGCGCGACGAATGAGCAGCCGACCTCCGAGGCCGCACCTTCCCCATCGATCGATCCTGAGCTTGGAGTACAGCCCACCCCGGCGTTCCCGAGGAGCGAGGCTATTGGAATCGGCACGCTGCGGATCACCGCGCCGCGATCAGAGGTCGTTCGGTTCTGGCTCAGCTGTGAATGGCCAACGACCGAGCGTGTGTACTGGCTCTATACGGGAGGCTCGGGCCACCCCAGCAGTCAAATCACTCTCTTTGGCGAAAGCGTGTTCCTCTACGTATCGGACTTGCTGGATGGAGACCCGTTTTCGGTCATCCTCTATCGTTCCGGCGACGTCGCGAGGTACACGATCGATCGGACGTCGAAGCCCGTCCTTGCTCATTTACCGGATTGGACGGCCGGTTCCCTCACGTTCGAGCACCTCCGCATCGATCCAGAAGCTTGGCCAGTGGGTCCGCTCCCCACCCCGACGGAGGTCTTCGAGCGTCCCTTCGGAGGGGATCCGACCAATGCTGACCTTGCCGGGGCCTTCGAATGGACCTGTGGACCTCGCCCCGCCAGTGTCCCGCTCGGCACTGTCCCGACTCCACGGCCCGTTCGTACCGACGAGCCCGGCCCGCAGCTGGAATTGCCGCACGTCAAGCTGACGGCGTCGGGTGAATCGCGCCAAGCCATCTCAGGGTGCGGCACAACGTGGGGCACGGGCGGACAAGTTAGCGCTGGCGCCACGTGTGGCGGTCCGGGGGTGCCGGTGCCGCCCTTCGCAGCGAGCCTTCCGATGATCCTGGAGATCCCCGCCAATCAAGACCTCGTGTTCAGCCTTCCGTCCGGTTTCCATTTCGAAGAGTGGTCATACGCCTATGTCGATCAGGCGACTGCCGAGCTCTACCGAGGCGCCGAGCCGAGCGGCATCGTCCTTGCGGATCGCGATAGGTCGGCGAGCGCATCTACAGTCAGGGTGAATGCACCTCCGCGGGGAGATTGGATGATTCGCTTCACGTTCAATGCGACGGACGGCGACGTCGTGGTTCACGGCACGCCGGACTACTTTCGCGTTGCGATCACATGAGGCGACGGGTCGGGTGCCCGAATTTCGGCGAGTGACATTCGGCGACGCTGACTGAGCTGTGTCGACACTTTCCTCCCCCGTCCGAGTTGGGGTCGACAGGGGTGGTCGAACGCGCCGGATCACGACCATGCTTGCCTTGGCCGTGTGCCTGCTCGGCTGCGACGCCTTGGCGCGATCGGAGCCGGTCGAGGTGCGCACGAGCGACACGGACACCCTTGACGCGCAGTGCTACTTGGCCGGGACCGCGGCTGAGCTCATTCTCGACCCGAGCGTTGGATTGGCGTGGAGGTTTGGTCCCGAAGACATCCGTCCGGTGATCTGGCCGCGGGGCTACACCGCTCGACGGGTCGGGTCCGAGATCCAGGTCGTGAACCGCGATGGGCTGGTCATCGCGAAGTCAGGCAGGATGGTCGAGTTCGGCTTCATCAAGTTCGAGTCTGGTTTCGTCTACGGATGCTGACCGAGCCATGAGCATCAACTCTCTGGCATCAGGTTTTCAGCGGAGGCATGGGACCACGCGCTCGAGGTCCAGTAGGTGGGGCTTTCTGCGAGTGACGCGTGACAGTTAGCGACGCTGACTGATGGAGATGGATCACCTGACGTCAGTCCCGCCGATCGTGCTTGTTGAGCGCGGCGGCTACCAGGGCATGTACGGATCGATCGTCGAACTCCTTGAGGATGTCGAAGCGATCGACGTAATGAATGGCGAGTACACGGTGTACGACGCGAAGGGTCGCCTGATCGCCCTCAGCGCGGATTCGCCGGTCGCGAAGGTCTCCGCGTCACCAACCGCGGATCTCCGACCCCACGATCTGGATCGAATCCTCGCTCGTGCGGCTGAAAACATCGGCTCCGTCAGACTCCGGGTGGTCGACGCCGACCTTCGCTCGGCAGAGCTCCTCGCAGCGATCTGGAGATTCGAACACGAGCCACGCCCATTTCCCGGAGACGGCGCGTGACATTCGCCGACGCTGACTGAAGGATGCGGATGCCCCGACGAGCGCTATGGATGGATGCTGCGCCGCGCCTTGCGGCCATCGTCCTCGTACGAGCCGCCAAGTCTCTGCGCAACACGCGTCCCAGCACGCTCGTCCGAATCGCAAGGTGACGCCTAAGCCGCTTATGCTCGCCCTGGCCTTGGTGTTCGCTGCATGCGAGGCGCCACCCGCCTCGCCACGGCCGACCGGCGCGTCCATTGCCTCGCCTCCGGCCCCTGCCCCGACATCAACGCCGACCTCGCCCGCGCCGTCACCAGCCAGCCCACCTCCTACGACACCCGAACGTGCCGAGCGAGTACCGGACTGGCTGGTCGGGAAGCCGTTCGTGCTGCAGCGGGTCGTCGGCCGGTTCGGTCTTCCTGACAGGATCGCGAAGGGTCCGCGGCAGGACGTTATCGCGATCGTCGGGGACCGCGTCGTCACGGCGAGGTTCATCCGCGAGGGTCTCGAACCGGGCCGGACGCGGTTCGTCGTGTGGTCGTTTGCATCCGGCGCACGAATCGCTCCGCCCGTCACGGTCTCGGGCCGAGCCGGCCTCCAGGGCTTGGTCGCTGGCCGCGAGGTACTCATCGCGATCCATGAGATCGACCACCGGCGGTACACGGCGAACGGCATCGTCGCCATCTCGACCGTGGACGCAACGATCCGTTGGCTCGTTGAGCCGGGCTTGCCCGATCCTGACCGACGCATCCGGGTCCTTGCGGTCTCGGAATCCGAAAAGCAATTCGGGACGAGCCTGTGCGTCCCAAGCCTCGAAACGCCGGTGGACTGTTCGCCGGTGGAAATTAGAGAGGTGGCGAACGGCGCGCTCGTCCGCAAGGTCGACACAGGCGGGCGACCAGTCCAACGGTTCGCCCGCGATTGGCTCGTCGTCGGCAGGTACGGGTTTACTGGCGTCGTCGACCCGGCTGACGGCCTGCTCTGGTCCGACCGCGGCCTCGATAGGGTGACGTTCGACTTCGCCAAACTGGTCGACGGGCGGTTCATCACCAGAGCGGCCGGTCTTGGCGGCACCCACCGATCCAAGCTGGCGAGCTTTGAAATCCGGACCGGCCGCTACCGCGTCTTGTTCGATCCTCGCCTTGGAGATTCGTGGCTGTTCCTCCCGGACCTGTCGACCGACCGCTACATGGTCATCGTCGTTTCATCGGGCTCGGGCAGGTGGTGTAACGACTGCTCGCCGGACCACCGGGCCCTTGAGGCCGGGGTTTTCGACCTCAAGACCGGCGCATATGACCCCGATGCGATCTACGTGACCGTCGAGCCATAATCGGGCTGCGAATAGCGCGCCGCTGCCGGTTGGGCTCCTGCGCCGAGCTCTCGACGACGCCGCCCTGAGAGTGATCCGAGGAGTCTCATGTGACATTGCGCCACGCTGAGTGAGGAGGCTGCAGTGTCTGACCACTTCGACACGGACGACTCGCGGACCGACCTTACCGACTTGTACATCTTCCCGTCACCGGCGGGTGCCGATCGATCGGTGCTGATCCTGGACGTCAATCCCGACGCCACGGCAGCTGAAATCAGCTTCGACCCGGTGGCAAGCTACGAGATCAAGATCGACACGGACGGGGATCTCGAGCCGGACGTGGCGTTCCACATTCTGTTCGCGATACCACCAGACAGCGACCCGACCGCGAGTGTTTTCCGGGCAACAGGGGCCGAGGCGCGAGAGACGGGACGGGTTGGCGAGGCCGTCATCGTCGATGCGCCCCTCTCATTTGACGGCTCGACCGGCATCGTGGCCTCGAAGGGCTACGGCTTCTTCGCGGGTCTCCGGAGCGACCCCCACTTCAAGGACGTCAAGGGCCTCCGCAACGGATTCCAGTTCACCGGTGAGGATCCCATCGCACTGCGAAACGTCTTCGGGATCGTCCTGGAGGTTCCGAACGCAGCACCCGGAACACCGCCGATCCGACTCTGGGCGCGGGCGATGACGATCGTGGACGGCGAGCTTCGGCAGGTCGACCAGGCGGGCCGTCCGGGCATCAACAACACGTTCAACGGCCCCATTCCCGATCGGCTCGCGTTCGATGGGACCAGTCCGGCGGATCAGCGCGCCAAGTTCGGCGACAAGTTCGTTGCCTTCCTCGAGTCGCTGGGCTATCCCGCGACCGAGGCCCGCGACCTGGCGGAGAGCTACCTGCCCGATCTCCTCGAATACAGCCCGCTCGAGCCCGCCGGGTATCCGAACGGCCGGCGTCTCACGGACGACACGGCGGACCTCATCGTGGCGCTGCTCACGAGGGGACGAGTGACGAGTGACGAGTGATCTCGCGGGTCCGCACACGGATCTGCTCGACGAGTTGCCGTACCTCGGACCGCCCCACCCAGTCGATGTCGCCGCCACCCACGTCGAGTGACAATCGCGATGGGCTGAGTGGCGACCGCGTGCCCGAGTCGCTCCGTCGAGGCGGAAAGGTGGTTCCCATGGCTGAGGTCCTGACGATTCCGCGCTTCGCCGGTGACGTCGTGCTGGCAGGCGACGAGCGGTACGACGAGCATCGCGAGGTCTGGAACGCCGCGGTCGACCGGCGGCCGGCGGTGATCGCCCGATGCACGTCCGCCGAGGACGTCGTCGCCGCGATTCGTCACGGACGCGAACGGGGCCTCGAGATCGCCGTGAAGTGCGGTGGCCACAGCGTCATGGGCCTTTCCGTGCCGGACGGCGGGCTGATGCTCGACCTCACACCGATGAGTGCGGTGACGGTCGACCCGGCCCAGCGACGCGCGCGGGTTCAGGGCGGCTCGTTGCTGCGCAACCTCGATCGGGCCACGGAGCCGCATGGGCTGGCCACGACCGCGGGCAACGTCTCGCACACGGGCGTCGGTGGGCTCACGCTCGGCGGGGGAATGGGCTGGCTCGCGCGCCAGTTCGGCCTCGCGTCGGACAACGTTTCCGCCTACACCGTCGTGACCGCGGACGGGCAGGTCGTACGCGCCAGTGCCGACGAGCACCCGGACCTCTTCTGGGCTCTCCGCGGCGGTGGCGGCAACTTCGGCGTCGTGACCGAGTTCGAGTTCCGACTCCACCCCACGAGCGGCCGCGCGCTCGTGGCCGAGCTGACCTACGACGCGGCGGACGCCGTCCTACCGATGCGCACCTGGCGGGACCTGCTTGCCGATGCGCCCCGCGCCGCGATGCTCACCGCGGACGGCGTAGCTATCCCTGCGGACAGCCCCTCGAAGCTTGCCGGGCGCGCGGCGGTCATCGTTGGGTTCGTCTGGTCGGGCGCGGTGGACGAGGGCCGCGCCTACCTCGAGACGTTTCGATCGGCGTTCCCGAAGCCGACCGCCGAGGACGTCGAGGAGCGGAGCTACGTCGAGCACCAGAGCCTGTTCGACGACCGGCACCGTCACGGCCTGCGCCGCTACTCGACCGGCCACTACCTCCCGGCGCTGCCGGACGACGCGATCGACGCGTTCCTGTCGCGGGGCATCCCGGCCGGCGCCGCCGAACCAGACTGGTCGTTGATGCCCGGGTCCGGGTTCCAGGCATACGGCGGCGCGATCGCCGACCTCGACGACGGCGAATCGGCGTTCAGCTTCCGGGACACGCTCGTCGAGTGGACGACCGGCGCGACGTGGTCGGACCCGGCCCAGGACGACGTCCGAACGGGCAACGCCCGACGCTGGGCCCGGGCGCTCGACCCGTGGGGGACCGGTGCCTACGTCAACGTCATCGGCGACGCCGGCGAGGTCCGGCGCGCGTACCGCGACGCGAAGTTCGCGAAGCTCGTCGAGATCAAGCGCGCCTGGGACCCCGACAACGTCTTCCACCTGAACCACAACATCCGCCCGGACGCGGTTTGAGACACCCTCGCTGACGAATCGGGGCTGCAGCCCCATTCGCTCCCTGCCGCCTTAGCCCGACGGTCGGCGCAAGCCGGCGACCTGCCGGCAACGCCGGGAGGAAGCAGGGATGCAGGACACCGCAGGCCGTTTCGTCGAGGCGGCATTCATCGAACACCACGCCGCGCTCGTGCGGCACCTCACGGTCATCTGCCGCGACGCAGAGGCGGGACAGGATCTCGCCCAGGAATCGTTCCTGCGGCTCGCGGGTGAGGCGGAGGCCGGCCGAGTCCCGGACGATCCCGCTGCCTGGCTCCACCGGGTCGGCCGGAACCTGGCCATGAGCCGCGGCCGGCATCTGCAGGTCGTGGACCGGCGCAACGGCGAGCTGCCGCAGCCGAGCGTCGAGGCCGGACCCGAGGAGGCCGCGATCGAGCACGAGACCGCGTCGGCCGCCGTCCGGGCGCTCGGCGGCCTGTCGGCGTCCGCACGACAGGCACTCGTCCTGGCTGCCTACGGCTGCCCCGGGACCGAGATCGCCGCGTCCATCGGCCGGACCCCAGGGGCGACCCGAACGCTGCTGTGCCGCGCGCGCTCCACGGTCCGCGAACAGCTGCTGCTGCAGGGATTCGCCGGCTGAACCGATCATCGGCGCGCGTATGATCCGCGCGCCGTGGCAGACGCGTTTCGCCGCCGGGCGTTCATTGGTCGGTCGGTTGAGCTCGCCTACCTCCAGCGGGCGTTGCACGACACCGCCGAGACCGGGCTCGGTCGGAGCGTGGTCATCGGCGGCGAGGCCGGCATCGGCAAGAGCCGGCTGGTGGAGCGGTTCGTCGGGGAGGTCGGGAGCGGGGCGCGTGCGCTCACGGGCGCCTGCCTCGAGGTCGCCGAGGACGCCCTGCCGTACGCCCCGTTCGTCGAGATCCTGCGGGAGCTCGTCCGGGAGACCCCAACGGAGCGCCTGCCCGCCGTCCTCGGTCCCGGTCGAGCCGAGCTGACGAGGCTCCTGCCCGAGCTCGCGGCCCGCGCATCGGACCTGGCCTCGCGGGCCGGCCCGGATCGGGCATCCCAGGCGAGGCTCTTCGAGCTGATTCTCGGCGTGCTGGAGCGGCTCGCTGACGCGCACACCCTCGTCGTCGTGATCGAGGACGTGCACTGGGCCGACCGCTCGACCCGCGACCTGGTTGGCTTCCTTGCCCGGGCGCTTCGGGACGATCGCGTGCTGCTCGTCCTCACGACCCGGACCGACGCCGCCGGCGACGCGATCGGGAACCTCGCCTTCCTGGCCGAGCTCGAGCGGGAGGAAAACGTCGAACGGTTCGAGGTTCAGCCGTTCGATCGGGACGAGGTCGCCGAACAGGCGGCCGGGCTGCTCGACGAGCCGCCCGGGCCGGGCACGGTCGACCGGCTCCTGACGCGATCGGACGGCAATCCCTTCTACGTCGAGGAGCTCATCCTCGCCCAGGCGGTCGCCGGGGTCGGGCTGCCGCCCGTGCTCCGCGATGTCCTCGCGGCCCGCGTGGGCCGCCTGTCGCCGGCCGCCCGAGACGTCCTGCGCGCGGCCGCGGCGGCCGGTCGGCGCGTTGACGACGAGCTCCTCGCCTCTGCCCTCGACCGAACGCCCCGTGATCTCGCGGGAGCGCTGCGCGAGGCCGTGGACAGCGGCATCCTCGTGCGCCTCGACACCACCGAGGGTCCGGTCCTCGCCTTCCGTCACGCGCTCCTGCACGAGGTCGTCGACGCCGAGCTCCTGGCCGGCGAGCGAGCGGCGCTGCACGCGGCGTTCGCTGCCGCGCTCGAGGCTCGGTTGGCCGCCGGCAATCAGGGCGTGGCGGACGTCGAGATCGCCCGCCATTGGGACGCGGCGCACGAGC
>Ga0299913_10006195_pt1 | contig 10336 bp, 10 predicted proteins | sample RVTome_9_FD_201360 | JGI IMG/M metagenome (GOLD analysis project Ga0299913, IMG submission 201360) | Soil microbial communities from uranium-contaminated site in the Upper Colorado River Basin, Wyoming, United States - RVT155D38 (version 2) ... | reverse complement strand
CTGGGAACACGCCTGCGATGCCGGTCTGCGTAGTGCAGCTCCTGAGAGGAGGCCCGAGCCAGCATGAGTCACCAGAATCCGATCACCTGCGACGAGGCGCTGCGCCGGCTAGCCGCTTTTCTGGACGATGAGCTCCACGGGGAGTCGCAGAAGGATGTCGAGCATCACATGGAGCTCTGCCGCGGCTGCTTTTCCCGTGGCGAGTTCGAGCGCCGGCTGAAGGCCGAGGTTCGGCACCTGGGCAATGAGAATGTGCCACCCGGCTTCAAGGAGCGTATTCAACGGTTGCTCGGCTCGTTCGCTTCTTCCTCGGCTGCTGAGCGGGCCGACGGCATCTAGGGCAGGGGGAGGAACTATGGTCGCGATACTCTCGAATCAGCGCGAGGTAATTTTCAGCGCCGTCCGAAAGATGTACACCGACGTTGCCGCTACACCGGAGCGGGAGTTCCATTTCCCCACCGGCCGAAGAGCATGTGAGTTCGTGGGCTACCCCCGCGAGCAGCTCGATTCGGTCCCTGCAAGTGCCATCGAATCGTTCGCCGGCGTGGGTTACCCATTCGCGGCGAAAGTGGTGCGGACCGGTGACGTCGTGCTGGACATCGGCTCCGGCTCCGGTACCGACGCGTTGATCGCATCGCGGCTGGTTGGTCCAACGGGGCGAGTCATCGGTTTGGATCTGACCGAGGCCATGCGGGCCAAGCTCAGAGCAAACGCCTTGAAGGCAGGTGCGAGGCACCTGGAGGTACTCGCAGCCAACGCCGAAGCGATTCCACTGCCGGACGCCTCAGTGGACGTGATCACCACCAATGGGGTCCTCAATCTGATTCCGGACAAGGCTCGAGCCATTCGGGAGATTGCCCGGGTCCTGCGATCGGGCGGCCGGCTGCAGATGGCCGATATTGTGGTCCGCACCCTCCCTTCGGATGCGTGCCGCTCGCATCCGGAGCTCTGGGCCGAGTGTATTGTGGGGGCGACGACGGCAGAGCGCTATATCGCAGGCTTCGAGACTGCGGGTTTATGCTGCATTGATGTGCTCAGCAGAAGCGACTACTTCTCCGCCAGCTCGAGCCCTGAGACCCGCAAAGTGGCAGGCTCGTTCGGCGCTCATACAGTGGTGTTACGGGCACAGAAGCCTTAGCCGGCAACCTGGGTCAGAGCTTCGCGCGCCGCAGCAGCTGAGCGTTGATGGCGACAATGACCGTGCTCAGCGACATCAGTACAGCTCCAACCGCCGGCGACAGCACGATCCCTCGTGACGCCAGCACGCCGGCTGCGAGCGGAATAGCCACCACGTTGTAACCCGATGCCCACCATAGATTCTGCACCATCTTCCGGTAGCTGACCCGCGAGAGGCTGATTATCCGCGGCACGTCCCGGGGATCGCTTCGAACCAGCACCACGTCACCCGCCTCCACCGCGACGTCGGTTCCCGCTCCGATCGCTATCCCGACATCCGCCGTCACCAGTGCTGGAGCATCGTTCACTCCGTCACCCACCATGCCGACGCGTTTTCCCTGGCTTTGCAGCTCCTCGATCCTGGCCGCCTTGCCTTCCGGCGGCACCTCGGCATAGACGGTATCGATGCCGAGGTCGCGTGCCACTGAATCCGCCACGGCCTGCGCGTCGCCGGTGAGCATGACCACTTCCAGCCCGAGCTCGTGCAGCCGCGCCACCGCCGCACGCGACTCGGGCCGCATGGCATCTGCCAGCGCGAAGGCGGCAATCACCCGTCGGTCCGCCACCAGGTAAATCACGCTTTGTCCCTGCTGTGCCGCCTGGTCGGCGAAGACGGAAAGCTCGGGGCTCACCTCGGCGTCGAGACGTTGAAGGAGGTTTGGACCGCCGACGATGAGACGTCGCCCTTCGACAGTGGCTTCGACGCCGTAGCCCGGGAGGGCCTGAAACGCTTCGCCTACCGAGCTTCCGACTCCCCGCTCCCGGGCGGTGTCGACCACGGCTCGTGCCACGGGGTGTTCCGAATCCCGCTCGACGGCGGCGGCAAGCCGGAGCGCATCGTTCTCGGTCAGATTTCCGAGAGTACGCAGGGCGACAACCCGGTGCTCCCCGAGTGTCAGTGTGCCGGTCTTATCGAAGACGATGGCGTCGAGATTTCTGGCCTCTTCCAGCCCGCGGCGGTCGCGAACCAGGAGCCCGCTCCGGGCGCCGAGCGTGGTCGAGATGGCGATCACCAACGGAATTGCCAGCCCCAGGGCGTGGGGGCAGGCGATAACCAGCACCGTGACCAGCCGTTCCACGGCGTACGAAGGCTCGGAGCCCGCGCTGAGCCATGCAACCAGGGTTATGGCGCCTGATACGAGCGCGACCACCGTCAGCCAGAATGCGGCCCGGTCGGCCAGTGCCTGCGCCCGCGACCTCGATCCTTGCGCCTGCTCGACCAGGCGCATGATGCCGGCCAATGTCGTGCGCTCACCCGTGCCGGTCACGTTCACCCGAAGCGATCCGGAGCCGTTCACCGTGCCCGCGATCACTCTGTCCTCCGGCTTCTTCGCCACCGGCCGGCTTTCACCGGTGACCATGGCTTCGTTCACTTCGCTGGTCCCGACTCGCACGGTCCCGTCTGCCGGTATGCTCGCTCCGGGGCGAACCAGCACCAGGTCGCCCTCGCGGAGTGCCGAGACAGGCACCTCCTCGATTCGCTCCACCCCACCTTCGATTCCGACCCTCGTGGCCGTGTTGGGCAGGAGCTTGGCGAGCTCGGCGAGCGCTCCCTGCGCCTGCATGATCGAGCGCATCTCGAGCCAGTGGCCCAGCAGCATTATGGTGACGAGCGTAGCCAGCTCTTCCCAGAGCGGCATACCAGGAAAGCCCAGGCTGACGGCCAGGCTGAAGCCAAAGGCCACCGTGATCGCCAGGGCGATGAGGGTCATCATTCCGGGCAGCCGGTCGCGAAGCTCGCGGATGGCGCCCTGAACGAAAGGCCAGCCACCGTACAGAAAGACCGCCGTGCCGAACAAGGCCGGGATCCAGCGCGCCCCGGGCATGCTGGGCGGGGTATACCCGAGCGCACGCGGGAGCATGTGTCCCCAGATCAGCGTCGGAATGGTGAGCAACAGCGAGAGCCAGAATTTGCTGCGGAACATGGCCACACTGTGTCCGGCGTGCTTGTCGTGCCCTCCGCCGTGAGCCCCGTGGTTTTGGGGCGCCACGTCGTGACCGGCGTGGGTTGCTTCACGCTGAGCGTGGCCATGCTGGGCGGACCCGCCGAGCTCTCGTTCTCCCCTCAGCTCCGGATGCTCCGGGTAACCCGGTTTGACCGCGGCGGAGGTGTCTTCAGGGTGGTGGTGGTGATGCTCTTTCACGTGGGCCTGGGGCTGGTTGCGATGAATCGATCCTCTATTCTCGCTGACGTGGACTGGGACAGAATATTACATCTGAGCGTTTCCCCTCTCTGGAAGCTCCTCAATGCTGGTGCGACACCGAGTCGCCTGGTTCCGGCTCCTGCCGATCGTCGGGCGTCGGTGCGGCACCGCTGTCGGGCTTCGGGCCCACATCATGAACGTTCTCGGCATTATCTGAAGTGTTCGAGGTCACAGGGGCCCTCACCGCCTGCACCAGCTCTGCGGCAACTCCTCCCATTGCGTCGACCCCACCCATGTGATCCGCCATCTTTCGCCATTCGTCCATCGATATGACATCCCGGGACGGATCCTGCAGCTTGTCCAGCTGCCGATTGATTACCTCCCCCTTCAGACGATGGGGAATCGTATCGGCGGTGAGGATATCCGAAATGATGTCATGCATCATGTGGAGGTTGTCGAAGATCACGGCCGCCCGTGGGTGGGCGGTGCTGAACTTAGGCGCAACCGCCGACGTCATTGGCATCACCTTGGGCATCCGGCTGGGCGGGTCGTCGAGCATCGACCAGAAACGCGCCACGGTGGCCTGCACTCCCGCCTTCCTCTCGGTCCTGGTCTGCCCTTCGATGAACGGCTCGTAAAGACCGATCTGAAGCCAGTGGTAGGCCCAGATCAGTCCATTGAACTTGGGATGAGCCTTCCGGAAAGTCTGGCTGAAATACTGCTCGTCCATCAGGGCCATCGACTTTGGCTTGTCGGTAAAGGCGTACCTGCGATTGCTCAGGTAGTAATCGGTGAGCCGTTCGATCAAACTGTCGCGCTGGAGGGGAGTGAGCCGTTGGTCGGCATAAGCATCATAGATCTGCCGGTGGAGGATGTGGGCCCAGTCGAACATCATCTTCGCCCGCCAGGCCAGCTTCGCGTAGGCCGGCATGATCACCTCTTCCGCCACCGCAAACCGGGGCGGACGGACCAGCAGATCGTTCGTCAGGTAGCGATACTCCTCTTCGAGCTCGGGTCCGATCCTGTTCTGCCTGGTGTAAAGGCGCTCATACAAGACGGCATGGCCGTAATCGAAGGCATTGAAGAGCCGGGCCGCCTCTGGGTACGTGGCGAGGAACTGCCAGTTGAACCCACCCGGGTAGTAGAACTGCTCGTCGCGTTGCGACTGGGCTCCTGCTGTGCCGACCACGGCCACGAGCAGCAGAGCCCAGACAGCGGGTGCGACGAATGCGCGCGATCGCATGGTCATCGTCTCGAAGTTCGTCGCGGCCCGGCGGGCATGAGGCCGCGGATGGCGAAGGCATGTGAAAGGCCGATTGTCAGAGCCAGGTCGGGACCGATGTCTGCCCGGAGCCGCCGCGTCACGCCCGCATCGACTACGATAGTCGGCGTCCACTGCCAGCGCCCTCCGAGCGAGGCATTTACTTCTGCTGGCGCGTCCTCGATCGACTGAGACACGGCAGCCTCGGCGATGAGCAGGACGCTCGACCGAAAAAACGTCCGGTCTACCGCGAGGCTGGCGTTCCAGCGATCGAGCGGCTCCGCCACCGACAACAGGTCTTCCGAGCCAAAGCCACGGGCCAGATTGATGTGGCCCCGCATGCGTCCCCAGCTCCGCGTGACGATCGCCTTGACGGAGAGGCGGCTCCCCTCGCCGGCAAGTGAACCGACGGGAAAGCTCACATCGCCGCGGACCGACAGGGCCGGGAGCCAACGAGCCTCGGTATTGAAGTTGTAGAGAGCGAAGAGTTGGAGGCCAGCGAGTCCCCAGTCTGTCCCGCCGTCGTCGTCATGTCCAGCGAACGGCAGCTTGAGTCCGAGCTGCGTGTTGCGCGCCGGTCCATACGCCACCTCCGGGACTATCGTGTGGAGCCGGTCCCCACCGGTCTCCGCCTCGAACCGGTAGGGCGCCAACAGCTCGAACGCATAGCGTTCGACCGGATAGGCATCCTCGGTGACCACCGGCCGGTGATCGTCGAGATTTCTATAGTCGATCTGAGCCGGCAGAGGTGTCACCAGGAAGCAGAGCAGCCCGGCAGCTGTGGCCGTAGGAAGGGTGGGCATTTCCGTAGGATACATTGTGGAGTAGGACATCGACACCTGGAGAGGACTAAAAAACGACGGGACCAGTGTTCAGCTGGTCCCGCTGTCCATTTCCGGCATCGGCTCGTCAGTTCTGGCACTGACAATCGAAGCAGCCGTGGGTGACGCACGTGGCGCAGCTTCGGGCAAGCTGCCTCCTAAGCGCCTCCCGGGCGCGGTGTAGCCGTACCCCTGCGTTGCTCGGCGTGATCCCGGCTTCCTCGGCATAGCCTCGAACGCTCATCCCCTCCAGGTCCACGCGCGTAAGCACCGCCGCATACTCATCCTTGAGAGTGTCCACCATTCCCATAAGGCAGGCGCAGACGACAGCCTCTAGCTCCGGATCGACACTCTCATTGGAAGCCGCGGTTTCGGCTGCGAACCGCTCCAATGCTCTACCTCGGGAGCCGCTGCGGCGATGGTGGTCGGTGATGGCGTTCCGCAGGACCCGGTAGAACCAGGCGATAGCAGATGCCGAGCTATCGGGTGGGGTGTGAGTGAGTGTTCGGACAAACGCTTCCTGAAGGATGTCCTCCGCCTCGGCACGGGACCCCACCCGCTGCTCGACGAATGCAAGAAACCTGGCATGACTCTGCACGAGCACCCGCAGCACCTCTGGTGCCTGCGGGTCTCGCTCGACCTCTTCGAATGGTCCGCTATCTACTCGCACCCGCACCCGCAGTCGCAGCCGCCTTCGTGGCAGGGACACTCGGGCCCACAGGTACAGCCGCAGCCACAGTCCGGGGTTACGTCAGTCGAGTTGCTCATGGATCTCTCCTTTGGTTATGTGCGTAAACCATCATCGGTGCCTTCACACTTGCAGACGCACACCGGGCCAAAGTATTACACCCCCAAAGTACTCCGATATTCCGGGCTCATTCGGACACCCGCTCAGCGCGCCTGCGCTCCCGGGGCCGGAAGAGATCCACTCGTCCCTCGCCCTGGCTATACCCGGGGTTCTTGATCTTGTACCACCCCGTTTCGCGGACATATGGATCTGTCTTCCTCTTTGCCACGATCCCCTCGAGGTCCATCTTCTTGATGGCGCTGAAGAGTGCGCGTCCGTGCTCCTCCAGTGTCAGGATCTTGTAGAGGGGTCCGGTGTCCTCCGGCAGCAGGTCGCCAAGAAGCTGCTTGCGCTCCGCCAGCGGGCGGGGGCGAAGATCGGCGCCATCCAGCCACAGCAGGTCGAACGCCGCAAACGCGAGGAAGCCCTGTCTGCGGAGCAGATCTCTGAAGACCGGCTTGCCTTGGCGGTTCAGGGCGACGACTTCACCATCCAGGATGGCACTCCGGGCTCCGAGCACCCCGCTGATCCGGCTGCAAAGATCGCCGAACCTGTCGAACTGGAAGTCTCGCCGAGAACGTATCTCGCAGCCCTTGTCAGAAGCGTAGACTATGCCACGGAAGCCGTCGTACTTGGGCTCGAACAGGTACTCGGCGTCATCGAACGGCTCCCTGCGGCCGGTAAGAATTATAGGATCTATCTGAGGGAGTCCGCTGACCTGACGCAGGTCGGAGGGTGTGTGTCGGGGGCTCGTGGGCATGGCAACTCCGGGGCCGCGATGCGGCCAGGAGCCCTCCCCACGAGGAAGGCAGGTTAGACCAAACAGCCTTGTCGACCTACAAAGTACTCGGATCCGACTCAGACGGAAGAAGGAGATTCGTGGCCTTGCGTAGCGCGCCTGGATCAGCCATTTCGGATGCATGGACCTGAACTCAAGCGGCATCGGCGGGATTCATCACGTTACCGCGATTGCTAGCGACCCCCAACGCAACCTCGACTTCTATGCCGGCGTGCTCGGCCTGCGGCTGGTCAAGCGTACGGTGAACTTCGATGATCCTGGCACCTATCACTTCTACTTCGGCGATGAGTCAGGGACTCCTGGCAGCATTCTCACCTTCTTCCCCTGGCCCAACTCCCACAGGGGAAGGCAGGGACCCGGGCAGGTGGCGGTTACCTCGTTCGCCATACTCCCGAGCTCGGTGGGCTTCTGGATCGAGCGGATGATGCGTTATGGCATCCAGTACGACGGCCCCGCAACGCGTGAGATTGGCTTCGATTCGGAGCGGGTGATCTCGTTCAAGGATCCTGATGGATTGCTACTCGAGCTGATCGCGAGTGCCCGAGCATCAGACCGGGCCGCGTGGGAAAAGGCGCCAGGAATCCCCGGAGAGCATGCCATACACGGTTTTCATTCGGTCACGCTGTGGGTGGAGCAGGGTGGTGCAACCACGCAGCTCCTCCTCGACACCCTCGGATTCCGGCCCGTCAGCGAAGAAGGCTCAACGCAGCGGCTAGCTGTAGGAGATGGCGGGCCAGGCACAATGGTGAATGTCCGTACTATTGGCGGCTTCACGCAGGGGGTGAGCGGGGCCGGAACAGTGCACCACGTCGCATGGAGGCTGCCCGATCAGGCAACGCAACTGGTAATGCACGATCTGGTCAGCAGCGCCGGGCTCGACCCCACCCCGGTTATCGATCGGAGGTATTTCCACTCGGTCTACTTCCGTGAGCCGGGCGGTGTTCTCTACGAGCTGGCGACGACCTCACCAGGCTTCGCCATCGACGAGCCACTGGAGCGCCTGGGTGAAAGGTTGATGCTGCCACCCCATTACGAAATGCGCAGAGAGCAGATAGAAGCTGTCCTCCCGCAGGTTCACCTGCCGCAGCCGCTGACCGAAAGCTCATTCTTGACTGCCGGGAACTGAGTGCGCCGGCGAATCGGAGCAGCACTCGCTCCCGCGGTCTTCCTCCTCCTTCTCCTGCTTCCGCTGACCGGTCTCCCTGCGGAAGCCCACCGGTTGGCGGCGGTGCTTGCAGCGGTCGTGGTTCTGTGGGTTACCGAGGCGCTCCCGCTCTCCGTGACGGCCCTTCTCGGCGCGGCAGCTTGCGTGGTGCTGGGGGTGGCGCCGGCAAAGGAGGTTTTCGCCCCCTTTGCCGATCCGCTGATGTTCCTCTTCATCGGGGCGTTCATCCTGTCCAGGGGCATCTTTCTCCACGGACTGGACCGCCGGGTCGCATATGCGGTGCTCTCGCTCCCCTGGGTAGGAGCCCGACCCGCGAGAATTCTGCTTGCCTTCGGTGCCGTCACCGCACTCCTCTCGGGCTGGATATCGAACACCGCAACGACTGCCATGATGTTCGGCATCGGGCTGTCCATTCTCGCCGCTCTACGCACGCCAGGAGCTGGAGCCACACTCGATCCACGGTACGCCACCGCGCTAATGCTGATGACTTCCTTCGCCGCTTCCATCGGAGGGTTGGCGACACCGGTCGGCACACCTCCCAATGTGATTGGACTCGGCTTCATCCGCTCTCAGTTACGGGTGGAGATTCCGTTCTTCAGCTGGATGCTGATCGGACTCCCCGTCGTGCTGGTACTCTTCACCTTCTTGTACTTGTACCTCGACCGCGTCGCCCCTGCCGGCGTCCGGGAGTTGCCCGCGGGTGGTGAGCTCATCCGCCAGGAGCGAGCGCGGCTCGGCGCCTGGACGCAGGGACAGCGCTCGGTAGCTGTGGCTTTCTCGGTGACGGTTGTCCTTTGGGTCCTGCCGGGTATCGTCGCCCTCGTAGTCGGCGAGGACAGCGCCGCGTATCAGGGACTGCTTCGCCGGGTGCCGGAGGGAGTCGCAGCGCTTCTCGGCGCCATGCTGCTCTTCATCCTGCCGGGCAATGGCCGGCCCGCCATTACATGGCAGGAGGCGGTGCAGATCGATTGGGGTGTGGTATTGCTCTACGGTGGAGGATTTGCCCTGGGGGTGCTGTCATTTCAAACCGGTCTGGCCGAGGCGATGGGCCGCGGCCTGACCGGCATGCTACCGATCGAGGGGAGTTTCGGAATGCTGGTCGCATCGGTGATCGTCGCGGTCATCCTTTCCGAGACGACTTCCAACACCGCGGCCGCCAACATGGTGGTTCCGGTGGTCATTTCCGTCGCTCAAGCATCGGGTCTCGATCCGCTGGAGCCGGCACTCGGCGCCACTCTGGCCGCGAGCCTCGGCTTCATGCTGCCGGTGTCGACGCCGTGCAATGCGATCGTTTATGGCTCCGGCTTCATCCCGCTCCGTCAGATGATGCGTCATGGGCTCGTCCTGGATCTCGCCGGCATTGTCGTGATCGTCACGCTGGTTCGGCTGCTCTCTTCCCTGGTGCGTTAGGTGTAGGTCCTTGGAGGAAGACAGGCAAGGCATTACCGTCGGTGCTGTACCGCGCGATGCAAACCATCCACCTCAAGCTGGAGATCATCCAAATGGCCCGCGCTCTTCGGCAGACTGGCCGAGTGATTGGTGCCGGCGCCGGCGCAGTCGCCCTCCTGGGGTTGGGTTACATGGGGATTACCTGGTATCGCTACGGCACAGTCGCCCGGAACCGGCGGCGAGACCCGTTGGTGGACAGCTTCATGCCCAAGTACGAAGTCCGGGAGGTACATGAGACCAAGGTGGCGGCGCCCGCGGAGCTCACCTACGCGGTAGCGAAAGAGCTCGATCTACAAAAGTCCACCATCGTGCGGGCGATCTTCACTGGGCGTGAGCTGCTCATGGGAGCGGAACACTCGAAGCGAGACAACTCAGCCAGCTTTCTGGCCGAGGTGCTGGACCTCGGTTGGCGCGTTCTGGCGGAAGATCCCGGGCATGAGCTCGTGGTTGGCGCCGCGACCCAGCCATGGAACGCGAATGTGGAATTTCGCGGGATACCTTCCGAAGAGTTCGCGGCCTTCAATGAGCCTGGTTATGCAAAGATCATCTTCACCCTGGCTGCCGACTCAGCCGGTCCGAATCGCTCGGTATTTCACACCGAAACGAGAGTGCTGACTACCGATCCCGAGTCACGGCAGAAGTTCCGTCTATACTGGTCGGTCTTCTCCCCGGGAATCTTGCTGATTCGATACGAAATGCTGCGACTCGTCAAAAATGAAGCGGAACGCCGGGTC
>Ga0299913_10006194_pt1 | contig 10337 bp, 10 predicted proteins | sample RVTome_9_FD_201360 | JGI IMG/M metagenome (GOLD analysis project Ga0299913, IMG submission 201360) | Soil microbial communities from uranium-contaminated site in the Upper Colorado River Basin, Wyoming, United States - RVT155D38 (version 2) ... | reverse complement strand
GGGACAACTAGGCCTCAGCCTTCCGATGGATCGGGGATGCGCCCGGTCATGACCACGAGCTCCGACGCCTCGGGACCTTCGTCCTCGTTCTCGAGGGTCACCCATATCGAGGGATACTCGGCCAGCGGGACTCCGGACCAGAGCACGACCGGCGCGTCGCCACCCCTGAGATGGAATGTGCCGATGCTCACTCCCTCTCCCTCGTCGCTCCACACCCAGCCCTCGTAGTACTGGCCCTCCGGCGCCGGCGGCAGCCCTGTGACGTCGAGATGGATCCACCATCCGGCGTCGGTGGACCTCACCGCAGCCTGGCCGGTGGCCGACTCCTCGAGCTCGGTGCCGCTCATGGCGACCACGGTGTCGCGCTCCTGGTCGAGGACGCTGATCGTGCTCAGCACCAGGGCGACCACTGCCACCATGCCTCCGGCCAGGGCCGCGACCAGCGGCCACCGCGCCCCGCGATCGGGCGACGCCGACACTGCCGGAGTGGCTTCCTCGCCCAATGCGGCGAGCAGCCCATCGGCCACCCCAGGGGGCGGCTCGGCCCAGGTCGCCGGGTCGGCGAGCACCTCACGGATCAGGTCCAGACGCTCGTGGTCGAGCGGGGTGTCGGCCGAGCCCGACGCCAGATAGTGCGCGCGTGAGTCGTCAGGCGTCATTTAGCTCACTTCTTATACGTCGCCGGCTCATCCACGGTTCGTGACGGGTCACGCCTCCTCCACGTGCTTCAGCATCTCGACCAGCCGCCGATGGGCCCGGTGCGAGCGCGATTTGACCGTACCCACGGGGATGTCGAGCCGCTCGGCGATCTCGACGTGGGTGAAGCCGTCGAAATGGCTCAGCTTGACCACCTGTCGCTCCTCGTCGGGGAGCCGGTCGAGCGCCGCCCGCACCTCGAAGACCTCCCACACGGTCTCCAGCCCGGGTGGGAACGAGGCGACATCGACATCGTCGCTCACCACCAACCGGGACCGCCTCCGGTAGAGGTCGATCGCGGTCCGACGCGCGATCGCATAGATCCAGGGTGCGAAGCTGCGCTCGGCGTCATAGGTCGATGCCGCCCGCCACGCCTTGATGAAGGTCTGCTGGGTGGCGTCGGCGGCCGAGCCGTGCTCGCCCAGGATGCTCATGGAGAGGGCGTACACCGGTCCGCCGAATCGGTCGTATACCGCCTTGACCGCGGCTTCGTCGCCGAGCCGGAACCGTTCCAGGACTTCACGATCCACAGCCGGATTCTGCCAGGTCGTGAACCATGCGCACCCCCGGCTGCGTAATGGGGGGACGAAACCGAGGAGAAGCCATGAGACGACGCAACTCGACCCTGCTCGCCGCAGCCGCCCTTTTGGTGGTCGCCGCCTGCGGGGGTGACACCGAGGAGGGAACCAGTGAGACGACAGTCGCCGACGCCGTGGCTGCCACTACCACAACCGCCGCCGAGGAGGCGACCACCACCACGGCCGGAGGAGCAGAGGAGACCACAACCACCGCCGAGGAGATGGTGGAGGGTGTTCACGGATCCGAAACCGATCTAGGCACGATCCTGGTCGATCCCGAGGGCTTCACCCTGTATGTGTTCACCAACGACACGGACGGGACGAGCGTGTGCAACGAAGGCTGCATAGAAAACTGGCCGGCCGTCCCGGCGGACACAGCCATCGGATCCGATCTCGACGCATCCTTGTTCGGGGCGACCACGCGTGACGATGGCACCGAGCAGCTCACCGTCAATGGCCAGCCCCTGTACCTCTACGTCCCGGACGCCGCTCCCGGCGACGTCAACGGCCAGGGAGTGGGAGGCGTCTGGTTCGTCGTCGGCACCGACGGCAACCTGATCGGAGGGCCCGAAGCGTCGATCGAGGGCGAGCCCACCGGCGACGACTTCGACTACTAGGCCGTCACTCTCGAGCCTTCAGGGGCGTCCCCCAGGTGCGACAACTGGGAGACGCCCCTGACGCGTGCTGAGCTCGAGACGGCCCTGGCCGGCTGACGCCGGATTGCGTGGAGGCCCGACCTGCCCGTAGCCTCGGGTGCCGATGCAGATCGCGATTCCCACCGAGGCGCCCGGAGAGCGACGGGTCGCCATGACCCCCCAGGTCGCATTGCGGCTGATCGAGCAGCGTCATCGGGTCGTCGTCCAGGAGGGGGCGGGCGTAGGCGCCGGATTCGAGGACGAGGCCTACCGGGCCGAGGGCGTTGAGCTGAGGGTGGATCCCTACCCGGGGGCCAAGGTAGTCCTGGTGGTAGGGCCTGCCACCGCCGCGCAGGCGAGGAGAACAGATGAGGAAGCGGTGCTGATCGGCTTCCTCGACCCGTTCAGCTCACCGGATCTGATTCACGAGATGCTGCAACGCCGGATCACCTCCTTCGCCATGGAGGCTGTCCCGCGCACCACCCTGGCGCAGAGCATGGACGCGTTGTCATCCCAGGCAACCGCGGCCGGGTACCAGGCGGTGCTCACCGCCGCCGCCGCCACGCCCCGCTTCTTCCCCATGCTGACCACCGCGGCGGGCACCATCCCACCGGTCAAGCTGCTCGTCCTCGGCGCCGGTGTCGCCGGGCTCCAGGCGATAGCCACCGCCAAGCGGCTCGGCGCCGTGGTCACCGCCTACGACATTCGTCCCGAGGTGCGTGAGCAAATCGAGAGTCTCGGGGCCCGATTCGTCTCGGCGCCGGTCGACGAATCGGCGGCTTCGGCCAGTGGCTATGCCAAGGGAGTGGCCGACGAGACACAGCGGCGGCAGATGGATGCCCTGGCTCCCCACGTCGCAGGTGCCGACGTGGTGATCACCACCGCCCAGGTGCCGGGTATGCCGGCTCCGTTGCTGGTATCACGGGAGATGGTGGAGCAGATGCGGCCCGGCTCGGTGGTGGTGGACGTGGCTGCTCCGGCAGGCGGAAACGTGGAGGTGACCAGACCCGGCGAGACCGTGGTGCACAACGGGGTCAGCGTCATCGGTCCCCTCGACCTCCCGGGGAGGGTCGCCGTCGACGCCAGTCAGATGTACGCCCGCAACCTGACTGCCTTTCTCGCCCGGATGAGCGACGATGAGGGCAACCTCTCCATCGACTTCGAGGACAGCATCCTCTCCGAAGCGTGCATCACCCACGGCGGGCAGGTCCTCCACCCGGTGGTCCGCCGCTCTCTCGGACTGGAGCCGGAAACATGAACGAACTGGTCGTCGGCATCGTGGTGTTCGTCCTGGCCGCCTTCGTCGGCTTCGAGGTCATCTCCAAGGTGCCCCCGACACTGCACACCCCGCTCATGTCCGGGGCCAATGCCATCTCCGGGATCACCATTCTGGGCGCGGTCACCGCCGCCGGCCTGGGCATGGGCACCGCAGCGCAGATCCTGGGCTTTCTCGCCGTGGTCACGGCGACGGTCAATGTGGTTGGGGGCTTCCTCGTCACCGACCGGATGCTGGCCATGTTCCGGCGACCGCGCGACAAGCAACGAGACGACACGTGATCGAGCTCATCTACCTGGCCTGTGCGGTGACGTTCATCATCGGGCTGAAGCGGATGAGCGGGCCTCGCACCGCGCGGTCGGGGAACCTGATCGCCGGCATCGGCATGCTGGTGGCCCTGGTCACGGTCCTGATCGACGAGCAGGTGGTCAATTGGGACACGATCGTGGCCGGCCTCATCGTGGGCGCCGTCATCGGAGGATGGGCCGCGCTCAGGGTGCGGATGACCGCCATGCCCCAGCTCGTGGCCGCCTTCAACGGCTCGGGTGGGATCGCCTCGTCACTGGTGGCGGCGGTGGCGGTGATCGAGGCCGGCTCCACCGCCATCCCGGTGGAGACCGCGGTCACCGTCATGCTCTCCATCGTGATCGGCTCGGTCACCTTCACCGGGAGCTTCGTGGCCTACGGGAAGCTCCAGGGCATCGTCACCGGTCGCCCCCTGCTGTTCAGAGGCCAGCAGATGGTCAACGGGACCCTGACTGTTGCCGCCATCGGGGTCGGTATCTGGACCCTCACCACCGGTGAGCCGGTGGGCTATTGGGTGATCGGCGCCATCTCGCTGGTCATCGGGGTCCTGGCCGTGATCCCGATCGGTGGCGCCGACATGCCCGTGGTGATCTCCCTGCTCAACTCGTTCTCCGGGCTGGCCGCGGCGGCAGCCGGCTTCGTCATCACCAACGACGCCTTGATCATCGGTGGCGCCCTGGTCGGCGCGGCCGGGTTGATCCTCACCATCCAGATGACCGAAGCGATGAACCGGTCGTTGGCCAACGTCCTCTTTGCCGGTTTCGGCACGGGGGAAGGCGGGGCCGGGGCGGGAACGATGAGCGATCGACCGGTGAAGCGGGCGGTTGCCGAGGACGCGGCGATCGCGCTGGGGTATGCGCAGTCGGTGATGATCGTTCCCGGCTACGGGCTCGCCGTGGCCCAGGCGCAGCACGCGGCAAGGGATCTGGCCGAGGCGCTCGAGGCCAAGGGGATCGCGGTCCATTACGCCATCCATCCGGTGGCGGGGCGGATGCCGGGGCACATGAACGTGCTCCTGGCCGAGGCCGACGTGCCCTACGAGCAGCTGCTCGACCTGGAGCAGGCCGACCCCCTTTTCGCCCAGACCGATGCGGTGCTCATCCTCGGGGCCAACGACGTGGTCAACACCTCGGCGAGGGACGACCCGGACTCGGCGATCTACGGGATGCCGATCTTCAATGTGGACCGGGCCGGCACCGTGATCGTGGTCAAGCGGAGCCTGTCCCCCGGGTTCGCCGGAATCGACAACCCGCTCTTCTACCACGACAACACCCTGATGTACTTCGCCGATGCCAAAGATGCCCTGGAACAGACCCTGGTCGCCCTGCGCGACGTCTGAGCCCCGGGACTAGTGCTCCGGCTCGTAAGGTCCGTGCATGTAGCGCCGAGCCATCGGCGTTTCTGGCAAGGACGCAGGACGAAGGCGCACCCGGTGCGGTGCGTTGAGGACGAGGACGCAGCCAGGGACGTCGAGCGCCGGCGGGACACGCGTGAGACTTGCGAGTCGGTGTACTAGGTTCGGTTCCGCGATGAAACGCCATCTCGTCGTCTTCGCCCTGCTCACCCTGGCACTGGTCCTCACCGCCTGCGCCCCGGGAGCCAACCCCGAGGTGGGAGGCACCGATCCCGCCGGGTTCCTGTTCGGGCTCTGGCACGGATTCATCAGCCCGGTGACGTTCATCATCTCGCTATTCACCGACAACGTGAATCTCTACGAGGTGCACAACAACGGGAACTGGTACGACTTCGGCTTCGTGCTCGGCGCCGGCATCCTCTTCGGCGGCGGGGCGGGAGGCGCGCGCCGCAGGCGCTGACGCACGACTCCGGCCCGGGGGGTCGAAAGCCGCTCAGTCCACGGCACCGCCAGGGCGACGATCTGGGCAACTCTGCGCAGTTGGAGCCTTCCGAACCAATACCGCCATGGCGGCGGGGCCCAACGGAATCAGACCGCGACTTAGGGCACAACGCGCGACGGGAAACGGGGTCCCACCCATCTAATGAGAGGTGCGTCACGAGGGATCGATCGGGTAATCTTGGCCGCGATACCAGCGAAGCACGCGCAGGGCGCGCAGGGTGTTCCACCGGCTGGGCTTGCCCGAGCCCTCCTCCATGACGAAGTGCTCTCTACCGGCGTGGCGCCCTTGGAGGGGCCAACGGTGATCGGTACGACGTTTGGTCTCGACGAGCTCGATGGCCTCCCCGGCTCGGGGATCGGGACTGGCCTGGGCCTCTCGGAGATAGTCGAGGCCTCGGAGCACGTCGTAGTGCCAGCGAGGCGGGAACGACATCAGCTTCCATCTCGGGCTGACCGGCTCTCCGGTGTGCAGCGAATAGATGAGTCGTCGCTGGAGCAGATACTCGTGAGCGCGGCTCCTGGCCCCCGCGAGCGTCTTGTCGCCGCCCACGGCCCGCTCGTATTCGAGTAGCCCTTCCAGCACCGAGATCGTGGTGTGGAACGAGGATCGGTCCGAGCCGACCTCACAGTTCCAACCGCCGTCCTCCTTCTGTCTTCCCAACAGGACCTCTGGTTGGGGCATCGAGCTCGCGTCGTCGAGGAAGTAGGAGCCGAGGGCAAGGGCCATCCCGGTGATGCAGCACTCAGTGGAGTAGTCGAAGAAGGGCCGGTTCTCCCCGCCCATGACCACCCGGTCCCTGACCAGGTCGATGGCGGCCCGTACCTTCTCGTGGGCAGGATCGGGACCAAGATGCCGCAGGAGGAGCAGGGTGTAGGTGGTGGAGATCCATTTGGGCGAGTAGGCCCCGCCGCCCCAGTTCCCGTCGTCGGCCTGGAGGGAGAGGAGCCGAGCCCCCCATCCTTTCCCGGCAACCCGGGCCCGCTCCGAGGCGACCAGGGAGGCCGGCCGATCGGTCAGGTCCCGCAACACTTGCCAGCGGATCGCCGGGTCGGAGTCGAGCAGCCAGTCGAGCAGTCCCACAACCGCTCATTCTCGCAGCGATGCGACCTCGTGCCCCTGTTGGCCCGAGCCCGAAGAGCAATCGCCAAGCTCCTGCCCAGCTCAGGCCATAGAATCATCCCAAGTCCGGACGAGGAGGCACCGAATTGACTCAGGATGACAAACCTGCTGTGACGGGAGAGAGACTTGGCACGGGCCCTGGACTGCTGGTGATAGGGGCGGGTTTGATAGTCGCCAACTGGATAATCCTCGGACTGCTGGCAGGGGAGTGGAATCCGGGTGCGATCTATATCGCGCTGGCGTTGATGGTGCTTCTCTCCGCTTTCAACATCGGTGGCATCTCCGTGAGTCCACGGACCCAGCGAGCGATCGGGATCTTTGTTGGCCTGGCAGCGCTCGTGATTGTCCTGGCCGACCTCCGTTTCGATGGGTTCCCCAGCGAGGCCCTGAGGGTGATCGCCTACCTGGTCTTCGTCGCCGGTGCAGCCCTGATGTTCTGGGGAGCCAGAGAGCTTTCGGACTGATCCTGCCCGACGATTGGTCTGACAATAGGTTGCGTTTGCCGCCGGATCGACCCCACCGGGGTGAGGGTGGCATATAGAAGCGCGTCTGGGGTGTGGGGCGTCGCCTTATCCATGCGAGGTCGAGGGGCTGGGTGGGAGTCAGGGGACGCCCCAATCCGGCCACGCCTTCGATCGCCCCCCGACCCCTCGACTATCAGCCTGGTCTGCCAGACCTGGCTGTCACCCTGGTTCGATCAATCTTGATCCTGCGAGCGTGTTCGAGTCATCGACCTGACGGCGGTGAGAATCAACGTTCCCAAGATCAAGAGCGCCAATGCAAGCTGACCTATGTTCCCAGCGTTGAGGCCGGTGAAGGGAAGATCGCCGGCGACTATCTGAGTTCCGGCAACAGTGGATTGGGTCCCACCGCTGGGCGTGGTCACCACCGTCCCAAGCACCTCGTCGTCGACCGTGCTCGGAGTCGCCCCAGTGGTGGTGGTCCCACCTGCCCCAGTGGTGGTGGTCTCACCCGCCCCAGTGGTGGTGGTCTCACCAGCCCCAGTGGTGGTGGTCTCGTCCAGGGTGGTGGTGGTCTCGTCCAGGGTGGTGGTGGTCTCGTCCAGGGTGGTTGTGGTCTCGTCCAGGGTGGTTGTCGTTACCTCGACGAAGACACAAAGCCGGATGTGGGAGATCGCATTCTGCAACGCGTTGGTGAACGAGTGAGTGCCATTCCCGTACTGACCTGATTCTTGGACCGTGTTCCCGGACTTGACCGAGATGTCGACGTACTGGCCCGAAATGAGGCCGGAGATCGTGAACACCACGGTGTGGGACTCGGACCCGTTGTCCCAGCTGTCCACCGTGATGTCGACATCGGGGAACGCCGACGGACTCTTGGTGCCGAAGGTGTTGACCTGGAACTCAACGCAGTTCGATGGCACCTGTCCGGTGTCCGGTATATGTGTTCCCTGCGCCGGCTGACCCCACGCCACCAGGACGATCGTGAATGCCGTCAGCATGGTCGTGACAGCGGCCAGCGTGAGCCGCGACCGACTCGTCAACATGAGCTCAACCCCTTGTTTGTCTCAAAGGGGGGTCGGTCTCACCATTGGCTCCACCGGACCAAAAGGGTGACCGCTTCTGCGGGCCCGGTATCTGTGCCTCCCCCGATTTCCCTGAAGACGTGAACGGTGTCACGCATTCACTCTCGTTATCGCTGAGGGGGCGGTCTTGGTCGATGATCATCCGAGGAAGGCACGCTTGGACTAGTCACCGACTCACCTACGGCCGCTGTCCGCGAATTCCCGACGATGGCGTCGTAGATCAACAGTGGACGGCGGAGCCCCGGGAACTAGGCTCTCCCTCCGTGCCCAGGTCCCGCCGCGCCGTCGTGATCGTGGCGACCTCGATGGTTTTGTGCTTGGCGGTCTCTACTGCCGTGGCGACCGAGGTCGGTCCCAACGACTTCCGCATATCTCAGATGGGTCCAGACGGCATCACCGGATTCTCTGGGATCAGTCCTGCGGTTGCCTACAACTCACAGGACGACCTGTACCTCGTCGTCTGGTACGGGGACAACGGAGTCAACAATGAGAACGAGGTCTACGGGAGGCTGATCGGGTCTGACGGCGCGCCACTTGCCGCCCAGTTCCGGATCTCGGACATGGGACCGATCGGCGACACTTCGTACGGAGCGTCCAACCCTGCCGTGGCCTACAACCCTGCCGACAATGAGTTCCTCGTCGTCTGGCGCGGGATCGACGACGGTCTCGGCTTCGACTCCGAGCCCGAGATCTTCGGACAGCGTCTCCACGCCGACACCGGTCTACAGACCGGGGCCAACGACTTTCGCATCTCCGACGCCGGCCCACCGGGAAGTCCGGTGAACGGGGCTTCCGAACCGGACGTGGTCTTCAACACGTCTGAACAGCAGTACCTGGTGGTCTGGACGGCCAACGAGGGCTTGGGCGGGCTGAACAACAACGAGCACGAGGTCTACGGCCAGCGGCTGACCTCGACCGGCGGCGCGGTCGGTTCCAACGACTTTCGCATCTCACAGATGGGACCCGACGGCAACGGCTTCTATCGGGTGTGGAGCACGGCGGTGGCGTACAACTCGATCAGCAACGAGTATCTGGTGGTGTGGTCGGGTGATGACAACACGCCCCCTCTGGCCGACAACGAGGAAGAGATCTTCGGTCAGCGCCTGTCGGCAGCTGGCGGCGCGGTCGGGGCCGACGACTTCCGCATCACCGACATGGGGCCCGACGGCGATCCCGACCTCGGAGCGTTCAATCCGGCCGTGGCCCACAACCCGGGCAACAACGAGTACCTCGTGGTTTGGGAAGGCGACGACATCGTCGACGATGAGTTCGAGGTATTCGGCCAGCGACTGGCGACGGCCGGGGATCAGCTGGGAGGGGACTTCCGCATCTCCGACATGGGACCCGATGGGGATGTGACCTACGGCGCCGCCCGTCCCGGAGTTGCCTACGACGGCGGGAGTGGCGGGTATGTCGTGGTGTGGCCCGGTGACGAGCAGACGGCACCGGGCGTCCACGAGAGCGAGGTGTTCGGGCAGCGACTCGGTTCGACCGGTGGGGCCTTCGGGGCGAACGACTTCCGCATTTCCGACATGGGACCGGAAGGTGACACAGCCTTCGGCCCCGGGGGCGCGGCGGTCGCCGCCGGTGGATCTCACCTGGTGGTCTGGTACGGAGACGACAACTCCGCGCCTCTCGTGGATAACGAATACGAGATCTTCGGCCAGCTGTTGGGTGACGCCGGAGGCATGCCCGTCGGTGACGACACGGTCGGTTTGGTCGACGTGTCCCAGGGGATGTGGCATCTAAGGGGTTCGTCGGGAGCGATCACCTCCTTCTGGTACGGCAATCCGGGTGATCTCCCCATTGCGGGGGATTGGGACGGGGACGGAGTGGCCACCCCCGGTCTGTACCGCCAGTCGGACGGATTCTTCTATTCACGAAACTCGAACAGCACCGGCATCGCCGACGCGGAGTGCTTCGCCGGGAACCCCGAAGACGTCCCGGTGGTCGGTGACTGGGACGACGACGGGGACGACAACCTGGGCATCTACCGGCCTTCGGAGCAGAAGTTCTACCTGTTCACCATCACTTGCACCGGCTCCCCGATGGGTGCGGCCCAGATCGAGTTGCTCTTCGGCAACCCGGGCGACAAGCCGGTCGCGGGCGATTGGGACGGGGACGGGATCGACGAGCCCGGTCTGCACCGCGAGACGACCGGGTTCTTCTACTGGCGCAACACGCTGGACACGGGTATTGCCTCCGGAGAGATCTTCTTCGGCGACCCCGCCGACCGGTTCGCTTCCGGTGATTGGGGCATCGTGGACAACGTCGACACTCCCACCGTGTTCCGGCCCTCGAACTCGATCTTCTACTTCCGGCACA
>Ga0299913_10006193_pt1 | contig 10338 bp, 5 predicted proteins | sample RVTome_9_FD_201360 | JGI IMG/M metagenome (GOLD analysis project Ga0299913, IMG submission 201360) | Soil microbial communities from uranium-contaminated site in the Upper Colorado River Basin, Wyoming, United States - RVT155D38 (version 2) ... | reverse complement strand
CGCCGGAATTCCGCACCGCAAAACGCTCGCCGGCCCGGCCCGCGGCAAAAAGCTGGCCGCCGGTGGCGCCGTAAAGACAGGTGTTGCCGACGATGACGGTATCCCTCGCCGTGCACAAAGCATCCTCCGGGGGGCGAATGACGATACGCCCGCCGGCCATGCCTTTGCCGACGTAATCGTTGGCATCGCCGGTCAGATTCAGGTTCAGACCGGCCACGTTCCACGCACCGAAACTCTGGCCGGCAGTGCCTGTCAGGCGCACATCGACAGGGGCATCCTGCATGCCGGCGTTGCCGTGGCGTCGGGCGATTTCGCCGGACAAGCGGGCGCCGATGGATCGATGGTAGTTACGAATTTCATACGTAAAGCTGCCGCCGCTGCCGGCTTCGACAGACGGCAGGATTTCCCTGAGCATACGCTCCGCCAGTTCGGCTTTGTCGATCGGACTGTTGCGGGCGTCAGTGCAGAACTGCGGCCGGTCGGGCGCCAGGCCGCTGCTCGATACGATCGGTCGCAGGTCGAGTTGCTGCTGGCGCCGCGTGGCACCCGTCTTCAGTTCGATCATGTCGACGCGGCCGATGACGTCTTCGAGTCGGGCGACGCCCAGTTCCGCCAGGCGCATTCGCACTTCCTCCGCAACGAAGCGGAAGAAATTCACGACCATCTCCGGAAGGCCGACGAAGAACTCGCTCCGCAGAACATTGTTCTGCGTGGCGATGCCTGTTGCGCAATTGTTGAGATGGCAGACACGCAGATACTTGCAGCCGAGCGCGACCATTGGGGCTGTACCAAAGCCGAAGCTTTCCGCCCCCAGCATCGCGGCCTTTATCACGTCCAGTCCGGTCTTCAGGCCGCCGTCGGTCTGCAGGCGGACCCTGTGGCGGAGATCGTTCGCGCGCAGTACCTGGTGCACTTCCGACAGGCCCAGCTCCCAGGGGCTCCCGGCGTACTTGACCGAACTTAAGGGGCTCGCGCCCGTGCCCCCGTCGTACCCGGAAATCGTGATCAGGTCCGCGTAGGCTTTGACGACGCCTGCGGCAATGGTGCCGACACCCGGTTCCGCGACCAGCTTGACGGAAATGAGCGCGTCAGGATTCACCTGTTTCAGATCGAAGATCAGTTGTGCAAGATCCTCGATGGAATAGATATCGTGATGCGGCGGCGGCGATATGAGCCCCACACCCGGCTTTGCATATCGGAGCCGGGCAATCATCTCGTTGACCTTGTGCCCGGGGAGCTGTCCGCCCTCGCCCGGCTTCGCGCCCTGCGCAATTTTGATCTGAATGACTTCCGCGTTCACGAGATATTCTGCGGTCACGCCGAAGCGGCCGGAGGCAATCTGCTTGATCCTGGACATTCGCTCCGTGCCGGAGCGCGCCGGATCCTCGCCGCCTTCACCGGAATTCGAGCGACCGCCCAGGCGGTTCATCGCGATCGCCAGTGCCTCGTGCGCTTCCGGCGACAGGGCGCCCAGTGACATTCCGGCGCTGTCGAACCGAGGCAGGATCTCCTCCGCCGGTTGTACCTCGCTTAACAGTATCGGCGCACCCGCGGGGCGCAACTCGAAAAGGTCGCGCAACGCCGCCACGGGCCGTTCGTTCACCAGCTGCGCATAAGCGAGGTAGCGTTCGAAATCGCCGGACCGGACTGCCGCCTGCAGCGTTGCGACCACGTCCGGATTGAAGCAATGATACTCCCCGTCGTGCACGTATTTCAGAAGTCCGCCTTGCCGCAATGGCAACCGCGGTTCCCAAGCGGCTCTCGCAAGCTGGCGCTGATCGTCCAGCAGATCGTCGAACTTCGCGCCCTGAATGCGGCTCACAGTACCTTTGAAACACCTCGACACGATCTCGTCGTGCAAGCCGACAATCTCGAACAACTGTGCGCCGCGATAACTGGACACTGACGAGATGCCCATCTTGGACATGATCTTGAAGAGCCCTTTGCGAATACCGCGCCGATAACTGCGGCCGAGCTGCCGCTGCCGGTCCACGTTTCCCCGTTGCGCCAGATCGTGCAGGCTCTGGTAAGCGAGGTAGGGATAGACCGCCGTCGCCCCGTACCCGATGAGGCAGGCGAAATGATGCGGGTCGCGGGCCACGCCGGTCTCTACCAGGATATTCACAGAGCAGCGCAGGCCACTGGCGACCAGCTGATGGTGTACCGCTCCGGTCGCGAGCAGTGCATGCACCGGAACCAGGCCGGGCTTAAGATAGCGGTCGCTCAGCATGATCACGAGCTTTCCGTCGCGGGCCGCCTGCAACGATTCCGAGCAGATCCGGTCGAGCGCGCGGGGCAGATCCTCGTTTTCCGCCGCGTTCAGATCCACGAACGCGTGACTGTCGGCGAACATGTTGGGCCCGAGCAACTGCCGCAGCTTCCGCTGTGACAGCACCGGCGAGTTCATAACGACCTGCTCGGCATGTTCGGGACCGATATCGAACAGGTTCTGCTCGCGGCCTATGTTCGTTTGCAGCGACATGACGATGCGCTCGCGCAGTGAGTCGATCGGCGGATTGGTCACCTGTGCAAACTGCTGGCGGAAGTAGTCGAAGGGCGAGCGTATCTGCTTCGACAACACCGGCATCGGCGTGTCGTCCCCCATGGAGCCGACCGCTTCCTGCTCCGCTTTCGCCAGCACACTGACGATCTCGTTCAGTTCCTCGCGGGTCAGGTTGAACATTTTCTGATACGTCGTGAGCGTCGCCGGATCCATGGGCTCGGCTGCCATGTGACGGTCGACGAGCTCCGAATCGAGGTATCGCACGCCCTTTTTGAGCCATTTCTTGTACGGTGCGCGCTCTTTCAGGTCCCGATGAATATCGTCGGTGGTGAGAAGCCGTCCGGTACGAAGATCGACCGCCAGCATTTCGCCCGGACCCAGTCTCCCCTTGGCAAGCACGTCCTTCGTATCATAATCGTAGACGCCGATTTCGGAGGCGATTGTGATGTGTCGGTCCTTTGTGATGACGTAGCGCGCCGGGCGCAGACCGTTGCGATCGAGACAGCAAGCCGCGTAATGCCCATCGGTCAGCACGATGCCGGCCGGTCCATCCCACGGCTCCATGTGACAGTCGTAAAATTCGTAGAATGCGCGGACATCGGGATCGACTGAATCCACCGTCTGCCAGGCCGGCGGAATCAGTATGCGCATTGCCTGCAGCACGTCCATGCCGCCGGCGCGCAGCACTTCCAGCATGTTATCCAGGCTCGACGAGTCGGAACCGGTCAGCGAGATAATCGGATCGAGGGCGGAGAGGTCCTGCAGTTTTTCGGAGCGAAAGTTCGCGGCTCTTGCGACGGCCCAGTTACGATTCCCCTGAATCGTGTTGATCTCGCCGTTGTGCGCCAGAAAACGGAAAGGCTGCGCGAGCCGCCACTCCGGCAGCGTATTGGTGGAGAAACGCTGATGAAAAACGCAAACAGACGTCTCGAGGCGCGGGTCCCTGAGATCAGGATAAAACGCCGGCAGTGATTCCGGCATGACCATACCCTTGTAAATAATCGTCGCCGACGACAGGCTGCAGACGTAGGCGCCGGTATCGATTGCGGCAAAAGAGCCTTCGGCGCGACGGCGTGCCAAAAAAAGCCGCCGGTTGAAAAAAGTATGTTGCATGCCTGCCGGGGCGTTCACGAAGACCTGTTCTATTCGCGGCAAGGTCTGCAGCGCTTGTTCACCGCACACCTCCGGATCGACCGGCACCTCGCGCCAGCCGGCCACCTCAAGCTGCGCGTCGGCGAGCGCCCCGTCGATCACCCGCCTTACTTCGTGCGCTTTTGCCGCGTCCTGACTCAGAAATATCGTGCCGGCGGCAAAGCGTTCCGCCAACTCGATGCCGCAGTCATCGGCAACGTCGCGGAGAAACCCGGTGGGAAACTTCATAAGAAGTCCGCAACCGTCTCCGGTTTTGCCATCGGACGCTACGGCGCCACGGTGCGTCAGTCGTGCAAGTGCCGCGATCGAAGTCTCGATAACCCAATGACTCGGGTTGTCGTCGAAACTGGCGATCAGACCGAAGCCGCAGCTGTCGCGCTCGAACGATGGATCGTAAAGTCCTGTTGTAAACTCTTTGGTCATTGCTGCCCCGAAGCGCGCATGCGCAAGCGCGCCTCCACCAAGCACGCACAGCAACGCGTGCTTGAATCCAGAATTCCTCACATTCAGATTGCGTCGTCGCCCGGGCGTCGCCGCAGAGGGGCTGCTTTTGGAGCGAGCTGCCTGGCTTAAGGCGCCGTGCCATTTGGACGAGGCCGGCGTCGTGAGTGACAGCTTTCTGAAGCAGCCCGAGCGGTTCAGTATAAGTAGCGCTTCCCGATGAGGCCAGCGGGGCTCCACGGCAGCGCGCGGAAATCAGCTATGGCGCCGCTTTCAAGGCCGCCGCGAAGCGTTTACCGCTGGCCATGGCGCGACTGGCCGTTTGTTACCCGCGAAACAAGCGCTTTACCCACCGGCATCGAGTCGGATGGACCCGGAGTCCGAAAATGGAATCGGCCGCGCGAACGGCAGGTCGACCGCCAGGCTGCCGTGCACTTCGTAATCGACGTACTGGCGCCGGCCGCCCCGAAGAAGTGTTACGAGTTGCGACATGGACTGCATGAGATCCAGTTCGACGCCGATCACGAACTTGCCGTCACCGTGCGCCGAAACCACGAAGCCTTGTTCAGTTTCTCCGCCGGCAAATCTCTGCTCGTCGAGCCTGATGTCGTAGCGGATAGCTCTTACCGGCAGCGGAAACGGGTTGGGGTTTCTGACCGAAAATCCGAGCAGGAACGACTGTCCGCTCAAACTTACCTTGTCCACCTGAACGCCGATAAGAGAGACGTCAGGAGTCTTGATCGCGGGTCCGGTCGCAGCACAGGAGGACAGAGAGCCCACAATCAAGAGGACCAGGCAAGGTGGCTTGAGTTTGAACTTCATGCTGCGTCTCCCGAGCCTGTCTGCCGCGCCCGATTGGCCAACGAGAAAAGTCCCGTCAGCGCAGATCCCCGCCCAATTCCGCCCAACGTGCGCCGATCAGCGTCCAGCGATCTCCATCATCTTCCAGTTCCAGTTCGAATCTGTAAGCATCGGCGTTGAAACCGAGCACTCCGTCACCCGTCTCGGCCATGCCGGCCGTCAGCAACACTCTGGCAGCACTGTCTCCCATAATCGTCAGCTCGTCGATCTTTGCGGCCAGCAGGATGTTCTGGCTGCGCAGAAAGTACAGTCGGAGAAGCCTGTCGATGTCCGACCAGTCGTTCCCGCGCGCATCCGCGTACCTGTCGGAGATCATGTCCATCAGGGCGCGCCGCTTTCCTTCCTCAATCGCAGCCTCTGCATCTTTCAGCCACAGCCGCACCGCATCTTCCGGGCCCGGCGAAGGGGCGCAAGCGGCTGTGGCGGCAAAGATGGAGCAGACGAGACAAATCGCGCTGCGGCGTACCGATTGCTTCTCTGTTGTCGCTGTCACTGTGCAGGCTGCCTGTCGATCCGTCCAAAGATTGCCGCCGCGGGCAATTTCTGCGCATTTTCGGTCACCCGGCGTGTTACTGTCGCTGGCACTATGAGCGGGCCGCACGGTGTCGTTCTGTGACGGGAGTCGCATATCGGACCGGCAGCAAGCAAAGCCGCAACGCGGAAATCGTACCGGACCTTCTCTAATATAATTGCCATCCAACCTGCCGGACGGCCGATATGCCAGTAAAACTCCTGAGCGAGAGCATGGATGCAACAATAACGGACGATGACCAGATCCGGATCGAACGCATACTGTCGTTCTGGTTCAAGGAACATGATCTCACGGCCCCGCAGATCGACGCCCGCCTGGACACCTGGTTCGGCGAAGATCCCGTTTTCGATCATGAAATCGAGGAACAATTTTCTCGCGACGTCGAGGATGCTTCGCGTGGCGCTATAGACCACTGGGCGGACCAGCCGGAGGGCCGACTGGCGCTGATTATTTTGCTCGACCAGTTCCGACGTAACATCTACCGGAACACGGCCGAGGCATTTGCCAAAGACAAGTCGGCGCTCAAGCTGTGCGTGGAAGGCGCCATGCAAAAACAGGACAAAGGGCTGACCCCGATCCAGCGTGTCTTTTTCTATATGCCTTTACAGCACGCCGAATCGCGAAAAGTACAGGCAAAGTCGGTTGAGATTTACAGTCGCCTCGCCCAGGCGGTATCGCCCACCTACCGTGAAACATTCGAAACAGTCGCCCAGTTCGCCGAGCTGCATCGAGACATCATCGAGCAGTTCGGCCGTTTTCCACACCGCAACAAGGTACTGAACCGCAAGAACAGCCCGGAGGAAGAACAGTATCTCGCCGGCGACACGCAAAGCTTCGGCCAGAGCGGTTAAACCCATCCCTCACCGATTACACAGGCTCGCAATGTCTGTCATAGCCCTGCTCGAGACGCTCCGATAACGAATCGTGAGGAGCGCCGCCGCGACCGAGAGGCCCAGCACGAACCCTCCCCAGATATATGTCGGCGGTGCGCGGAACGTGACCGCCGCAAGGTAGGCGAGTGGAAACGCGAGTACCCAGTACGCGAACGTGTTGATGATCATCGGCACCCGCGTGTCCTTGTAGCCGCGTAATGCGCCGGCTGCGCCTATCTGGATGCCGTCGGCAATCTGAAAAATCGCCGCCATCAGCAACAGCCCTGTCGCGATCGTTTTCACCGCAGGATCGCTGGTGTAAAGGCTGACCACTGCATCCCGAAACAACAGCAGAAAAGCGGCGGAGCAGGCCATGAAAGCGGCGCACATGGAAATGCCCGCCACGCCGCTGAACTTTGCCCCCGAGGGGTTTCCGGACCCCAACGCATGACCAATCCTGATCGTGGTCGCGGCGCTCAAGGCGAGCGGCACCATGAACATAGTCGATGCAAAGTTGATCGCAATCTGGTGTGCGGCCGTGATTTCCGCGCCGAGCGTGCCGACGAGGATCGAGACGGCAGAGAAGAGACCGGCCTCCGCCGTAATCGTTATCGCTATCGGCACGCCCAGCGACAGAATCTCCGTCATAACGCCGAGCCGGACAGGCGGCAAGCGCTCGAAAATCTGCAGCGGCCGATAGCGCGGATGAAAAAACATATAGCTGCCAAGCAGAATCATGAGCAGCCACATCGTTATGGCGCTTGCCACGCCGGCGCCGGCCGCACCCATCGCCGGCGCGCCAAAATTTCCGTAGATGAAGACGTAGTTCAGGAAGACGTTGCAGGACAGCGCGAACAGGGACGAATACATGATCGGGCGCGTGTATCCGATCCCTTCGGTGGTGAAGCGAAGCGCCAGGAAAGCGCATATGGCGGGCGCTCCCGGCACGATCGCGCGCACGTAGTCGACGGTGATATCGCGAAACTCGCTGTCGATGCCAAGGAACGCGAGCACCGGAGCCGTCAGCCACCACGCCAGCGCAAGGATCGCGAGACCGAGTGCGACACCCAGCAACAGGCCCTGACGCGTGTACCTGCCGATGAGAGCCTGTTCGCCGGAACCGTAGTGTCGAGCGGCGATGGGTGAAATCGCCATCATCAGTCCCAGGCAAAGCGCGAAGCCTAAGAACCAGACGCTCGCGCCGACCGCGACCGCGGCGAGCGCGCTGGCACCCAGGCGTCCAGCCATTACGGCATCGGCGAACTGCATGCCGGCTATCGACAGGCTGTTCACGACGAGCGGCCCGGCAAGTCGCAGCAGCGCCCGTATTTCGCCAGGCCAGTTTCCTGTCGATGCGAGTGTCGTCATTCGTAGTCTGGTCAGGGAGAGCTTGGCTCAGTCGCGCGCGACTTTAGCACGCGCGTATCTCTCTCATGCCGCAATAGCATGTATTCAGGGGGAATTCCCGGCAGCCCTATAGTAGAGTTGTGCGCATTCGATTTCCCTGTCGACAACATCGGAGGGCAAGCATGTGGCACGATGGACGAGCGATTCGGGTTGCAGTCATTGGGGGCTTGCGAATCCCTTTTTGCCGCGCTTACACCGACTATGCCGACTGTTCGAATCAGGACATGATGACGGCGACTCTGGAGGCAATAGTCCGCAAATACGAGCTTCAGGGACAGACGCTCGGTGACGTCGCCCTGGGTGCCGTGATAAAGCACTCGCGTGACTGGAACCTGGCGCGCGAATGCGTGATCGGCTCCGGCCTGTCGCCGGCAACACCGGGAGTCGACTTGCAACGGGCCTGCGGGACGAGTCTGGAGGCCTGCATCCTCATTGGCAACAAGATTGCTCTGGGCCAGATTGGCGCAGGCATCGCCGGCGGCACCGACTCCATAAGCGATGCGCCGATTGTGTATCCGGATGATTACCGATCGATACTGCTGAACAGTCATCGCGGAAAGACGCCGAAGGAGAAAGTGCTGCCGTGGCTGAGGCTGCGGCCGAAGCATTTCAAGCCCGAATTGCCCGGCGTGGTCGAACCGAGGACCGGCTTGTCCATGGGAGAACACACGGAAATCACCGCGAAGGAATTCGAGGTAAGCCGCGAACATCAGGATCAGCTTGCACTGACGAGCCACATGAATGCCGCGAAGGCATACGATGCCGGTTTCTATCGAGACCTGGTGGTACCGTTTTGCGGCGCCGGCGAAGACAACAACATTCGCCGGGATACGAGCTTTGAAAAGCTCGCGAGGCTGAAGCCCGTCTACGACAAAAGCGGGAGCGGCACCATGACCGCCGGCAACAGTACTCCGCTGACCGACGGCGCTGCGGCAGTACTGCTCGCCTCGGAGAACTGGGCGAGGCGGAAGAACCTGCCCGTCCAGGCTTACCTGACTTTCTGCAAGGTGGCGGCAGTCGATTTCGTCGGCGCCGAAGGGCTCCTGATGGCTCCGGCATATGCCGTTTCCGAGATGCTCCTGGCAGCCAATCTGAAATTACAGGATTTCGACTTTTACGAAATTCACGAAGCATTTGCCGCACAGACCATTGCGACGCTGAAGGCGTGGCAGTCGGAGTCATTCTGCCGCGAGCGGCTGGGGCGCAACGAGCCCCTGGGTCCGATCGACCTCGCAAAACTCAATGTCAAGGGCGGCAGCATTGCCATGGGGCATCCGTTTGCCGCAACCGGCGCAAGAATCGTCGCAACGATGGCGAAACTGTTGCAGGAAAAAGGCTCCGGCCGCGGCCTGATCTCGGTATGCACCGCGGGTGGCATGGGAGTCACTGCGATCATGGAAGCAACTCAGGCGCAGACTGCCTGACTGTCGGGCCGGCGAATCGCACGGGCCGATTCAGCCATCGCCGCGCAAACCCTTCCGTCGCAACAGGAAGATCAGTGGAACTGACCGGGGAATGTCTTGGATCTCAGTACGACACTCGCAACAATCAACGCCGTTCTCTGGAATGAGACCTGGCTTTTCGTCATCGTCGGAACCGGCGTTCTGTTCACGATATGGAGCGGGGTTTCACAATACAGGGCATTGACGCACGGGCCTCAGGTCGTCCGCGGCGTCTACGACGATGCCGACGATCCGGGCGCCATCAACCATTTTCAGGCTTTATCTGCCGCGCTGTCCGGAACCGTCGGTCTCGGCAACATCGGCGGTGTCGCACTCGCCATCACCCTCGGTGGCCCCGGCGCCATCTTCTGGATGTGGGTCGTCGGCTTTCTCGGCATGTCTATCAAGCTGACAGAAGTGACGTTGTCCATGCTCTATCGCAACACCGACAATCCGGACAATCCCCACGGCGGACCGATGTGGGTTGCCGACAAGGCGCTCGAACGGATGAAGCCGGAACTCGCGTGGCTCGGCAAGGGAATCGCCGTCGTCTTCTGTGTATGTCTTCTCGCCTCGGCCTCCACCGGCGGCAATATGTTCCAGTCATGGAATGTTGCGGAAGTCACCCACGAATACTTCGGCGTACCCCGCTGGATTTGCGGCGTCGTCCTCGCGCTGCTGGTGGGCTCGGTCATCATCGGCGGCATCCGCCGGATCGGTAAAGTCGCCGGGCTGCTGGTGCCCTTTATGGTGGCGCTTTATCTCGTGGCGGGCACTTATGTACTGGTACTGAATTTTCAGGATATTCCGGCCATGCTGTGGATGATCGTCAGCAACGCGTTCACGCCTACTGAAGCCAGCGGCGCGTTCGTTGGCGGCACCGCAGCGTCCGCGTTTCTGTTCGGCATGAAGCGCGCCGTTTTCTCGAACGAGGCGGGCCAGGGCTCGTCGCCGATCGCTCACTCGGCGGTCAAGACGGACGAACCCGTTCGCGAAGGGCTCGTCGCGGGCCTCGAGCCGTTCATCGACACCATCGTCGTCTGCACGTTCACTGCGCTGCTGATTCTGTCGACCGGAATCTGGAATCGCGCTCCCGACGTCGCATTTGAGAATGTCCCGGACGCAGTG
>Ga0299913_10006192_pt1 | contig 10339 bp, 6 predicted proteins | sample RVTome_9_FD_201360 | JGI IMG/M metagenome (GOLD analysis project Ga0299913, IMG submission 201360) | Soil microbial communities from uranium-contaminated site in the Upper Colorado River Basin, Wyoming, United States - RVT155D38 (version 2) ... | reverse complement strand
CGGGCTATTTCGCGTCGGACAACGTGGAGTTCGTGACGCACGTGCCGCTCAACAACGACAGTGCCGGCGGAGCTTTGGTGGGCAAGCACTTCTACATCACGAGCTCGCGCGGCTTGCTTATCTACGACGTCTCCGAGCCGGAGGCCCCCCAGATGGTGAGCTTCCTGCCCCTTCCGCAGGATCCGTACTTCGCAGAAGAGGATCCCGACACGAACGGCAAGATCCTGATCGTCGGAGCGTTCGGCGACCTGAACGTGATCGACGTCGAGGACAAGTCCAACCCCCAGATCATCGCGACGCTTCCCGGAGCCGACGCGCACACGACTTCGTGCATCCTCGATTGCCGGTGGGTCTACAACAGCGACGGCACGATCGTCGATCTGCGCAAACCGACGGATCCGAAGATCGCCGGTGACTGGGGGGAGGGGATGCCGGCGACGAGCGGCCACGACGTCACCGAGGTCGCGCCCGGCCTGATCGTCACGTCCAGCAATCCGATTCTCCTCCTGGACGCCCGGAAGGACCCGTCCAAGCCGAAGCTGCTGGCCTCGACCAAGCAACTGGACTCCCGCTACATCCACGGGAACCTGTGGCCTCGTGGCACGAAGGACCGGTTCCTCCTCGCCGGCGGCGAGAGCGGCGCAGGAACCTGCGACAGCGAGGGCAGAAGCGGCTCGTTGATGACGTTCGACGCGACAACGTGGCGAAAGACCGGCACGTTCGCGATGGTCGACGAATACATCATGGGGAGCGGGGTGCCAACCGACGGGAAGATGCCCGCCGTCCTCTACTGCGGGCACTGGTTCGACACCCACCCGAAGTTCCGCAACGGGGGCCTGTTGGCGATGGCGTGGTACGAGCACGGCTCGCACTTCTTCGAGATCTCCCGCAAGGGAAAGATCGCCGAAGTCGGTTACTTCTTGCCGGCTGCCGGCTCTACCTCGGCGACCTACTGGCTTAACAAAGAGATCGTCTACACGGTCGACTACAACCGCGGGATAGACATCATCCGCTTCACCGGCAAGACCTAGACGACGCCGGTCCGCCGACTCGGGCGCGACTCGGTGGTCAAGCAGGCGGTCGGAACGCTACCGGCCGAACCACCCCTACTTCTTGCTCCTACGACCAGGCCGCGGTGTCTCGCTCCCGTCTTCCCATGCAACGATCTCGCCATCCTGTGTCCCACCTACGCGGGATCCGTTCTTCAGAAGTCTGAGAGGAGGCCTAATGTCCTCGACCGATGTACTCGTGAAACCAGCCGTCTGGAGAAACCGCGCGAAGCAGTCGGGGCCGGTTCCGGAGTAGCCGAAGGTCAATAGCGACATGGGGTGCGTGCCCCCGAGCCTTTGTGCGATCTCCGCTTGGTACGAGTGCTTGGTTGCCTCTTCGTTCAAGGCCTCCCAATCCTCGTCTCCCTGCTGCGTAAACCACGTCGGCAGGACGAACCCATCCGAGAAGACGAGCAGGCTGTAGTCGTTGGCTCTAAGGAATACGACTTCTTCGAGCTTGCCGTGCGCGGCCAGTGCTCCCTGTGCCAGTGCCGTGACTTCCGACTCGTACGGCATAGTGGCATCTACTCCTTGTATATGCCGTCGATGTCCCGGCAGTAGTTCCCCTGCGGTGTCTCGACGATGAGATACAGCAGGCGCTGGGTCACCGGGTTCTCGGCGAGAAAGCCCTGGGCCGATGCCCCGTCGGGCGCCTTGTGTATCCGATAGATGAACGTCGCTCCCATCTTCTCCTGGCGGTCTTCGCGGACGAACTTGACCATCGACGCCGACCCACCGCCGACAGCCGGTTTCGCTGCGCGATCCTCGGGCTCGAGCTCGTTCTTCAACCGTCCTCCGTGCCTGGCGAAACTTTCGCGCGCTTGCTCCCAGAGCTCGTAGGAGAGCTCGTCCCCGCAGATGACTGCCTCGTAGGTTCCCTCGTCGGTGCGCCAGTACCCGTAGATCAAGATCTCTGTGCAGATCAAGTTGTTGGTGTCCTCTGCCACCTCGATGCACTTCAGCTCGAGAAGCGCAGACCGGGCATCCTCTTTCTGGTCGAACGTGTGCATCACAAAAGGGTCCTTCTTGGGCATGCTGATGCGCGTCATCCAGTAAGCACTTGCTTTTTCGATCGAGTCGTGACGCGTGCCGCGGTCGTCGCGTTCACGAAGGGTGGTCGCGATTCGGACCTGGTCTCCCGATGCCGTTTTGTGACGGATCTTGCTTAGCAGTCCCATGACTGCCTCCCTTCCTTCTCGGACCCTGATTCGAGTATGTGCTCGCATCGAGGGCAGTGGAAGGGGGATAAAAGCCGCGACAAGGTCGCGCTAGAGAGAAGCGAAGACGTCCGCTCCCGTGCCGGCATCCGGCTCGTTGCTCTTCGCTTTCTCCAGCTCGCGTAGGAACGCTTCGCGCGGCGTCGGCTGGTCGAGCTCGTCCATGAGCTCGAGGGTCCGGGCTGCGTAGCGGAGCACTTGGGTCGCCTCGATGCCGGCGATGTCGGCGAAGAACCAGCCGCAGCTCGTGAACATCGACATCGAGTTGCCCTGCAGCTCGAGGAGCTTCATCGCCCTGGCACGCGCATCGTCGTCCAGAGGGGCGGCGGCCCGCGCCGCGACGAGTGCGTCGATCTCCTCGGCCCCGATCAGGACCGACACATAAGCGTCGCGTGCTTGCCAGGGGTCGACGAAGTAGGCCGTCCCGAGTCGCTCGAATATCTCGTCGGCCGCGTCGCGCACGATGTCCAGCGCGGCGCGCAGGGGAGCGCGCCATTCGAGACTCCACCCGGCCTCCCCTCCGGTGACGCAGCCGCACGCGCTGCGCCAGCGCTCGATCCCGTGGGAGCATGACCACGACGTCCCCGGTCCCGGCGTGAGCTCGACCTCGAGCTCGGCAGGGTGATCCTGCATGTGGGCCGCGTAGTTCGTGATCTCGACGCCCCGCGCGGGTGCTTCCACGAACAGAGCGTAGGCGAGCCCGATCTCTCCGAACTTGTGATGGTGGCCGTACGTCTCTCCGTCGGTCGCAGCGTGAGCGATCGCGCCGGGTTCACCGCCGCGGGACTCGAACATGTCGATGAATGCCGTGGCGGAAGCCATCGCGTTCTCGAACGCTATGGCACGTGCGATGTCGGCGTCGTAGAAGAATAGTGAGAGCGACCGTCCCGACCCGTCGGGATGCAGGTAACGGTAGGCGACGCGGGTGTCGATACCGTCCTCGGCGACGTCGTGCCACGGACCGCCCGGCTCCCGCCAGCGTCCCGCCTGCCACGGAGCCAGGATCGTGAACGAGACTTCCTGTTCGATCAGCACCCGAAGCACGTCGTCGTTGACCGCGGTCTCCGGCAACCACATCCCGAGAGACTCACGGCCGAACCGCCACCGGAAGTCGACGAGACCCCATCTGACCTGGGTGCGGACGTCGCGCATGTTCGACAGCGGCAGGATCGTGTGGTGGAAGGCCTGGGCCATCGCGTTCCCGGAGCCCAGGAGCTCCGCGCTCTTCTTGTCGGCCCGAACGATCCGTTGGTAGGTGCGGGGATGGAATCGCTCCATCCACGACATCAGAGTGGGGCCGACGTTGAACGAGATGCGTTCGAAGGTGTTCACGACCTCCTCACCACGCGGCGTCTGGAGGTCGGCGAACACGTTCGAGAGGTAGCTCTCGGCATGCACCCGTTCGTTCCAGTCGTGGAACGGGGCCGCGCTCGGCTGAGGCTCTATCTCTCCGGTGCGAGGATCCTCTCGGGGCGGTTGATAGAAGTGACCGTGGACGACGAGCCGGGTCACCGGCTCACCCGGTCAGCCACGCAACCACACGACTCCAAGCGGCGGCAGGGTCATGAGCGCAGAATGCTCGAGCCCGTGCCACGGCACCGGCTCGGCTTCGACCGAGCCGAGGTTGCCGACCCCCGAGCCGCCGTAATCCGCCGCGTCGGTGTTGAGGATCTCCTGATAGGTGGTGTTCTTCGGGAGCCCCACCCGGAAGCCGGTGCGGGGGACCGGCGACAGGTTGGCCACCACCACGACTTGCTCGTCGTGGTCCCGGCCCACTCGGAAGAACGAGTACACGTTGTTGTCGGAGTCGTTCGCGTCGATCCACGTGAAGCCCTCGGGGGCGTGGTCCTGTTCGTAGAGGGCGCCCACCGATCGGTAGATGCGGTTCATGTCGGAGACCAGCTTCTGCACGCCCTGATGACCCTCGTCGTCCAGCAGATGCCAGTCGATGCTCGTGTCGTGGTCCCACTCGCGTTCCTGGCCGATCTCCGCGCCCATGAACAGCAGGGGCTTGCCTGGGTGCGCCCACATGTACGCGAGCAGCGATCGCAGGTTGGCGAGCTTCTGCCACTTGTCGCCGGGCATCTTGTTCAACAGCGAGCCCTTACCGTGAACCACTTCGTCGTGCGACAGAGGAAGCACGAAGTTCTCGGACCACGCGTACATCATCGAGAAGGTCAGTTGGTTGTGGTGAAAGCGGCGGTAGACGGGATCTTTGGTGAAGTAGCTCAGGGTGTCGTGCATCCAGCCCATGTTCCACTTGAAGCCGAAGCCCAGTCCCCCGAGGTGCACGGGACGACTAACGCTGGGCCACGCGGTCGATTCCTCTGCGATCATCAGGACGCCGGGATGCTCGCCGTGTAAGACCGTGTTTAGCTCTTTCAAGAACTCGATCGCTTCGAGGTTCTCCCGGCCCCCCAGCGGATTGGGGATCCACTCGCCCTCCTCGCGGGAGTAGTCGAGATACAACATCGAGGCGACCGCGTCGACGCGCAGTCCGTCGACATGGAGCTCGTCGATCCAGTAGAGCGCGTTCGCGATCAGGAAATTACGGACCTCGTTGCGGCCGTAGTTGAAGACCAGCGTCCCCCAGTCGGGGTGCTCGCCCTTCTTGGGGTCGGCATGTTCGTAGAGGGAGGTGCCGTCGAAGCGGGCGAGAGCCCACTCGTCGCGTGGGAAGTGCGCGGGAACCCAGTCCACGAGCACCCCGATGCCGGCTTGATGCAGCGTGTCGACCAGGAACCTGAAGTCGTCGGGGTCGCCGAAGCGCGCCGTCGGCGCGAAATAGTTGCTGACCTGATAGCCCCACGAGCCGCCGAACGGGTGCTCGGCGACCGGTAGGAACTCGACGTGAGTGAACCCCATCTCCTTGCAGTAGTCGGTGAGGCGTGGAGCGAGATCGCGATAACTAAGGGGTTCGCCGTCCGGGGTCCGGCGCCACGAGCCGACGTGGACCTCGTACACCGACATCGGAGAGGCGTAGGGGTCTATGGAGTCCCGGCGCGTCATCCACGCATCGTCGCCCCAGTGGTAGGTGGACTCGTAGATGCGACACGCGTTCGCGGGCGGAGCCTCGGTCGCGAAGGCGTAGGGGTCGGTCTTGAGCACGAGGTTCCCCTGCGCCGTGACCACCTCGAACTTGTAGTGGTCGCCGGGTCCGAGATCGGGGACGAAGAGCTCCCAGATCCCCGACGAGCCGAGGCTCCGCATCGGGTGTAAGCGACCGTCCCACGTGTTGAAATCACCGACCACCCGGATGCTGCGGGCGTTCGGCGCCCACACCGCGAAGCTGACACCGGCCACTCCGTCCATCGTTCTCGGGTGTGCCCCGAGTTTCTCCCACAGTCGGCGATGGCTGCCTTCCCCCGCGAGATAGATGTCCATGTCGCCCAGGGTGGGAACGCATAGGGGTCCCGCAATGTGTAGGAGCTTCCGTCGGAGTAATCGACTTCAAACCGGTAATCGCCGACGGTGCCCTCGACGATCCCTTCGAAGAGGCCCGCGGGATGGATCTGCTCGAGCTTGGCGATGATCTCGCCGTCGCCGATCGCCCGCACGCTTGATGCCTCGGGACGCCAGGCTCTGATGATCGTCTGGTCCCCTGAGGCGTGTCGCCCCAACAAGGAATGAGGGTCACGGAGCTCTCCGTCGACCAGACGCTCTATCTCTTGCGAAGTGGTTTGTTTCCTCATACCTATCGCGCCCTTTCCGCGACCCGGACGATCCCACGCTCGGGGATCCGGATCCAATCAGGCCTGTGTCCCTTCTCGTAGTCGAGCTCGTACAGAGCCTTCTCCACCTCGAAGGCTGCCAGCAAGCCGGCCAGAGCATCGCGATCCGCCGGTAGGAAGCGACCCTCGTGCGCCCGCGTCAAATACGCGGTGAGGAACCGATCGCGCGCGAGGTCCTCCCATACGTCGGCCCACGGCGCGAGCCGTTCCCATTCGTCACCGTCCGGCTGTGCGCGCTCGAAGAGCGTAGCGACCGCCGCGTAGTTCAAGGATCGCAGCATCCCGGAGACGTCCTTGAGCGGGTTCAGCTTGGCTCGGCGCACCTCCAGGGGACGCAGCGGCTCGCCCTCGAAGTCGAGGATCATCCAGCCGCGCGCGCTGCGCAGCACCTGACCGAGGTGATAGTCGCCGTGAACCCGGATGCGATAGCCGGCGTCTTCGATGCTCTCGACGTCCTTGAGGATCCGGGCAACCCCTTTGAGCGCTTCAGCCGGAACGTTGGTGATGGAGGATCTGATCTCCGCAACGAGTTGTTCGAGGTCGCCCGGGCTCATCGGTTCCGGCACGAGATCGGGGTTGGATTCGTCCCGCGCGAGGGCGACGTGCAACGACGCGGTCACGTCGCCCAGCTCCTCGAGTGCGTCGAGTGATTCCCTCGCTCGCTCTTCGGTCAGGAAAACGTGGTCCTCGCGCGCGTCGGCGGGGTCGACCTCGTCGTAAAAGCGGTGGAGCAGCGAGAGGAGGTAGCTCCACCCCTCCGTGGAATCGCCGATCAGCTGCTGCGCTATCGCGAGGTCGATCGTTGCTTCGTCGCCGTCGATCTCGGCCTCGTAGGTGACCTCGCCGAGTTGGGCGGGGATGTGGTCGAACCCCTCGGATGTCAGCAGGCGGTTCAGCTCGAGGTCGGGGTTCGGGCCGATGTCGACCTTGCGGAAGAACTTCAGGATCACGCTCTCGTCCAGCACGATCGACGTGTTCGACTGCTCGGCGTCCACCACTCTGACCGATCCGCTACCGGGCGGAACCGCAAGGGGATCGAGACCCGGCCCGCCGAAGTGAAAGACACCGCTCGAGCCCTTGATCGAGTCGCCGTGGGCCATCAGCTCCCCGAAGATGGCGAGCCGGCCCGGCTCCTCGGCAGGGTCGCGGCTCGTGCCGTCCTCCTCGACGAGCAAGGGGAGCTGGAACAGGATCGGTTCGTCGTCGATCGTGACGCGCAGCAGGGCCAGCACTAATGCCGGGGGACCGTCGTCAAGCGTCGCCTCGTCCAGGAGCTCGACGGAGGTGATCGCACGATCCTTGAATCCGAACCACCGCTGCTCCGGCAGTCGGCGCGCGATGGATCCGATGTCGGTGATCACTCGCTCTCCCCTTCCCGCGTCAACTGGAACCAATAGAAGCTGTGGGGGCCGAACGTCAACAGGTACGGCAGCTCGCCGATCCGGGGGAAGCGTTCCCGCCCGAGCAGCTCTACCGGATACATACCCTCCCAGGCCGACAGGTCTAACTCCGCCGCCTGCGCTCGCCCCGAGAGGTTGTTCACGACCAGGACGATGTCCTCGCCGAGGGTCCGAACGTAAGTGAATATCGCCGGGTTGTCTGGATGGAGCACCTGGAAGTTGCCCAGGCCGAAGACGGGATGCTGCTTGCGCACGGCCAGCATCCGCCGGAACCACTGCAGGAAGGAGTGTTGGTCACGTAGCTGTGCTTCGACATTGACCGCCTGGTAGCCGTAGACGGGATCGAGCAGCGTCGGCAGGTAGAGCTGCGCGAAGTCGCACCTGGAGAATCCCGCGTTGCGGTCGCCTGTCCACTGCATCGGTGTACGCACACCGTCGCGATCCCCGAGATAGATGTTGTCGCCCATCCCCAGCTCGTCGCCGTAGTAGATGATCGGCGTGCCGGGAAGCGAGAAGAGGATCGCGTGGAACAGCTCCATCTGGTCGCGCGAGTTCTCGAGTAACGGCGCGAGGCGCCGCCGGATCCCCAGGTTCAGCTTCATGCGAGGGTCTTTCGCGTACTCGTTGTACATGTAGTCGCGTTCCTCGTCGGTCACCATCTCGAGCGTCAGCTCGTCGTGGTTGCGCAGGAAGATGCCCCACTGGCAACCGGCGGGGATGTCGGGGGTGTTCTCGAGCGTCTCGACAACGGGGTAGCGGACCTGCCGGCGGGCCGCCATGAACAGCCGGGGCATCAACGGGAAGTGGAACGCCATGTGGCATTCGTCGTCGTCGCCGAAGTAGTCCACCACGTCGGAGGGCCACTGGTTCGCTTCGGCGAGCAGCACAACGTTGTCGTAGGTCTTGTCTACTTCGCTGCGCACCTCCTTCAGAAACTCGTGGGTCTCGGGCAGGTTCTCGCAGTTCGTACCCTCGCGCTCGTACAGATAGGGGACCGCGTCGAGTCGGAACCCATCCAGGCCCAGATCGAGCCAGAACCGGACCACGGCGAGCATCTGCTCGCGTACTACTTCGTTGTCGTAATTGAGGTCCGGCTGGTGCGAGAAGAAACGGTGCCAGTAGAACGCTCCGGCCTCCTCGTCCCACGACCAGTTGGACCTCTCGGTGTCGAGGAAGATGATCCTTGCCTCTTCGTAGCCCTTGTCGTTGTCGGACCAGACGTACCAGTCGCGCTTGTCCGAACCCGGGATGCGCGATTCCTGGAACCAGGGATGTTGGTCGGACGTGTGATTCATCACCAGGTCGGTCACGACGCGGATCCCTCGTGCGTGTGCCTCGTCGAGGAACTCCATGAAGTCGTTGAGGTTTCCGTATTCGGGGAGTATCGAGAAGAAATCGGAGATGTCGTAACCGCCATCACGCAACGGCGACTGGTAGACAGGTAGCAACCAGAGGCAATCGACACCCAGCCATTCGAGATAGTCGAGCTTCTCGACGGCCCCCTTGAAGTCTCCGAATCCGTCGGCGTTCGAGTCGTAGAAGCTCCGGACGTAGAGCTCGTAGAAGACCGCCTTGCGGAACCAGTCGGGGTCGCTTCGGAGGTGTAAGGCCGCCCCACCCGCGAGCTTGGGGTCGGGGGCAGTCACGTCTGGATCTTGAAGATGTGTGCGGGTTCGTCGAGGGGATCGAGTCGTACGTAGCTCGAGGGGCCGTGCCACACATATCGAGTATCGGTGATCAGGTCGTGGACCTCGAAGGTCTCACCGGGGTCGACACCGAGAGCCTCGAGATCGATGTGCACGGTTGCCTCCTCCCAGTGGAACGGGTTCAGGTTCACGATCGCGAGGATCGTCCCGTTACCCGCCGACGACTTGGAGAACGCCATGACATTGTCCTTGTCGACCGAGTGGAAGTGCAGGTTGGTCAGCTCGGCCAGCGCGGGATGTTTCTTGCGTATGTCGTTGATCTTGGTGATGTAGTCGACGATGTTGGGCTTACTCGTGAAGTCCCGCGGCTTGAGCTCGAACTTCTCCGAATCGAGGTACTCCTCGCTGCCCGCGTGAACCGGCGTGTTCTCGCACAGCTCGAATCCCGAGTAGATCCCGTAGCTCGGGGACAGCAGCGACGCGAGCACCAGGCGGATCTTGAACGCGGGAGGGCCCCCGAGCTGGAGGTACTCGTTGAGGATGTCGGGGGTGTTGGCGAAGAAGTTCGGACGGAAGAACTCGGCAGCACGCGTCTGTGCCAGCTCCGCGAGGTATTCGGTCAATTCCCACTTCGTGTTCCGCCACGTGAAGTACGTGTACGACTGGGTGAAACCGAGCTTCGCCAGCAAGTGCATCACCTTCGGGCGCGTGAAGGCCTCGGAAAGGAAGATCAGCTCGGGATGCTTCGTCTTGAGATCGTCGATCACCCACTCCCAGAACGCGAACGACTTCGTGTGCGGGTTGTCGACGCGGAAGATCTTCACGCCATGGGAGATCCAGAGCTCGAGCACGCTCCTCAGCTCGTTCCACAGCCCTACTTTGTCGGGCGTGTCGAAGTTGAGGGGATAGATGTCCTGGTACTTCTTCGGCGGATTCTCCGCGTACTGGATCGAGCCGTCGGGTCTCCGCACGAACCAGTCTGGGTGCTCGGTGACCCAGGGATGGTCGGGCGAGCACTGGATCGCGAAGTCGATGCATACGTCGAGCCCGAGCCGCTCGGCGGCCGCCACGAACTCGTCGAAGTCCGCGATCGTCCCGAGCTCGGGATGGACCGCCGTGTGACCACCTTCCGGCCCGCCGATCGCCCACGGACTTCCGACGTCGCGAGGTCCCGCCTTCAGCGCGTTGTTCTTTCCCTTTCGGAACGACCGCCCGATCGGATGGATCGGCGGGAGGTAGACGACGTCAAAGCCCATGTCCGCGATGCGGGGCAAGGCCTTGGCGGCCGTTTTGAAG
>Ga0299913_10006191_pt1 | contig 10339 bp, 9 predicted proteins | sample RVTome_9_FD_201360 | JGI IMG/M metagenome (GOLD analysis project Ga0299913, IMG submission 201360) | Soil microbial communities from uranium-contaminated site in the Upper Colorado River Basin, Wyoming, United States - RVT155D38 (version 2) ... | reverse complement strand
ATCGATGATCTCTTTGGTGGCCGCGCCGGGCGTGAAGATCTGGGCTATCCCCGCGGCCTTGAGCTTGGGAATGTCCGACTCCGGGATGATCCCGCCCCCGAATACGGTGATGTCGCCCCCGCCTTGCTCCTTCAGCAACTCCACGACCCGAGGGTAGAGGGTCATGTGGGCCCCCGAGAGGCACGAGAGGCCGACCGCGTCGACATCCTCTTGGATCGCAGCGGCCGCGATCTGTTCGGGCGTCTGGTGCAGGCCCGTGTAGATCACTTCCATCCCCGCATCGCGCAGGGCGCGGGCGACTACCTTTATGCCCCGGTCGTGACCATCGAGACCGGGCTTCGCGACGAGAATGCGCGGGCGTCCTGAAGGCACTTCGGTGTGACTCCCTCGGTATCCGCTGAGGTAATTGCTAGGTTCACTGAACCCTAGCAGGTGACCAGGAGGGATCTGCCATAACGCACCGCCTTGATGAAGCCTTCGAACACGTTGTCGACGCCGGATCGTTCCGCCCGGCGCGCGACGATCTAGAAACGCGCGATCCGCTCGGGTTTCCGAACTATCCGGCGGCACTCGCGGCCGAGCGCGATGAGTCCGGGTCGGACGAGTCCGTGATCGCGGGGCCTGCCACCATCGGTGGCCACGAGATCGAGTTCGCAGGCTTCAGCTTCGCTTTCTTGGGTGGAAGCATGGGTGCGGTCGCGGGAGAACGACTGGCACGCGCGATCGAGCGCGCAGCAGGGAGAAGGGTTCCATTCGTCTTGCGCACAGCGACCGGTGGGGCGCGGATGCAAGAAGGCATGAGCTCGCTGATCCAGATGCCAAAGGTCGTCGCGGCACGTTTCGCGCTCGCCCAAGCTCAGGTCCCTTACATCGCCGTTTTAGGCGATCCGACGACCGGCGGCGTCCTGGCGAGTATCGGTGCATTGGCAGACGTGACCATCGCGGAAACTGGAGCAACCGTAGGATTCGCGGGGCCGCGCGTCGTGGAGATGATCACCGGTTCGGTGCCGAGCGCGGCATCTCATTCCGCGGTGTCCGCACTCGCGAACGGTTTGGTCGACACGGTGGTAGCCAAAGACGAGGTCCACGACTATCTCGCCAAGGCTCTCACCATCCTCGCTGCGGATTCACCGGAAGCCACGAAAAGACCCGCGACCGCATCTTCGACGCGCGACCGAGACGGATGGGTTGCCGTCGAACGAGCACGTTCCGGCACACGCCCTAAACCACCCGAGCTGCTACGAGGGATGTGCAACGACACCATCAGGTTGCATGGCGATCGTTCCGGCAGCGATGACGAGTCCCTGGCCGCCGCGATCGGTCGCATGCTCGGTCGCCGCGTTCTGATCTTGGCTATGGACCCAACGCACAATGTAGGTGCCGGTGCATATCGGCTCGCGCGGCGCGCATTACGTGTCGCCGAACGCGTGGGCATCCCAGTCGTGACGCTTATCGATACACCCGGAGCGGACCCATCGGAGGAATCGGAGGCCGGGGGCGTCGCGTGGGAGATCGCCCAACTCTTCGCGGCGATGCTCGTCACAGAGGTGCCGATAGTGGCCGCCGTCACCGGCGAAGGAGGAAGCGGGGGGGCGCTGGCATTTGCCGCAGCAGACGCCGTGCTTGCGTACGAGGACTCGATCTTCTCCGTCATCGGACCCGAGGGAGCGGCAACGATCCTGTGGCGAGATGCCGAGCGTGCGCCGGAAGCTGCCCGCGCCCTCAAACTCACGGCCGCCGACCTCGTATCGCTCGGCGTAGCGGACGAGCTGCTGGCCGAACCGCCCGACGCCGCATCGCTCGCGAACGCGCTCGCCTATCATCTCGACCGCTTCGCAGGGATCTCCGGGCACGATCTCGTCATGGCTCGAACGACACGCTGGAGGCGTTCTGATGGCAACGGATAAGAGAGCTCGCAAACGGGACGCTCGGGCGGCCCGCGATGCGGCGCTGCGCCAGCGGCGCAACGCACGCTTGATAGGGCTCGGCGTCCTCGGATTGGTCAGCGTGGGCCTCATCGCGTTCGGGGCGATGGGCGATTCCGACGAGGAGCCCGAGGGGGCCGCGACGCCGGCGAGCGCCGCCGCGGCATGCGATTCAGAAGCGCCTCCCGAGGCCGATCCGCAGCAATACGACGCGCCCGAGCAGGTGCTCGAAGAGGGCGTCGACTACCGCGCGATCATCCACACGTCCTGTGGGGACATAGAGATGGATCTGTTCGAGGCCGAAGCGCCGGACACCGTCAACAGCTTCGTCTTCCTCGCGCAGGAGGGATATTTCGACGGGCTCATCTGGCATCGCATCTCGAACAACTTCGTCGTCCAGACCGGTGATCCCGATGGTCAGAACGGAAGTGGGGTCGATGGCCCCGGCTACAGCCTGGAGGACGAGAACCTCCCCGCGCAGGGCCGCGTCTACCAGTTCGGAGTTGTGGCGATGGCGAACTCCGGCCCCGATACAGCCGGCAGCCAGTTCTTCATCATCAGCCACCTAGGACCGGACGACAATCCCGAGCCGGCCGGATTGGACCCGCTCTATTCGATCTTCGGCGAAGTCGCAGAGTCGTCCTTCGAGACTGTTCTGACGATCGCGCGCCAGGAGACGAAGGGTGGGAACGACCCGGTCGTCGCGGAGCAGCCGATCGTGCCCGTCTATATCGAGTCGATCGAGATCATCGAGGCCTAATCACTCGTTGAGCTACTTGGTCTTGAGACCCTTCACCTTCAGCACGTCGATACCCCGCTGGAGATCGTTGACCCAGATCAACCCATCGAAGTAGTACGCCGACCAGACGTCGGAGTCATCGGGAGTGAAGTAGGCAACCTCGGTCGGCAGGGTCGGGTTGGAGAAGTCAACGACCGAGGTGCCTCCCGTGTACCAGGAGATGACCGCTTGGCGCGTCTTACCAACGAAATTGAGGTTGTGAGCCGTGCACCAGTCCGTAACCCCCACGGGCGCAGCACCGCGTTGCGGGCCCCAGTGACCCACAAGTACGGGCGCCTGGGGGATGCGGATGTCGTAGACCCACACCGAGCCGGTCGGGCCGCCCACGCAATCATGCGCAACGAACGCTTCGTCGGTCATGACGAGGTACTCGCCGTCCGGCGTCGGCATCGCGGCGTGCGGAAAGAAGGACGGAGTGAACCCGTGAGCGATGACGACCGGCGCGAGCTCGTCCGTCACGTCCCAGATCGTCACTTCGCCCCCACCCGCACAGAAGGCCAGCATCGTGTCGCCGTCTGCTGCGCGCTGGAAGGTGATGTCGTGACATCCGGTCGGGTTGGGCTTGAACGTCGCCGCTATCTTCAGCTTCTTGGGATTGGAGGCGTCGAGGATCTGTTCGGTACCACCGCCGTTCGCCAGGCCCCCGGGTGACGCGTAGATGATGTCGGTGCCGGGATACACGGTGAGGGTGTGGTTGCCCCCGGGCAGCTCGACCTGACTCAAGAACTTCGGCTTCTTCGGGTTGCTCACGTCGATGAGACGGACGCCGGCTCCCGGAGGACCGCCGACGCAACTGCCGCTGTGGTATCCGAGAGCGAGCAAACCGGGCCTGACGACGGCTACGTCGTTCTGGCTCCCCGGGCATTGGATGAAGCCGACCTCCTTAGGGACCTTCCCGGAGTTATCGAGGATCCTTACGCCGCCGTCGTCGCCGAGCTGACCGAAGTAGACGTACTTCCCCTGGAACGCGATGTCGCTGCCGCCCGAGTATGGGATCGACTTAACGAGCTTGACGTTGTCCGACTTGTCGATCGCCTTGTCCGCCGGGGTCCCCGATGCGAACCCCCCCAACGAAGCGACCAGGACCGAGACGAGTGCTGATACCAGAACCTTCGTTTTCAAGAGGGCCTCCCCGACGTCATGTGCTGAGGAGAGGGTTTCTCCGGGGCGGCCACCTTTCCCTGCACCCGGGCCCCGTAGCGCTCGGCCCCCCTAGGGGGGCCGAGCGCTGGTCGGTCGGGCAGCGGCCCGGCTCACCACAGCCGGGGATCGGCGCCGTCGGCGCCTCCCAGCAGGAAGGCCTTGAACCGGTGGTACATCAGCGAGCACGCCAGCAGGAGCACTCCGATACCGACGAACCCGATCAGCCGCTGGAGGGTGTCGAGCAACCACAGGTCGTGAGCGGCCATCTTCACGATGACGAGTCCGAACAGCGCGACCGCCAAGAGTCGAAGCGAGCGCGACCTGATTCCGACCCCGACGAACAACGTGCCGCCGGCGTAGACACCCCAGATCGCCGACAGCGCGAACTGGAAGTCCTTGCTCTGCGGGATCACCGTCCCGTGGTGAGACAGGACGCCGTAGGCCTCGAGGCTCAGCCAGTACAACGAGATCAGGCTCGCCATCAGCACGGCGGCTCCGCTGAGGCCGATGTCGTCGTCCCCCTTGCTCTCGAAATAAGCGCCGAGATAGAGACCGGCGATCACCAGGACGAAGACGAAGCGGCCGAGGTCGAGGTCGATCGCGGCAACCGGATCGAGCGTCGCGGTGAAGAAGTGCGCGCCCATCCCGAGGGCTAGTAGTGCCCAACCACCCCAGCGCAGCCCTGAATCATCGCCGAATGCGCGGCCTGCTAGAAGCGCCACACCCGTCGCCGACCATGCCAGCGCGATCAACCCACCCTCGAAGTGCACCGGTGGCCACAACAGCGCGAAGAAGAACGCCATCGCTGCGCTCGCGTTCCGCAGCAGTTCCGCTTCCGCCTTCCGGCCTCTCAGAGCGATCGCTCCAGCGAAGAAGATGCCGGCGAGCAGAAGGGTGAACGGTCCCCGCACTCCCTGCAGATCGCCGGTGAGGCGAACGAAGACGGCGAAGTAATAGATGAGACCGTTCGTAACGACGAAACCAATGTCGTCGATCGTGCTCGTCTCGAGTCTGCGCAGGGTTCGGGTGTAGGGCAGGCTTCCGAACATCAGGAACAGCGCCGTCGCGGTCGCTACCGCGACTTTCGGGTCCCCGTGCCCGACCGCGAACACCACCCAGCTTGCCGCGAACGCGAACTTCTCGAGGAACCGCCACGATCGAACGAAGCTCAGTGCGATCACTGCCGCGTTGATGCTGAGTGTGTAGACATACAGACCCGTGGGCATCTCCGCGCTGATCCCGGTTACGAAGGGATTGGCGAAACCTCCGATCACGGCGATCAACGCCAGCGCTTGGGAGTCGTGCCTGAGGGCGAGAGCACATCCCAGGGCACTCGTGCCTATGAGCGCGGCGAACGCAACGGATCCCGGGACCAGTTCGTAGATCTGGAAGCTGGCCCACAAGGTCAGGTACAGCAACCCGATGCCGCCGGCGGTGATCGCCTGCGCGTAGGCGGCCCAGCCCCGCTGATGCGTCCAGTCACCGATCCCCAGCAAGATCGAGCTCGCCAGGATCCCGAGGAAGACGCGCAGCCCGGCGCCGACCCAACCTTGGTCGATCGCGTACTTGTAGCCGAAACCCGCACCAATCACGACTGCAAGTGCGCCGATCCGGGGGAACCACTTTCCCAGCAGCTCGTCTTCGAGCCTCGAGTTGTTGTCCATGCGCTGTGCTTCTGGGATGTTGTCGATCATCTTCAACCTCCAATCGGGTGTCGTTCGGACGTGGTCAGAAGCCGGTAACCGGTGAGGACGAGGGCCGCGTCGACGAGCGGTTGCGACAACAGCATCGAGGCCGAGGACGGCACCGACATGTGGCCGAAACCGAACTGCGCCAAGCCGGCGAGCCCGGCGACAAGTGCAGCGACGCCGATGACCACGCCGGTGCCGCGAGAGGTAGCGACGTCCGTGCTGCGCGTCGCCCTCGGACGCTCGAACCGACCGAAGATCGCAACGAAGGCGGCGAGGATGATCGTTAGAGCGCCGATCCAGGCCGGTCTCCACGTCCACCACAGCGAGCTCCCACCGCGGGGCTGGGGGAATCCGTTCGGCAACAGGACGAGAGCCGCGATCAGAAGCGCGGTCAGGTGCCACAGGAAGACCGTCATGATCATGGAGTTGGCGGCAACCACGGCGACCCACGCACGGGGTCGTTGCAGCCACCGAGTGATGGCGGGACGGGCGAGCATCACGGCGCTAACGAGCCAGACCGTGAGCACCATCAAGCAGATGCTGGGTGGCGAGTTGTTCGACGCCTTGTCGGTCGCCATCCCGACCATGCTCGGCGAGTAGATCCCGCTCCCGGTAAGGATCCCGAGAAGACCCAGCGACAGGACCGCTCCGATAGCGAAGCCGTGCTTCTTGAGGCGAAGCAGCGCGCCGTCGCCGTAGAAGAACCCCAGTTGATGTGCGAACAGCCACACGAAGGCGAAGTTCAGGTAGCCAACGACCGGCACGCCGAATCCGACACGAAGCACGTCGACGGCGATGGCCGCAGCGACCAACACGACAACGACGCGAGCTCCGTGGCGCTCGTGCAGAGCGATCATGACCGGCGCCAGCGCGACGACCAAGACGTAGACGGCGAGAAACCACAGCGGCTTGGCGAGTAGCTCGGTGCCGTGGGCAAGGGATCGCAGCGAGTCGGGTGCGAACACCGAGAGCACGCTCGCCCCTGCCGTCCAGACGAGGACGAAGATCAATGTCGGTCGGATCAGACGAGAAACGCGCGATCGCATGAAGCCTGCGTAGCTCTCTCCTCGACGCCTGACCGAGCGCCATGCAACGAGGTTTGAGAACCCTCCGACGAAGAAGAAGATCGGCATGACCTGAAGCACCCAGGTCAGCAGCCACAGGCCGGGGATGACATCGAGAGCGTTGGCCCCGTCGAGACGACCATCGTTCACGTACACGATCGCCATCAGCCAATGGCCAAGAACCACGACGGCGATGCTGAGGGCGCGGAGGAAATCGACGTACCGGTCGCGGCCCTCGGGGGCGGCCGCGGCCAACTCTTTAAGGCCGGATGCTGCGGTTGCGGTGCTCTGCATGTATGCCTCCTTCGAGTGGTTCGGGTGGTCACCACTACGTTCGGCCACGCAGAGATCGCGTCCTAGACGGCAAACGCCGGGTCTTGGGCCTAAGAAGTGCCCAATCTCGTCTGGGTACTTGTGGAACCCCTAACCCCCACCGGCCCCGTCGTGAGAACCTTCGGGGGATGGCCTCGCAGGAGAAGTCCCCGCGGCTCCTGGCACGCGAGAACGTGCGCGACGAGTCGCGCTCTCTCGTCACGGGAGCCCTGATCTTCAGGTGGGTGTGGCTGATCTGGATGGCCGGGCTCACCGCAGTGGGCAACGAGGAGCTCGCCCGCGAGCCGCTGGCGTGGGCCTCCATCGGAGCGGCCAGCTTGTGGACGGTATGGCTGACCGTGTCTCGCCGATCGTGGAACAAGAGCGTGATGGTCTTCGATGTGGCGCTGTGCGGGTGGCTGATCCTTGCCTCGGGCCTCGTGATCCGAGAGGGCGACATCATCCTCGGGCGACCCTTCTTCGCTACCGGCTACCCGTTGAGTGCCCCGCTCTTGTGGGGGGCGGTGTGGGGGCCGTGGACCGGGGCAGGCACCGCGACCGTGCTTGCGATCGCGCACCTCCTGTCACGTCCGCTCAACGGCGTCCAGCTCTCGGAGCTGTCGCCGGCTCAGGTTCAAAACGTGACGGGAGCCATGCTCAATTACCTGGTCGCAGGCGTGGCGGTCGGGTTGGTCGCTCGATTGCTGCGCCGATCTTCTGAAGCATTGAGACTCGCGAACGAAGAGACGATGAAAGAACGGGAGCTCACGGCCCGTCTGGCCGAACGACAATCGCTGGCCCGGGCGATCCACGATTCGGTCCTCCAGGTGCTCGCCCTCGTCAACAAGCGGGGCCGGGAGCTCGCGTCGTCCGATCCCATCGATCCGCAGGAGGTAGCGCGGCTCGCCGAGATCGCGGGCGAGCAGGAGGTCGAGCTCCGTTCCTTGATCCTGCGCGACCCGGTAGCTCCTCCCACCGGCCGAGCCTCGCTGCGCGACGCGCTCGAGGATGCATCGCGCGCAGTGACCCAATTGAAAGTAGGAGTCAGCGCGACGGGCCCCATATGGCTCGATCGCCACACCGTGGACGAGCTGCAAGCGGCCACACGACAGGCGCTAGAGAATGTCGTCGAACACGCGGGAGCCTCTAGCGTGACCGTCTTCGCCGAGGAGGAACCCGATCGCGTGACGGTTACGGTGCGGGACGATGGGGGCGGCTTCGCCTATGACGAAGCGAAGCTCCAGGCCGACGGCAAGGTGGGGATCCTGAAGAGCATGAAGGGCCGGGCAGAGGACCTTGGTGGAAGCATGAAGGTCACGAGCGCGCCGGGACGCGGGACCGAGGTGGAGTTCAAGATCCCCAAGGTCGGCAGCGGTGGCTGACGAGCTCGTACGGGTCCTCGTCGTCGACGACCACCCGGTTTGGCGCAATGGGGTACGGAACGATCTGGAAAGCTCGGGCAAGGCAGAGGTCGTCGGCGAGGCAGAAGACGGCGGCGACGCGATCGAGAAAGCACGCGAGGTCATGCCCGACGTCGTCCTGATGGATCTCCAACTCCCCCAGGTGTCCGGCGTCGACGCTACGAGAGCGATAGTCGACGACTCGCCTCACGTGAAGGTGCTCGTCCTCTCGGCATCCGCGGAAGAGACCGACGTGCTCGAAGCCGTCAAAGCTGGGGCCTCGGGCTATCTCCTGAAGAGTTCGAGCTCGGACGAAGTCGTAGACGCGGTCCTTCGTGTACGGGATGGCGAACCGGTTTTCACGCCTTCTCTGGCGGGGCTCGTGCTGTCGGAGTTCCGGAGGATCGCGACCAACGACCCGACAGCCCCCGAACTGACCGCGCGCGAGAACGATGTGCTCAAGCTCGTCGCGAAGGGTTACACGTACCGCGAGATCGGCGAGAAGCTCTTCATCTCAACGAAGACCGTCCAGAATCACGTGCAGAACATCCTCACGAAGCTGCAACTGAAGAAGCGCTATGAGTTGATGCGCTACGCCATCCAGAAAGGCCTGGACCGCGCCCCGGAATAGCTAGCGGCGTTTCTTGCGTCGCGTCCTCATGAAGGTGCGCATCGTGAAGAGCCCCGCCAGGATCAAGATGTTGATGTTGAGTGCCGGCTGCCACCTCACCTCGCCGTCCTTGATGATGTAGGCGCCGACCGGGAAGGCGGCCAAGCCGTAGCCGGCCCCTCCGTCGCCCTGGGCATCTCCCCCACCGCCACCGCCCCCGGCGACCCAAGCCGCAGGGATGATCGTGACTCCGTCCTTCTCGTAGGCCTCGCCGAAAACGCGTTTGACTGTGAGCGCATCACGGGACTGAGCGATCGAATCGACGATCTTGGACATCACGTTCCTCCTTTCATTGCGCCGTCAGCCTAGTTCCGAGCCGTAGACTCTTGAAGAGAGTCGCAGGTAGTGATTGCATCCGAACAGAGCCGGCTCTAGGAGGTCACAGTTGGGCCATAACAAGGATCGTGGAGAGAAGAAGGTTCGCAAAGAGCCTAAGAAGAAGCTGAAAGAGAAGCGTGCCGCCAAGAAGCAGAAGAAGGGCACCAACGGCGGCCAGACGATCCTCAACCAGTAGCCGGGCCGCGCCCCTAGAGGGCGATCACATGGCCCACGCGCGGCTCGCTCCGTCCGGCTAACACTTCCAGCCACACGTCGCGCAGGCCACCGGGCCCCTTGCTCTCAGTCACGTCTACCCAACCTTCAACGACCGGCGCGAACTCTCGCCACGCCACCGCATGACGTTGTTCGATCCCTCCCGGTCCCCAGTCCTCGCGCCGCTTGGCTATCTGATCCGGCGCGAAGAAGAAGACCGGCTGGGGGCCGGGCAAGTTCTCGGCTGAAAGACCCGACAGGTCGAGGTGCGAGATACCGACCGCGGCGTCATAGACGAGGTGATCCCCGAAGCGAGCATGGATCTCCTCACGCAGCGGCAGACTGCCGGCGGTGTCGACATACAACGTGGGACGGTCGGCCGGGATATCCGCGACATCGTCGTACGCGAAGACTTCGTCGTAACAGCCGAGCTTCTGCGTGAAGCCGACGTTGCCAGAGGATGTCAGTCCGATGAGGCCGGGCCGCTCCTTCCGCAAGCCGATGCAGAACGCGGTGCCGTAGGCGGTCTTGCTCGATGCCGACGACATCACGATCGCGTTCGCCCCGAAGAAGTCGTTGTCGCCGAGGAAGTCATCGAGCATGAACGAAGTGATGAAGAGCGGCCGGTAGAGGATCTGTAAGTCCTCGCGGTGCGCTTCATAGGCGGGATCTCCAGTAGTGGAGGCGTAAACGTTGTAGGGCGCAGGCAGGTCGGAACGATGCTCGCTGGCATCCCGGAACCCGTCGGCATCGGCACGTGCCGGGCGCACGATCAGGTGGCTCGACGTCGGCAAATACCCATAG
>Ga0299913_10006190_pt1 | contig 10341 bp, 13 predicted proteins | sample RVTome_9_FD_201360 | JGI IMG/M metagenome (GOLD analysis project Ga0299913, IMG submission 201360) | Soil microbial communities from uranium-contaminated site in the Upper Colorado River Basin, Wyoming, United States - RVT155D38 (version 2) ... | reverse complement strand
TCGATGTGATCGCGGATCGCGAGGTCCTCGAGCAGGTAGTCGGAGAACTGGCGCTCGTTGAACCAGTTCGACTTCCAGTCGTGGATGTAGCCGACGCGAAATCCTTCGGGATGAATCTTCTGGCCCATTAGGAGCCCTCCTCCACCGTCGGCTTCAAGGCGACGCTGATATGGCTCGTTCGCTTCTCGATCCGGGCGGCGCGGCCACGGGCGCGGGCGCGCCAGCGCTTCAGCGTCGGACCCTCGTCGACACGGATCTCGGCGATCTCCATGTCGTCGGCGACGAGCTCGTGGTTGTTCTCGGCGTTGGCGGCGGCCGAGGCGATGACCTTGCCGATGTCGACGGCGGCGCCCCGGGGCGAGAACTCCAGGAGCTCCTGTGCCTCGAGCACGGGCATGCCACGCACCTGATCGGCGATCAGACGCGCCTTGCGCGGAGCCACGCGCAGGTAACGGGCGCTCGCGCGCACCGTCGGCGTCTCCGGGTTTTCTTCTGCCTTGGCCATCAAGTCCTTAACGTTCCTTGCGCTCGCCCGTGTGCCCGCGGTAGGTACGGGTGGGAGCGAACTCGCCGAGCTTGTGCCCGACCATCGACTCCGAGATGAAGACCGGCACGTGCTTGCGACCGTCGTGAACGGCGATCGTGTGACCGACCATCTCGGGGAAGACGGTAGAGGTCCGTGACCACGTCTTCAGCATCTGCTTCTGGTTCTGCTCGTTCATCGCGTTGATGCGCCGCATCAGGCGCTCCTCGACGAACGGGCCCTTCTTGGTTGATCTACCCATGAGCTATATCCCTTGCCTCTACCGCTTCTTCTTCCCGCGCCTGCGGCCGCGGATGATCATCGCGCTGGACGCCTTGCCCTTCTTACGGGTTCTGTAGCCCAGCGTGGGCTTGCCCCACGGGGTCCGGGGGTGGCCGCCCGGCGTCTTGTGTGCCTCGCCGCCGCCATGCGGGTGATCGACCGGGTTCATGGCAACGCCGCGCGTCTGCGGGCGCTTGCCCTTGTGGCGGCTGCGCCCCGCCTTGCCGATCGTGACGTTCTGGTGCTCGGAGTTCGAGAGCGTTCCGACGGTGGCGCGGCACTCGCCGCGGACCATCCGCATCTCCGAGGACGGCAGCCGAAGGCTGACCATGGGGCCTTCCTTCGCCACCACCTGGATCGCCGTGCCGGCGGCGCGCCCGAGGCGCCCGCCCTGACCCGGGATCAACTCGACGTTGTGGACGATCGTGCCGGTCGGGATCGCGCTCAACGGCAGCGCGTTGCCCGGGCGGATGTCCGCGTTGGGTCCCGATTCGACCGTCGCGCCCACCCGTAGGCCCTGCGGCGCCAGGGCGTAGGACTTGTGGCCGTCGGCGTAATGCAGAAGGGCGATATAGGTAGTGCGGTTCGGGTCGTACTCGACCGTCGCGATCTTGGCCGGCACGCCGTCCTTCGTGCGCTTGAAGTCGATCTCGCGATAGCGCCGCTTGGCGCCGCCGCCGCGATGTCGCGACGTGATGCGGCCGTGAGCGTTGCGCCCGCCGCTGGAGCCCTTGCCCTTGGTCAGGGGCTTGTGCGGACGTGACTTCGTCACTTCCTCGCGCGCCTGGTACGTCGAAAAGCGACGTCCGGGGCTGGTGGGCTTTGTCTTCCTAAGAGCCATTGGACAACCTCAAAATCATTCGGCCACCGCCGCGCCCTCGAACAACTCGATCCGGTCGCCCGGTGCGAGCTGCACGATCGCCTTCTTCCACGCGCGGGTCTTGCCGCTGTGCAGGCCGCGACGCTTCGGCTTCGAGCGCACCTTCGCGGTGCGCACGGCGACGACACCGACGTCGAAGATCTCGGTGACTGCCGCCGCGATCTGCGTCTTGTGGGCGCGATCGTCGACCCGGAAGGTGTACTTGCCATCGGCCATCAGGGCGTAGCTCTTCTCGGAGACGACCGGCTCGAGGATGATCGATCGCGCATCCATTAATTACTCCCCTCGGCTGCTCCGCCTTCGGCGTCCGCGCCGATGGGGTCCGCGCCACTTGCTTCGCCTTCGGCGTCCGCGCCGATGGGGTCCGCGCCCCCTCTGGTTACGTCCGCCGCCCGCGACTCGAGCACCGGCAGCGCGGCCTGCGAGACGATCAGCGAGCGGTGGCCGATGATGTCGAGCACGGCTGCGGCGGTCGCGGGCAGCACGGTCACCTTCGGCAGGTTGCGAAAGCTCTTCGCGACCGCGGCCTCGTCGGGACCGAGCAGGACCAGGGCCGGCCGGGAGCCACCCCACTTGGTGAGGGCCTCGGCGGCCTGCTTGGTGGCGGGCTCGTCATACGCGGCACCGTCGAGCACGGCGACCGAGCCGCGGTCGGCGTGCACGGACAGGGCCGCGCGCAGCGCCTTGCGCCGCGCCTTGCGGTTGACCTTGAAGACGTAGCCGCGCGGCTTCGGGCCGAAGGCCGCGCCGCCGCCGCGCCGCTGCGGTGCGCTGAGCGCGCCCACGCGGGCGCGGCCGGTGCCCTTCTGGCGCCATGCCTTGGCGGTGGTCATCGCGATCTCGCCACGACCCTTGCTCGCCGAGGTGCCGCGCCGGCGCGCGTTGGCCTCGGCGCGAGCGGTGTCGTGCACGAGCGACTCATGAAAGCTCTCTGCGAACAGCGCGGCGGGCAGGTCGGACTTGGCCTGCTTGCCGAGCGTGGGCGCCTTGACCGTTGCGCTAGCCATCGGTCCGCACCTCCAGCGTGCCGTTCTTCGGGCCGGGAACGGCGCCTCGGACCAGCAGCAGGTTGCGTTCGGCATCGATCTCGATGACCTCGAGGCCGCGCTGCGTGATGCGCTTGCCGCCCATCCGGCCCGGCATGCGAACGCCCTTGAACACTCGGGCCGGGTCGGCGCTGGCGCCGATCGAGCCCGGCGCACGGACGTTGTGCGAGCCGTGCGAGACGGGTCCGCGGTGAAAGCCGTGGCGGCGGATCGTGCCCTGAAAGCCCTTGCCGATCGACGTGCCGGAGATCTTGACCCGCTGGCCGGGCTCGAACTGCTCGACCGTGGCCGAATCGCCGATCTTCGGGCCCTCCTCGGCGCCGAGGTCCTCGTCGCGGAACTCCACGAGGGTGCGCATCGGAGCCGCGTCGGCCTTCTTCAAATGGCCGAGCTCGGCCTTCGTCAGCTTGCGCTCGGCAACCTCGTCGAAGGCGAGCTGGACGGCCTTGTAGCCGTCGCGCTCGGCCTCGCGTACCCCGGTAACCGGGCACGGGCCCGCCTGGATCACGGTCACGGGCACCCGCGTTCCGTCCTCCTGGAACAGCTGGGTCATCCCGACCTTCTTGCCGATGATCGCCGCCATCTAAAGAACCACCCTCGCCCTAACCCAGCTTGATCTCGATGTCGACGCCGGCGGGCAGCGCGTCCAGGCGCTGCAGGGAATCGATCGTCTTCGGCGTGGGCTGATGGATGTCGATCAAGCGCTTGTGGGTGCGGATCTCGAAGTGCTCGCGCGAGTCCTTGTCCTTGAATGGGGACTTGATCACGCAGTAGATGTTCCGCTCGGTCGGCAGCGGCACCGGTCCGGCCACGGTCGCGCCGGTGCGCTCGGCCGTGTCGACGATCTCGCGCGCAGCGCGATCGATCGCGTCGTGGTCGTACGCCTTGAGGCGGATCCGGATCTTGTTGGTGGCGAGAGTCGCCATTTCGCTGCTTTCTTCTCGTCTCTTTGCGTGACCGGGGCGCCGCTCGCTCACAAGCGCCGCCCCAGATAGTTGGCTTTATGTCCTTACCCATCCCCCTGGCTCCTCCGCATTGACGTCGGGGCCGACGGGGCCTGGTCTGGGGCCGATTTTCTCTCCGGCCCACAAAAAGGACCGGCCATGGGGCCGGTCCTTCGTTGAGCTACTCCGTTACTTCGGAGACCACTCCCGAGCCGACGGTTCGCCCGCCCTCGCGGATGGCGAATCGGAGGCCCTTGTCCATGGCGATCGGCTGAATCAGCTCGATCGTCATCTCGACGTTGTCGCCCGGCATGACCATCTCCGTGCCCTCGGGCAGGTTGGCGATGCCGGTGACGTCGGTCGTCCGGAAGTAGAACTGCGGGCGGTAGCCCGAGAAGAACGGGGTGTGACGTCCGCCCTCCTCCTTCTTCAGGCAGTAGACCTCCGCCTTGAACTTCGTGTGCGGCGTGATCGAACCGGGCTTGCAGAGCACCTGCCCGCGCTCGATCTCCTCGCGCTTGGTACCGCGCAGGAGGCAGCCGACGTTGTCGCCCGCGTGACCCTCGTCGAGGATCTTGCGGAACATCTCGACCCCGGTAACCGTGGTGGTCGTGGTGTCGTTGATGCCGACGATCTCGACCGTGTCTCCGGTGTTGACGACGCCCTGCTCGATGCGGCCGGTGGCGACCGTGCCGCGGCCGGTGATCGAGAAGATGTCCTCGATCGGCATCAGGAACGGCTTGTCCAGGTCGCGCTCGGGCTCCGGGATGTAGCTGTCGAGCGTGGAGGCCAGCTCGAGGATCGCGTTCTTCGCCTCCTCGTCGCCCTCCAGCGCCTTCAGCGCGGAGCCCTTGATGATCGGGGTGTCGTCGCCCGGGAAGTCGTACTCGTTGAGGAGGTCCTTGACCTCCTCCTCGACGAGCTCGATGAGCTCCTCGTCGTCGACCATGTCGACCTTGTTGAGGAACACGACCACGTAGGGCACGTTCACCTGGCGCGCAAGGAGGATGTGCTCGCGCGTCTGCGGCATCGGGCCGTCGGCGGCGGAGACCACGAGGATCGCGCCGTCCATCTGGGCGGCGCCGGTGATCATGTTCTTCACGTAGTCGGCGTGACCGGGACAATCCACGTGGGCGTAGTGCCGGTTCTCGGTCTGGTACTCCACGTGCGAGGTGGCGATCGTGATCCCGCGCTCCTTCTCCTCGGGAGCGTTGTCGATCTCGTCGAAGCTCTTCACTTCGCCGCCGCCGGCCTCGGCGAGCACCTTGGTGATCGCAGCGGTCAGGGTCGTCTTGCCGTGGTCGATGTGACCGATCGTGCCGACGTTGACGTGCGGCTTATCGCGCTCGAACTTCTCCTTTGCCATCTCTTTCTTTCTCCAGTCTTGTCTTTATCGGTCTAAAAGTCTGTCTGCCCGCTCGCCTAGGTTACGCAGGCGCGGGCTCGCGACCCCGGCGCCTGCGGGCGAACCCGGAAAATATAGCTATGCCCCTGCCCCCACGGGCTCTCCCGAGCGTGACTCCACGATCTCCTCGGCGATGTTGCCGGGGACTTCCTCGTAACGCTCGAACTGCATCGTGTACTGGGCGCGGCCCTGCGTGGACGACCGCAGGTCGGTGGCATAGCCGAACATCTCGCCCAGCGGCACGTAAGCCTGGACCGCCAGGGCATTGCCGCGCTGGTCCTGGCCCTGAACCTTGCCGCGCCGGCGTGAGAGGTCGCCGATGACGTCGCCGAGGAACTCCTCGGGAGTGACGACCTCGACGGCCATGACCGGCTCCAGCAGGACCGCCTTCGCCTTCCGGGCAGCGTCCTGGACCGCCATCGAGCCGGCGATCTTGAAGGCCATCTCGGAGGAGTCCACGTCGTGGTAGGAGCCGTCGACGAGCTCGACCCGGACGTCCACCATCGGGTAGCCCGCCTTCACGCCGGAGACCAGTGCCTCCTCGATTCCCTGTTCCACCGCGGGAATGAACTCGCTGGGAATCGAGCCGCCCTTGATCTTGTTGACGAAGTCGAAGCCCTCTTCGGGCGCGGGCTCCATGTTGATCACCACGTGGCCGAACTGGCCGCGGCCGCCGGTCTGGCGCACGAACCGCCCGGTGACCTTCTCGGCGCGCTGGCGGATCGTCTCGCGGTAGGCGACCTGCGGACGGCCGACGCTCGCGTCGACCGAGAACTCGCGCAGCAGCCGGTCGACGAGGACCTCGAGGTGGAGCTCACCCATGCCATGGATGAGCGTCTGGCCGGTCTCGTCGTCGGTCTCGACGCGGAAGGTGGGATCCTCCTCGGCGAGACGCGCGAGGCCGGCGCCGAGCTTCTCCTGGTCTGACTTGGTCTTCGGCTCGATCGCGACCTCGATCACCGGCTCGGGGAACACGATGTTCTCGAGGACGACCGGGGCGTCGGGCGCCGCAAGCGTGTCGCCGGTAGAGGTCTGCTTGAGGCCGACCCCGGCGAGGATGTCGCCCGCGTAGCACTCTTCGATCTCCTCACGATGGTTCGCGTGCATCATCAGCAGGCGGCCGATGCGCTCGGTCTTGCCGTTCGTGGCGTTCAGCACGCGGCTGCCGGAGGCGAGCTTGCCGGAGTAGACGCGGAAGTAGGTGAGCTTGCCGACGAACGGGTCGGCGGCGACCTTGAAGGCCAGTGCCGCGAACGGCGCGGAGTCGTCGGCGCCGCGCTCGGTGGGCTCGCCCTCGGAGCCGTCCTTCAGCGGGACGAAGCCCTGCATCGGGTCGACCTCGATGGGCGACGGCAGGAGCTCGACGATCGCGTCGAGCAAGGGCTGCACGCCCTTGTTCTTGAAGGCCGAGCCGCAGAGGATCGGGGTGACCTTGAGGTCGAGCGTCGCGCGGTGCAACGACTTGGCGACCCGCTCGTGCGGGATCTCCTGCTCGTCGAGGTACATCTCCATCAGCTCGTCGTCGTAGTCGGCGCACGCCTCGATCAGATGGGTGCGGGCCTCCTGGACCTCATCGGACATCTCGGCCGGGACGTCCTCGTACTCGAAGTCGGTGCCCAGCTCGTCCTTCCAGACGAGGGCCTTGTTCTCAATCAGGTCGACGACGCCCTTGAGCTGGTCCTCGGCGCCGATCGGCAGCTGGATCGGCAGCGGATTGGCGCCGAGCCGGTCCTTCATGGTCTGGACGGCCTGCCCGAAGTCGGCGCCGACCCGGTCCATCTTGTTGATGAAGGCGATGCGGGGGACGGCGTACTTGTCGGCCTGGCGCCAGACCGTCTCGGACTGGGGCTCGACTCCGGCGACGGCATCGAACACCGCGATCGCCCCGTCGAGGACGCGCAGGGAGCGTTCGACCTCGACGGTGAAGTCCACGTGACCGGGCGTGTCGATGATGTTGATCCGGTGGCCGTTCCACTCACAAGCGGTCGCGGCCGATGTGATCGTGATCCCGCGCTCCTGTTCCTGCTCCATCCAGTCCATGACGGCGGCGCCCTCGTGGACCTCGCCCATCTTGTGGGTCCGGCCGGTGTAGTAGAGGATGCGCTCGGTCGTCGTCGTCTTACCGGCGTCGATGTGCGCCATGATTCCGATATTGCGGGTCTTTTGAAGCGGGAAGTTGCGAGGCATGGTTGTCTCTAGAGTGTGCGAAGGAGAGAGAGGTCAGGTTATGCCGCGTCGGCCCGGTCCAAAGCACAAAAAAAGCCCTTTCGGGCCGGGCCGCGAGCGACGGCTGACTATAGCAGAGGCATGATGCCCGCCAACCACCCCAGATGCAGCTGAGAAAGCCGGGTTCCAGGCGCCGGAACGACTCCGGGGCCGGTGCCCTCCGAGTGCTCGGGGCGACGGTCCGTGGCTTGCTCGTGGAGCTGCTCGCGATCGTGCGCGAGATGCTTCGAATTCCCGCGGCCCTCTACATGCGCGTGGCTGAGCTCGCCGGCGAGATCGTGCTCACCGCCTGGCTCGTCGTCTGGCCGCTGCTCAAGCGCGCCTGGCGGCTCGCCCGCCTGGGGTTGCGGGTCGCGGAGCGGGAGGTGACGCCCGCTCGGGCCGCGCTCGCCGTCGCCGCGGGTGCCGCGATCCTGCTGGCGGCCTCCCAGTTCGCCGACTACCGCAGCGTCGCCATCAGCTCCGCCCAGTACGGCAGTCTGGACGTGATCGCGCCGCCGCCGGAGGTCGACTCGGTGCGCGCCGGCAGCGCGCACGCCTGGGTTGGGATCCCGCTGGGCCTCGCGGCCCTGGCCGCGGTCGCGGCCTGCGCGGCCGGCCGCACGCGAGCGGCCTGGGCGCTCGTGCCGATCGGGCTCGCCACGGTGGCGGTGAGCCTCCTGATCGATGCGCCGAAGGGGCTCGACGAGGGCAGCACCGCGATCGCCTTCGATGACGCCAAGGCCAGCCTGCTGGGCGGCTTCTGGGTGCAGCTCGTATGTGGGGCGCTGCTGGTGGCGCTGGCGCCATTGCTCGTGCGCGTCCTCAGCCCCGGCGACGGGCCCGCAGCGGCCGTCGGTCGGCGTCGGGGCCCGCCGCTGACCGCTTCCCCCGCGAGCGGGGCGGGCCGCTGATGGACACCGTGAGCCGCGCCGAGCGACTGTTGCCATGGGCGTGCGTCGCCGCCGCGGCGGTGCTATTCGGCTCGCAGCTGATGACGCTGTTCGAGTTCACCCCACCCGGCGCTGAGCCGCTCGACGACCGCAGCGTGATCGACCACCACGGGCCCGCCCTGCTGATCATCTCCGGCTTCGCCGCGCTCGCGACCCTGCTCGCCGTATTGACGGGCTCGAAGCCCGCGGCGATCGCCGTCGCCGCCATGGGCGGGCTGGCCTTGCTCATCTTCCTGCTCATCGACCTTCCCGACGCGGGCCAGGTCGGCACGCTGGGCGACGCGCGGCAATCGTTCATCGACGCCGAGGCGGTCCCGCAGGCGGGCTTTTGGCTCGAGATGCTGGGCGCCCTGGCTCTGGCCCTGACCGGCACCGCGTTCGCGACGTTGAGCCCCGAGCAGCTGGAGGCGATGCGCGCAGGCCGGCGTGGGCGGCGCACCGAGCCGCCCGACGAGCCGCCCGTCCGCCTGGCCGAGCCGCCCGAGGACGGCGAGCCGTCCGAGGCCCGCAGCCGTTCGGGCTAGCGCGCGACTAGCGCTTCAGGCAGATCGCGTGCACGGTGAGGCGGTTGCCCGACCCGTTCTCGTTGACCGATCGGGCGCGCCAGCCGTCGTCGGGGACGCGGTTGCGGTCGCTGCGCAGGTCCACCGGGTATGTGTCCGTCACACGGCCGTTCACGATGGTGCCCTTGACGCGGCCGCCGCCGCCGACCACGCTGGTACCGCGCGGGCACTTGGCCGTTGCCGCGCCGGCACGGCCGGTCCGGATGCCGCGACGCACGGCCTTCTTGTAGACAACGCCGGATCCGGTGCGGCAGACGACCGATCCGGCCACGGTGCCCAGTGGATCCTTGGCCCTGAAGACCCAGCCGTCGTCGGGCTTCCGGTCACGGTCGCCGCCGTCGACGGGGTATGTCGATCCCATGTGCGTGTCCGCGTGGCTGCTCGTCGCGAGTCCGCCGCCGCCCACGGCGTGGGCGCCGCCGGCGCAGTTCACCCGCGCGACCCGCTCGCCGGGACCATCGGGAACCTCGTCGCCGTGGATGTAGCTCAGCCTGCCCAGCCCGCGGCTGATGCAGACCGCGTAGACGGTGAGCCGATCGCCGCCCTCGCCGCCCCCGACCCACCCGTCGTCGGGCTCGGAGTCGGGATCGAGGAAGCTGTCGGTCGACAGACTCGCGGAGAGGTTGCGCGCCGGCGCAGGACCCTGCCCGCGGGCGCCACCGCCGAGCACCTTGCGCGTCTGCGGCCCACAGCCGGTATCGAAGGAGATGCCGAACGGGGAGGGCATCGGCTCAACGTCCTTGCGATAGGTGATCCCGCCCGACTTGCCCAGCTGGGTGTCGCCCTCGTTGGGCAGGCTCGTGCCGGCCAGGGCGATCCCTGATCCGGTTGCAACCGCGGCCAAGACAGCGGTGGCAAGGACCCGCCCGCCCCGACTCCCTCCCGTGCCAAGCTTCATGCGCACACCCAAGCACGAACGGCGGCATGATGCAACCGGGGGACACCCCAGCATCGACCCTAGACTTGCCGGCGCGGGGGCGCTACCAGCGGTAGTGGGCGAAGGCCTTATTGGCCTGCGCCATGCGGAAGATGTCGTCCTTCCGCTTCCAAGCGCCGCCCTGCTGCTGGGTGGCGTCCAAGATCTCGTTCGCGAGGCGGTCGGGCATCGACTTCTCGCGGCGGCCGCGGGCGAAGCTGACCAGCCAGCGCACCGCGAGGGTGCGTGAGCGGCGGGCGGGAACCTCGACGGGCACCTGGTAGGTGGCGCCGCCGACGCGGCGGGAGCGGACCTCGAGGGTCGGCGTCAATTCCTTGACCGCCTCTTCGAGCACTTCGACCGGGGGGCGGCCGGTGCGCTCGCCGATGATCGCAAGAGCGTCATAGGTGATCTGCTCGGCGGTGGACTTCTTGCCGTGCAACATGACCTTGTTGATCACCTGCTGCACGAGACGGCTGCGGTGCTGAGCATCCGGCTCGACCGGGCGAATCGGGGCTTGAGCGCGGCGCGGCATCAGGGCTACTTCTTGACGCCGTACATCGAGCGCGACTGCTTGCGGTCCGAGACGCCGGATGCGTCGAGCGTGCCGCGGATCACCTTGTA
>Ga0299913_10006189_pt1 | contig 10342 bp, 8 predicted proteins | sample RVTome_9_FD_201360 | JGI IMG/M metagenome (GOLD analysis project Ga0299913, IMG submission 201360) | Soil microbial communities from uranium-contaminated site in the Upper Colorado River Basin, Wyoming, United States - RVT155D38 (version 2) ... | reverse complement strand
GCCCGGAAAAGGGGACTGTCCCCTTTTCCCGGCTCTCGACGAGGATCTGCCGATTCCGCCCCGGCCCGGCTGAAAAGGGGACTGTCCCCTTTTCCCCTTCTTCCGAGCAAACCCTCCTTGATTTCCAACGGCTTGGAAAAAGGGGACTGTCCCCTTTTTCAGGCGCTCGGCGAGGGGCTGCCGATTCCCGGCCCGGCCCAATTCGGGCGGCGGCGCCGCCGCCGGCGCTCGCGGCCGCCGGCGCTCGCCAGCCGCCGGCGCGCGGTCTAGGATGGCGGCATGGAGAATCCCGCCGGCTTTGGGCCGAGGCGCGCCGACGCCGACCGGCGGCGGCGGTGGAAAAAGGGGACTGTCCCCTTTTGCAATGCGAGGCCCCCCGCGCCTGGCGCAACCGCCATGCCGGCGCGGAAAAGGGGGCTGTCCCCTTTTCCCCTTCTGCCGAGCGAACCCTCCTTGATTTCCAACGCCTTGGGAAAAGGGGACTGTCCCCTTTTTCAGGCGCTCGGCGAGGGGCTGCCGATTCCGGGCCCGGCCCGATGCGGGCGGCGGCGGTGAAGCGATTCGTCCTCGTCGCCGCGCTGTTCGCGGCGCTGGCGGCCGCGCCGGCGCAGCAGCGCGCGCAGGAGGGTGCGCAGGACTACGCGCAGGAGCGCGCGGCCGCGCCGGCGCAGGACCGCGCGGAGGAGCGCGCGGCGATGGTGCGCGCCGCCGCCAGCCTGGCCGCGGCGGCGGGCGTGCGGCGGGTGGATCCGGAGCTGCTGGCGGCGATGCGGGCGGTGCCGCGCCACCGGTTCGTGCCGGACGGGCTGCGCGCCTTCGCCTATCGCGACCAGGCGCTGCCGATCGGTCACGGAGCCACCATCTCGCAGCCCGCAATGGTGCTGATGATGACCCAGCTGCTCGAGCCGCGGCCCGACCACATTGTGCTCGAGGTCGGCACCGGCTCGGGCTATCAGGCCGCGATCCTGGCCCGGCTGACGCGGCGCGTGCACAGCGTCGAGATCGTGCCCGAGCTGGCGGCGGGCGCGGCGGCGCGGCTCGCCGGCCTGGGGTACGCCAACGTCGCAGTCCGCGCCGGCGACGGCTATGCCGGCTGGCCCGAGGCGGCGCCGTTCGACCGGATTCTGGTCACCGCCGGCACCGACCATGTTCCGCCGCCGCTGCTCGACCAGCTGCGCCCGGGCGGGATCCTGGTCCTCCCGCTCGGCCGCGACGCCGATTCGCTGCAGCTGACGGTGGTGCGCAAGAGCCGGTCGGGCCGGATCAGCCGCCGCCGCGTCGCCCCGGTCCGCTTCGTGCCGCTGGTGCGCGATCCTCCCGCCGGCTAATGTGCTGGAGCATCAGCCCGGCTTCGCCGCCTTCGACGTCGCCAGGATGCGCTCGAGCACGGCGGGATGGAGCGGCTGGGTGAACTCGCAGGTGAAGCGGTAGCCGTCGATGGCGACGATTCGCGCCGGCCAGCCCTCGAGCCCCGGCAGCACGATCCACAGCAGGGTGCCGAGCCGCAGCGCGGCATAGCATTCGAACTCGACGTTGCGCGCGCTCAGCGAGGAGACGTCGATGGTCCAGCGCCGCGTTCCTTCGCGCACCCGCGCCGGCAGGTTGAGCTGGACGCCGCCGGCGGCGGCGGCGGCGGCGGCGTCGTGCGATGGCGCCGGCGGCGGCGCCAAGGCCGGCCGGGCCGCCGCCGGCGCCGGGAAAGCGGCGGCCGGCGCCTGCCGCCGCGCCTTCAGCCACGGCATCAGTTCCTGCCACTGCAGCTCGGGCCGGAAGGCGAGCCCGGCCGCGCCGCCCGCCGCCCAGCGCACCGTCGCGGCGAGCGGGCGCAGGCCCTCGGGCGTCAGCGTCACCGGCTGATCGGCCGCAAGCTCCACCGACGCCTCGATCCGCGCCCCGCCCTGGGCGATGTCGCGCACCGCCACCAGCAGGCTCTTGGTCCCGGTCTCGAGCCGGCCGGAGCAGACCACCTCGACGCGCGGCATCCGCCGCCGCTCGCCGGGCTGGCTCACCAGGTTGCGGGCGAGGATCGACAGCACGTCGATGGGCTCGTCGAACTGCAGTCCGACCTCGCAACCCCGCCGCCAGACGATCGTGCCGTCGAGCTGCTCGCCGGTGTCGAGCTCGAGCTCGAGCCTGCGCCCCTCCTCGAGCGGCATGTCGGCGTGCAGCACCGCGCCGCCGGCCGCGATCTTGCGGATGAAGCAGATGTCGCGGATGCTGCCGGCGACGAAGGTGCCGCGCTGCAGCACCGAGCGCTCGGCCTCGTCGGCCGGCGCGTCGACCGGCGTTACCTCGCCGGACAGCGAATATACCGTATCCAGCAGCGTCCGGGTCCTCGCTACGACGGCCGCGGGCGGACGGCGCGCGGCTGCCCATTCTCCGCCCGCGAAGGTTGCCGAATCGCTAATGGCGGCGGCGGCGGCGCGCCCCTCGACTTCGGTTCGGCGCATCCACACCCCGGGCCGGCGCGAAGAAATGGCGGCGGCGGCGCGTTAACCATGGTACGGTGCGCATCGAGGCCCCGCCCCGGCCGGGCCGCGCAGAAGAAGCAATCGAAGCCAAGGAAGGAGAGGCCATGACCCGCATGCTCGTCCTCGCCGTCGCCGCCCCGCTCGTGCTGATCGGCGCCGCCTACCCCGACGCACCCGAAGCCGGCGGCGGCGGCGATTCGATCCTGGCGCCGCGGATGGGCCCGGTCAGCTACCGTCCGTGCCGCCCCGGCCGCGGCGACGACCGCTGCATCCAGCTCTACGAGCGCGGCGTGCCCGCCGCCTACGCGCGCTGGCAGCGCGAGCGGCGCGGCGGCGAGCAGATCGCTCTGGCGGCGGTCGGCGCGCCGTCCGAGGCGCCCGCGCACCGGCCGCGCCGCCGCCATGCCGAGGCGGCGACGCCGCATCATGCCGGCGACGCGCGTTGCCACGAGCCGGCCGCGCACGCGCCGGCGCCGCGCGAGGCGCCGGCGCAGCACGGCGAGGCGCGCGGCATGTAGGCCGCGCCGGACTGCCCGCGAGCGGCGACCGACCCGGGAACTTCACGTTCCGTCGCGATTTTTTCCCGCGAACGCCACGCTCGGCGCGGCGAAACGTTCGATCGTCACAGCAAAACGGTGGAATCCGAGCGTGGGGGCGCGACCCGGCCGCGCGCGGCGACGCGTTCGCGGCCCGGAGAAAATGGAGGCTTTCGACATGAAGATCCTGCTTGCCGCGGCGACCGCCTTGGCCATGACCGGCTCGGCGCTCGCCTATCAGACCTACGAAACCGACGTCGACGCGACGACGACGGCGACGATCAGCCTCGACCCGACGGTCGCGATCACGCCGCCGGTCGCCTGGACCAGCGAGCAGCGGATGCTGTGGGACCAGCACATGGCCGCGCTGCCGCACGACTGGACGCCGCAGCAGCGCGCGGCCTTCCTGGCGGCGATGGAGATGCCGCCGGCCAACTGGACCATCGAGCAGCGCACGCTCTACGAGCGCCATCTGGCGCACCTGCCGACGACCTGGACCGCCGCTCAGCGCGCCGCCTATGAGCAGCAGATCGCTGCCTTGCGGACGCCCTGGGTGGGCACGATCGAGACGGCGGCGGCGACGCCGGTCGGCGACCGCATCGTCCAGCCCAGCAACGCCAATCCGGAGCACGACGCCCGCGGCATCGCGGTGATCTCCGATCCGGCCGTGGTTCCGCCGGGCTTCAACGGCTTCGCCGGCACGGCGATGGGCGGCCCGCTCGTCGATCCGGCCACCGGCGAGACCGTCGAGGGTGCCGAGGGCAATTATCCGCCCTGCACCGCGACCGTGACCGACAATTGCATCCAGCTCTACGAGCGCGGCGTGCGCGCGTCGCTCGCCAGCTGGGACCGCGCGACCGGCGGGCTCGACCAGCGCTACGTCGGCATGGGCGGCCCGGTCGGCGAGGACGAGGTCGGCGACAATACGGCCGAGGACGACCCGCTCGACGTCGACACCAAGCCCGACGGCACGCTCGACGTCGATGCCGATCTCGACGGCGACGGCGACAACGACCTCGAGTGAGATGCGCCGAATAGAAGCGAACACCGCACGAACCTGAGCGCCCCGGCCTCGCCGCCGGGGCGCTTTTTCTTCGGCCGCGCTCAGCCTTCGCGGCCGTACCATTCGTCGAGGCGCATCAGCTGGTCGTAGTCGCCATAGGGGGCATATTCGGGATGGAGCCTGGCGGTGAAGGGCTCCGATCCGGTCAGCCACTTCTCCGCCGCGGCGATGAAATGGCGCGCGGCGAGGGTCGTGAAATCCGCTGCTTGGAGACCGGTGCGGCCGCCGACCGGGCTGGCGACATAGCCGAGCCGACCCGCCTTCCTCGCCAGCGACCAATATTCGAAGCCGGCGGCGGCCCCCTCGATCCCGTCGAACCCGCCCTTCTCGGCGATCAGGCCGAGCAGGCCGAGCTGAAGCGAAAAGCCCTCGGCCACCGCCTTGCTGCTCGGCGGCTGGCCGGTCTTGTAGTCGATAATGGCGAGGCTGCCGTCGGCGCAGCGGTCGATGCGGTCGGCGACGCCCTTCAACGTCACGCCGGCTATCGCGCACTTGCCCTCGGCCTCGGCGGCGAGCGGGCGGCGGCCGGACTCGCGGTTGCGCTCCACCTCGGCGGCGATGAAGTCGATCGCCTCCATCAGCCGCGGCTGCCACAGCGCCCGCATCAACGGATGGGCCGAAGCGCCCGCGAGCAGCGCCTCGGCGCGCGGCCGCAGCTTCGCCGGATCGCATTCGTCCTCCTTCATCCACGCCTCGAGCACGGCGTGGACGGCGCTGCCGCGCCAGGCGGCGCTCGGGTCGGCATCGACCGGGTCGAGCCGCTTCAGCCTCAGCATGCGCTTCGCGTAGAAAGCGAACGGATCGGCCTTCAGCCGGTCGACGTCGGTCACCCAGACCTCGCGCGGCCGCTCCGTCGGCGCCGGCGCCGGCCGCGCGGCCGGGAGATGCGCATCGGCCCGGTCGATCACCTGCGCCCAGCGCCGGTGCCGCGGCGAGCGGGTGACGCCGCCGGTCATCGCCTCCAGCCGCAGCCAGAAGCGCGAAGCGATCGCCGGCGCGCGCGCGTCGCGGCGGGCGCGAGTGACGAGCACGCGCGGGGCGCCGAGCGCGCCGGCGAAATCGTGCGCGGCAAGGCCGATGCGCCGTTCGAGCGACGGCAGGCCGAGGTCGGCGCGCAGCCGCGGCGCGAGCCACGGATCGGGCGCGGGCAGCGCCGGCCAGACGCCTTCGTTGAGCCCGCCCAGGATCATCAGATCGGCATGCTGCAGCCGCGCCTCGATCAGGCCCCAGATGAAGATGCGCGGGTGGCGGCCGAACGGCGGCCGCACCGCCTGCTCGGCCATCAGCCGCCCCAGCATCGGCACCAGCTCGGCCGGGCGCACGCGCTCCGGCCCTTCGTCCGCCGCCGCCTCCAGCCCGGCAAGCTGCTCGGCCGCCGCACGCCCGGCCGCGCCGGCCCAGGCCTCGTCTCCGGCCAGCGATTGCGCGGCCTCGCGCAAGGCGGCGAGCAAGCTTGCGAGCGTCGCGCGCCCGGCAAAGGCGGCCTCGAGCGGCCGCAGCAACGCAGCCGCCTGCTCCCACCAGGCCGCGGCAGCGGCGGCGGCGCTGCCGGCGAGGTGGCGGGCGACGCCGTCGAGCCCCGCCGGCGGCCGCGGCCCGCGCAGCGCGAGGTCGAGCGCGCGCGCGCCGTCGAGCCATCGGAGCCGATCCGGCCCGGCCATCGCCAGCGGGTGCTTGAGCAAGGCCAGCAGCGGCACCGGCGCGAAACGCTCGCTGGCGGCGGCCGCCAGCGCCAGCAGCAAGGTGCCGGGCGGCGTCTGCGACAGCGGCCGGCCGGCGCTGTCGTCGGCGGCAATGCCCCAGCGCTCGAGATGGGCGGAGACGCGGCGCGCCAGCGCCCGGTCCGGGGTCGCCAGCGCCGCCGTGCGCCCCGGCTCCTCCAGCGCCTCGCGCAACGCGATCGCGATCGCCTGCGCCTCCTCGGCCGGATCGGCAAGCTCGAGCGCGCGCACGCCGGTGAGGCGGCGCTCGCGCGGCGGCAGCGCCTGCCATTTGCGGGTATATTCGGGCGGCGCCATCACATGCGCCACCGCGCGGCTTCGAGCGGCAGGCGCGCCGCCGCCACCGCTCCAGCGCCAGCGCCGCACCTCGCCACGCGCGATGCCGATCCGGTCGAGCAGCAGCTTGAGGTGGAATTGCGGGTGGGTCTCGATCGGCGGACGACGGCGGCCGGTGACGGGATCGGGATCGTGCGGGCCGAGCGCCTCCCACTCCTCGTCCGGCAGAGCTCGATCGAGCGCGGGAAGCACGACCAGCCCGGCATCGAGCCGGGCGACGGTCCGCAGCAGCCGCGCCACCGCGGGGGCGGCGGTGGTGATGCCGGCGGCGCAGACGAAGCCGGGCGGCGCTCGTTCGCGCCAGCGTCGGGCGACCGCACCGAGCAGGCGGTTGCGGCGGTCGGCGAGATCGATCCGGCCGCGCTCCGCCAGCACCTGGGGCCAGTCGGCGAGGATCAGGCGCAGCTGGTCGAGCGACTTCTGCCAGTGCAGCGACAAGTCCGGCAGGTCGGCGACGAAGCCGGCGAGCCGGGCCGGCTCGACCTCCTCGACGAGCAGCTGATCGAGCGTGCGGGCGAGGTCGCCGGCGAGCCGAAGCGCCTCGGCCGCGTCGCAGCCGAGCCGGAGCTGCACCAGCCGGGCAAGCCGCAGCAGCCGCTCGAGCGGCTCGATCGCCGGCGGCACCGGCGCCTCGCCGTCGAGCGGCTCGAGCAGTCCGCCGACGCGCTCGTCGAGCTCGGGATCGCCGACCGGAACCAGCCGCGGCAGCAGCAGCCCGCCGCCGGACCGGCGCACGAACGCGTCCTGGATGGCGCGGGCGGCGCGATTGTTCGGCACCAGCAGGATGCCGCCCGCGAGTACCATCTGGTCGGCGCCGAAGCGGGCGAGCAGCCCGGCCGCGAGGGCGTCGGCGAAGGCGCGGTGCGGCGGGATGGTGAAGACGGCGGGGCGCACGCGCGAAGAGTAGACCGAGCGCGGCCGTTGTCGAGGGCCTTGGCCCGTTCCCGGAAGCGGCGGCCGCTCGCCGCGCGATCGCAATCGGTGGTGGCGAATCCGCCCGCCATCCCCTAGAGAATGCGGGGCGGCCGAGCGAAGCGGAGTAGCAGTTCCATGGGCGAGCGGATCGTCATCGCGTCCGACCATGCCGCGGTGGAGATGAAGGCGATGCTGGTCGTCTCTCTCCAGGCCGCCGGCCACGAGGTCGTCGACCTCGGGCCGGGCGGGGTCGAGTCGGTCGACTATCCCGATTACGGCTACAAGATCGCCGAGGCGGTCGCCGCCGGCCGCGCCGACAAGGGCGTCGCCTTGTGCGGCTCGGGCGTCGGCATCTCGATCTCGGTCAACCGCCACCCGGCCTGCCGCTGCGCGCTCGTCTCCGAGCCGCTGTCGGCGCGGCTGGCGCGCGAGCATAACGACGCCAACGTCATCGCCATGGGCGCGCGCCTGGTCGGGCCGGAAATGGCGAAGGCCTGCGTCGAGGCCTTCCTGGCGACGCCGTTCGGCGGCGGCCGGCACCAGCGCCGCGTCGACAAGCTTACCCACCCGCACTTCTCGAAAGAGCCCGCATGAGCAGCCGTTCCGCCTTCGACTTCCCCGACACGCGCTCGCGCGGCTTCTTCTCGGAGCGGCTCGCCGGCGCCGACCCGGCCGTCGCCGAGGCGATCGCCGCCGAAGTCGACCGCCAGCAGAACCAGATCGAGCTGATCGCCTCGGAGAACATCGTGTCGCGCGCCGTGCTCGAGGCGCAGGGGTCGGTGCTCACCAACAAATATGCCGAAGGCTATCCGGGCCGGCGCTATTATCAGGGCTGCGCGCCGTCGGATTCGGTCGAGACGCTGGCGATCGAGCGGGCGAAGCGTCTGTTCGGCTGCGGCTTCGCCAACGTCCAGCCCCATTCGGGCGCGCAGGCCAACGGCGCGGTGATGCTGGCGCTGACCAGGCCCGGCGACACTATCCTCGGCCTGTCGCTCGACGCCGGCGGTCACCTGACGCACGGCGCCAAGCCGGCCATGTCCGGCAAATGGTTCGACGCCGTCCAGTACGGCGTCCGCCCGGACGATCATCGGATCGACTTCGACCAGGTCGAGCGGCTTGCGAGGGAGCACCGTCCGCGGCTGATCATCGCCGGCGGCTCCGCTTATCCCAGGCACATCGACTTCGCCCGCTTCCGCGCCATCGCCGACGAGGTCGATGCGATCTTCCTCGTCGACATGGCCCATTTCGCCGGCCTCGTCGCCGCCGGCGAGCACCCCTCCCCGTTCGGCCACGCCCATGTCGTCACCACCACCACCCACAAGACGCTGCGCGGCCCCCGCGGCGGCATGGTGCTGACCGACGACGAGGCGATCGCCAGGAAGATCAACTCCGCGGTGTTCCCCGGCCTTCAGGGCGGGCCGCTGATGCACGTCATCGCCGCCAAGGCGGTGGCGTTCGGCGAGGCGCTGCGGCCCGAGTTCAAGGCCTATGCCAAGGCGGTGATCGCCAACGCCCAGGCCCTCGCCGGGCGGCTGAAGGAGCGCGGCGCCGACCTCGTCGCCGGCGGCACCGACACCCATCTCGCGCTGGTCGACCTGAGGCCGCTCGGGCTCACCGGCAAGGACGCCGACGAGGCGCTCGAGCGCGCCGCCATCACCTGCAACAAGAACGGCGTGCCGTTCGACCCGCTGCCGCCGGTCAAGACCAGCGGCATCCGCGTCGGCTCGCCCGCCGGCACCACCCGCGGCTTCGGCGTGGCCGAGTTCCGCGACATCGCCGACATGATGTCCGACGTGCTCGAAGGCCTCAAGGCGAACGGCCACGACGGCAACGGCGGCATCGAGGCGGCGGTGAAGTCGCGCGTCCGCGAGCTGTGCGCGCGCTTTCCCATCTATCAGGATCTATGAGCAGAGCCGCTCATCCTGAGTAGCCGTTGAGCTTGTCGATACGGCGTATCGAAGGACAATTGCGTGCTTCGATACGGGCCCTCGACAGGCTCGGTCCCTACTCGGCATGAGCGGGTTGAGGAATTCCAAGCCGATGAGATGCCCCTTCTGCGGCCACGAGAGCAGCCAGGTGAAGGACAGCCGTCCGACCGAGGACGGCTCCGCGATCCGCCGGCGTCGGCAGTGCGAGGCGTGCGCGGCGCGCTTCACCACCTTCGAGCGGGCGCAGCTCAGGGAGCTCACCGTGGTCAAGTCCGAGAACCGCCGCGAATCGTTCGACCGCGCCAAGCTCGAGCGCTCGATCGCGATCGCCTGCCGCAAGCGCCCGGTCCCCGCCGAGCGGATCGAGCGCCTCGCCAGCTCGATCCAGCGCCGGCTCGAGACCAGCGGCGAAAGCGAGACGCCTTCGGAGCGGATCGGCGAGATGGTGATGGAAGGCCTGAAGGCGCTCGATCCCGTCGCCTACATACGATTCGCCAGCGTCTACAAGGACTTCCGGGAAGCCCGGGACTTCGAGCAATTCGCGGGGTCGGTCGATGACGCCGCTTCCCCCGGATCAGGTCCGGGGTCACCGGCTCCTCAGGATGAGCGGGAGTGAACCGGGCCTATCGGGAATGAGACGACACCATTGCCCATGTCCGCTCATCCTGAGTAGGGACTGAGCGAAGGCGAAGGCCCGTATCGAAGGACCCGTGAGCTTCTACACTTACATGCTGCGCTGCTCGGACGGCAGCTACTATATCGGCCACACGGACGATCTCGACGTACGGCTGGCCCAGCACGAGCGCGGAGAAATCTTCGGATACACGCGCAAGCGGCGTCCGGTTACGCTGGTCTGGAGCGACTTGTTCGCGACTCGGGACGAAGCCTTTGCAGCGGAACGCCAGCTGAAAGGATGGAGCCGAGCCAAGAAAGAGGCGCTGATAAGGGGCGATTGGGCTGCCGTGAGAGCGCTCGCCAAGAAGCCCGGGGTCCTTCGATACGCCGGTTCGACAGGCTCACCGGCTACTCAGGATGAGCGGAATGGAAACAAGCAATCACCACAGCCGCTCGTCCTGACTGGCGACCGAACGCAGGAAGGCGCGCGTGTCGAGAGACCCGCCATCGTCCTGGTCCGACCGCAGCTCGGCGAGAATATCGGCAAGGCGGCGCGGGCGATGCTCAATTTCGGGCTGACCGACCTGCGGCTCGTAAGCCCGAGGGACGGCTGGCCGAACCCGGCGGCGGGGCCGGCCGCCTCGGGCGCCGACATCGTGCTCGAGCGGGCGCGGGTGTTCGGCAGCGTGGCCGCGGCGGTGGCGGATTGCCCGCACGTCTACGCCACCACCGTGCGCAAGCGCGGACTCGTCCTGCC
>Ga0299913_10006188_pt1 | contig 10342 bp, 12 predicted proteins | sample RVTome_9_FD_201360 | JGI IMG/M metagenome (GOLD analysis project Ga0299913, IMG submission 201360) | Soil microbial communities from uranium-contaminated site in the Upper Colorado River Basin, Wyoming, United States - RVT155D38 (version 2) ... | reverse complement strand
GACCCCGAAGCCCAGCCGGACGCCGGCCGGCGGATTGCCTTCCACGCCTATCACCAGCAGCGAGTCGGTGCGTCCGACGACGGCCGGGAAGGCGCCGTCGGCGATGACCCGGGCGACGAGGCGCTCTGGCAGGGTGCCGGGTGGTGCGGCCAGCGTCTGGTTGGGGATGGTGAATTGCTCGAGCAGGTTGCTCGCCGCGGCGAGCGCCGCCACGCCGCAGGTGACCGGCACCCGCCCAGCGGGTTGATCGCAGCCCGCCATGAGGACCACGGCGACGGTGAGCCAGCAGCGGTGCGGCATGCCCTAAGATAGGTGGCGGGCCCGCACCGGCCAATCCGCGCCGGGAGTGAGCCCGCTCACATCTGACTCCCGGGGCCGCGTCCTATGCATGCAGCCACGCTGGGGGGGATGGACGATGTGGGAGCGATTCGGAGATCGGCACGAGGCGGGGCGAGTGCTCGCCGACGCGCTGCGATCGTATGCTGGGCGCGACGACCTGCTGGTCCTCGCGCTTCCGCGCGGTGGGGTGCCGGTGGGCTATGAGGTGGCGCGTGCGCTCGGGGCGCCGCTCGACGTGATGCTGGTGCGGAAGCTGGGGGTGCCCGGCCACGAGGAGCTGGCCATGGGCGCCATCGCCTCCGGCGGGGTGCGCATCGTCAGCGATGATGTGGTGGAGGCCCTTCGCATTCCCGAGCGGGTGATTGCGATCGTGGCGGCCGCGGAAGCGCAGGAGTTGGAGCGCCGGGAGCGGGCCTATCGCGAGGGGCGGCCGTTTCCGGATGTCAGTGGCAAGGTGGTCATCCTGGTGGACGACGGGCTGGCCACAGGGTCCACCATGCGCGCCGCGGTGGCGACGCTGCGGGCGCTGGGGGCGGGGCGGGTGGTGGCTGCGGTGCCGGTCGCACCCCCGGAGACCTGCACCGCCCTGCGCGAAGTCGTGGACGAGATGATCTGCGCGCTGACGCCGGAGCCGTTCCTCGCGGTGGGCGCGTGGTACGAGGACTTCACCGAGACGAGCGATAAGACCGTGCGGGAGCTGCTTCACCGCGCCGCGGAGATCGGGGTCCGGCCGTGAATGCGGTCGATGCCGTGCGCTCGGCCGCCGCGCCACTGGAAGGCGGGTCGGACGAGTACGACGCGCTCCTCGACCTGATCGGCAACGCGCGGCTGGTGCTCATCGGCGAGGCGAGCCACGGCACCGAACGCCTCAGTCACTATTTCACAGCCAGGCTCTCCGAGCAGTTCGACGCGGTGATCCACCTGGATCGGACAACAGCCGTCGAGCCTCTGGACTCGAGCCCGGGCTGATCGAAGCCCCTCGAGGCCCCCGAGACATATCCGAGCGGGGCCTGAGCGGGTATGGAAGGAGGTAGCATGAGGGAACCTTCGAAATGGGTCGGGAGCCTGTTGCTTGGCGCGGGAGCGATGTACCTGCTCGATCCCGATCGAGGCAACCGCCGCCGTTCGCTGGCGCGCGACAAGAGCGTCCGGCTATCGCGGAAGCTCGGGGAGGGGCTCGCCACCGCTGCGCGCGATCTCAGGAACCGGTCGGCTGGCGCCGCCGCCGAGCTCAAGGCCCGGTTCCGGCCCGATCTCGCCGGAGATGAGGTCATCGAGGAACGGGTTCGGGCCGAACTGGGTCACGTGGTCAGTCACCCCGGGTCGATTTCTGTCACGGTCCTGGATGGGCGTGTGATCCTGAGCGGTCCGGTCCGGAGCGACGAGGTGAAGGACTTGCTGGCGGCGGTGGGAGGCGTGAGGGGGGTTGGCGAGATCGAGAATCAGCTGGACGTCCGGGACGATCCCGCGGGGGTGCCCGGCCTCCAGGGCGGACGCTCGCGGGAGCGGCGGCCCGAGCTGTTGCAGGATCACTGGGCTCCGGCTACACGGGTCGTCGTCGGGGCATTGGCCGGTTCGGCGCTGCTTCGGGGCCTGAGAATGCGCGGCCCCATCGGTGGGGCACTCTCCGCCGGCGCCGCCGGTCTTCTCGCTCGCGCGGCGGTGAATCAGCCGTTGCTCCGGGCGGTACGGTCACGTGCCGGCGACCGTGTGGGGAAGGAGACTCCCGAAGGTGTGCTCACGCCGAGTCCGGACTACGAGTCCTGACTAGATGGTTGTAAGGAGGAGGTTCCGCGATGCGGCGGCCGGCCGTAGTGGCCCGACCGCACGCGGCTGCAGGCTACTGGGTCGTCGTGGTGTCCGTGCTGGTGCTGGTGGTGTCGGTCATGGCGGTGTCCATCGCGCCAGGGGCGGGTGCGGTGTCGGCCATCATGCCCGGGCTGCCGGTCTCGGTGCCGGGATCGCCGGCCGTCCCAGCGTCCCCTCCAGGGGCGCCGCCGCCACACGCGGCCACCGCGAACGCGGCCATGGCGCCGAGTATCCAGGAAGTGCGTTTCATGTAAAATGTCCCTTTCCACGGCGGAGCCGCTCGGGTCACCGCTCGAGTTGAGTGGGGGTGATGCCTGACTGCAACTGCAAGTCTGGCTGGCTGCGAGCCATAACTAACCGGCAACGGTAAGCCTGCCCGCCCCGGGCCGGTGTGATCCAGATCACTCCGGTAGGGATCCCGGTGTGAGCCTGTCCAATGCCTGAATCAGGTTTCGCCGGGCGGTCGACTCGTACCGGGACCGAAAATAGGGCGAACGGTAAAGCGGATCCCGGGCCAGCAAGCTGGAGAGAACCGCCGATCGGCCCATGCGATAGACCGGCTCCGAGACGTTCCGATACTCCTCGCGGATGCGCCGCTCGTACTCCGCGAACTCCACCGGACCCCGACCCAGGATCGAGAGATCCACGTCACACACCAGCGCCGCTACCGGATCCGTAGCCGGGGCGGCGTGGTCGGTGAGGCGGATCAGCCGAGCGACCTCCTGCCAGCGATCCTCGGGAACGCCGGCCTGCCGCATGGCGCCGGCGGCCCAGTCGGCGCTACGCGCCTCGTTGCCGGTGCCGCCCGGGACGTACGCCGCGTCATGGAACCAGAGCGCCATCTCCGCGAGGTCGCGGTCCGCCTCGCTCGCCGGCGCCGCGTCCAGCTGCACCAGACAATCCCGCAGGTGCTCCAGGCCGTGGTACTGCCGGTGGGACTCCCCATAGGCCCGAAGCAGCTCGTCGGCGATTCGACCACCATCGTCCTGGGCGCCCATCCGCCTCCAGAGTCGGCCGAATCGCCCGCGCAGCCCGGCGTCGCTCATCCGGCGAGGAACCAATCTGCCATCGGGGCTCGGGCGAGGCGCCACCGGGCCAGCCACTCCAGCAGCGAGAGGGTCGCGGCGCGGGCGGAGGGCCGCTGCAGGAAGAGCGCGAGTCTATCGTGGCGGCGCTTGACCCGGAGCCAGCGGTTCAGCCGCGCGGACCGGTACCCGGGATCGAGCATCCCGCGCGCGACCTCCTCACCGGTGATGAGCGCGGAGTAGATCCCTTCCGCCGTCAGGGCCGATGGAACTCCGGCTGCGTCGCCGGCGAGGTGAATTCCGCCGGGAAAGTGCAGTCCCCGGAAATCCACCTCGAGCGTCGCGCCCTCCAGCGGCGTACCACGATCGCCGAGACCGAGGTCGCGGAGTCGGGATTCCAGATAGGAGCGCAGCAGGGCGGGCCGCATGAGGTGCTTCGGGGCCACCGCGCCCACCGAGGTGTAATCGGCGTGGGGGAAGACCCAGAAGTACCCGCCGCCCAGGCCGCGATCGCACTCCACCCGGAGCGGCTCGAGATGCACACCCGGAAGATTGTACTCCGCGGCGAAGTACACTCGGGGCGAGGGAAGGCCGAGTGCCCGCCGGACGGCGGAGTCCGAGCCGTCGGCGCCGATGAGGTGACGCCAACCCATGCGGCTCCCGCCGACCAGGGCGGTGCGTCTCACCAGGTCGATCTCGCGCACGGTGCAGGAGGCGCGCACGTCCGCCCCCGCCGCGCGGGTCCACGCCGCCTGGAACGCTCCGAGCTGGCGGCGGGTCAGCGTGACGACTGTCGTGCGCTCGGGGTCGAGCATCACCGGCCGTCCCGCGCTGAACGCGATCCGTCCTATCCGACCTGCACCGGCACTTTCCGGGAGGCCCAGACCGCGAAGCAGCGCGACGGTCTTCGGCGTCAGGCCGCCGGCGCAGGTCTTCGGACCGATCTCCGGCCGCTTTTCCGCTACCAGGGCCTCGCGTCCCGCCCGCGCGAGGACCTGGCCCGCGCGGAGGCCGGCGGGCCCCGCGCCGACAATCAGGTGCTCGACCGTCTCCATGCGGGGTCCTCGCGGAGTCGGGCGGCGGCATCCGCCCGTTCGGCCGCGCTCGGGTTGCGGGCGAGCCGTGCCCGGCGGAGCCACATGCGCGCCTTGCGGTAGAGGTCCGAGATCACGTGGCCGGCCGGGAGCGACCGGGTCCTGGGCAAGAGGAAGAAATGAACGTGTCGCACCCGCTCCCCATAGCTCGCGACGTACGTCCGCTCCGGCCGCACCACATGTTCGATGGCGCCCACGGATGCCTGAAGCACGGGACCGAGGGCGGCGGCCTCCGCGGCGGTGAGCTCGGAGAGCGATTCGCAATGGCGGCGGAGCTTCACGATCAGCTCGCCGGGGTCGGTGTGGGGGCCGGTGTGGTGGCTCACCAGCCACAGGCCGTCATCATAGACTGGGCCGCCGGGGGTGGAGATGCGGCCGGCCACCTGATCGCAGATGCTGCACGCGGTCGTCGACATGCTCGGAAGGGACCTCGGTTGGTTCGCCCGTAGGCTATGCGCGGGCCGGGCCGTGGGGAAGTGCGCCGCGCTCGCTTGACGGTGTCCGACCCACGATCTAGCATTCGACTCCCGAGCAGCGGACGCCGGGCCCGGCGTCCGATTCCCCCGAGGTGTCATGAGAGGTGGTTGCCGGCCGTGTTCGACGGCTTGAAGGCCCGGCTGGACAGGCTGCTGCGCGATCGCGGCGGCTCGGATCCCAGGGCGCATGCCGCGGGGCTGCGCGAGGCGCTGGTGGAGGCGCGGCTCGGCATCACCGCGATGCGCAATGGCCTCGCGGCGGCCGAAGCGGAGCTGGAATCGGAGCGCAAGCAGCTCGCCGACGCGGAGCGCCGGGGCCGCCTGGCGGCGGCGGTGCCCGACGCCGAGACCGTGGCGGTGGCGGAGCGGTTCGCCGTGCGGCACCGGGAGCGCATCGCCGTGCTGGAGCGGAAGGTCGCCGTGCAGCGCGACGAGCTGCTGCTGGCCGAGCGCGAGGTGCAGGAAATGACCGTCCAGTTCCGTTCGGCCGCGCAGGGCGGGCTCCGCTCGGAGTCGGTCGAGGCCGCGTGGCGGGATCTCGAGGCGGCCGGCGCCTCCCGCCAGGCCGACGATGCCGAGCGGGTCGCGGCGGAGCTCGATCGGCGGAAACGGGCCGAGGCAGTGGAAGCCCAGCTGGCGTACCTGAAGAAGAAGATGGGGAGAGACAAGCCCTGACGCCGGCCGCACGCAACGCACGGAGCCCGCTTGAAAGGACAGGTCGTATGAGCCGAAGCCCCGGGTCACGCCGCGCGGCCCTCCTGTGCCTCATCGCCTCGCTTCTCGCACTCGATGCCTCGGACCTCGTCGCCCAATCACCCACCGAAGCTCCCGCGCACTTCAGCAAGCTCGCCCACACCTACAGCATCGTCGGCTGGGATTCCGTCACCGGGGATCTCGGGGTGGTGGTCCAGTCCAAGTTCCCCAACGTCGGCGGGATCGTCCCCTGGGCCCGGGCCGGGGTCGGCGCCGTGGCCACCCAGAGCCTCAGCAACACCGCGTACGGGGAGCGCGGCCTCGATCTCCTGGCGGAGGGTGCCACCGCGGAGGAAGCGCTCCGGACCGTGATGCGAACCGACACGATGCTCCAGGACCGGCAGGTCGGCATCGTGGACGCGCGTGGCAACGCCGCGAGCTTCAGCGGCGACAACACGTTCGACTGGAGCGGGGGGCGGGTGGGGGCGCCCGGCGGGAAGGGCAGCGTCGCGGGCGGGAGGGGACAGGTGCTGATCGGCCGCGGGTTCAGCGCCCAGGGCAACATCCTGGTCTCCGACCGGACGGTAAAGAACCTCGCGGAGACGTTCGAGCGGACCCGCGGAGGACTCGCCGACCGGCTCGTGGCCGCGCTCAAGGCGGGCCAGGCGGGGGGCGGCGACAAGCGGGGGATGCAGTCTGCCGCGCTGCTCGTGGTCCGCAAGAACGGCGGCTACCTGGGCGCCAACGACCGGTTCATCGACATCCGGGTCTACGACGCCGCCGATCCGATCGCCGAGCTGGAGCGGCTCCTGGCACTGCACAAGCTGCACTTCTTTCCCAGCGAGCCGAAGGATCTGATCCCCATCACGCCGGCGGTGGTCGCGCAGCTCGAGCCCATCCTGCTCGCCGAGCCCGCGGGCCAGCCGCAGAAGTGGCTGAGCCGAAAGCCGGGCACGGCCGACCAGCAGTTCCTCGAGGCACTCCGGAACTTCATGTACTGGGAGAACTACGACGTGCGGGTACGGATGGACGGAAAGATCGACAGAGTCGTCTTGAACGACATTCTCGAGAAGCGGCGCGCCAAGTGACCGCGACGGCCCGCCCCACCTCCCCCGACACGGTGCGCGACACGCGCTTCTTCGGCCATCCGAAGGGTCTCTCCACACTCTTTTTCACCGAGATGTGGGAGCGCTTCAGCTACTACGGGATGCGCGCGCTGCTCATTCTCTTCATGACCGCCCCGCTGGCCGCGGGCGGGCTCGGCTTCGATACCGCCAAGGCGGGCGCCATCTACGGCACCTACGTCTCGCTGGTCTACATCACCTCGCTTCCCGGCGGGTGGATGGCCGACCGCTTCCTGGGCCAGCGGCGCGCGACCCTGTACGGCGGCGTCCTCATCATGCTGGGGCACATCAGCCTCGCGATCCCGTCGATGCTGTCGTTCTACGCGGGCCTGGGTTTGGTGACGCTGGGGACCGGTCTGCTCAAGCCGAACATCAGCACCATGGTGGGCGAGCTGTACACCCCGGAGGACGAGCGGCGGGACGCCGGCTTCTCGCTGTACTACATGGGCATCAACACCGGCGCGTTCATCGCGCCGCTGGTGTGCGGCTGGTTCGCGCAGAGCGAGCAGTTCCGCGGGATCCTGAGCACCATGGGCATCGCTCCGGAAAGCTCGTGGCACTGGGGTTTCGCCATGGCCGCCGTCGGCATGTTCCTCGGCCTGGTGCAGTACCTGGCCGGCTGGAAGCACCTGGGGGATGCGGGGATGTACCCGGCGCCGCCGGAGTCGCCGGAGGCCGCGATCTCGCAGCGGCGCCTCCTGCGGTTCGGCCTCGCGGGCGTCGTGGGCGTCGCCATCCTGGTGTGGGCACTCTCCGCGGCCGGCGTCATCCGGATCACGGCTCAGGGCGTCAGCAACGTCCTGGGATTGGTGCTGCTCCTGACCACGGTGGCGTTCTTCGTGTGGATGTTCTTCGCCGCCCACTGGACGCCGGAGGAGCGGAAGCGGCTGGTCGTAGTCCTGGTGCTGTTCGTCGCGGCGCTCATCTTCTGGTCGGTGTTCGAGCAGGCCGGCTCGACGCTCAACCTCTTCGCCCAGCGGGCCACCCGCACCGAGGCGTTCGGCATCGCGTTTCCACCGAGCTGGCTCCAGTCGGTGGCGCCATTCCTCCTCGTCGTGCTCTCGCCGGTGTTCGCCTGGATCTGGTGGCGGCTGGGCACCCGCGACCCGTCGAGTCCCACCAAGTTCACCATCGGGCTGGTCTGCGTCTCCCTGAGCTTCGCGATTCTGGTGATTCCGGCCCAGGCCGCGGAGCAGGGGATCCGGGTGAGCCCGCTCTGGCTGGTCGCCACCTACTTCCTGCACACGGTCGGCGAGCTCTGTTTGAGCCCGGTCGGGCTCAGTGCCATGACGCGGCTCGCGCCGGCGCGGATCGTGGGCCTCACGATGGGAGTCTGGTTCCTGGCGCTGTCGGTGGGGAACTACCTGGGCGGCCGAGTCGGCGGGCTCTACGAGTCGTTCTCCCTGACGCAGCTCTTCGGTGTCGTCGCCCTGTTCGCGGCCGGGGCGGCCGTGGTCCTCGCGCTCCTGATCAGGCCGATCCGACGGATGCTGGCGCGGTGACGGCGTAGAGCAGCACCTCGCCCACGTCGTCGTCCTCCTCCGAGGCGACCGGGCGCATACCGACATTCTCCGCCACCCGCAGCGCCGGGGTGTTCCACACCGGCGCCAGCGCCCGGACCTCGCGCACGCCGGGCTGAGCGAACGCCCACGCGATCATCGCCCGCACCGCCTCGGTCGCGTAACCCCGACCCTCGTGGTCCGGGTACATCGCATACCCCACCAGCACGGCCCCCTCGGAACCGACCGGCCCGCCGAAGGCGACCGAGCCCACCGCCTCCCCCGACTCCCGAGCCACGATCAGCCAGTTCCACCACGACGCCTCGGACGGGTGTGCCCGAAGGCGGTCGCGCACCACCGGAAAAGCCTCGGCCATGTAGGGTGGTGGCGCCGGCCGGCGGAAGCGCGCGCCGGTGAGTCGCTCCGCCCGCGCCTCGTCGCCTTCCAGCAGGGCTTCGATCGCGTCCGCGCTGAGCGGGGTGAGGTCGAGGCGGGAAGTCCGCACGCGTTCGTCCGTCATGGTGAGTGCCCCAGGAGTCTAGATGAACATCACACCGCCCCGCAGCCCCGCGCCCCGCTTACGATGCCGGCTCGCTCTTGAACACCCGAAAGAGATAGACCAGAGATGGCGCCAGCACCAGCGTCCCCAGCCCCAGCGCCCACAGGGTGAGTCGGAGGGTGATCTCCGGCGCCGCCGCGCCGTGGACCGTGAGGTCGGGCGGCACCAGATAGGGATACTGCGAGACCGTCCATCCCCAGAAGATCAGCGACACCTGCAGCCCCACCATCACGCGGGCCAGGCGGAATCGGCGGGTCCACAGCGCCGTGAAGACGGCGATCGCGCTCGCTGCCGTGGCGAGGTGCAGCGGCAGGGCCCAGCCGGAGGCCATCAGCCCGCGGCTCACCAGGGGCGCCTCCTGGAACGACAGCAGCAGCACCAGCGCGGCGGCGAGGAAGACCGCGACCCCCGCGCCCAGGGCCCTCCGCCGGAAGTCCTCGACCAGCTCGCGGTCGCGGGTCTCCATCGTGAGGAACACCGCGGCCAGGAAGGCGAACAGCGCCAGCGTCAGCAGCCCCACGCCGAAGGCGAAGGGGGTCAGCCACGGCTCGACGAACCGCTGGGCGAAGGTCCCCTCGGTCGGGGCCACCACCCGGCCGCTCGCCACCGCGCCGAGGGAGACCCCGAGCAGTAGGGGCGTGAGCACGCTCGCGCTGGAGAAGATCCGCCCCCACCGGCGCTGCGCGGCGTCGTGCTCGTCGTCGTAGGTCCGGAAGGTGAACGCCGAGCCCCGCAGCACGATGCCGATCAGCATGAGCGACAGCGGAATATGCAGGACGGTCATGATCCGCGCGAACACCGGGGAGAAGCAGGTGAAGGCGAGCACGATGGCGAGGATCAGCCAGACGTGATTCGCTTCCCAGATGGGACCGATGGCGTGGGCGATCACCTCCCGCTGCTGCGCGCGCCGGGGTCCGCCGGCGAGCATGTCCCACACCCCGCCGCCGAAGTCGGCGCCACCGAGCAGCACGTAGGCGTTGAGCGACAGGGCCAGGAACGCCGCGACCAGGTCGGAGAGCGCGATCTCAGGCATCGGCGGCTCGCCCCGGCGCGTAGCGGCGGGTCCATTCGTCCGGCCGCGGACTCCGGATGATCTGGCGGTAGAGCAGCCAGGCGACGATCACCCCGAGGAAGCAGTAGAGCACGGTGAAGACCGCGAACGGATAGACCAGCCCCGGCATGGGTGTCACCGCGTCCGCGGTGCGCATCACGCCGTAGATGATCCACGGCTGGCGCCCGACCTCGGTCACGGTCCACCCCGCCTCGATCGCGATGAACCCCATCGGGGCCGCGAGCGCGACGGCGACGAGCAGTCTCCGGTCGCCGCTCACCTCGCCCCGCCGCCAGGCGACCCACGCCACCCACAGCGAGACCAGCGCCAGGTAGGTGCCGAGCGCCACCATGACCTGGAAGGCGGTGTGCACGATCGGCACGTGGGGCCACTGGTCCCGGGGAAACTCCCTCAACCCCTTCACCTCCGCGTCGACATCGCCGAAGGCGAGAAAGGAGAGGCCCCCGGGAATCCGGATGGCGTAGTGGGTCTCGCCCGTTTCCATGTCCGGCCATCCGCCGATCAGGAGGGGGGCCCGCGAGCCGGTCTCGAAATGCGCCTCCATCGCCGCGAGCTTGGCCGGCTGGACCCGGGCCACCGCCTTGGCGCTCAGGTCGCCGGAGACGGGCTGCAACACCGCGGCCGGCGCGCCTACCAGCAGCGCGATGGAGAG